>Ga0207707_10000056_pt1 | contig 113344 bp, 105 predicted proteins | sample KBSC83BmetaG_FD_184336 | JGI IMG/M metagenome (GOLD analysis project Ga0207707, IMG submission 184336) | Corn rhizosphere microbial communities from Kellogg Biological Station, Michigan, USA - KBS C8-3B metaG (SPAdes) (version 2) | ecosystem: Host-associated > Plants > Roots > Rhizosphere ... | reverse complement strand
CCAGAGCCGCGCCTCCTGGTCGTAGGACCAGGTCGACTTCTGTACGCCGGGGAACACCATCCCCTCGTTCGCGTTGGACGGCTTCTTCTCCGACCAGACATACCAGTCGCGGTAGCGGGACTTGGGATCGCGGCGCGCCTCCTGGAACCACTTGTGCTGGTCGGAGGTGTGGTTGACGACCAGGTCGATGATCACCCGGATGCCGCGCTGCCGCGCCCCGTGGGTGAACTCGACGAAGTCCCCGAGCGTGCCGAACGCGGGATTCACCCCGTAGTAGTCGGAGATGTCGTAGCCGTCGTCGCCGCCGGGCGAGGTCTGGAACGGCATCAGCCAGATCGCGGTGACCCCGAGCCCGTGCAGGTAGTCGAGACGGCGCATCAGCCCCTCGAAGTCGCCGATCCCGTCGCCGTTGGCGTCCATGAAGGTGCCGACGGAGAGGCAGTAGATGATCGCGTTCTTGTACCAGAGGTCGTTGATCGCGGGCGCCGGCCGCGTGACGTTGGCGCTGCGCGCGCTCACCCGCGCGGCCCGCGCGCCGCGAGCGCGGGCTACCCGTTCCACATCGTGCTCCGCCCGGGACGGTTCATGAGCGCTCTTCCACCTTCGCGGCAAGCTCAAGCAAGGGCAATGCCGCTCGAGGGGCTCACGACTCACATCGCGTGAGACCGCAGGATTTCGCGGGCGCTTCGGTGTTCCCGATCGCAACCGCCCGCGCCCAACGGCTCGCCGATCGGTCAGCGGTCGGAAGGGATTACCCGGTCACGCCGCCTTGCCCGAGGCCAGCCAATCTTCCCGGTGGGCCGTACGCCGCGATGACCATGCGGGTTTCACCGCCTCGCGACGCCGGACGCGCCGATGGGCCGCTGGCACGTCGGTTGCTCCCCTCGTCGTCGAGAGGACGAAGAGGGAGGCGACCATGTCAGCGGTCTACACGCTGGAGCAGATACTGAGCGCTCAGAACGGACTGTCCGAGAGCAGCCGCGCGTTCTGCGAGGCGTTGCTCACGTACGGAGAGGTCCTCGCGGTGCGACTGAGCTACTTCCCGGAGGCCCTGGTGTGGCTGGTGACGTCGCCCATGCAGGCGCGCATCATGCGCGCGCACCGCCCGGACGCGGTGATCCTGACCCTGGCCGAGTCACGAGATCTACTGACGACCCTGGGCGACCCGAGCCCGACGACGCTCATGGAGGTCGCGGGCCAGCTCGCCACCGCGGCGCCGGGCGCGCCTCAGTGGTCGGAGGACGGGGACGCCGACGGCGATCCCGAGGAGTGCGGGTAGGCCGGACCCCGCTCCACCACGGCGCGCCAGCGGCGGGTGGGTGCTAGCGCGCCGGCGGGGGCGGCGGGGCCGGCGCGTTCGGCACCCAGACCCACTGGTAGGCCTGGCTGACCCCGTCCCCGTACAGCACGTACTTGCCGTGCGGGTACACCACCTCCCGCTGCACCGCGGGCGGAGCCGGCGGAGCATAGGCGGGCGCCGACTGGTAGACCACGGTCGGCGGCGGCGCCCCGTAGGCGTAGTACGGCGGATAGGTCGCGGCGGCCGCGGCGCCGAGCGCCAGCCCACCGATGACCGCGCCGGGTAGCCACCAGCCGCCCCAGCAGCAGCCGCGGTGGAAATGACGACCGCCCCACGCCTCGCTCGGAACCACCGCGATCGAGAGCAGCAGCACGCCGACCAGCGCCAGAACCCCTAGCTTCTTCATGACCCGTATCCCCCTGCTGAATCGTAGCCGGGAGCGAGGCCGTCCGCTAGACGCGGTGTGTCGTCGTGTAATTTGTAGAAACTACACGACCCATCTTTCTCCCGATGGGCGCCCCCCGCGGGCCATCCTCGCGCCAGATTGGGCTTCCCGCCGCGGCACGGGCGTTGCGAGCGTGCCGCAGGGGAGGCCATCGCCATGGACACGAAGACGCGCGACATCCTCGGCTCAAGCTCGCTCGAGCAGCCGTGCCCGCGATGCGGGCGCCTTCTGAAGGCCATCCACACCGTCACCCAGTACGGCCACCCGAGCGTGGCCCTGCTCGAATGTGCGCGCTGTCGCTACGTGTGCCAGACGGTGGTTCCCGGGCTGTGGCCGGAGGAGGCGTTTCCGCGCGCCCCCGGCTCCGGCACTCCCGATCACTCGTACCAATCGCACCCGAGGTGACATCATGGTGCAGCGAAAGACCTTCCCGGCCCCGGGCGACTACACGATCAGCGTGGCCACCGAGCGCATGAAGGACGGCCGGTGGTCGGCGGTCACGACCATCCACCACACCACCCCGAGGAGCGAGCGCAACATCGACCTGCCGATCGCGGCGGACACCCGGTTCGGCAGCGAGTCGGAGGCGGAGAGCTTCGAGGTGAGCCGCGCGCTGGACTGGATCCAGCAGAACGCGGCGACGATCTAGCCCGGAACGACCGGCAGCACCACGCGCGACGCGCGGCCGTGCTCGTGGAACACGGTGTTGTCGGCCACCACGCGGCGGCGCTCCCGCCCGATCGCCTCTCCCGTGTTCGGGTTCACGTCGAAGCGGGGGAAGTTCGAGCTGGAGATATCCAGACGGATACGGTGGCTCATCCCGAACAGGTTGCTGGTCGGGTACAGCGTGATGGTCAAGCGCACCGGCTCGCCCGGCGTCACCAGCTCCCCCCGCTCCCGCCCGTTCCGGTACCGGAGCCGCGCGATGCTGTCGGTCAGGTTGAGCGCGTACCCGAGCGGATACCACGGGCTCGACGGGTAGACGTCGATCAGCTTGGCGGTGAAGTCGGTGTCGACCGCGGTGGTGGCGACCCACAGGTGCACCTCGATGGGCCCGGTCACCTCGACCGCCTCCGGGAGCGGCCCGGTCTGGAACACGACCACGTCGGCCCGTGAGCCGAGCGGCAGGTAGGGCGCGCGGCAGCCGTGGAAGCCGGCCGCCTCCCGCTGGTCGAACCCGCCGGGCCGCATGAGGTCGACGGTGCGCTCGGTGCGGCCGGCGTAGCTCGGGTCCGCGATGCCGGGAGGCAGGACCCGCATGTCGCGCAGCGAGGAGACGCTGCCTCCGATGGACGGCACCGGCCGCGAGGGATCGAACCGGTACGTGGTCGCGGAGCTGGCCTCGCGGGGAGCGTCCGTGGTCAGGGATCCGTCGCCGTGGAGATAGAAGTCGGTGAAGCGGGTCCGGGCCAGCGGCCACTCGTGCTCGTCGCGCCAGCGGCCGCCGTGCACCAGCCGGCCCGCGCTCGAGCGGCGGCCGGAGCCGCCCCCCATCACGAAGATGCGCAGCGGGGCCTCGGCGTCGAGGCCGTTGTCGACCCCGCGCAGCCACCGGTCGAACCACCGCAGGTGCAGCTCGTCGAAGCTCGGCAGGGCCGCGTCGTGGCCGAACTCGACGTCGCCCGCGTACGAGAGCTCCATGGTCTTCGATCCGTGCGTCCACGGGCCCACCAGCGCGCGCGCCGGCCGGCGACCGCCCGCGCCCAGGCCCACGAAGTTCTGGAACGTGGCGCGGGTGTAGGAGTCGTACCAGCCGCCCACGAAGAGGACCGGCACCTCGGGCACCCGGCTCCAGTGCCGGCGGAAGTCCACGCTCGGGTGCTTCCAGTAGTCGTCGTAGTCGGAGCGGCTCTGGATCTCGAGCACCCACTTCTCGTAGGGCGGCACCAGGGCCAGCTGGGTCTGGCCGGGCCGGAGCGGTAGGCGCTCGAGCCAGTCGGAGAAGCGCGGGGCGCCGTGGTTCAGCGCGGCCTGCACGTGGGGCTCGGCGGCGAGCCCGGCCCGGGTGTTGTAGGCCGAGTGCCAGAAGGCCCAGGCCAGGAAGCGCAGCTCGAGCGCGCCGCCCTGGCGCACGCTCGACTCGTGGGCGTCGGCGCCGCTCATGTTCGGCACCATCGCGGCCAGCCCCTCCGGGCCCAGCGCGGCCAGCGCGGTCTGGGTCCAGCCCGACCACGAGGTACCGAAGGTGCCGACGGTGCCGTCGCACCACGGCTGCTTGCGGACCCACGCCACGGTGTCGGCCCCGTCCTCGGCCTCGGGAATCAGGAAGTTCACCTCGCCCTCGGAGCCGAAGCACCCGCGGCAGTCCTGGTTCACCACCACGTAGCCGCGCGCGGCGAAGAAGCGGCACTCGCCCCCGGTGGCCTCGGTCTCCGTCTTGTTGTAGGGCGTGCGATGGAGGAGGACCGGCCGGCGATCGTCCAGGGGCCGGCCCCCGCGGGCCGGACGGTAGACGTCGGTGGCCATGCGCACGCCGTCGCGCATGGCGACCATCACGTTCTCGGTGAGGTGGACGTCGTGCTCGGATGTCGAGGGCCGGGCCGCGGGGTCGAGGCGCTTCATGGAGGACGGGGCGGGCGTCAGTCGGTCTCGATCGGCAGGCTCGGGTCCCTGGCCCACTCTCCCATCGAGCCGTCGTAGAGCGTGAGGTCGTCGAAGCCCAGCTGGTGCAGCAGGAACAGGTCGATGGTGGCGGAGATGCCGCCGCCGCAGTACGCGATCACGCGGCGACCCGGGTCGATGCCGGCCTCCGCGAAGCGGGCCAGCGCCGCCGCGGGCGCCACGAAGCGCTTGGTAGCCGGATCGACCAGGCTCGCGGCGGGCACGTTGACCGAGCCCGGCACGCGGCCGGGCCGGCCGTAGCGCGAGGGCTCGAGCCCCCGGTGGAACTGCGGGCCGAGCGCGTTGACGGTGACGGTGCGCGCGTCGTCGATCGCGGCCCGCACCGCGGTCTTGTCCACGAAGCGGCCCGGCCGCGGCCGCGGGGTGAAGGTGGCGGGCGGATAGCCGCCGGCCTCTCCGGTCTCGACCGGCCGGCCCTCCGCCTGCCAGCGGTCGAAGCCTCCGTCCAGCACCGCGGCACGATCGAAGCCGAGCGCCCGCAGCATCCACCAGACGCGGGTGGACCACATCATGCTGCCGAGGCTGTAGAGCACCACGCGGCTGTCGTCGCCCAGGCCGCGGCGGCCGAACGCGCGCGCCAGATGCTCGGGGGACGGCATCATGAACTTGAGCCGGGTGTCGGTGGCGGACAGCTCGCCCTGCAGGTCGAGGAAGTCCGCGCCCGGGACGTGGCCGGCCAGGAACGTCTGCCGGCCCGACACCACCGAGTAGGGATCGTCCGAGCCGGCGGCGGGCGGCTCCAGATAAGTCGTGCAGTCGTAGATCCGGAGCCCGCCCTCGCCGAGGCGGGCGGCCAGGGTGTCGGTCGAGATCAGGGCGTCGGGATCGCGCATGGGAGCCTCCGGCCCTGGAGTCTGCCACAACGTGCCTTGACGAGGTCCGCCTTTCGGCGGATCCTCCCCCGCATCGTGACCGCCGCGTGAGTCCGCCGCGAGCCCCTCTCGAGGAGATGACGAGGACGCCGATGGGGTGAATCCGACCGACGGAAGGGGAGGTGCCCCACCGTGCCCGGCACCCTGGAGGATCGCAAGCGCCTCCGCCCGATCGGCCGGAACAACGAGCGCTACCAGCAGATGCTCGACGAGCTGCGCAAGCTCGCGGTCTTCGCGGACGACGCCGGCTTCGACGTGCTCGCCACCACCGAGCACCACTTCCACTCCGAGGGCTACGAGACCTCGGTGGCGCCCCTGCTCATCTACGCCGACCTCGCCGCGCGCACCGAGCGCATCAAGTTCTCCCCGCTCGGCCTCGTCCTGCCCTCGTGGGACCCGATCCGCGCCGCCGAGGAGCTGGCCGTCCTCGACCATCTGACCAAGGGGCGCATCTACGCCGGATTCGCCCGCGGCTACCAGGACCGCTGGGTCAACGTGCTGGGCCAGCAGTACCACGTCACCGGCGCGCCGATGGACGGCTCCTCGATCGACAACCACAACCGCAAGGTCTACGAGGAGACGGTCAAGGTCATCAAGAAGGCGTGGACCGAGGAGGCGTGGGACTACGACGGCGAGTACTACAAGGTTCCCTTCCCCTACAAGGAGGGGATCCGGCGCTGGCCGGTGGCGGACTGGACGCGGCAGTACGGCGCTCCCGGCGAGATCGACGACGAGGGCGTGGTGCGCAAGATCTCGGTGGTGCCGCGGCCCTACCAGGAGCCGCATCCGCCGATGTTCCAGCCGTTCTCGGTGAGCGAGACCACCATCCGCTACACCGCGGCGTCGAGCATCGTGCCGTGGATCCTGGTGGCCCACCCTCCCGACTTCCAGCGCCTCTGCACCGTCTACCGGGACGTGGCGGCGGAGAACGGGCGCACGCTCGGCCTGGGCCAGAGCGTGGGCGCGTTCCGCGCGGTGCACTTCGGCAAGACCGAGGCCGAGGCGGTCGGGCTGCTGCGCGACACCAACTACGCCGGCTTCCGGCACTACTTCGGCGGCTTCGGCTTCTGGGAGGCGTTCCGCACCCCGGAGGACGCCGCGAAGTATCCGCTCGATGCGGGGCCGGCGACCTCGAGTGGTTCGGCTGGTTCTTCGACCAGGGCTTCATGCCCTGGGAGGAGGAGGAGCGCCAGATCGAGCTGTTCGCGAAGCACATCATCCCCGCGTTCCGGTAGCCCGCTATAATGCCCAACCGGAGGATCCCCCATGACCCAGACCGGAACGAACACCCCGCAGACGCGTGGAGCAAAGGTGCCGCGGGCGCTGGCCGAGACCCGCCGCTGGGCCGCGCCCGGCTCGAAGTCGGCCGCGCTGTTCGCGCAGGCCCAGGGCGTGATGCCCGGCGGCAACACCCGCACCACCGTCTACATGGCGCCCTACCCGCCCTACGCGGCCTCGGGCGACGGCTGCTGGATCACGGACGTGGAGGGCGATCGCCGGCTCGACTGCCTCAACAACTACACCGCGCTGATCCACGGCCACGCGCACGCCGAGATCGTGGAGGCGGCGACCCGCCGCCTCGCCCTCGGCTCCTCGTTCCCGCTGCCGACGCCGGAGGAGGTGGAGCTGGCCGCGCTGCTCTGCGACCGCCTGCCCGGGGCGGAGCGCGTCCGCTTCACCAACTCCGGCAGCGAGGCGGTGATGATGGCGATCAAGGCCGCGCGGGCCTTCACCGGCCGGCCCAAGATCGCCAAGTTCGAGGGCGCCTATCACGGCTCCTACGACTACGCGGAGGTGAGCCTCGCCTCCTCCCCCGACAACTGGGGCACGCTCGCGGCGCCGGCCAGCACCGGCTATTCGCGCGGCGTGCCGCCCGCGGTGCTCGACGACGTGGTGGTGCTGCCGTTCAACCACGCCGAGATGGCGGTGGCGCGCATCGAGCGCGAGGCCAAGACCCTCGCGGCGGTGCTGGTGGACCCGATCCCGAACCGGGTGGGTCTGATCCCGGCGCAGCGCGACTTCCTGCGCGCCCTGCGCGAGGTGACCGCGGCGCACGGCATCGCGCTGATCTTCGACGAGGTCATCACCTTCCGCGTCGGCTACCGCGGCGCCCAGGGCGCGTTCGGCGTGACCCCGGACCTCACCACGCTCGGCAAGATCATCGGCGGCGGCTTCCCGGTGGGCGCGGTCGCCGGCCGGGCCGAGGTGATGGCGGTGTTCGATCCCACCGGCGGCAAGCCGGCCGCCCCGCACGGCGGCACCTTCAACGCCAACCCGGTCACGATGGCCGCGGGCCTGGCCGCGATGCGCCTGCTGACGCCCGAAGCCTTCGCGAAGCTCGACGAGCTGGGGGCCAAGCTGCGCGGAAGCCTCGAGGCCTGCTTCAAGCGCGCGGGCGTGCCCGGCGCGGTCACCGGCCAGGGCTCGCTCTTCCGGGTGCACCCGACCGATCGGGAGCTGGTCGACTATCGCAGCACCCGCACCACGCCCGAGGAGGAGGCGCGCCTGCAGCGGCTGATCCGCGGGCTCATGGAGCGCGGGGTGCTGATGTCGATCACCGGCCTGGGCTGCCTCTCCACCCCCATGGGCGACGCGGAGCTGGAGGGCCTGACCGAGACGTTCGCCGCGGTGCTGGAGACGGAGCGCGCCCCGCGGTGACGACGGGCGACATTCATCGGACCGACGCGCTGACCCTCGCCCGCCAGATCCGCACCAAGGAGGTCTCCCCCGTCGAGGCGGTGGACGCGGCGCTCCGTCGGATCGAGGCCCTCCAGCCGACGGTGAACGCGTTCATCACCGTGACCGCGGACGAGGCCCGGGACGCGGCGCGCCGGGCGGAGACGGCGGTGATGGCGGGCGAGCGGCTCGGGCCACTCCACGGCGTGCCGTTCTCGGTCAAGGACCTGCTGTTCACGAAGGGCGTCCGCACCACCATGGGCTCGGTGATCTTCGCCGAGCAGGTGTCCGGCGAGGACGCGGTGCCGGTTCGCCGGCTCCGCGAGGCCGGCGCCATCCTGATCGGCAAGACGACCACCCCCGAGTTCGGCCACAAGCCGCTGACCGACAGCCCGCTCTTCGGTGCCACCCGCAACCCGTGGGATCTGACGCGCACCGCGGGCGGCTCCTCCGGCGGCGCCGCCGCCGCGGTCGCCACCGGCCAGGGACCGCTCGCGCTCGGCACCGACGGCGGCGGCTCCGTCCGCCTGCCCGCGGCCTGCTGCGGCATCGTCGGCCTCAAGCCGACCCTCGGGCGTGTCCCGCACGCGCAGCAGGCCGATCTCTTCTCCTCGACGTCCTACATCGGGCCGATGGCGCGGAGCGTGGCGGAGGCGGCCGCGTGCTTCGACGCGATCGTGGGCTTCGACGCCGGCGACCCCTACTCGCGCCCGGAGCCGCCGGACGATCCGCGCGACGTCGCGGTGCGCGGACTGCGGCTGGGCTGGCTGCCCCGGGTCGGCAACCGGCTGGTCGATCCGGAGGTGCTCGCGGCGTGCGAGGCGGCGGTGCGCCATCTGGAAGACGGGGGCGCCCACGTCGAGACCCTGCAGGAGGACGTCTCGGCCTTCGAGCGGACCTTCCTGATCTCGCTCCAGGCCGGCCTCGCCGCGCGCGTCGGCCCGCACATGGCGAAGTTCGGCGACAAGGTGGCCACGAGCCTGCGCGAGTCCATCGAGCGGGGGGCGCGGTGGTCGGCGGTGGACTGGGCGAACGCGCTCGGCCAGCGGACCGCGGTCTACCGCCGCGTGCAGGCGCTCTTCCGGCGCTTCGACTTCCTGCTGTCGCCGACTCTGTCCCGGCCCGCGCTCGCGGTCGACCACGACCCGTACGAGCCGATCACGATCGCGGGCGAGCCCGCCGGCTCGATCCGCGGCGCATGGTATCCGTATCTCTGGCCCTTCAACCTCTCGGGCCACCCGGCGCTCTCGCTGCCGTGCGGCTTCGCATCCGACGGGCTCCCCATCGGACTGCAGATCGTCGGGCCCTGGTACGGCGACCGTCGTGTGCTGGCCCTCGCCGCCCGCCTCGAGGGCGAGCGTCCGTGCGCGCGCCCCATGCCCCTCTAACCTCTCGTCCCGGAGATCCGTCATGCCGCTCTCGCCCAAGGGCTTTCCTGTTCTGTTGACCTTCGACATCGACGCCGAGACCATGTGGACCGCCCGCGATCCGAAGAACGCCGAGCGCCCCATCGTGATGAGCCAGGGGGCCTACGGGTGGAAGGTGGGGATGCCTCGCATCCTCGACCTGCTCGCCCGCTACGGCCTCCGCGTGACGTTCTTCGTGCCGGGGCTGGTGATGCATCAGCGCCCGGCCATGGTCGAGGCGATCTTGAAGGCGGGCCACGAGATCGCGCACCACTCCTGGTCGCACGCCTGGATCGTCAATCTCTCCCTCGAGCAGGAGCGCGAGGAGATGGACAAGGGCATCGAGATCATCGAGCGCATGACCGGGCGGAAGCCGGTCGGCTACCGCTCCCCCGCGGCCGAGTTCAGCCCCCACACCCTCGAGATGCTGGCCGAGTACGGCTTCGGCTACTCCTCGAATTACTTCGACGACGACTCCCCGTACCTGCATCGGATCGACGGCCGCCTCACCGACATCGTCGAGTTCCCGTTCGCGTGGGTGCTGGACGACGCGCCCTTCTTCCAGTACTCGATCACCTTGCCCGGCCGCACCATGCAGGCTCCGTCGGCCGTGTTCGAGGCCTGGCGCCGGGAGTTCGACGTGCTCTATCGCGAGGACCGCTACTTCTGCCTCGCCATGCATCCCCAGATCATCGGGCGCCCGTCGCGCATCACGCTGCTGGAAGAGCTGATCCAGCACATCCTCGGCCATCCGCGCGTCTGGCTCGCGCGCTGCGACGAGGTGGCCGACGCGGTGCGGCCCGCGCTGCGCGCGGAGGCGCGCGGGTGAGGCTCCGTGGTCGCCGGGTGCTCGTCACCGGCGCCGCCTCGGGGATCGGCCTCGCCACCGCGCGCCTCTTCCGGAGCGAGGGCGCCGGGGTGGCGATGCTCGATCGCGACGAGGCGGCCCTGGCGAAGGCGTCGGTCGACGGCGCGGTGCCGCTCCGGTGCGACGTGGCCGACGAGGGGCAGGTGCGGGCCGCGGTCGCCGAGGCCGCGTCCGCGCTCGGCGGGCTCGACGGGGTCGTCAACAGCGCCGGCATCGACCTCATGCGGCCCTTCGAGCAGATGACCGCGGCGGAGTGGGCCGCGGTCATGGCCGTCGACCTCACCGGCCCCATGCTGGTGTGCCACGCCGCGCTGCCCGCCATGAAGCAGGCCGGGCGCGGGACCATCGTCAACATCGCCTCCGGCGCGGCCCTGCGTCCCCTCGAGCAGCGGACGGCCTACTGCGCCGCCAAGGCGGGCCTCGTCATGTTCGGCAAGACCCTCGCGGTGGACCTCGCCGCCTACCGGATCCGCGTCAATGCGATCTGCCCCGGCATCATCGACACCCCGCTCTTCCGCTCCTCGTGGGCGGGCGCGCCCGACCCGGAGGCCGAGCTGGCCCGCATCCTCGACCGCTACGTGATCAAGCGTCCCGGCGAGCCGGAGGAGATCGCGCAGGCCGCGCTCTATCTCACCGGCGACGAGTCGTCGTTCGTCACCGGGGCGGCCCTCGCGGTCGACGGGGGGCGGACGTTTCACTGAGGCCACGCCTGCGGGCTCGCCCTGACCGCCCCTCACCTGATCGCCCCTCACCCTGCCCTCTCCCCGGAGGGGAGAGGGTCACGAGGGGAGGGTGGAGGGGGGTCAGATCATCCAGCGGCCGCCGTCGATCAGGATCGACTGCCCGGTGATGTAGCGGGCGTCGTCGCTGGCCAGGAACGCCACCACCCCGGCCACGTCCTCCGGCTCGGCCACGTAGCCCATCGGCACGCTGTTGCGCACCTTGTCGATCACCTCGCGCGGCAGCCGGTCGTGGGCGCGGGTGCGGATGGCGCCCGGACACACCGCGTTGACGTTGACGTGGAAGGGGGCCAGCTCCCGCGCGAGGGAGCGGGTGAAGCCGACCACGCCCATCTTCGCGGCCGCGTAGTCCACGAACCCCACGTCGCCGTAGAAGGCGGACTCGGTCGACATGTTGACGATGCGGCCGCTCCGCCGGGTCCGCATCTCCTCGACCGCCAGCCGGGTGGCCCGCATGGTGGCGACGAGGGAGACCTCGATCACGAAGCGCCACGTCGCTTCCTCCGACAGGTGGAACTCGCTCGCCCGCTCGCGGGCGCTCTGGCCGACGTTGTTGAAGAGGACGTCGATGCGCCCGAAGCGCTGCCGGATCGCCGCGAAGGCCTCCTCGACCGCGCCCGGATCGGTCCAGTCCGCGGTGATGGCCAGGACCCCCCGGCCGGCGGCCTCGATCTCCCGCGCCACGCCGTGGAGGGCGTCGCCCTCGCGGTCCACGACCGCGAGATCGGCGCCCTCCCGGGCGAGGCGCAGCGCGCTGGCGCGGCCGATGCCGTTGGCGGCTCCGGTGACGACGGCGATACGGTCGGCGAGTCGGCCTGCGACGGCGGCGGCCATGGCATTCCCCTCTCTTCCGGGCGGGTCAGACGAAGCGGTGGAACCCGATCCAGCGCTCGGCCACCGCGAGGCCGACGCCGGTGAGCACGATGAGCATGGTCGAGACGGCCGCGATGGACGGATCCACCCCGTACTCGATCGCGGTGAAGATCTTCACCGGCAGCGTCGTCTGCCCCGCGCCCAGCAGGAAGATCGAGACCGGCACGTTGTCGAACGACACGATGAAGGAGAACAGCGCGCCGGCCGCCACGCCCGGCCGGATGAGGGGCAGCGTGACGGTGAAGAACGCGACCGGCCCGCTCGCGCCCAGGACCCGCGCGGCGTGCTCCAGCTCCGGATCGATCCCCTGGAGACTCGCGGTCACCGCCCGGACCACGTAGGGCACCGTGATCACCATGTGGGCCAGGGCCAGCCCCGCCAGCGTGCCGTTCAGGTGGACCATCGCGTAGAACTGCAGCAGGGCCACCCCCACCACCACGCCCGGGAAGACGAGGGGCGCGTTGAGCAGCGCGGCGACGCCCGCGCCGCCCGCCACCCGGCGCCGGAGCAGCGCGAACGACGCGGCCACCCCGGCGCCGAGCGACCCGATCGTCGCGACGAGCGCGAGCACCACGCTGAAGACGATCGCGTGCACGTACTCGGGATCGCCGAGCACCGCGGCGAACCAGCGTAGCGTGAGGCCACGGGGGGGCACCGTCAGGTACGACGTGCGGCTGAAGGAGGCGAGCGCGATCACCACCACCGGCAGCATCAGGAAGCCCATGACCAGGGCGACCCACCCGCGCAGCAGCCACGCGCGCACCCGGGCCGCGGTCACGCGTGCGCCCCCGCCCGCCGCGCGAGGCGGCCCGAGAGGTAGACCAGCGCCAGCACCATGGCGGTGAGCAGCAGGGACTGCGCGGAGCCCGCCGGCCAGTTGAGGCGCGAGAGGAACTCGTCGTAGATCAGGGTGGACATCACCTGGTAGGTCGGCCCGCCGAGCAGGCGCGGCGTCACCAGCGCGCTGATGGTGAGGACGAAGACCAGGATCGAGCCCGACAGGATCCCGGGCGCCGACAGCGGCAGCGTGACCCGGAGAAACGCGCTACCCCACGAGGCGCCCAGCACCCGCGCCGCGTCCTCCACGTCGCGCGGAATGTTCTGGATGGCCCCGATGAGCACCAGCACCATGAACGGCAGGAAGATGTGGGTCAGGCCGATGAGCAGACCGGCGAAGTTGAAGAGCAGCTTCACCGGCCCGTCCACCACCCCCAGCGCCTGGAGTGCCTGGTTCACGAGCCCGTTCTGGGCCAGCAGCGCGATCCAGCCGAAGGTGCGCACCACCAGGTTCAGCATGAGGGGGAAGACCACCAGGATGGTCAGCCAGTTCCGCCCGCGCGAGCGGGTGCGCGCCAGGAAGAACGCCACCGGGTAGCCGATCACCAGCGTGGCGCACGTCACGGTGAGGCCGAGCGCGAGGGTCCGGCCGATGATCTCGAGATAGTAGGAGTCGGTCACCAGCCGGGTGTAGTGACGGGCCGTGAAGCCGCCGGTGATCCCGACCAGCGGGACGTAGGGGCGCAGGCTGGTCGGCACCATCATCCCCACCGGCACCACGAACGCGATCAGGAGGAGCAGCAGCGCGGGCGCGAGGAGCCGCCAGCCGGAGCCGGGCTTCACCGCGCCCCCCCCGGGAGCAGGATCACGTCCTCCGGGCTCCACGCCACGTGCGTGCCGGATCCGCGCGCGAGCGGCGGCGTCGCGCCGGGGGCGGCGACCTCCAGCTCGCGCCCGTCCCCGAGCTGGATCACGTAGTGGTGGGCCTGTCCCGCGAAGGCGTGAAAGACGATGGTCGCCGCGAACCGGTTGGGGCCCGCGGCCTCCGCGCCGGCGGGCTCGAGGCGGATGCTCTCCTGCCGGACGACCACGCTCACGGGCTGGCCGGATACCAGATCCGGGCGGGAGGCGGCCACGACCGAGAGCCGGCCGCCATCGAGGGCAACGACGATGCCGGTGGCCCCGATCGTCGCCACGGTGCCGGGGAGGAAGTTCGCGCGGCCGAGGAAGCGCGCCACGAAGGCGGTGGCCGGGCGGCGATAGACTTCCTCCGGCCGGCCGATCTGCTCCACGCGCCCGGCCTCCATGACCACCACGCGGTCGGAGAGAATGAGCGCCTCCGCCTGATCGTGGGTGACGAAGATCATCGTGGTCCCGAGCCGCTCCTGCAGCCGCTTCAGCTCCACCCGCATCTCATCCCGCAGGAGCGCGTCCAGGTTCGACAGCGGCTCGTCGAGCAGCAGCACCCGCGGCTCGGTGACCAGGGCCCGGGCGAGCGCCACGCGCTGCTGCTGGCCGCCGGACAGCTCGCGCGGGGGCCGGGCCCCGAGCGGGCCGAGGCGCACCAGCTCCAGCATCCGCTCCACGCGCGGGGCCAGCTCCGGCATCCCCACCCCGCGCCGGCGGAGCCCGAACGCCACGTTCTCGAACACGGTCATGTGGGGGAAGAGCGCGTACGACTGGAAGACCAGGCCGAGGTTGCGGCGATGGACCGCGACTCGCGTGATGTCCTCGCCCGCGAGCACGACCTGGCCCCCGTCGGCCTCGACGAGGCCCGCGATCATCCGGAGGAGGGTGGACTTCCCGCAGCCCGACGGCCCGAGGAGCGAGAGGAACTCGCCGGGCGCGGCGTCGAGCGAGACGTCGTCGACCGCGACCACCGGACCGAACGACTTGCGGAGCCGGCGGACGCTGAGCGCCGGCGCGGCGCCGCTCACCGCGGGAGACGCGCTCGCCGCCACCCCGGGATCAACGCGCGATCTCGCGCCCCCAGCGCTCCGACCACTCCGGGAACTTCTTCGCCACCAGGTCGGTGTCGGGAAAGAACATGCGCTGCACGAGCGGGCCGTACGGCACGAGCTTGGCCAGGTCGGCCGGGAGCTGCACCTTCTTGTTGGTCGGCCCCGCGAACTGGCTCTGCCCGAAGCAGAGCTGGCCCTCGGGGGAGAGGAGGACCGCGATGTACTTCTGCGCCAGCTCCCGCTTCTGGCTCGCCTTGGGCACCGAGACCGTGGGCACGATCCCGATCGCGCCCTCGCTCGGATAGGCCGCCGCCACCGGCACGCCCTTCAGGGCCGCCGCGCCGGTCCGATCCGTGTACCACACCGCGAGCGCGATGTCGCCGCGCTCGAACAGCGGGATGATCTGGTCCGGCTGCGTGTACATCATCTGGATGTTGGGCTTGAGCTTCTTGATCGCCTCGAAGCCGGGATCGATGTTCTCGACCGAGCCGCCGTTGATCCGCGCGGCCGCCATCAGGAACTGCTGGCCGGAGGTGCCCGAGATGTCCGGGATCGCCAGCTTGCCCTTCCACTCCGGCTTCCAGAGATCGGCCCAGGAGGTGGGCGGCGTCTTCACCAGGTTCGTGTTGTAGGTGATGATGGTGCCCGCGAACATCATGGAGACCCAGTAGGCGTCCTTGTCGCGGGAGGCGTCGTAGAGATCGTTCCACTGGGGGATCTTCGCGGGCTCGAGCGGCTGCAGCAGCCCCTCCGCCTTCGCCTGCTTCACGATCTGGCTGTCCATGTACGCCACGTCGAGCTCCGCGCGCCCGCCGGCGGCCCGCAGCTTCGCCATGGTCTGCACCGAGCTGCCGAGCACGTACTTCACGGTGGACCCGGTGGCCTTCTCGAAGGCGGCCGCGTGGCACTTCTTCGAGTTGTCGACGAAGGTGCCCCCGAAGGTTCCCACCACCAGCTCGTCGGCGGAGACGGGCAGCGCCAGACCCACGAAGAGCAGGCACGTCAGCACCATCGATCGAAGAGTGGTCATGGTCGCGGGTCCTCTCGGGGTACGGGGTGGCGCGATTATTCCCGAGCCGCGCCGGGCAGTCAACCCTTGACGCTTCCGTCGCTGCGGGCGAGTATGGCGCTCGGCAGTTCACCGGCAGCCCAGTGAGCGGAGGGCGGCATGACCGATCGCATCGAGGACTCGACCCGGCTCCAGCCCGGCCCCACCCGGCGCGCGTTCCTCGGAGCGGGAGCGCTCACCCTGCTGGGGCTCGCCGCGCCGACCGTCCCGCCCGCCCGGGCCCAGACCCCGAAGCGCGGCGGCACGCTGGTCGTCGCGGCGGACGTCAGCCCGCCCGGCCTCGACCCCCAGAAGTCGGCGGCGGCCCACAGCTGGATGATCGCCGAGCACGTCTACTCGACCCTGCTGCGACGCGACCCGAAGATGAACCTCGTCGGCGACCTCGCGGAGTCCTGGCAGGTGGTCAACGACACCACGTTCGTGTTCAAGCTCCGGAAGGGAGTGGGGTGGCACCACGGACGCGACCTCGTGGCCGACGACGTGAAGTACTCGTTCGAGCGCATGCTCGACGAGAAGACCGCGTCGCCCTGGCGCTCCAACTGGTCGATCATCGACCGCGTCGAGGCGCCGGATCGGTCCACGGTGCGCTTCGTCATCAAGCGGCCGTTCGCCCCCTTCTTCTCCTACCTGGCCACGCCGCACTACGGGGCCATCGTCCCGCGCGACATCGTGGAGAAGAACGGGGACCTGCAGAGGGTCGCCTCCGGGACCGGGCCCTTCATGCTCGATCGCTTCGTCCCGGACAACACGGTCGTGCTCAAGCGGAACCCGAGCTACCACGAGCCGGGCCTCCCCTACCTCGACGGCCTGGAATACCGGATCATCCCGGACGAGGCCGCCCGCCTGGCCGCCCTGCGCGCGGGCACCGTCCAGTATCTGTGGTCGGTGGACCCGCTCATCGACCGGCAGCTCCAGGGCGCGGCCGGCGTCGTGCTCCGCGAGCCGGACGGCTACTGCGCCCAGCACGGCATGGCCTTCAACCAGACGAGGCCGCCCTTCACCGAGGCGGCGGTCCGGCGGGCGGTCAGCGTGGCCATCAACCGGCGCGAGATCATCGCGAGCGTCCTGCGGGGCCACGGCGAGATCACCACGAAGATCCCGCCGTGCGACGCGCCCTTCGGCTACCGCGGAGACGACAAGGGTCTCCCCTACTACGCTCACGACCCCGCCCTCGCGCGCCGCCTGCTCACCGAGGCGGGCTTCGCCGGCGGCCTCGACACCACCCTCGAGGTGTCGCCCCGCTTCCCCCAGACGGTGCGGACCGGCGAGGTCATGAAGGAGCAGCTCGCGGGCGCGGGCATCCGGGTGACCCTCAAGCAGGTCGAGTGGGGGGCGGCCCTGAAGAACTTCGTCCGCACCGAGTACGAGGGCATGAGCATGATCCCGCTGGTTTGGCAGCCCGACCCCGACGCCCACGTGTACGACATCTTCCACAGCGGGTCGAACATCAACCTGGGCAAGTTCAAGGACGCGCGGGTGGACCAGCTCCTCGAGCAGGGCCGCACGACCCTCGATCGGGACAAGCGGATCGCGATCTACCGGGATCTCCAGCGCCACGTGGCCGAGCAGGCCTACCTGATCTTCCCGTACGCCTCCGGCGCGACGGAAGCGCTCCGCGACACCGTGAAGGACTACGTCTCCATTCCCGGGGCCCAGCCGGGGAGCCGGAGCCGGATCTTCTTCAAGCAGGCGTGGCTCGACCGCTGACCTCGTACATCGGCAAGCGGCTCCTGCTCCTGATCCCGACGCTGCTGGGGGTGTCGGTGCTCACCTTCCTGCTCATCCACCTCATCCCCGGCGACCTCGTGACGATCCTCCTCGGCATCACTGCGAGCCAGAACGAGCAGACGCGGCAGGCCCTGATCCACGCCCTGCACCTGGACCGGCCGCTCGCGGTGCAGTACCTCCTGTGGCTCGGCGACGTGCTGCGCGGCGATCTGGGGCACTCGCTGGTCACCGGGTTCTCGGTGCGCGACGAGCTCGCCCGCAGCTATCCGGTGACGCTCCAGCTCGCGCTGATGGCGATGGCCATCGCGCTCGCGGTCGGCGTCCCCCTGGGGGTCCTCGCGGCCACCCGGGCCGGGCGCGCCCTCGACGCCTCGACGCGGGTCTTCTCGCTGCTCTTCATCTCGGCCCCCGCGTTCTTCATCGGCACCGTGGTCATCATCGGCGGCGCCCGCTACGCCCCGTGGCTGCCGACCCTCGGCCACGTGCCCTTCACCGAGAGCCCGGCCCGGAGCCTCGGGGCCATGCTGCCCGCGGCGAGCTCGCTGGGCCTGGCCATCTCGGCGATCATCGCGCGCTTCACGCGCAGCAGCATGCTCGAGGTCCTGGGGCAGGACTTCGTGCGCACCGCCCGGGCCAAGGGCGTCGCGGACCGCGGGGTCGTGTACAAGCACGCGCTCCGGAACGCCCTCATCCCGGTGGTGGCGATGGCCGGCACCCAGTTCGTCTACCTGATCGGCGGAGCGGTCATCATCGAGGAGGTCTTCGCCCTGCCCGGCATGGGGCGCCTGGTCGTCAACGCGATCTACCAGCGGGACTACACGATGATCCAGGGTGCGGTCCTGCTGCTGACCTCCGCCGCGGTGCTCGTCAACCTGACCCTCGATCTGCTGTACCACTTGATCGACCGACGGATCCTCTACGCGTGAGCGACGAGACCGGTCGGGTGATGGGCCCCCGGGGCCTCCGGCGCGCGCTCGGAAGCGGATCGCTCCTGGCCGGCGGTCTCATCGTCGCCGGCCTCCTGGTGGCCGCGCTGGCCGCGCCGTGGCTCGCCCCCTACGCGCCCACCACCATCTTCCCGGGGGCGGAGATCCAGCCTCCCGGCCCGCGCTTTCTCCTCGGCACCGACGAGGTGGGCCGCGACATCCTGAGCCGCGTCCTCTACGGCAGCCGCGTGTCACTCGGGGTGGCGATCCCGTCGGTGGCCCTGGCGGTGCTGGCGGGCACCTCCCTCGGCGTGGGCCTCGGCTACGGGGGCGGCGCCCCGGACCTGCTCGCGATGCGGGTCTTCGACGTGCTCTTCGCCTTCCCGCCCATCCTCCTCGCCATCGCCCTGGTCGCGGCCCTCGGTCCGAGCACGGTCAATCTCGTGCTCACCATCGCGGTGCTGACCCTCCCGCAGTTCGCGGTGCTCGCGCGCAGCGCCACCCTCGCCCTCAAGCCTCAGGACTTCGTCCAGGCCGCCCGCGCCCTGGGGGCCTCGCACCGCCGCATCCTCGGCGGCCACATCTTGCCCAATCTCGCCCCCACCCTCGCGGTCCAGACGAGCCTGAGCCTCTCGATCGTCATCCTGGTGGAGGCCGCACTGAGCTTCCTCGGGCTCGGCACGCAGCCGCCCGCGCCGAGCTGGGGCGGCATGCTGAGCCGCGGCCGCCAGTACATGACCATCGCCCCGTGGCTGGTGCTGGCTCCGGGGCTGGCTATCATGCTGGCGGTCCTCGGCTTCAACCTGCTCGGCGATGCCCAGCGCGATCTCCTGGATCCGCGCCGGGGGGCCGCCGACCGGAGGACCTCATGAGCGCATCCGTGCGGATCGCGGCCGTCCAGGCGCGGCCCCAGTCCGATCTCTTCGACGACATGTGGAACGGCGGCGACATCGCCCACGCGGTCGAGCTGCTCGAGACGGCGGCCCGCGGCGGCGCCGCCTGCATCTGCTTCCCCGAGCTGTACCCGCGCGTGGGCGAGGCCGAGATCTGCGCGGCGGCGCGGCGACTCGGCGTCTTCGTGGTGGCCGGCCTGATCGAGGGCACCCGGGCCAGCTGGCACAACACCGCGACCGTGATCGGACCCGACGGCCGCGTCCTCGGCCGGCAGCCGAAGTGCTTCCCCACCCAGAACGAGATCGACAACGGGGTGGTGGCGGGCAAGGGCTACCGGGTGCTCGACACCGCGATCGGCCGGCTGGGCATCGTGATCTGCGCCGACTTCGCCTTCTTCTCCGACGGCGTCGAGTCCGTCGTCGAGCAGGGCGCGGACATCATCGTCAACCCGTCGTGGTGGTTCGCCCTCGGCGAGGCCTATCCCGCCACCGTGATCGGCCGCCACATGCAGTACGGGCGACCGGTGATCGGCGTCGACGTCGCGGCGTGCGCGCTCCGCCTGCGCGACGCGGAGGGCCGTCCGGTGGAGCGATTCCCCCGCGCGGGCGGCTACAGCACGGTGTGCGTGCCGCCGCCGATCGCCTCCCTGCCGGAGCTCGCCGGCTGGTTCAGGACCAAGGCGGGCGGGACCAACTCCGCGCAGGGCTTCATCCAGAGCCTCGGCGAGGAGGAAGGCATTCTCTACGCCGACGTGGACGTCGCGGCGGTCCGGCGCTTCCCGGGGTACTTCTACCGGACCGCGGGCGCGTGAGCGTGGATCGCCAGCAGCTCCTCGACGAGCTGGTCCAGGCCGCGCGCCGGCTCGACGTCGAGGTGCGCTTCGCGCAGGCGGTCCGCCAGCGGCGCCCGCTGGTCGATCAGCACCGGGCGCGTCCCGCGCGGCGCTGACGCCAGCTCCGAGGCCCCACCACCGGGCTCTCCGGCCGGGCCCACATCAGAAGATCCCGAGATGCTGGCGCAGATCCACGTCCCGGTGCTGGAAGTCGGCGGCGAGGCCCTCGGCCACCACGCGGCCGCCGTTGAGGATGACGACGTCGTCGGCCACCTGGAACACCAGCTTGGGGTTCTGCTCGACCAGCACGATCGAGAGCCCCTGCTCCTTGAGCCGCCGGATCGTCGCCATCACCTCGGCCACGAGCTGCGGCGCCAGGCCCTCCGACGGCTCGTCCATCAGGAGCACGCGCGGGTTCGACATCAGGGCCCGGCCGATGGCGAGCATCTGCTGCTCGCCGCCGGAGAGCGAGCCCGCGACCTGGCGGCGGCGCTCGCCGATGCGGGGGAAGAGCGCGTAGACCGCGTCGATCGTCCACCCGGTCGCGCGTCCGGGGCCGCGGGGCTTCCGGCCGGCCACCGCGAGGTTCTCGCTGACGGCGAGGCTCCGGAAGATCCGGCGCCCCTGCGGCACCAGCGCCACTCCCTCGGCCGCGATGGCCTCGGGGGCGCGCCCGGTGACCGCGCGGCCGAAGACCGCCACGCGGCCGTGACGCGGCGGCAGCAGCCCGACGGTCACGCTCATCGCGGTCGACTTGCCGGCGCCATTGCGGCCGAGCAGCCCGAGGAGCCGCCCCTCGCCCAGACGGAGCGACACCCGGTGCAGCACGTGGCTGTCGCCGTAGAAGGCCTCGATGTCCTGGAGCTCGAGGGCGTCACTCGCCAAGATAGATCTCCCGGGTCCGCGGGTGGGCCACCACCTCCCCGCGCGTCCCCTCCACCACCACGTGGCCGAAGTGCAGCACGGTGATCCGCTCGGCGAAGTCGAGGGCCACGTCCATGTCGTGCTCGATCATCACGACGGTGACATTCCGGGGTATGCGTGTAACCAAGTGCAGGACGTCGCGGCGCTCCTCGATGGAGAGCCCGGCGAATGGCTCGTCCAGCAGCAGCACCCGTGGATTCTGGGCCAGGGCCATCGCGATCTCCACCCGCCGCCGCTCCCCGTAGGAGGTCTGCGCGAGCGGGCGCTCCGCGAGGTGCTCGAGCCCCACCCGGGCCAGCGCCTCGCGCGCCCGCGCGATGAGCGCCCCCTGCCGCTCCAGCCGGACCAGGGGGTTCCAGCGGAGGGGCGAGCGCCCGAGCAACGAGAGGGTCACGTTCCGCAGCAGAGTGTCGCGCGGGAACAGCGTGATGATCTGGTAGGTGCGGGAGATCCCGAGGTGCGCGCGGCGCCGGCCCGGCACGCGGGTGATGTCGCGACCGAGGAGGGTGACCGTCCCCTCGTCCGGGCGCAGCTCCCCGGTCACGAGGTTGAAGAGCGTGGTCTTGCCCGCGCCGTTGGGGCCGATGATCAGGCGTCGCTCGCCCTCCTCCACCGCGAGGTCCACCCGCGCGGTGACGAGCAGACCCCCGAAGGACTTGGTGAGGCCGCGCACCGCGAGCGCGGGCCCGCTCACGGCGCCGGCCGCCCGCCCGGCGCGGCCACCGCGGCCCTGGGCGTCCATGCGACCGTCGCGCGCCTCCAGAGACGGGCCGCGCCGGGGACGAGCCCCTCCGGCATGAAGACCACGATCGCCACGAAGATGGCGCCGAGGAGGAAGTTCCACCGCTCGATGTACCCGCTCGCCACGTTCTTCATGACCACGACGAGGGCGGCCCCCACCACCGGGCCCAGCAGCGTGCCGCTGCCGCCCGCGATGACCATCAGCAGCGCCTCCGCGGAGGCGGTGAGGGCCACCCCCTGCGGGCTCACGAACTGGTTGTAGTAGAGGAAGAGGAGCCCGGCCACCCCGCTCCAGAATCCGGAGAGGAGGAACGCGAGGAAGCGGATCATCCAGACGTGATAGCCGAGCGCGGCCATGCGGCGCGGCTGGTCCCGGGTGCCGCGCAGGCTCGCCCCGAACGGCGAGGCGCCCAGGATCGCGATCGAGCCCAGCGCCACGAGGAAGACCGCGAGGGTCGCCCAGTAGAAGTGGGCCGGCGAGGCGAGCGAGAGCCCGAGCGGGCTCGGGCGCCCGCTCACCGAGATGCCGTTGTCTCCGTTGGTGATGCTGATCCAGCGATAGGCCACGCCCCACACGATCTGGCCGATCGCCAGGGTGATCATGACGAAGCCGATCCCGCTGCCGCGCAGCGCGAGCGCCGCGAAGAGCGCGGCGGCGGCGAGCGTCAGGACGAGCGCGACCGCGACGGCCGCGAGATGGCCGTACCCTCCGTTCAGGAGGCGGGCCGCCGCGTAAGCCGCGATGCCGAGGAGCCCGGCGTGGCCCAGGCTGACGAGGCCGGCGTAGCCCACCAGCACGTTGATCCCGAGCGCGAAGACGGCGTAGAGGAGGATCTGGCTCCCGATGTTGACGTAGAAGCTGCCGCCGGCCCAGAGCGGCAGTGCGGCCAGGGCCAGCAGCGCGGCGACGAGGGCAAGGCGCCTCACCCCGCCGCCGGCCGCCCGAAGAGACCCTGGGGTCGCACCACCAGGACCAGGAGCATGGGGAGGAACAGCACCACGTAGGCCAGCTCGGGGAACATGGCCTGACCGAAGTTGTAGAGGAAGCCGACCACGAAGCTGCCCACCAGCGAGCCGAGGAGGCTGCCGCTGCCTCCGAGGATGACCACCACGAGCGCGAGCGGGAGCATCTCCTGGTCGAGGCCGGGATAGACGGAGAGGATCGGCCCGCCGATCACTCCCGCGAAGCCGGCCAGCCAGGCGCCCAGGCAGAAGACGATGGTGAAGAGGCGCGACACCCGGATGCCCGCGACGCGAGCCATGTCCGGGTCGTCGACCCCGGCCCGGATCATCGCGCCGAGCCGGGTGCGATCCATCAGGAGCCACAGGGCGACCGCGAAGCCCACCGCCACCAGGCTGATGGCGAGCCGGTAGGTGGGAAACCGGAAGCTGCCGAGCGCGGTCACGCCCGCGAGACCGCGCGGCGTGTCGATCCGGACCGGATCGCCGGTCCACACCGTGAGGCACACGTCGGCGATCATGAACGAGAGCCCGAGGGTCACCAGGACCTGCGCGAGCTCGGCTCCCGCGAGCCGGCGGAGGACGAGCCGCTCGACCGCGCCCCCGAGCGCGGCGACCAGCAGCCCGCTGATCAGCGCGGCGGGCCAGAACCCCACGCCCCAGCCGATCAGGCTCGCCGCGAAGTAGCCGCCGAGCATGAAGAAGGAGCCGTGGGTGAGGTTCGGGATCCGCATGAGGCCGAAGATCAGCGAGAAGCCGGCGGACAGCAGGAAGAGCAGGCCGCCCAGCGTGACGCTGTTGACGGCCAGCACGAGCCAGAGGCTCACCGCGGAGCCGCCGCCGGTCAGCCCTTCAGGGGCGGATAGTCACGCGAGTAGACCGGCTGCGCGAGGAACCACTTCTCGTCGTAGGTCCAGAACTGGCTCACGTTCGGGTACGTCTTGATGGTGGTGTTGACCAGCTTGTCGCCCTTGCGCTCGCAGCGCCGGACGAAGATCGAGCCGACCACGTTGCCGAGGTGGTCGAAATGGAACGGCCCGCGCGGCGTGTCGGTGAGCGACACGCTGCGCAGGGCCCGGATCAGCGCCTCCTTGTCGTCGGTCTTGCCGCCCGTCTTCTCGAGCGCGGCCTCGGCCACCAGGCCGTTGATGTAGAGGCCCGCGGCGTAGATGCCGGGAATGTTGCCGTAGTCGCGCACCATGCCCTCGACGAGCCGCTTGTTGCTCGGGGTGTCGAGATCCGAGGTGTACGCGGTGGTCGTGATCAGGCCGACCGCCTCGTCACCGAAGCTCTTGAGCAGCGCGTCGTCCGCGGCGGTGCCGCCGCCCAGGACCGGCAGCTTCAGCCCCTGGTCCCGGTACTGCTTCATGAACTTGAGGGGGTTGGACCCCGCGAATCCCTGGACGACCGCGTCCACCTCCGCGATCTGCGCGAGGTAGGGGGTGTAGTCGGGGGTCACGATCGGCGGCCACAGCTTCTTGACCACCCGGCCCCCCGCGTCCTCGAACACGCGCTGGAAGCCGCCCATCTGCTCGTGGCCGTACGCGAAGTCCTCCGAGATCGTGATCACGCGCTTGAGCTTCAGCTCCTTGGCCGCGTAGTCGGCGAGCGGATGCATGCCCTGCGCCGCGGTGGCGGAGGCCCGCACGAAGTACGGATTGGGCTTGCGCTGGGTCATGTCCTCGGCCGCGGCGAGGCTCAGGATCGGCGTCTTGGCCTGGGCGGCGTACTCGCTGATCGCGAGCAGCTCGAACGCGGCGAGCGGGCCGAAGATCATGTCGACGTGGTCGCGCTCGATCAGCTCCTGGGTCTTGCTCTTGGCACCGGCCGGGTTGCCGCCGGTGTCTCCCACCACCAGCTCGACCTTCCGGCCCGCGAGGGTGTAGTTGCGGTCCTTCAGGAAGCGCGTGGTTCCCTGCTCCATCTGGATGCCGCCCGCGGCGAGAGGGCCGGTCTTCACGGTGAGGAGGCCGATGCGCACCGGCTTGCTCTGAGCCCGCGCCCGCGAGGGGCGCGCGGCGGCTCCCGCGACGAGGACGGTGCTACCGGCCAGGAAGGAACGACGGCTGAGGGTCGGGGACATGGCGACCTCCTCTGAGCGGGTCCGGTCTAGGGCTGGCGGGTCACCTCGACGGTCTCGGTCTCCTCGGTCATCCGCCCGCCCACCGGGACGTGGCGGAGCTGGTTCCAGACGCGGTCCACCTCGGCGAGCACGGTCTCGTCCGGCTGCTCGATGTCGATGGGGGTGGCGGTCGGCACCCAGCACGGCCGGCCGGTGACCCAGAACACCTCGGTGCGATTGCCCTCCGGATCGAAGAAGTAGCAGCCGATCGCGCTCGCGTGGTTCACGACGCCCTCGATACGGTAGCCCTCCGCGAGGAGGCGCCGATGCATCGCGCGCAGGTCGTCGAGGCTGCCCACCCGCATCGAGATCTGGTTGATCAGGTGGGGATCCGCCGGATCGGGCCGGCCGCCCATGAGGGCGATCTCGTGGTCCACCGATTCCGGATCCGCGCTCAGGAAGACCACGCCCGCGCGCCGGTTCTGCTTGGTCACGCGCATGCCCATGACGTCCCGGTAGAACGCGACCATCCGGTCGAGGTCGCGCACGTAGATGCCCACGTGGCCCAGCCCCAGCACGCGCGCCATCGAATCCCTCCCCGCCATGGGTCGCCTCCCCGCCGTCTCGGACCGCGGCTTCGGACGCCCGGCGGACGGCTCCTAGCGGCGGCGGCTCGCCCGCCGCGCCTTCCCGGCGGCCGGCGGCTTGATCTTGAGCAGCCGCGCCGCGTTTCCGCCCAGGATCTTCGCCTTGTCCGCCGCCTTCAGGAACGAGGCGCCGCCCACGAAGCCCCGGGGATCGTACATGCCCATGTCGTAGGGATAGTCGGTCCCGGCGAGCACGTGGTCGGCCCCCCACAGCTTGACCAGATGCTCGAGCTGGAGCCGGTCGAAGACGATCGTGTCGAAGTACACCCGGGCGAGCGAGCGGCGCGGCGGCCCCTTCAGCACGGTCCGGGCGTCGGCCCGCGCGCTCCACACGTGATCCATCCGCGCCGGGTAGTGGGCCACGTAGCCGCCGCCGTGCGCGGCGACCAGCTTGAGCTTCGGGAACCGCTCCAGCACCCCGTCGAACACGAGATGGCCCAGCGCCACGGTGGTGTCGAGCGGGTTGCCGATGACGTTGGTGAAGTAGTGATCGGTCAGGCGATCGCCCTGGGTGAAGCCGTTCGGGTGCATGAAGAGGACCGCGTCCAGCTCCTGGGCCGCCTTCCAGAACTGGTCGCGGCCCCGCGACACCTCCGCGCCGACCACGTTGGTGCCGATCTCGGCGCCCCGGAACCCGAGCCGGGTGACGCAGTATCGCAGCTCCTCGGATGCCAGGTCCGGCGCCTGCAGGGGCACGTGGGCCAGCGCGACGAAGCGATCGGGGTGCCCGGCGACGATGCCGGCCAGGTGCTCGTTCACCGACCGGCTCACGCGACGGGCCAGCTCGGGCTCGAGCCAGTACTGGAAGTGGAAGGGCGAGGGCGAGATCGCCTGGACGTCCACCCCCATCTTGTCCATGTCGCGCAGCCGCTGGTCCACCGACGTCAGGCAGGTCCAGACGTTCTCCATCTGCTTGCGATTGGTGGCCCGGGAGAGCTCGTTGGAGAAGCGCCCCGCGGGCTCGCGATCGGGCGAGAGGACGTGCTTCACCATCTCGTCCGCGGCGGGATGGTGCACGTGGCAGTGGATGTCGACGCAGAACGGACGGCCGCCGCGGGCGCCGGACCGCGCGCCCCCGCCCCGCGCCGCGTCGGACGGGCACGTGAAGAGCATGCGCGGGAGTCTAGGCGCCTCGCGCGCTCCTGTCAAAGGCCGGGCGCCGCCCGTCCGGTCAGGGAGACTGCGCGGTGCCCACCGCGGGCGCGGGGGGCTCGGGCCCGGTCAGGGCGGGGCGGCACTCGTAGATCCGGTCGCCGACCGCGTGCTGCAGGGTGTCGTCGACGCCGATCCGCCTCAGGAAAGCGACCACCCGCGCGACCCGGCGCTTCCGGCCCTCGATGCCCTCCTCGCACGCCTGCCGGGAGGCGTAGTTGCCGCTGGACGGCTGCCACTCGAAGCCGCCGACGGCGGTGCCGCGCCAGATCACGTACTCCTGCTCCGCGGCGGCCGGGCGGCCCGGCAGGGCGGCGCCGATCGCGGCGACCGCGACGAGTCCCAGCCGGAGCGTCATCCGCCCGCGATCCACGACCACGTCATCCCTCCCGGGCACTGGTAGCACGGCCGGCGGGAGCCGTCCACGCCGGGGCACGCCCGGAGTATGATCGGCCCGCTCCCGGACGGCGCGGTGCACCCTCACCGGATTCACGGAGGATTCCATGACGAAGCGGGTCACTCGGAGCATGGCGCTGGCGATCGGGCTGCTCCTCTCCATCGCGTGGGGTGCGGCCGAGGCGGACGAGATCCGGCTGCTCAGCACGGTCGGCATGCAGCCGGCCATCCCGGAGCTGCTCGCGCAGTTCGAGCGCACCAGCGGTCACACGGTGCGGGTCACCTGGGGGCTGGCCGCGGTGCTCAAGCAGCAGTTCGTCGACGGCACGCCGGCGGACGTCGTGCTGCTGACGAGCCCCCTCGTCGAGGACCTCGGCAAGCAGGGCAAGGTGGCGGCCGGGAGCAAGGTCGACGTGGCCCGCTCGGGGGTGGGGGTGGCGGTCAAGGCGGGTGCCCCGCGGCCCGACATCAGCACGCCGCAGGCCCTGAAGGCCACCGTGCTGGCCGCGAAGTCCGTCGGCTTCTCGCGCGAGGGTGCCTCCGGAGTGGCGTTCGCGAAGGCGCTGGAGCGGCTCGGCATCGCGGAGCAGGTGCGGGCGAAGTACCGCGATACCCAGACCAAGGCGGGCGAGATGCTGGTGGCGGGCGACATCGACCTGGCCGCCGCGCAGGTCCCCGAGCTGCTGGCGGTCCCGGGGGTCGACGTGGTGGGTCCGCTGCCCGCGGAGCTGCAGACCGTCACCGTGTTCTCGCTGGGCCTGGCCACCGAGGCCAAGGCGACCGACGCGGCGAAGGCCCTCATCCAGTTCCTCGCCGGCCCGGCCGCCGCGCCGGTCTACAAGGTCAAGGGCCTCGGGGGGTAGCGACTCAGAGGTCGCGGATCCGCGGCATCACGCCGCGGCCGATGCGCTCGAAGGAGCGCAGCATCTGCTGGTGGTCGCCCACCACGTGGCGCACCATCACCGAGTCGAAGCCCATCGCGCGGTAGCGTCGCAGGGCTTCCACAACCGTGTCCGCGCCGCCCACCAGCAGCTGGTCGAACCCGGTGCCGCGGTAGCCCTCCGCGAGGACTGCGCCCACCGTCGCGCGCGCGTCCTCGTCGGAGGCGCCCACGTAGATGTCGCGGCGCAGGACCGGGCGCGCGGGCCGGCCCGCGCGGGCCGCCGCCTCGCGGTAGAGCGCGAGCTGGCCGCGGAGGTCCTCGTCGGTCGCGTTCTGGCCGGTCAGCCACGCGTCGCCGAGCCGGGCCGCGCGCTCGGCCGCGGCGGGGACGGTGCCGCCCAGCCAGATCTCGACCGGCACGCGCGGCAGCGGGCTGATGGTGGCGCCGTCCACCGTGTGGTAGCGGCCGCGATGGGTGACGCGCTCGCCGGCGAGGAGCGCCCGCACGATGGCCACCGTCTCCTCGAGGCGCCCCACGCGGCTCTTCTCCTCCATGCCGAAGGCCTGGAACTGCGGGGGCCGGCCGCCCAGCGTGAAGGTCACGATCAGCGGGCCCGCCGCGAACGCGGCCAGGGTGCCGATCTGCTCCGCGAGCAGCACCGGGTGGTAGAACGGGGCCAGCAGCACCACGCCGACCGGCATGTCGCCGGTCACGCTCATGAGGCGGGCCAGGGTCGGCAGCGGCGAGAAGGCCGCCGCGTAGCCGGGATTGGCGCCGTGGCTGTCGCCGGTCAGCAGGCCGTCGAGACCGGCCGCCCGCGCGGCGGCCGCGACCTCCAGCAGGTTGCGCGCCTGCTCCTCCGGCGTGAAGGCGCCCATCGGCCGCTCGATGAACGCGCCCCTGGGCATCGACGCGAGCAAGCTCTGGAACCGCCCGAGGGTGGCGGGCCCGGTCGGGAACAGGAAGCGCACCGAGGTGCCGAGCTTCATCCCGCCGCAAGGGTAGCCCCGCGGCGCCGACGCGTCAAAGCCAGCACCGCTTGACGCGCGGACCGCCCGGGCCGATGCTCGCGGCGAGGAGGCGCGCCCATGCCGATCCAGCTCGATCACCTCATCGTTCCCTCCCGAGATCCCGCCGCGGGGGCGAAGCTGCTCGCGGCCCTGCTCGACGTGCCGTGGCGGGCCGCGCAGGAGGGCCCCTTCACCCCGGTGTTCGTCAACGACGGCCTCACCGTCGACTTCGCGGAAGGCGAGAAGTTCGACTACCACCACTACTGCTTCCGCGTGACCGAGACCGACTTCGACGCGATCCATGGACGGCTCCAGGCGGCGGGCATCCCCTACCGCAGCACCCCGCTCGGCGAGACCGACATGCGGATCAACCGCCGGCTGGGCGGCAAGGACCTCTACTGGAACGACGCCGACGGGCACATCTGGGAGATCCTCACCGTCAGCTACGCACGCGCCTGACTCTGGTTGACAAGCGGGGGCCCGGAGCTTACGCTCCCCGGAGCCCTCGACATTGACCACTGCCAGCCTCCTGCAGTTCCTCTTCTCCGGCCTCATGGTGGGCGCGATCTACGCCCTGGTCGCGCTGGGGCTCAACGTGGTCTTCAACGCCACCGGCGCGGTGAACTTCGCCCAGGGCGAGTTCTCGATGCTGGGCGGGATGCTGGGCGCGGCGCTGCTCTCCGCCGCCGGCCTGCCCCTCGTGGTGGTGTTCGTGGTCACGGTGGCGGCGGTGACCGCGGTGGGCGTGCTGATGGAGCGGCTGGTGATCCGGCCGGTCCGCCACGCCGACGTGTTCAACCTCATCATCGTGACCATCGGGGCCTCGATCCTCATCAAGGGCGGGGTCATGGTCTCCCTCGGCAAGAACGCGGCCGGCCTGCCCGCCTTCACCGGGGAGCGGCCGTTCCGCATACTCGGGGCGACGTTCGTGCCCCAGGCGCTCTGGATCCTGGGCGTGGCCGCGGCGATCGTGCTGGCGCTCCACCTCTTCTTCGACCGGACGCTCCTCGGGCGCGCGATGCGCGCGGTGGCCACCGACCGCGAGGCGGCGCGTCTCGTGGGCATCGACGTGCGCCGTGTGGTCATGCTCTCCTTCGCGCTCAGCGCGGCGGTGGGGGCGATCGGCGGGCTCATCGTGACCCCGGTGACCCTCACCATATACGACGCGGGCACCATGCTCGGGCTCAAGGGCTTCGCGGCCGCGGTCACCGGCGGCCTCGGCAACACCTTCGGCGGCATCGCGGGCGGCCTCGTGCTGGGCCTGCTCGAGACCTTCGGTGGCGGGCTGATCGGCTCGGAGTTCAAGGACGTGGCGGCCTTCCTGCTCCTCCTGCTCCTGCTCTTCCTCCGCCCGCGAGGCCTGTTCGCGCGCGGCCAGAGCGAGCGGGTGTGAGCGCTCACCTCGACCCCCGCGCCCGCGTCCGGGCCCGGCACGGAGACCTCATGCTCACGCGACGGCAGTTCACCACGACCATGGGCGGCGCGATCGCCGCCGGCCTTCTCGCCCCCGGCGCGGTCCGGGCTCAGGGCGCCCCGATCAAGCTCGGCTCGATCTTCTCCTACACCGGCCCCGCCGCCTTCCTGGGCGACCGCATGAAGCGCTCGGTGGAGCTCTTCGTGGAGGAGGCCAACAAGAAGGGCGGGCTCAACGGCCGGCGCATCGAGCTCACCCTCTACGACGCGGGGAGCGAGTCCACCAAGGCGGTGCTGGCGGCCAAGCGCCTCATCGAGCAGGACGGCGTCGAGGCCATCGTGGGCGACGGCAACCGCAGCGACATCGGCCTCGCGCTCGTGCCGAGCGTGCAGCGCGCCGAGGTCCCGCTGATGAGCGTCTCCGGCGCCACCGCCCTGGTGGAGCCGGTGAAGGAGCGGGCGTGGGTGTTCAAGTCCACCGTCAACGACGTGGAGGTGGTGGCCCGGCTGCTCGACTTCTTCAAGAAGCGCGGCATCAAGGACGTGGCGATGCTGAACGACACCGGCGCCTTCGGGGTGAGCGCGCGCGATCAGCTGAAGGCCCAGGCCCCCGCCGCCGGCGTCAGCGTGATCTACGAGGAGTTCGGCCCCGGCGACAACGACCTCACCACCCAGCTCACCCGCATCCGGAGCAGCAACGCCAAGGCCATCGTGTGCTGGACGGTCACCCCGGCGGGCGTGGTGTTCCTCAAGAACGCCCAGCAGCTCGGGCTCAAGCAGATGCTGGTGCACGGCTTCGGCTTCGTGGCCGACCGCTACATGCAGCTGGCGGGCGACGCGGCGGAGGGGCTGATGCTCACCTCGCTCAAGTTCCCGGTGGCCGAGCAGCTGCCCGACCGCGATCCGATCAAGGCCACCATCCTCGACTACAAGGCGCGCTACCGGGCCCGCCACGGCGAGGAGACCGACGTGTACGGCGGCCAGGCGTGGGACGGCATCGGCATGGTGGCCCAGGCCATCACCCGCGCGAACAGCAGCGAGCGCGGCAAGATCCGGGCCGGCCTCGAGGAGCACGTCCGCGAGTACAAGGGCGTGGGCGGCGTCTTCACCTTCACGCCCCAGCGGCACTGGGGCCTCGCCAAGAGCGACGTGGTCATGATCGAGTGGCGCCAGGGCAAGTTCCGTCTGGTGGATCTATAGGAGCGCGGTGGACGAGGTGCGGCGGCTGCCCGGCCGGGTCTCCGGCCGGGCGCTCCTGGCGTTCCTGGCCGCGGTCGCGGCGGTGCCGTGGCTGCTGCCAAACCAGTACCTCGTCCACGTGGGGGTGCTGGCCGGCCTCCACGTCATCCTCGCGGTGGGCCTGAATCTGGTGATGGGCTACGCGGGGCAGGTCTCGCTCGGCCACGCCGGCTTCTACGGCCTGGGGGCCTACGTCTCCGCGGTGCTGTCGGTGCGCTACGGGCTCTCGCCCTGGCTCGGCGCGCCGGTCGCGGCGGCGGCGACCGGCGCGCTGGCCTACGTGGTCGGGATCCCGACCCTGCGCTTGAAGTCCTACTATCTCGGCATGGCCACGCTCGGGATCGGCCTCGTGCTGCAGCTCGCCTTCGTGCAGCTGCACGCGATCACCGGCGGCTCGTCGGGCCTCGCCGGCATCCTGCCCTGGGACCTGGGGCGGCTCCACCTGGTCACCGCGACCCATCACTACTGGCTGGTGTGGGCCGCGGCGGCGCTGGCGCTCTGGCTCGCGCGGAACCTGGTGAACTCGCGCGTGGGGCGCGTGCTGCGCGCGCTCGGGGAGAGCGAGGCCGCCGCGGAGGCGATGGGGGTGGACACCGCGGCGGAGAAGCGGCGCGTGTTCGTGCTCTCCGCGGTCTACGCCTCGCTGGCGGGCAGCCTCTACGCCCACTACATCACGGTGATCAGCCCCGAGATCTACTCCTTCCTGTTCTCGGTGGTGCTGGTGCTGATGGTGGCGGTCGGCGGCATCGGCCTCTACTGGGGCGCGGTGGTGGGCGCGGTGCTGCTCACGATCCTGCCCGAGGCCCTGCGCAAGTTCGGCGACTGGGAGGTGCCGCTCTACGGCCTGGTGATGATCGTGGTGATGCTGTTCCTGCCCCGCGGCATCGCGGGACTCCTCGCCCGCGGCCACGGGGCGCGCGAGACGAGGACGGCGGATCGGGCCGAGGGTTCCGCGCCCGCGCGCGCCGACGCGGCGCGCCCCGAGCCCGCGCCCACCGGCGCGGGCGCCGCGTCGCCGGCCGCTCGCCCCGCCGCCCATCGGGCAGCCGCCGGCGGGCCGCGGCTGGAGGTCCGCGCGGTCAGCAAGCAGTTCGGCGGTGTCCGCGCGGTCCGGGAGTGCTCGTTCGACGTGGCCCCGGGCGAGATCAAGGCGGTGATCGGGCCCAACGGGGCGGGCAAGACCACGCTGTTCAACGTGATCAGCGGCTTCTACGCCCCGACCGCGGGCGAGGTGCGGCTCGACGGCCGCTCCCTCGGCGGCCTGCCCGCCCATCGCCTGGCGCGGCTCGGGCTGTCGCGCACGTTCCAGAACCTCCAGCTCTTCCCGGGCCTGACGGTCCTGGAGAACGTGATGATCGGCTGCGAGCGCGACGCGCCGGGCGGCTTTCTCGCCGCGGCCTGGGCCCTGCCCTCGGCGCGCCGGCGCACGCGGGCCGACGGCGCCCGCGCCGAGCGCGCGCTCGCGACGGTCGGGCTCGAGGCGCTGGCCCGCGTGCCCGCCGGCGGCCTGGCCTTCGGCCAGCAGAAGCTGGTGGAGCTGGCGCGCGCGCTGGCCGCGGAGCCGGCCCTGCTGCTGCTCGACGAGCCCGCCGCGGGCCTCAACACCGGCGAGAAGGCGGAGATGATGCGGCTGATCGCGCGGGTGCGCGAGGGCGGGCTCACCATCCTGCTGATCGAGCACGACATGCGCCTGGTCATGGGCGTCTCGGACCGCGTGGTCGTGCTGGACCACGGGGAGAAGATCGCGGAGGGCGCACCGGCCGAGGTGCAGCGCGACCCCGCGGTGATCCGCGTCTACCTCGGCGAGGACGTGGCCGCCGTTGCTTGACGTCAGCGGCCTTTCCGCGCGCTACGGCTCCGTGCACGCGCTCCGCGACGTGTCGTTGACAATCCGCGCCGGCGAGCTGGTGGCGCTGATCGGGGCCAACGGAGCCGGCAAGTCCACCCTGCTGCGCGCGATCGCGGGGCTCCACGTCCCGAGCGAGGGGCGCGTGACGGTGGACGGACGCGACGTGACCGGCCGGCCGCCGGAGATCATGCTCCGCGCCGGGGTGGCCCTGGTGCCGGAGCGCCGCCGCATCTTCGGCGACCTCACGGTGCTCGACAACCTGGAGCTGGGCGGTTACGCCCTGCCCCGCGGCGCCGGCTTCTCGCGCCGTCTCGCGGAGGGCGTGGAGGCCGCGTACGCGCTCTTCCCGGTGCTGCGCCAGCGGAGCGGCCAGCTCGCGGGCACGCTCTCCGGCGGCGAGCAGCAGATGCTGGCGATCGGCCGGGCCCTCATGACCCGCCCGCGCCTCCTGCTCTGCGACGAGCCCTCCCTCGGTCTGGCCCCGCTGGTGGTGGGGGAGATCATGCGGCTCCTGGCCCGGCTGCGGGAGGGCGGCACCACCATCCTGCTCGTGGAGCAGAACGCGCGGCTGGCCCTGCGCTTCGCGGATCGCGCGTACGTGCTGGAGGTGGGGCGCGTGGCCCTGTCCGGCGCGTCGGCCGACCTGCTGGCCGACGATCAGCTCAAGGCCGCCTACCTCGGCGCGTGAGAGAGACCATGTCAGAGACGAGCGACCGGCTGTTGCGAGGCTACCAGGCCCAGGAGAAGCGCTTCCGGGAGCGGCGCTTCCCCCTGCGCTTCACCACCGAGAGCCCGGTGGTGCGCGAGCTGTACCGGCAGGCGAAGGGCATGCGGTGGAATCCCGAGACCGACGTCGGGTGGAGCCGCTTCGACGCCGCCGCCTACCCGGAGCCGGTGCGCGAGGCCGCGCGCCTGGTGTGGAGCCGCCGGGCGTGGGGCACCTATCCCGGCCTCGGCGAGAACACCGCGCTGCTGATCCGCTTCTGCCTGGAGTCCGGCGCGGCGGGGATGGACGCCAAGCTCTTCCTCTCCTTCCGCCCCGCGGAGGAGGCCAAGCACCTCGAGGCCTGCTTCCTCTTCGCCCGGGCGCTGGGCGGCTACGAGTCGACACCGGCCGAGGCGGTGGCGCGGGCCAGCAACCAGCCCTTCGCGCAGATGGCGCTGGACCCCGACGTGTCGGTGGAGGCGGTGGTGGCCGCCCTCGGCGGCCTCGACGATCAGCTCGATCTCAACCTGTGCCTGAGCCACCTGCAGCAGAGCCGGGACGAGACCGCGCGGCAGATCCTGAGGCTGATCGCGGCCGACAAGGAGCGCCACGCGCTCTTCGCCTGGGCGCTGCTCGCCGACCGGATGCCGGCCCTCGACGCGGGCGGACGCGCCGACGTGGGGCGGGCGGTTCGCGATATGCTGGAGCGCGTGATCCTCGTCGGCTACCGCAACAGCTGGCTGCTCCCCGCGGAGGCCCGCGAGCCCCTGCTCGCCGCGGAGGCCCTCACCGCCCGGCACGGGCTCGGCGCCTCCACCGTCGCGCAGGAGAAGGCGGTGGTCCGCGCCACCCTCGCCCAGGTGCGCGACCGCCTCGCCATGTGGGACGTCGCGCTGCCCGTCGTCGACCATCCGGAGCTCGGCCGCGCATGAGCCGCTCCTTCGCTCCGTCCAGGAGGATGTCCGCATGAGCCCCTATCTCGCCGAGACCCGCTACCCCCTCGAGCTCGCTCCCGCCATGCCCGACGTGTGGGAGCTCTGGCAGCGCGCCAAGACGCTCCCGTGGGATCCGGAGACCGATATCCCGTGGGAGGAGCTCCATCCCGAGCGCTACCCCGAGGAGCAGATCATGGCCGCGCGGCTGCACTGGAGCCGGCGGACGTGGGGCGAGTACGGCGCGATCTCCGAGAGCCCGGCCCTGCTGCTCCGCTTCTGTCTGGAGAACCGGCTGCCCGACCTGCGCTTCTTCTTCACGATGCGCACCCAGGAGGAGGGCCGCCACGCGGAGGCCTCCTGGCTCATGGCCGAGCGCCTCGGCGGCTACTTCCCCCAGCCGCAGAACCCCCCGACGGCCAGCGCGGTCGGCACCCACGGGGTGCGCCGCATGGCCTTCGACCCCGACACCTCCCTCGAGGGCATCTTCGCGAGCCTGGTCTGCGCGGCGGAGGAGATCCTGATCGACGCCTTCAAGGCGACCGTGCACAAGGCCACCAACCCCGCGGTGCGGCGCCTCATGGAGCTGATCCTGCGCGACGAGGTGCGCCACATCGCGTTCGGCTGGCAGTGCCTGGACGCGTGGGCCCCGAGCTTCACGCCGGAGACGGTGCAGAACATCGAGCGCGCGGTCACCCAGATGATCCAGAACGTGGAGTTCAACGGCTACCGCAACCTCTGGCTCGCGATCGAGGGCGGCACCGCCACCCCGCTCGAGATCGACGCCGACCGCGTGGCCTGCGAGGCCGGGCTCGGCGGCACCACCCCCGAGGACGAGATGCGCATCGTGCCCCAGTTCATCAAGAAGATCCGGGCCCGGATGGCGCCGTGGGGTGTGGAGCTGCCGATGTTCGACCACCCGAAGCTCGGGAAGGTGTAGCCCGCCCCGCGTGCGGCCCGCTCCCTTCGAGTACTGCGCGCCGCGGAGCGTGGACGAGGCCCTCGACCTCCTCGCGCGGCACGGCGAGGACGCCAAGCTCCTCGCCGGCGGCCAGAGCCTGGTGCCGATGATGAACATGCGCCTGGTGCGTCCCGCGGTGGTGGTGGACCTGAACCGCGTCGCCGCGCTGGACGCGGTGCACGGCGACGCGGGCGGCCTGCGGCTGGGCGCGCTGGTCCGCCAGCACGCGCTGGAGCGCGACGGACGCATCGCCGCCGCCGCGCCGCTGCTCGCGGAGGCCGCGCCCCTGATCGGGCACCTGCAGACCCGGGCTCGCGGCACCGTGGGAGGAAGCCTGGCCCATGCCGATCCCGCCGCCGAGCTGCCCGCCTGCATGATCGCGCTGGACGCGGTCTTCCACCTGCGGAGCGCCCGCGCGGCGCGGTCGGTCCCCGCGCACGAGTTCTTCCGCGGCCTGCTCGCCACCGCGCTCGGCCCCGACGAGCTGCTGACCGAGATCGAGCTGCCCGCGCCCGCCCCGCACGCCGGTCACGGGTTCGCGGAGGTGGCGCGCCGGCACGGGGACTTCGCGCTGGTCGGCGCCTGCGCGGTGCTCGCCGTCGACCAGGCGGGGGCCTGCCGCCATGCGCGCCTGGTGATCTTCGGCGCGGGCGACGGCCCTCACCTGGCCCGCGCCACCGCCGCCCTGCTCGGCGCCGCGCCGGCCCCGGCGCGTCTGGCCGAGGTGGGACGGGCGGCCGCGGAGGAGATCGACGCGCGCGCCGACCTGCACGCGACGGCCGCGTACCGGCGCCGCGTGGCCGCGGGCCTCGCCGCCCGCGTGCTCACCGCGGCGGCCGCGCGGGCGAAGGCGGCGTGATGGCCGGCGACGCGGTGATGCACGACGTCCGGGTGACCGTGAACGGGGTGGAGCGCCGCGCCCGCGTCATCCCCCGCATGCTCCTGGCCGACCTGCTGCGCGAGGAGTTCGGCCTCACCGGCACGCACCTCGGCTGCGAGCACGGCGCGTGCGGGGCGTGCACGGTGCTGCTCGACGGCGCGCCCACGCGCTCCTGCCTGGTCTTCGCGGTGCAGGTCGACGGCGGCCGGGTCGAGACCGTGGAGGGCCTCGCCACCCCGGGCGCGCTCCATCCGCTCCAGGAGGCCTTCCGGACGCGCCACGCGCTCCAGTGCGGCTTCTGCACGCCCGGCATCCTCATGACCCTGGTCGCGTACCTGCGCGAGCACGCCTCGCCGTCGGAGGCGGAGATCCGGGAGGCGCTCTCCGGCAACCTCTGCCGCTGCACCGGCTACCAGCACATCGTGCAGGCGGCGCTGGACGCGGCCGCCCACGCGACCGCTCCCCCGGCGTGAAGTTCGTCGGCGACCGCCACCTCCGCAAGGAGGACCCGCGCCTGCTCACCGGCCGCGGGCGCTACGTGGCCGACATCGCGCTGCCCGGCCTGCTCCACGCGGTGCTGCTCCGGAGCCCGCACGCGCACGCCCGGATCCACCGCATCGACGCCGCGCGCGCCCGCGCGCATCGCGGCGTGGTGGACGTGGTGACCTTCGCGGAGCTGGGAAGCGCGGGGCGCGCGCTTCCCATGGTGCCGCCGCACCCCGAGCTGCGCGGCCGCAACTTCGCCCCTCTCGCGGCCGATCGCGCCCGCTACGTGGGCGAGCCGGTGGCCGCGGTGGTGGCGGAGAGCCGCTACGCGGCGGAGGACGCGCGCGAGCTGGTGGAGGTCGAGTACGAGCCCCTGCCCTCGGCGCAGAGCCTCGCGCCGGGCACGCCCGCGGTCCACGACGACATCGCGGACAACCTGGCCGGCCGCGTGAGCCTGCGTCGCGGCGACACCGCGGCCGCGCTCCGCGCGGCCCCCCGGGTGGCCTCCCTCCGCCTCCGCATCGGCCGCGGCGGCGGTCAGCCCATGGAGACGCGCGGGCTGGTGGCGGACTGGAGCCCGGCGCTCGAGCAGCTCACGGTGTGGGCCTCGTCGCAGGTGCCGCACCAGATCCGGCAGTTCGTCGCCGACCTGCTGGAGCTGGCCCCGCACCAGATCCGGGTGCTGGCGCCCGACGTGGGCGGCGGCTTCGGGGCGAAGTTGATCGTCTATCCCGAGGACGTGCTGATCCCCTTCCTGGCCCGCCGCCTGGCCCGCCCGGTGCGCTGGATCGAGGACCGCCTCGAGCACATGCTGGCCGCGACCCAGGAGCGCGAGCAGGAGCACGAGGTCACGGTGGGCTTCGACGACGAGGGGCGCCTGCTCGCCCTGCGCGACCGCTTCGTTCACGACACCGGGGCCTACACCCCGCGCGGCCTCGTGGTGCCGCTGCTCACCGCCTCGATGCTCAGCGGCCCCTATCGCATCCCGGCCGTGGAGTCGACCTTCGAGAGCCGCTACACCCACCGCGTGCCGGTGACGCCCTACCGCGGCGCGGGCCAGCCCCAGGCGGTCTTCGTCATCGAGCGCGTGCTGGACCTGGTGGCGCGCGAGACCGGACGCGACCGCGCCCAGGTGCGGCTGGCCAACCTGGTCCGGGCTCAGGACATGCCCTGGGATACCGGGCTGCCGAACTACCGCGGCAGCGGCCACGTGATCCTGGACAGCGGCGACCTGCCGTCGGTGCTGCGCCGCGCGCTGGAGGGCGCGCGCTACGAGGCGCGCGTCGAGGAGGCGCGGCGGGCGCGCGCGGACGGCCGGCTGCTCGGGGTCGGCGTCGCGGCCTACGTGGAGCTGACCGGCGTGGGCCCCTTCGAGAGCGCGCGGGTGCGCATCGACGCGGCGGGCCGCATCAGCGCGTGGAGCGGGGTGACCACGCAGGGCCAGGGCCTCGAGACCACGCTGGCGCAGGTGGCGGCCGACGAGCTGGGCGTGACGCCCCCGGAGGTCAGCGTGGTCACCGGCGACACCGCGGGGGTGGAGCACGGCACCGGCTCCTTCGCGAGCCGGGCCGCGGTGGTCGGCGGCAGCGCGATCGCGCTGGCCGCGCGCGACGTCCACGCCAAGGCGCGCCGGCTCGCCGCCCAGGCGCTCGGCGTCGGGGAGGGCGATCTCGAACAGCGAGGTGCCGCCTTCTCGGACCGGCGCCGCCCCGAGCGCCGGGTGACGTTCGCGGAGCTGGCTCGGGTGGCCGGGGCGGCCACCGCCGCGCTCGGGGTGGAGCCGGGGCTCGAGGCCACCCGCTTCTTCCAGCCCACCGACATGGCCTACTCCTCGGGCGCGCACGTGGCGGTGGTCGAGATCGATCCCCTCTCCGCGGGCGTCCGCATCCTCGGCTACTGGATCAGCCACGACTCCGGCCGGCTGATCAACCCGCTGATCGTCGAGGGCCAGCTGCACGGCGCGGTGGCGCTCGGCATCGGCAGCGCCCTGCTCGAGGAGGTGGCCTACGACGAGGCGGGCCAGCTCCTGGCCGGCAGCTACATGGACTACCTGCTGCCCACCGCCACCGACGTGCCGACGATGGCCATCGACCACCTGGAGACGCTCTCCCCGCTCAACCCCCTCGGGCTCAAGGGCGTGGGCGAGTCGGGGGCGCTGCCGGTGCCGGCGGTGCTCGCCTCCGCGATCGAGGACGCGCTCGGCCCCGACGGCGGACGCGTGATCCGCATGCCGCTCGGCCCGGCGCGCTTGATGGAGCTGCTGCCCCCGTCGGCCGAGGGCGCGCCGGGCCTTCCCTAGGCCCCTCCCGATCGCGCCCCGGCCACGCAGAGCCTGCGCGGCGCGGTGACGCGCCCTGTCGCGCGTCTGGACACTCCCCGCGCACACTGTCTCCACGCCGTCGACGCCGGCCGCTCGCCGCGCGTCGTGAATCGGCGTCACGTCGAGCCTTTCGCCCGCCTCGCGAGATGGCATCGGCCTTGCCTGTACCCTCCGCGAATCGCGATGCATACCGCGCCCGCCCGCCGCAGGAGCCACACCGGCACGCGCCGGCCGATCTGCGCTCCCCGCCGCTCCGACGACCGCTACCTGATCGTCAACGCCGACGACCTCGGCGCCGATCGCGGCACCAGCCGCGGCATCATCGAGGCCCACGCCCGGGGAATCGTCACCAGCGCGAGCCTGATGGTGGACATGCCGGACGCCCGCGCCGCGGTGCGCGCCGCCCGCGAGCATCCGCGGCTCGGGGTCGGCCTGCACGTGAGCTTCACCGCGGGCCCGCGCACCGTCGACCTCTCCGATGCGCGCGCGGTGCGGCAGGAGCTCGAGCGCCAGCTCGAGCGCTTCGTCGAGCTGACCGGCCAGGAGCCGACCCACGTCGACTCGCACCACCACGTCCACTGCCGCCCCGAGCTGGCCCCGCTGTTCGTCGCGCTCTGCCGGGCCCGCCGCATCCCCCTGCGCGGCTTCTCGGGCGTGACGTACCTGGGCCACTTCTACGGGCAGTGGGAGCACGGCAAGACGGACCTGCAGCACATCAGCCCCGAATACTTGATGTCGCTGCTGGGCGGCATCCGCCCCGGCGTGTCGGAGCTGGCCTGCCATCCGGGCGATCGCGACGCGCGATTCGATCCGATGTACGACTGGCAGCGGCGGTTCGAGCTGGACGCGCTCACGGATCCGCGCGTGACCACCGTGGCGCGGCGGTCCGTGCGGCTCATCAATTATCGTGATCTCGGGCGTGGGCTCGGGCGGCTCCTGCCCGCGCCGGCCCGGCGCGCCGCCACCTACTCCCCGGCCTGACGCCGGTCCACCACCCGCACCGCCTTCCCGGGGGCGCGGGGCAGCTCGCCCGCCTTCAGCAGGGTGATCTCCGGGCTCAGGTGGAGCTGCTGGCGGAGGTCGCTCCGGAGCCGCCCGAGGCCGCTCGGATCGAAGCCCTCCGCGACCTCCAGGAGCAGGCTCAGCCGATCGCTGCCGCCGGGCGCGCGGTCGAGCACCAGCTGGTACTCGGGGCCGGCGCCGGGCTGCTTGAGCAGCAGCGACTCGACCTGGCGCGGGTAGAAGTTCACCCCGCGGAAGATGAGCATGTCGTCGGTCCGCCCGTGCAGGCGGTCCAGCCGCAGGTGGGTGCGCCCGCACGCGCACGGCTCGCGGCTCACCACCCGCGTGACGTCGTGGGTGCGGTAGCGGATCAGGGGCAGCCCCTCCCGGGTGAGCGTGCTCACCACCAGCTCGCCGTCGTTGCCGTCGGCCCGCGGCTCCCCGGTGGCGGGGTCCACGATCTCGCAGAAGTAGTGGTCCTCCCACACGTGGATGCCCTCGCGGGCCGGGCAATCGATGCCGAGCCCGGGCCCGCCGGTCTCGGTCATGCCGATGATGTCGAAGGCGGTCAGCGCGAGCTCTCGCTCGATGTAGCTTCGCAGGTCGTCGGACCACATCTCGGAGCCCAGGATGGCGACCCGCAGCTTCAACGATCGGAGATCGAAGCCTTCCGCGCGCGCCACCTCGATGAGCCGCAGGGGGTAGGTCGAGATGGCGGCCAGCGCGGTGGCGCCCAGGTCGCGCATGAGCGCGAGCTGGAGCGACGTGCGCCCGGCCCCGCTCGGCACCACCATGGCCCCGATGCGCTCCGCGCCGTAGTGGAAGCCGAAGCCGCCGGTGAAGAGCCCGAACGACGGGGTGATCTGCACCACGTCGCGCCGGCCCACCCCCGCGGCCAGGTAGCAGCGGGCCATCACCGCGGCCCACTGCTCCACGTCGCCGCGCGAGTACGGGTTGATGATCGGATTGCCGGTGGTGCCGGAGGACATCTGCACGCGGACGATCCGACGCGGCTGAACGCAGGCGAGGCCGAAGGGATAGGCATCGCGGAGCTCGTCCTTGGTGAGGAAGGGCAGCCGGGCCCAGTCGTCGTGACCGCGGATGTCGTCGGGGGTGACCGCCCCGAGGCGACGGCGCCACGCGGCCTTGGTGAGCGCGCGGCCCAGGGTGCGCCGCATCCCCTCGATCGAGCGCTGCGCCAGCTGCTCCCGCGGGAGCGTCTCCGCCTGCGGCTCCCACATGGGCGCGGTCACGCGGTTCACGGGGCACCCCTCGGCGGGCGAGGCCCCGCGGCCAGGGCGCGGAACACGCGCTCCGGGATGCCGGTGCCGATGACGTGAAGGCTCACCGCCGGCGCGCTCCGAGACGGTCGCGGCGGCCTAGCGCGCCGCGGCGAACCGCGTCACCTGCGCCGCGCGCCACTCGGAGCGCGACATGAACCCGGGACGGTTGCGGCAGAGCGCCTCCGTCTCGCGCTCGATCGCCTCGATGGGGGCCTCGATGTCGAACGGCTCCACCACCGGCTGCGGGGTGTGCCAGGGGGTGTCCACGAACACCTCGACGCGGTTGCCCTCGGGATCCGCGAAGTAGACCGACCACGCGTTGCCGTGGGTGACCACCCGGAACTGCTCGATGCCCTCGCGCCGGGCCCGCGCGTGCATGGCCTTGAGATCGGCCAGCGCCGGTAGCTTGAACGAGATCTGGTTCACCACGTTGAAGGGCACCCCCGACGGCCGGCCGGTGGCCAGCACGATCTGGTGGTGCTCGTCCGGGTCGCGGGAGAGGAAGACCAGATCCGAGCCCCCCGGCACCTGACCGCGGTCGCTCACCAGCATGCCGAGCACGCGGGTGTAGAAATCGGTCATCCGCGCAAGGTCGGTGACGTAGATGCCGAAGTGGCTGAACGAGACGGGTGACGATCGATCCATGCGAGCCTCCGCGCGCGTTGCTCCCCCGGATTATATAATGACCGCGACAGGAGGAGCGGATGGACAACCGCCGGAAATACGCCGTCATCGACCCCGCCACCGGCAAGATCGACCGCCGCATCTTCAGCGACCGGGCGGTCTACGACGACGAGATGGAGAAGATCTTCGGGCGCGCGTGGCTGATGATCGGCCACGAGAGCCTGGTGCCCCGCCCCGACGACTTCTTCCACACCTACATGGGCGAGGACCCGGTCATCTTGACCCGCGACGGCCGGGGGGACCTCCACGCGCTCCTCAACATGTGCCGGCACCGGGGCAACCGGGTGGTGCGCTGCGACGACGGCAACGCCAACCGCTTCCTCTGCACCTACCACGGCTGGACGTACCGGAACGACGGCGCGCTCGACCACGTGCCGGGCCGGGCGGAGGCGTACTACGACGCGCTCGACCGCGACTCCCTCGGCCTCGTGAAGGCGCGGGTGGAGACCTACGCCGGCATCGTCTTCGCCACCTGGGCCAAGGACGCGCCGAGCCTCGAGGCGTACCTCGGCGACGCGCGGTGGTACCTCGACACCGTGTTCAACCGGCGCGACGGCGGCATGCAGGCGCTGGGGCCCATGAAGTGGCTCGAGCCGGTCAACTGGAAGACGATGGCCGACAACTGCTCGGACAACTACCACGTGCCGACCAGCCATCTTTCGAGCGCCCGCGTGCAGTCGACCTTCCTCGGCCGCCCGCGCCTGTCGCACAAGGACCAGTTCGAGAGCCCCAACAAGCACGCCTTCGTCAACGGGCACTCGATCACGTTCCGCGACGCGGACGACAACGTGCCCCGCTACGTGCACGGGGTGTCGAGCGAGACCTTCCAGATGTTCCAGGACTACCACGACGCCACCATGCCGGAGGTGGAGCGGCGGCTCGGTGCCCTCCGGGCGCACCGCGTGCAGCTCGGCAACCACTCCATCTTCCCCAACGGCATCCTGGGCTTCCGCCTGGCCCTGCCCCGGGGACCGCTCCAGACCGAGTTCTGGCACTTCGTGCTGGTGGACCGCGAGGCGCCGGAGGCGCTCAAGCGCGTGATCCGGATCGGCAGCCAGGCCAACAACGGGGCGGCCGGCATGTTCGAGCAGGACGACGTCGACAACTGGCGCCAGGTGACGAGCGCCAGCGCGAGCCGGCTCGGCCGGCGCTACCCGCAAGACCTGTCGATGGGCCTCGGGCACGCGGGCCCCCACCCCGACTACCCGGGGCTGGTCTCCGAGCGCTACATCTCGGAGAACAACCAGCGCCTGTTCTACCAGCGCTGGGAGGAGTTCATGAACGCGGAGTCGTGGGCCGACGTCGCGATCGAGCCGATCAAGGCGCGCTTCGAGGGCACCGCGACCATGCAAGGCTAGGCGGGCCCCGGTGATCGCGTGAAGAAGAAGCGCGCGCGGCCGGCTTCCCGGAAGGCGGAGGCGCCCCGGGGCGTCACGCCCGCCCAGGCCCTCTGGCTCGAGCTGATGCCGTTCTACATCCGCGAGGCGTGGCTGCTCGACGAGCGGCGGCTCACCGAGTGGCTCGAGCTCTTCACCGACGACGTGCTCTACTTCATGCCCCGGCGCAAGAACGTGCCGCGCCGCGAGCTGCACCGCGAGCTGACCCCGCTGGGCGACCTGGCGATCCTCGAGGAGGACAAGCGCTACCTCGCGATGCGGGTGGCGCGCCTCGACACCGGCATGGCGTGGGCCGAGGACCCGCCGTCGCGCACCCGGCACCTGGTGGGCAACCTTGAGGTCACCCCGCTCGAGGCCGGTGAGGTCACCCCGCTCGAGGGCGGCGAGGTCCAGGCCAGGACCGCGTTCCTGGTCTACCGCTCGCACCTCGAGACCGACCACCAGATCCTCTCCGGCTATCGCGAGGACGTGCTGCGCCGGGCCGAGGGCGGGTGGAAGATCGCCCGGCGCACGATCGTGCTCGACGCCAACGTGCTGCTGGACAAGAACCTGAGCGTGTTCCTGTAGGCGAAGGGCGCCTCACCACACGTACGGGATCAGCCGGTAGCGCACGCGCCGCCGGTACTCCTCGTAGCCGGTCAGCTCCCGCGTCAGCAGGCGGCGCCCAGGTACATCGGGTGGCGCACCCAGCCGTACACAGGAGCGCCTCCTCGTCCAGGCTCCGCACCGCGAGGGCCGCGGTGAGGGCCAGGCCCACCACCAGCGCGGAGGCGGCTCCGGCCAGGAGCGGGCCGCCCACGAACATGCCGTGGTGATCACGCGGTGGCCGCGCTCTCTTTGCACTCGCACCAGCGCGGAGCCGAAGGTGTTGTCGGCCATGGCGCGGAACACGAGCACCCAGCCGAGCATCAGGCACACGCCGCCGGCCACCGCGACGGCGCGGGGCAGCGGCGGGGTCCAGTGGAAGCGGCCGCCGTCGAGCGGCATCAGGACGACCCACAGCAGGAAGCCGACCGCCAGCGCGTACACGAGCCGTCGATCGCGCCGGCTCTGGCCGCCGGTGCCGGGCATGCGGTAGCGCTCGGCGAGGAGCGCGGGGTCGCGCCACGCGAGCCACCCGACGGTGCTGGCCCCCACCCCCACGATCCAGCCGCTCGGGATCCAGCCCGGGATCCAGCGCCGGTCGCCGGCCAGCGCCATGATCAGGACGGGCCAGCAAGACAGGTAGAAGACGGTGAAGAGCCACCGCCGCGGGGACATCGCCGGGCGGGGCTCTAGTAGCCGCGCAGGAACGCGAGCACGTGCGCGGCCCACTCCGCTGGCTTCTCGAACGGCGGCCAGTGCCCGCAGTCGTTCAGCAGCACCAGCCGCGAGTCGGCCACGTGGTTCAGGATCGCGATGCTCACCTCGAAGGCCACCATGCGGTCGTAGCGGCCGTGGATCAGCAGCACGGGGGCCCGGATGGACGCCAGCTCGGGCGTGTAGTCGTGCGGCACGCTCACCGACTGCCGCCTCGCCTCCATGAACTCGGGCGACCAGGTGTGGGCGCGGTGGATGTAGTCCACCAGATCGTCGGTCACGAGGGCCTCGTCGTCGATGTGCACCCGCAGGTAGCGGTGGATGTTCGCGCGACTCGGGTCGTCCAGGGCCTGCCGGGTGGCGCGGGCGCCCTCGGAGGGGCGATTGGCCATCAGGTAACGGTCCCCGCCGGTGCCGATGTGCGAGCCACCCATCACGAACCGGCGCACCCGATCGGGGTACGAGATCGCGGCCACCATGGACGACTGCCCGCCCTGCGAGCAGCCGACCCAGTGCGCCCGCTCGATGCCGAGCGCGTCGAGCAGCGCCACCGCGGTGCGCGCCTGCACCGCGTGCACGCCCTCGCGGTAGACGACGGGGCCGGTCTTGCTGAAGTTTGGCAGATCCATGAGGATGCAGCGGAAGTGCGGCGCCAGCGCGCCGATCGCCCGGTGGAAGACGATCCACGCGGTGGTGCCCGGGCCGTAGGCGTGCAGGAACAGCACCGGCTCCCCCGCCCCCAGCTCGTGGTAGTGGATGCGCGTGCCGCCGGCCTCCACGGTGCGGCTGGTGCCCTCCTCGGTGAGCCCACTCGACGCGATGAACGGCATTGCTCTCCTCCCGGCCGCTCAGGGCGCGGCGGCCTCGCCCAGCCCCAGGTACGCGGCCCGGATGCGAGGATCCGCGGCCAGCGCGGCCGCCGGCCCGTCGACGACCATGCGTCCAGTCTCCAGCACGTACGCGCGCGACGCCAGCGCGAGGGCACGCCGCGCATTCTGCTCCACCAGCAGGATCGTGGTGCCCTCCGCGTTCAGGCGCGCGATCACCCCGAAGATCTCCCGCGCCAGCCGCGGCGAGAGGCCGAGCGACGGCTCGTCCAGCAGGAGCAGGCGCGGGCGCACCATGAGGGCGCGCGCGATGGCCAGCATCTGCTGCTCGCCCCCCGAGAGCGTCCCGGCGAGCTGTCCGGCCCTCTGGCCCAGCACCGGGAACAGGCCGAGCGCCCGCTCGATGCCGTCCGCCACCGCGGCGCGCGAGACGGTGTGGCCGCCCACCAGCAGGTTCTCCCGCACCGTGAACTCGGGGAAGATCTCGCGCCCCTCCGGCACGTGCCCGATGCCGGCGGCGACGATGGCCTCCGGCGCCGCGCGGGTGATGTCGCGCCCGTCGAGCACGATGCGGCCGGCGCCCGCCCGCACCAGGCCCGAGATCGCGCGCAGCGTGCTGGACTTGCCGCTCCCGTTGGCCCCCAGCAGCGACACGATCTCGCCCGTGCGGACCACGAGCGACACGCCGTCGAGGGCGCGGCGCTTGCCGTAGGCCACCGAGACCGCGTCGAGCACCAGCATGTCGGTCACGGTCAGTCGTCGACGCCGAGGTAGGCGGCCACCACCGCGGGGTTGCGGCCCACCTCGCCCGGCGTGCCCTCGGCGAGCAGGCGGCCCTGCTGGAGCACCGCCACCCGGTCCGACACGCCCATCACCAGCTCCATGTTGTGCTCGACGAGCAGGATCGTCAGGCGATCGTCGTCGCGGAGGCTCCGGATCAGGCGCATCAGCGCCTGGGTCTCGGTCGGGTTCAGCCCGCCCGCCGGCTCGTCCAGCAGCAGCAGGCGCGGCTCGAGCGCGAGCGCCCGAGCCAGCTCCACCCGCTTCTGGAGACCCAGGGGCAGGCCGGCCGCGTCGCGGTGGGCCGCGTCGCCCAGCCCCACGCGGGCCAGCAGCGCCCGCGCCCGCTCGCGCGCGCGGGCCTCCTCGCGGCGCACCGTGGGCCACCCGAGCGCGGCCGCCACCACTCCGCCCCCCAGTCGCGCGTGCGCGCCGATCAGCACGTTGTCGAGCGCGGTGAGGCCGCGGAAGACCTCCGTGTTCTGGAAGGTGCGCGCCACGCCGAGCCGCGCGACCCGGTGCGGGGCGACGGCCAGCAGGTCGTGGCCGTCGAAGCGCACCCGCCCCGCCGCCGCCCGGTAGAGACCGGTGACCACGTTGAACACGGTGGTCTTGCCCGCCCCGTTGGGCCCGATCAGGGCGAGGATCTCCCCGGCCCGGACCGCCAGGTCGACGTCGGTCAGCGCGGCGAGGCCGCCGAACCGGATCGAGAGCCCGGCGATCTCGAGCAGCGGCATGGCGGCGGCGCGGACGGCCGCGTCACTCCGACCGGAGCCAGTCCGAGAGCGGCTTGAACCGGCCGTTCTCCACCTTCACCCAGAAACCCTGCTTCTGGGTGTCGTGGTCGGGCCCGATGGTGATCGGAGGCACGATGCCGGTGTCGTAGCCCTTGAAGGTCTCGAGCGCGGCGACCAGCCCGTCGCGCGTGAGATTGCGGCCGGCGCGCTTGGCCGCCTCCGCGAAGAGCATGCCGGCCAGATAACCGGAGAGCGAGTAGCGGTTCGGCTCGTTCTTGCCCGCGTACTTCTGCAGGTGCTCGCGGTAGAGCTTCACCCCGGGCGCGTCCGACCGCAGCGGGTCCGGCAGCGTGGCGAGGCCCTCGACGCCCTCGGAGGCGTCCGCGGCCAGCCCGAGGTAGGTCTCGTCGGTGAGGGGGCCGGTCGACACCATCAGGGTGTCGGCCCAGCCGATCTTCTGCCGCTCCTTGAGCGCCTGCGCGGCGGGACCGGGCGTCAGCACCAGGAAGGTGACCTCCGGCCTGGCCACCTGCAGCTTCGCGATCTGGGCGCTCACGTCGGTGACCCCGCGCTTGACCGGCTCGGTGGCGGCGAGCTTGAGACCGTGGCGCCCCAGGTCGGCCTCGAAGGCGGTGAGGAACGACTTGCCGTACTCGTCGTCCTGGTAGAGCGCGGCGAAGCGCTTGAACTTCCGCGGGCCGGCCAGGTAGTCGATCATCATGTGCGACTGCCGGTCGCTCAGGACCAGCCCGCTGAAGACGTACTTCTTGCTGCGGGTCGCGGTGGAGGACTGGAACGGGAACAGCATCGGGACCTTCGCCTGCTCCAGGTAGTCGAGGGTGGCCACCACCGGCGGCGAGCCCTGGGGGGCGATCACCGCGAAGATCCCGTCCTGCTCCACGAGCTTCTTCGTGTTGGCCACCGCGTCCTGGGGCCGGTAGCCGTCGTCGTAGTAGATCGTGCGGATCTTGCGCCCGTGCACGCCGCCCGCATCGTTCAGCACGCGGAAGTAGAGATCGACGCCCATCTTGGTCAGCTGGGTGCCGGTGAAGGCGAGCGGGCCGGAGAACGAGTTGGAGCCGCCGAGCAGGATCTCGGTGTCGGTCACGCCTTGCTCGGCCGCCGTCGGGGCCCGCCCGCTCCCGAGCAGGACGAGCCCGACCAGCAGCGCGACGAGAATGGATCGGGTGCTCATGACTGCCTCCTTGTCATCGCGGCCAGTCCGCCGGGCGCGAACAGCATGCACGCGATCATGATGGCGCCGAAGATCAGCGGCCGGTAGGTCTGGAAGCCGGCCAGTGCGTCGTTGAGCACGGTGACGACGGCCGCCCCCGCCACCGAGCCCCAGACGGAGCCGAGCCCGCCCAGGATGATCATCACCAGGAAGTCCACCGAGAGGAACACGTCGAAGGCGTCCGGGGAGAGGAAGCCCACCACGAACGCGAAGAGGCCGCCCGCCACCCCGGTGTAGAACGCGGAGAGCACGAAGGCCACCGTCTTGAAGGCCGCCGCGTTGATCCCGCTGGCCTGCGCCGCGATCTCGCTCCCGCGAATGGCGAGGAACGCGCGGCCGGTGCGCGTGGCGGCCAGGTTGAGCGCGGCCAGGATCATCGCCGCCGCCACCGCGAAGGCCAGGTAGTAGCGCGCGCGGTCGGTGTCGAGGAGCCAGGGGCCGAGACGCGCCAGGGGAACCCGCAGGCCGTCGTTGCCGTGGGTGAGCGGGTCGAGGTTGGTGATGGCCTCCACCACCACGAAGCCGAAGGCGAGCGTGGCCATGGCCAGGTAGAGCCCGTCGAGACGCAGGCACGGGATGCCGAGGGCCAGGCCGACCAGCGCGGTGAGGAGGCCCGCGGCCAGCAGGGTGAGCGGCACCGGCAGCGCGGGCGCGTGCAGGGTCAGGATCGCCGCGGTGTAGGCGCCGATGGCGAGGAAGCCGGCGTGCCCGAACGAGAGCTGGTTGGTGTAGCCCGAGAGCAGGTTGAGCCCGATCGCCACCACCGCGTTCACCGCCACCAGGGTGGGCCAGGAACACGAAGTAGCGCGGCGCGACCAGCGGCCAGCCGAGCGCGGCCAGGACGCCCACCGCCCACGCCGCCGCGCGCACTAGACCTTGCGCCGCTCCACGCGGCCGAAGAGCCCGCGCGGACGCGCGACCAGGATCGCGATCATCACCAGGAACGGCACCGAGTAGCGGATGCCGGTCGGCAGGTAGAGCGGCGCCAGGTTCTCGATCACCCCGAGCAGCATGCCGCCCACCACCGCCCCCGGCAGCGAGCCGAAGCCGCCCAGGACCGCGGCGGTGAAGCCGTTGATCGCGACCAGCCCCATCTTGGTGGAGAGGAACGTGAGCGGCGCGATCAGCACCCCCGCGATCCCGCCCACCAGCGCGGCCAGCACCCAGGCGGCCGAGTACACGCGCTCCACCCCGATGCCCATGAGCCGCGCCGCGGTCTGGTTCTGGGCCACCGCGCGCATCGCGCGGCCGAACCGGGTGGCGCGGAAGAGGGCCACGAGGGCGGCCATGAGGATCAGCGAGGCCGCGATGACCCCGAGCGACACCGGGGCCAGCCGCACCGGACCGACCGCGATCGGCCGGTTGGAGAAGAGCGCCGGGAACGGCAGCTCCTCGTTGGTCCACACGAGCCCCGCCGCCGCGCGCAGCACGAGCGAGAGGCCGAGGGTGATGATCAGCACGTCCCAGTGGGTGGCCGCGACCGCGCGGCGGATGATCGCCCGCTCGATCAGCAGCGCCAGGAGCCCGCCCGCCGCGACGCCGGCCACGAGGGCCAGCGGCAGGGGCAGCCCGGCGTGCTGCGCGGACCACGCGGTGAAGGCGGAGACCATGAGCATCTCGCCCTGGGAGAAGTTCACGGTTCGCGTGGCGTTGTAGACGATGACGAGGCTCAGCGCGACCAGCGCGTAGATGCAGCCGGTGGCGAGCCCGCTGACGACGACGTGGATCAGCGCGGGACCGCTCACGCCGCGATACTGCGCGGCCGGCGTGCGGCTGTCAAGGCGCGGGCGCCTCGCCCGACGCCATCGGTGCTACCCTCCGGGTCCATGGCCATTCTCCAGGAGCTGGTCCAGCGCTTCACCTATGGCGGCATCCTCGCGGTGCTGCTGCTGAGCAGCCTCGGCCTGCCCGTTCCGGAGGAGATGCCGATCGTGGCCGCCGGCATCCTCAGCCACCAGGGCCTCGCGCACTGGTGGCTCGCGCTGCCGGTGTGCGTGGTGGGCGCCCTCTCCGGCGACATGATCCTGTACTGGATCGGCCGCCGCTGGGGCGACCGGGTGCGCGGCTGGTGGCCGGTGCGCCGCCTCCTGACCCCGGAGCGGACCCTGTGGCTCGAGCAGGCGTACCGCGACCACGCCATGAAGACGGTGGCCACCGCGCGGCACGTGGCCGGCCTGCGGGCCGCCGCGTTCCTGAGCGCGGGGACCGCGCGGGTGCCGTTCTGGAAGTTCGCGGTGGCAGACGCGGCGGCCGCGGTGGTGACCATCCCGATCACCTTCGGGCTCGCCTACTTCTTCAGCTACCAGATCAACGCGATCCTGGCCGACGTGCACCGGGTGGAGCGCTGGCTGGCGCTGGTCGGCCTCGTGGTGCTGGCCGGCGGCCTCGTGTTCTACATGACGCGCTCGGGCCCGCGCTTGCCCCGGGCGCAGTGAGCCCGAGGTGGGCGCCGCGCCCTGTGTAAGATCGAGCGGTAGACCGTGACCCCGTTCCTCGCCCAGCTCGCCGAGATCTGCCGTGCCGAGCGCACCCGCGCCAAGTGGGTGATCGTGCCGAGCCATACCCTGGGGCACACGCTCGCCGAGCGCCTCGCGCTCGGGACCGGGGGCTGGACCAACCTGCGCTTCACCACCCCGCTGGACCTCGCGCTGCCGATGGCGGCACCGTTCCTGGTCGAGCGCGGGATCGACCCCGCGCCGGACGGCATCGGGCCGGCCCTGATCATGCGGCTCCTGCTGGAGCTGCCGTCGATGGTGCCGGCGTACTTCCGCGGGCTCGCCGAGCAGCCGCAGATGGCGGAGGCCCTCTGGGCCACGCTGGCGGAGCTGCGCATGGCGGGCCGCGCCGCCGCCGACCTGCCGTCCGCGGCCTTCGTCAACCCGCGCAAGCACGCGGAGCTGCGGGCGCTGCTCGAGGCCTACGAGCGGCACCTGGCGGATCGTCGGCTCGCGGACCGGGCGCTCGTGTACCACGAGGCGCTCACGCACCTGGATGTCTGTCCCGTGCAGCCCGCCGACCTCCGGATCGAGCTGCCGACCGCGATCTGGGCGCCGCTCGAGCGGCGGCTGCTCGACGCCCTCGGCGGCACCGTGGCGAGGCCCCGGGCCCTCGCCCTGCCCGGCCTCGACGTGCCGCGGCGCATGCCGGCGCTGGCCGCGCCGCTGGCATCGGTGACGCCCGCGCCGGCCACCGACGCCGAGCGCCTCGCGCTGCTCATGGAGCCGGCCGGGGCGCCGCCCGCCGACGGGACGCTGGTGATGTTCTGCGCCGGCGGCCGGGAGGCGGAGGTCGAGGAGGTCTTCCGGCGGATCGCGCGCGAGCTCGGCGCGCCCGCGAAGCCCGGCGGCGCGCCGACCGGGCTCGACCAGGTGGAGATCGCCTGCCCCATGCCGGAGCAGGCGGCGCTGGTGTGGGAGAAGGCGCAGCGGCACGAGTGGCCGCTGACGATCGGTCCCGGCATTCCGGCGGCGCTCACGCGGCCGGGGCGCGCGCTGCTCGCGTTCTGCGAGTGGGTGGAGGGCGGCCTGGCCGCGAGCCGGCTGCGGCGCATGCTTCAGTCGGGGGACGTGCGGGTGGACGCGCGGGAGGGTAGGACCCCCTCACCCCGGCCCTCTCCCCTGAGGGGAGAGGGGGAAAGACCCGAGGGGGGAGAGGGGGAGGTGGAGCTGACCGCGGGGCAGGCGGCGCGGCTGCTGGCGCGCGCGCAGGCCACGTGGGGCCGGCAGACGTACGCGGCGGCGCTCGGCCGCGCGATCGAGAGCCTGGAGGCGCGGGCCGTCGATCCGGAGCGGAGCGAGGAGGAGCGGGCGCGCGCTCGCGCGCGAGCCGCCCAGACGAGGCGCTTCATGGACTGGACCGACGCGCTGCTGGCCCTGGTGCCCGAGGAGCCGGCCGCGCCGCTCGGGCGCTGGCTCGACGCCGCGGTGGCGCTGGTCAAGACCTTCGCGCGCAAGAGCAGCGAGCTGGACGGCGAGGCCACCGTGCGGCTCACCGAGGCGCTCGGCGACCTGCGCGCGCTCGGCGACCTGACGCGCCCGGCCTCCGAGGCCCTCGCCCTGATCCGCGGCCGCCTGGACGGGATCACGGTCGGCGGCGACCGCGCGCGGCCCGGGCACCTGCACGTCACCACCCTGGCCGACGCGGGCTACGCGGGACGGACCCGGACCTACGTCATCGGCCTCGAGGAGGGCGGCGTGTTCCCGGCGCTGGTGGAGGATCCGGTGCTCCTCGACGCCGAGCGCCGGGGCACCGACCCCGCGCTGCGCACCTCGGAGGATCGGGCCAGCGAGGCGCTCTACCGCATCGTCTCGCGGCTCGGCAGCCTCGGCGGCCGCGTGTGCCTCAGCTACTCCTGCCGCGACCTGCGCCGGGCACGCACGACGTTCCCCTCGTGGGTGCTGCTGCAGGCGGCGCGTCTGCTCCAGCCCGACACGGAGTGGACGTACGAGCGCCTGGTGGAGCACCTCGGCGAGCCGGTCTCGGCGGTGCCGGCCGCGCCCGCCGAGGCGCTGAGCGACGCGGGCTGGTGGCTGGCCGGGCTGCGCGGAGCCGACACCGGCTCGCTCCCCGCGGTGCGCGAGGGCTTCCCGGCCCTGGCCCAGGGCGCGGTGGCGGAGGAGGCGCGCGACTCCGACACGTTCACCGAGTACGACGGCTTCGTGCCGGAGGCGGGTCCCCGGCTCGACCCGCGCGCCTCGGGCGCCACCGTCTCGCCCACCAGCCTCGAGGAGCTGGCCAAGTGCCCGTTCCGCTACTTCCTCCAGCGCGGGCTCGGGCTCGATCCCATCGACGAGGCGGAGCCGAACCCCGACGTGTGGCTCGACCCGCTCACCCGCGGCTCGATCCTGCACGAGCTCTACGCCGCGATCATGCGCGAGATCCGGGACCGGCGGGAGACGCCCGACCCCGCTCGCCACGGGCCGCGCCTGCGCGAGCTCGCCGAGCAGGCGCTCGCCGCGCACCGGGCGCTGGTGCCGCCGCCATCCGACGGGGTGTTCGACCGCGAGGCGCGCGAGCTGCAGAACGACCTGACCCTCTTCCTCCGCTTCGAGGCGGAGGACCACGCCGGGCGCAGCCCCCTCGGCTTCGAGATCGCGTTCGGCGGCGCCCCCGAGGGAGAGGCGCTCGGACGGCGCGAGCCGGTCACCCTCGATCTGGGCGAGGGGTTACGCTTCCGCCTCCGCGGCCGCATCGACCGCATCGACCGGCTGGTCGACGGCACCTACGAGGTGATGGACTACAAGACGGGGATGCTGCGCCTGCCGGGCGGCCTCGACGGGCCCTTCGCGGGCGGACGGCAGCTCCAGCACGCGCTCTACGCCCTGGTGGCGGTCGAGCTCCTGCGCGAGCGCGACGCCCAGGCTCGCGCGGTCGGCTCCTACTACTTCCCGACCGCGCGGGGCCGCGCCCACCGCCTCGTGCGTCCCGCGGAGACCCAGGCGCAGGTGGCCGTCGTGCTCCGCGATCTCTTCGACGTGCTGGCGCGGGGAGCCTTCGTCCACTCCGCGGACCTCGACGAGGATTGCCGTTACTGCGAGTTCGATCGCGCGTGCGGCCGCCGCGCCGCGGAGCGGGCGAAGGCCAAGCTCGCGGCGGACAATCCGGCCCTCGACGCCTACCGGAGGCTCGGCGGACATGCCTAGGCGCCCGGCCGCCGCGCCGGACCAGGCCGCGCGCGACCTGATCCGCGAGCGCCTCGACATCAACTTGCTCGTCGAGGCGGGCGCCGGGTCCGGCAAGACCGAGTGCCTCGCCCAGCGGATGGCCGCCGGCGTGCTGGCCGGGCGCTACGAGGTCGAGCAGATGGCGGCGGTCACCTTCACGCGCAAGGCCGCCGCGGAGCTGCGCGGGCGCTTCCAGCTCACCCTCGAGCGGACGCTCGTCGAGGAGCGGGACGAGAGCCGGAAGACCCGGGCGCGGCTGGCCCTCCGGCGGCTCGAGCATCTCTTCGCGGGAACCATCCACGCCTTCTGCGCCCACCTGCTGCGGGAGCGACCGGTGGAGGCCGGCGTCGCGCCCGGCTTCAGCGAGCTGGACGAGATCGACGAGGTCGCCCAGCGCCGTCACGCCTGGCGCGAGCACCTCGACCGGCTGCGCGCCCAGGGCTCCCCGGCCCTGCACGAGCTGGTGGAGGCCGGCGTGCGGCCGGTGGATCTCGACCACGCCTTCGCCACCGTCTGCAACTACGCGGAGGTCGAGTTCCCGGTGGGAGAGGCGCCGCGACCCGACGCCGGGCCCGCGCGGGCCGCGTTCGAGACCTTCTGGGCCACGCTCACCGCGCTCCTGCCGGACGGCCCGGCGCGCGACACCACGTGCGCGGTGCAGAAGCGCATGCGCGACTTCGCCCGGCGGCTGCGGGTCCTGTCCCTCGACGAGCCGCGCGTGGTGGCCGAGCTGATCGCGGAGTGGCGAGGTCAGCCGGTGGTGGTCCAGAAGTGGTGGCCGGCCGGGAAGACCTCCAAGGCGCGAATCGAGGACGCGTGCGCGAAGTTCCACGAGGTCGCGCTGCCCTTCCTGGAGGCGTGGTACCGGTACGTCTACCGGCTCGCGGTGACCCTCCTGATCGAGGGGCGCGAGCACGCCGCGGCGGCGCGGCGGCGCGCGGTGACCCTCAACTACAACGATCTGCTCCAGTACGCGGCCGCCCTGCTGCGCGACGACCCGACGGTCCGCGCGGCCCTCCAGGACAAGTACCGCTGGCTCTTCGTGGACGAGTTCCAGGACACCGATCCCCTCCAGGCGGAGGTCATTCTCTTGCTGGCCGGCGCGCCCGGCGCGGAGCGGGACTGGACGGCGGTGCCGCTGCGGCCCGGGGCCCTCTTCGTGGTCGGGGATCCCAAGCAGTCGATCTACCGCTTCCGGCGGGCCGACATAAACATCTACCAGCGGGTGCGCGCGTGCATCCTGGCCTCCGGCGGCCAGGTGGCCACGCTCACCGCGTGCTTCCGCTCCGTGCCCGCCCTCTGCGAGTGGGCCAATCTCGCCTTCGGGGCCCTGTTCCCGGCCGAGCCCACCGCGCAGCAGCCCGCATTCGCCGCGCTCCAGGCCGGACGCGAGGACAAGGGCTCCGCGCTCGGCGTGCGGCGGCTCGAGATCCCGGAGACGGTGACCGGCGCCGACGCGATGGTCGAGTTCGAGGCCGACGCGATCGCGCGCTACATCCGGGCGCAGGTGGACGCCCGGCGCCGCGCGCCCGGCGATTTCCTGCTGCTCACGCGCGCGCGGAGGGCCCTGCCGACCTACACGAAGGCGATGGAGGCGATGCACCTGCCCGTCGAGGTGAGCGGCGGCGCCGCCTTCGCCCGGTCCCCCGCGGTGACCGGGCTCGCCGACCTCCTGGCCGCGCTGATCGATCCGGACGACGGCCCCGCGGTGGTGGGCGTGCTGCGGGGGCCGCTCTTCGGCCTGAGCGACGCCGAGCTCTTCCGCCATCGCCGGGCCGGCGGCGGCTTCCTGATCACCGCGCCCGACGTGGGAGAGGCGCCGGGACCGGTCGGCGAGGGGCTGCGCGCGCTCCGGTCCATGTACGAGTGGACGCGCCGGCTGCCCGCGCCCGCCGCGGTGGAGCGCGTGCTGGAAGCCACCGGCCTCCTGGCCATGACCAGCGCCGGCAGCCCGGGCGGCGCCGAGGCGGGCGATCTCCTGCACGCGGTCGATCGCATCCGCCAGATCACCGAGGAGGGCGGCACGCTGGCCGATGCCGCCGAGGCCCTGATCGACGACCTCGAGTCCGCCGAGGTGGAGTCGGTGCCCCTCGAGCCGGGACGCCGCGACGTGGTGCGCCTGATGAACCTCCACAAGGCCAAGGGGCTCGAGGCGCCGGTGGTCTTCCTGGCCGATCCCGGCCGCGGCTGGCCGGACACCGTCGACGTGCGCGTGGTGCGCGACGGGCTCCACGCGCGCGGCTACTTCGAGCTGACGCGCCCCAGGGGCGACTTCGGCCGGCAGCCGCTCGGGCGCCCCGAGGGCTGGGAGCATTTGCAGGACGAGGAGCGCGAGTACCTGGCCGCCGAGCACCGGCGGTTGCTCTACGTGGCCGCCACCCGGGCGAGGGACCTGCTGGTGGTCAGCCGCCCGGCGAAGGCGAGCCGGGCCCGCTCGTGGGCGCAGCTCGATCCCTTCCTGGCCCGCGTGCCCGTGCTCGCGGTCCCCCCGGTGGCGATCCCCCTGCCGCTCGCCCAGCCGGACCTGAGCGCGGGCGCGCGCGGGGCGGCCGAGCGCGCGCGGCAGTCGCGCATGGCGCCGCTGCGCGCGCCCGCGTGGCAGGTGGAGTCCGTCACCGGCACCGCGCACCGGGCCGGTCCGTACGGACATCCACTCCAGGAGGGCCGGACGCGCGAGCCCGACACCGGCATGGCGTGGGGCAGCCTGATCCACTTCCTGCTGGAGCACGCGCTGCCGGGGCCGCGTGACCGCGCGCACCTGGAGCGGCTGGCGAACTGGTTCGCGTTCGACACCCCGGAGCTGCAGCGCGTGATCCCGGAGGCGCTCGACACCGTGGAGCGCGTGATGGCGGCCGACTTCTGGCGCGAGGCGCTCGCCGCCGAGGAGCGCGCGGTCGAGGTCCCCTTCGCGGTGACGGTGCCCGCGCCCGACGGGCCGCCGCGACTGCTCCACGGCGTGGTCGACCTCGCGTACCGGACGAGCACCGGCTGGACGATCATCGACTACAAGACCGACCAGCTCGCCGCCGGCATCGACGCGCTCGTGTCCCGCTACGCGCCCCAGATCCGCGCCTACGCCGACCACTGGCGCGCCCAGCTCGGCGCCCCCACCCGCGCCGCCCTCCACTTCATCCGCAGCGGCGAAACCCGCTTCGTCTAGGGGTCAGGTCTTACATTCCGACATTTTCCTGCTGGGAGGTTGTGGCCCGGCGCGCGAGATCCCGCCGACCTGTATGCCTTACCCGGGCGATCCTTCCCGGCCACTCCGGAATCCGGCCGCCGGATCGGCCGAACGCGTAGTTTGGCGGCGGCTTCGCGACTGGCACCGGCGATGCTCCCCTCCTGTTCCAGCGCGCGACGAGATGCGACGCGCGTGAATCCCGACCGTGAAGGGAGAGTGACCCATGCGTCAGAAGACCCGATCGATCGCTCTGGCCGCCGGCGCGGCGGCCCTGATCGCCCCGGCCGCCGTCGTGTCCGCGAACCACGTGCGCTTCGACACGCCGGCCGTCGTGGTGGCGCCGAACGCGCCGCCGCCTCCGCCCGCCGGCGTCACCGTCGTGACCCCGGCGCCGGCCCCGACTCCCGCGCAGTCCCTGCGGGTCGACAAGATCGAGGCCGGCATGGTGCGCGCCGGCGTGATCTACGCCAACAAGATCGAGGCCGACGACATCCGCGGCACCGTGCACCAGAGCCAGCGGGTGAAGATCGAGGACAGCGAGGGCAAGCTGAAGGCCCCGGAGGTCGTGGCGTCGGTGATCTACGCCGACAGCATCAACGCCAACAGCGTGGTCGCCAACGAGATCTACGTCCAGAAGCTCGAGCGGCACTGAGGCCGCGACTCCCAGGGCGTCTACTCGATGCTGAAGTGCGCCTCGGTGGTGGTGCCGGTGCGGCCGTTGACCGGCAGGATGTCCTGAGGGCAGGCGGAAAACGCCACGATCAGGTCCATCTCCGCCCGCAGGCGCACGTAGGACCCGGGCGTCGACACCGGCTCGGCCCACTCGAGGCGACCGTCGCTCGTCCACGGGATGTTCATGAAGAGGTTCAGCGGCGCCGGGGTGGCCGGGATGGAGATCCCGAGCCCCCCGAGCGCCGCGTGCAGGTTGTCGCGGCAGTTGTCGTGGTGGCCCTGCACGCCCAGGAGCCCGTAGCGGGGCGCGTCGCAGCAGGCGATCAGCGTGTCGTGCGCGCCGCCCGCGGTGTCCTCGACCAGGGTCAGGATCGGCCGCCGCTGGTTGGTGAGGAAGGTATCGCCGACCGCGGGCGTCAGCCGCAGGAACGCGGCCCGGCTCGCTTCCATCGACATCCACTCCGCCGGATCGCTCGCCGCGAAGGCCCACGTGTCCACCACCTGGGTGCCGTGGGTGTTGATCACCCGCACGTGCCGGCCCGCGGGCACCCGGGCCGCCGCGCCCCGCCGCGCGGGGATCGTCTGCCGGGCCGTGCTCCCCTGGGAGGTGCTCATTGAGCCCGATCTTACCTCCGACCGCCGACGAGTGACCTGCTAGACTGCGGGCCCCATGTGGGACGCCCTCTGGCACAACGGCAAGGTCGCGACGATGACGACCGGCTCGCCCTTCGGGCTCATCGAGGCGGGCGCCCTCGCGGCCCAGGACGGGCGCATCGCGTGGGTGGGCGCGGCCTCCGCGCTGCCGGCCGCCCCCGCCGCGTGCGCGCGGACCGTCCACGACCTCGAGGGCCGTCTCCTCACCCCCGGCCTGATCGATCCGCACAACCACGCGGTCTACTACGGCGACTCGCTCGCCGACTTCGAGCTGCTCACCCAGGGCGGCAGCCGCGCGGACATGATCGCCTCCGGCGGCGGCGTGGGCGGTCTGGTGCGCCAGACGCGCGGGGCCAGCGACGAGCAGATCTACGCCGCGTCCGCCGCGCGGGTCGCCAAGCTGATCGCGGCGGGCATGACCACGCTCGAGAGCAAGTCGGGCGCCGGCCTCGACCTCGACACCGAGCTGCGCTGCCTCCGCATCGGCCGCCGTCTCGGGCGTGACCTGCCGGTGCGCATCGTGACCACGTTCCTGGGCGCGCACGGCATCGCGCCCGAGTACCGGGGCCGCCCCGACGACTACGTCGACTACCTCTGCCGGGAGGTCCTGCCCGCCGCGGTGAAGGAGGGGCTGGTCGATCAGGTCGACGGCTTCTGCGACACCACCGGCTTCACCCACGCCCAGATCACCCGGCTCTTCGAGACCGCGCAGGCCAACCGCCTGCCGGTGAAGCTCCACGCCGAGCAGTACCGCGACTACCGCGCGGCGGACCTGGTGGCCAGGTTCAAGGGGCTCTCCGCCGATCACCTCGAGTTCGCGGGCGAGCCCACCATCCAGGCGATGGCGGCCGCGGGCACGGTGGCCACGCTTCTGCCCGGCGCGCACTGGACGATGGGCGAGACCCAGCGCCCGCCGGTGGCGCTCCTGCGCAAGCACGGGGTGCCGATGGCGCTCGCCACCAACTGCAACCCGGTGAGCTCGCACACCACCTCGCCCACCATGATGATGAACATGGCCTGCCGCCTCTTCGGGCTGACCACCGAGGAGGCCCTCGCCGGCTTCACCCGCAACGGGGCGCGCGCCCTCGGGGTGCTCGACTCTCGCGGCACGCTCGAGGTCGGCAAGCTCGCGGACCTCGCGATCTGGGACGTGGACCGGCCGGGAGCCCTCGCCTACCCGATCGCGGACAACCCGTGCCGCGAGGTCGTGCAGGGCGGCCGGCCGGTCTATCGCGCGGCCCCCATCCGCTTCCTCGCCTAGGCGCGCCGGCCGGCGCGGCGCCTCCGCCACGTCCGGCCTGGCCGCGCGGGTCTGGCGGCGCGGGCCGAAGTCGACTATCCTTCCCGGGCGGATGCCGCGGATGGCACACGGCTCGAAGCATTCACGCTCTCGATCGAACAGGGGGTTCCTCATGACGCGCCTCGCCCTGCCGGCACGACTGACCGCCGCGCTCGCCACGGTATGCTTACTCCTCGCGGGAGCGGGCGTCGCGGCGTCCCAGCCGCGCGCGGGCGGCACCCTCACCATCGTGCAGGGGGCGGAGCCGGCCACGCTGGTCTCCGGGGTCAACACCTCCACGTTCATCGGCACCGTCTCGACCAAGATCCACGAGGGTCTGCTCGACTACGACTTCGACCTGAAGCCGCGGGCCGCGCTGGCCGAGTCGTGGACGGTGGCGCCGGACGGGAAGACCTACACCTTCAAGCTGCGCCGCGGAGTCACCTGGCACGACGGCAAGCCGTTCACCTCCGCCGACGTCAAGTTCTCCCTCGAGGAGGTCTGGAAGAAGCTCCACCCGCGCGGCCGCGTGACCTTCGCCAAGGTCACCGCCGTCGACACCCCCGACGCCAACACGGTGGTGCTGCGCCTGTCCGAGGCCACCCCGATGCTGCTGGCCGCGCTCTCCTCGTACGAGTCGCAGGTGTTCCCGAAGCACGTCTACGAGGGCAAGGACTTCGCCACCAATCCGGCCACCAATACCCCCATCGGCACCGGGCCCTTCGTGTTCAAGGAGTGGAAGAAGGGCGACTACATCCGGCTCGAGAAGAACCCGAGCTACTGGGACAAGGGCAAGCCCTACCTCGACGCGATCGTGATCCGGATCATCCCCGACGCGGCGGCCCGGGCGGCGGCGCTGGAGAAGGGCGAGGTGCAGCTCGGGGTGTTCAATCCCGTCCCGCTCGCCGACGTGAAGCGCCTCACCGCGCTACCCACCGTGAAGGCGGAGACCCGCGGCTACGAGTACTTCGCGCCGATGTACATGATGGAGGTGAACCTGCGCGCGGAGCATCTCAAGGATCCGCGGGTGCGGCACGCCATCATGCACGCGCTCGACCGCAAGTTCATCGCGGACAACATCTGGTTCGGCTTCGCCAGGCCCGCCACCGGGCCCATCGTCTCGTCGTCGCCGTTCTACACCACCCAGGGCGTGCCCCAGTACCCCTACGACGTGGCGAAGGCCAACGCGATCCTCGACGAGGCCGGGCTCAAGCGCGGGGCGGGCAACGTGCGCTTCAAGACCTCGCTCACCTTCCCGCCGGTGCAGCCGGAGATCCCGCGCACCGCGGAGTACATCAAGCAGGCGCTGGGCCGGGTCGGCATCGAGGTCGAGCTCAAGAACATCGACATCGCGACCTTCATCCGGCAGGTCTACAACTGGGAGTTCGATCTCACCCAGAACTACCTCTACCTGCTGCCGGACCCGACGCTCGGCGTCCAGCGCCTCTACATCAGCGGCAACATCAAGAAGGGCACTCCCTTCGCCAACGCGGCCGGCTACGAGAACAAGGACGTGGACGCGGCCTTCGGCGCGGCCCAGACCGAGCACGACCAGGGCAAGCGCAAAGAGCTGTTCGCCCGGGCCCAGCGGCTGATCGCGGAGGATCTGCCCACCTTCAACCTGCTGGAGCTGTCGTTCGTGACCCTCTACAACAGCAAGCTGATGAACCACACCATGGGCGCCGACGGCCCCTACGGGAGCTTCCGCGACACCTACCTTCTCCCGTAGGGCGGCGCGGCCCTGATGGCGGCCCGGCCGGGCGTCGCGCGATTCCTCGCGCGGCGCCTCGCCCAGGCGGTGCCCACCGTGCTGCTGATCGTGGTGGTGAACTTCCTGGTGCTCCACCTCACCCCCGGCGACATCGTGGACGTGCTGGCCGGCGAGGCGGGTGCGGCCACCCCCGAGTACGTGGCGATGCTCCGCGAGCGCTTCGGCCTCGACCGGCCGCTGATGTCCCAGCTGGGCAGCTACGTGTGGGGCGTGGCCACTCTCGACCTCGGCCACTCGTTCCGCCACAACACGAGCGTGCTGCGCCTCATGCTCGACCGCCTGCCCGCCACCCTCATCCTGATGGGCTCGAGCCTCTCGCTCGCGGTGGCCCTGGGCGTGGTCTTCGGGGTCACCGCGGCCCGTCACGTGAACCGCCCGGTCGACGGCGCCATCGGGGTGATGGTGCTGCTCTCCTACGCGACGCCCACCTTCTGGATCGGGCTCATGCTGATCGTGCTGTTCTCGGTGAAGCTCGGCTGGCTGCCCACCGGGGGCATGATGACGATCGGGGCCGGCCTCGCGGGTCCGGCAAAGCTGATCGACATCGTCCACCACCTGATCCTGCCCGCGGCCTCGCTGGCCCTCTTCTACGCCGCGATCTACACCCGGCTCATGCGCGCCTCGATGCTGGAGGTGTCGGGCCTCGACTACGTGCGCACCGCGCGGGCCAAGGGCATCAGCGAGCGGCGGGTGATCTACGGTCACGCCCTGCGCAACGCGCTGCTGCCGCTGCTCACCGTCGTGGGGGTGCAGCTCGGCTCGCTCCTGGGCGGCTCGGTCCTGGTGGAGAGCGTGTTCGGCTGGCCCGGCCTCGGGCGGCTGGCCTTCGAGGCGGTGCAGCAGCGCGACTACAACCTGCTGCTCGGCATCCTCCTCATGAGCTCGCTGCTGGTGATCGCGGTGAACCTGCTGATCGACCTCCTCTACGCGGTGCTCGACCCGCGCATCGAGCTGGCCTGATGGGCGCCTGGCGCCGCCTCGCCCGGGGCTTCTGCCGCCGCTGGACCGCGCCGGCCGGCCTCGCCGTCTTCGCCCTCGTGCTCGCCATGGCCGCGAGCGCGCCCTACGTCTTCCCCGAGGACCCGTTCTCGATGGTGACGCGGCCGCTGCAGTGGCCGGGGGAGAACCGCCAGTACCTGCTGGGCTCCGACATGCTCGGCCGCGACCTCCTGGCCGGCATCTGCCACGGCGCGCGCGTGTCGCTCGCCATCGGGGGCGCGGCCACCGCGGCCGCCCTCGGAGTGGGGGTCCTGATCGGCGCGCTCGCGGGCTACTACGGCGGGCTGCTCGACGACGTGCTGATGCGCGGCACCGAGGCCTTCCAGACCATTCCCCCCTTCGTGTTCGTGATCGTGGTGGTGGTGATCGCACGGCCGTCGATCCGCTCGATCATCCTGGCCATCGCGCTGGTCTCCTGGCCCTCGGTGGCGCGGCTGGTGCGGGCCGAGTTCCTGGCCCTGCGCCACCGCGAGTTCGTGCAGGGCTGCCGGGCGGTCGGGATGGGCGACGCGCGCATCATCTTCCGCCAGATCCTGCCCAACGCGCTCGCGCCCATCATCGTGACCGCGTCGATCATGGTGGCGACCGCCATCCTCACCGAGTCGGGCCTCGCCTTCCTGGGCCTGGGCGACGCCAACGTCATGAGCTGGGGCTCGATGATCGGGGCCGGCCGCGAGATGCTGCGCACCGAGTGGTACCTGACCGCGATCCCCGGGATCGCCATTCTGCTGACCGTGCTGGCCCTCAACCTGGTGGGCGAGGGCCTGAACGATGCGCTCAACCCCCGCCTGCGGGACCGCTGAGCGCCGGACTTCCCCGATCGGAGGCGGCCATGACGAATACGACGACCAAGACGGTGTGCGTGAAGAATGCGGACTGGGTGGTGGCGTGGGACGCGACGAACGGGCGACACGCCTACCTCGAGCGGGCCGACGTCGCGTGGGACGGCGAGACCCTCCTGCACGTCGGCCGCGGCTACGCCGGCCGCGCGGACGAGACGATCGACGGCCGCGGCCTCATGGTGATGCCGGGCCTGATCGACGTGCACTCGCACCCCTGCCTCGAGGCGAGCTATCGCGGCATCCGGGAGGAGCACGGCATCCCCGAGATGTACATGTCGGGCCTCTTCGAGCGCGCGGGCGCCTACTGGCCCGACGACCCCGGCAAGCTCGCCTGCGCGGAGGCGGCCTACTGCGAGCTCCTGAAGTCGGGCGTCACCACCCTGGTCGACATCTCGGGCGAGTATCCGGGCTGGCTCGAGCTGATCGCCCGGAGCGGGCTGCGGGGCGTCCTGGCCCCCGCCTACGCGTCGTCGCGATGGGTGGTCCGCCGGTCGCACCTGCTCGAGTACGAGTGGAACGAGGCCGCCGGCCGCGAGACCTTCGAGTCCGCGCTGCGCTTCTGCGACGCCCTCGCCAAGCACCCGAGCGGCCGCCTCTCGGGCATGATCTCCCCCGCCCAGATCGACACCTGCACCGAGGACCTGCTGCGCGACAGCGTGGCCGCGGCCCGCGAGCGCGGGCTCCCCTTCACCGTGCACTGCGCGCAGGCCGCGGGTGAGTTCCACGAGATGGTGCGGCGCCACGGCGTCACTCCCGTGCAGTGGGCGCACCAGATCGGGCTGGGCGGCCCCGGCAGCATCCTGGGGCACGCGATGTTCATCGACGAGCACTCGTGGCTGCACTGGTGGTCGCGCACCGATATCTCCATCATGGCGGACGCGGGCACCTCGGTGGCCCACTGTCCCACCCCGTTCGCGCGCTACGGCCACACCCTGGAGCACTTCGGCAAGTACCGGCGGGCGGGCGTGAACCTCGGCATCGGCACCGACACCGTGCCCCAGAACCTCATCGAGGAGATGCGCTGGGCCACCGTGCTGGCCCGCATCGCGGCCGAGGACATCCGCGCCAACGAGATGGCCGACGTCTTCCACGCGGCCACGGTGGGCGGCGCCACCGCGCTGCTGCGGGAGGATCTGGGCCGCCTCGCCGCGGGAGCCAAGGCGGACCTGGTGCTGGTCGATCTGAAGAACCCGTGGATGATGCCGGCGCGGGATCCGCTGCGGTCGCTGATCTTCCACGCCGCCGACCGTGCGGTGCGCGACGTGTACGTGGGCGGCGAGGCCGCGGTGCGCGACGGCCGGGTGCTCCATCTCGACCAGGCGGGCGCGCTCGACCGGCTCACCGCGGCGCAGCGGCGCATGGAGGCCGCGGTGCCGGAGCGCGACCGCCGGGGACGCACCTCGCTCGAGATGACCCCCCTCAGCCTGCCGAGCTTCGAATGAGCGACGCGGGGGCCACGAGCGACGCGCGCCGGGTCCTGATGGCCCGCATCGAGGCCGATCGCGAGCGGCAGATCGGCTTCCTGCAGGCGTTCACCCGCGTCGACACCTCGAACCCGCCCGGCGACACGCGGGCCGGCGCCGCGCTCATCCGCGAGTTCCTCGACCAGGCCGGCCTCCCCTATCGCGTCATCGCGCCGCAGGAGTCCATGCCGAACCTGATCGCGGCCACCCGCTTCGCCCGCCCGGGGCGGCACCTGGTGCTCAACGGGCACATCGACGTGTTCCCGGCCGGCGACCGCGCGCGCTGGAGCCACGATCCGCTCTCGGGCGCCATCGTGGACGGGCGGCTCCACGGCCTCGGCACCGTGGACATGAAGTGCGGCACCACCGCCTCGATCTTCACGTACCTCTACCTGAGCGGGCTCGACGAGGCCCTGCGCGGGCGCCTCACCCTGACCCTGGTCTCCGACGAGGAGACCGGCGGCCGCTGGGGCGCGGGCTACCTGGTCGAGCACCACGCGGAGGCCGTCCTGGGCGACTGCGTGCTGAACGGCGAGCCCAGCAGCCCGCACACCATCCGCTTCGGCGAGAAGGCGATGTTCTGGCTCAAGCTCGCGATCCGCACCCCGGGCGGCCACAGCGCCTACCCGCACGTGAGCAAGAGCGCCAACCGCATCGCGGCGGCGCTGATCCGCGACCTGGAGACGATCGAGGCGCTGGCGCCCACCGTGCCCGACAAGGTCGCCCGGGCCCTCGCCGGCCCCGACGTGCGCGCGGGCGCGGAGCGCGGCCTCGGCGCCGGCGCGGCGGAGATCCTCCAGTCGGTCACTCTGAACGTGGGGGTGATGCGCGGCGGCGTGAAGGTCAACATGCTGCCCGCCGCCTGCGAGATCGAGGCCGACCTGCGCCTGCCGGTCGGGGTCGACCGCGCCGACGTGCGGCGCGCCATCGAGCGGATCGCCGCCCGCTATCCCGAGGTCACCTGGGAGGAGGGCGCGAGCCAGCGCGCGAACGCCACGTGGTCGGACCCCGAGCATCCGATGGTGGGCCACCTGCAAGACGCGGTGCAGTCGCGGCTGGGCTTCCGCCCGCCCGCGATCATCTCGCTCGGAGGGACGGACTGCCGCTTCTGGCGCGCCGCCGGCGTCCCGGCCTACGTCTACGGCCCCTCGCCCGCGGGCATGGGCGCGCCCAACGAGTCGGTGGCCATCGACGAGTTCCTGCACGTGGTGCGGACGCACGCGCTCGCCGCCTTCGACTACCTGAGCGTGGCCTGATCGCGCGCGCCGCCCCTTGCGCGGGGACGCCGCGGCGCATACGCTTCTCCGGGTGTCCATCTCGCCAAGGAGCCTCCGATGCGCGTAGCCGCCGACCGTCTCCGTCAGCTCGTCGCCACCATCCTCGGACGCGGAGGCAGTGAGCCCGCGGAAGCGGACCTGGTCGCCGGGCACCTCGTCGACGCCAACCTCGCCGGTCACGACAGTCACGGCGTCAGCCTCATGTCGCACTACGTGCGGCATCTCAAGGAAGGCCTGGTCGTCCCCAACACGTCGGCGAAGATCGTGAAGGACGACGGCGCGTTCCTCATGTTCGACGGCCAGCGCGGCTTCGGCCGGCGGGTGGCCGGCGAGGCGACGGCGGCCGCCGTCGCGCGCGCCCGGGACAACGGGGTGGCGGTGGTGACCCTCGCCGGCTCGCACCACGTGGGCCGCGTGGGCGCCTACGCGGAGCTGGCCAGCGCGGCGGGGATGGTGTCGATCCACTTCGTGAACGTGGCCGACCACCACGGGCTGGTGGCTCCGTTCCGGGGCAGCGACGCGCGGTTCTCCACCAACCCGGTCTGCATCGGCATGCCCGGCACCGACGCGGAGCCGCCGCTGCTGCTCGACATGGCCACCAGCGGCGTCGCCATGGGCAAGGTGTCGGTGGCGCGCCTGGCCGGCCGGCAGATGCCCGAGGGCTACCTGATCGACCCGCGCGGCGCCCCGACCACCGACCCGGAGGTGATGTTCCGCGAGCCGCGCGGGGCCCTGCTCTCGTTCGGCGCCCACAAGGGCTACGCCCTCGCGGTGCTCGCCGAGCTGCTGGCCGGCGGCCTGTCGGGCGGCGGCACGATCCAGCCCGAGAACCCGCGGCGCGGGGGCATCGTCAACAACATGTTCAGCATCGTGGTGGACCCGGCGCGGCTGGCCGGCACGGACTGGCTGAGGCGCGAGGTGGACGGCTTCCTCGGCTACGTCAAGGCCTCGCCCCCGGCCGATCCGGCGAAGCCGGTGCTGGTGCCGGGCGACCCCGAGCGGCTCTCGCGCGCCGAGCGGCGGCGCGACGGCATCCCGCTGGACGCCGGCACGTGGAGCCAGCTTCTCGAGGCCGGCGAGACCATGGGCCTCGGCCGCGCGCAGGCCGAGGCGATGGCCGCGCCCCGCGCGGAGTGAGCGGCCCGCCATGATCCGGGTCCTCACCGGCGCGACGCTGATCGACGGCACCGGCGCGGCCCCGGTGCCCGACGCCGCGGTGGTGATCGAGGACGGCCGCGTCACCGAGGCCGGTCCGCGCGCGGCCCTCGCGTGGCCGGCCGACGCGGAGGTGATCGACGCGCGCGGGCGCACCGTGATCCCGGGGCTGATCGACGCCCACGACCACCTCGCCTCCCACGGCTACGCCCTCGCCACCCGCTGGGGCCTCGACGAGCCGGCCAGCACCGCCCACCTGCGCACCGCGCGCGTGCTGGCGGACACGCTCGCGATGGGCTACACGACGGTCCGCGACGCGGGCGGGCTCGACGCGGGCTTCAAGCTCGCGGTCGAGCAGGGTCTGATCCCGGGGCCGCGGCTGGTGCTGGGGCTGCAGATCATCTCGCCCACCGGCGGCATCGGCGACCGGGTGAGCCCGTCGGGCCACGGCTGCTGCGGAGCCTACGACCCGCTGCTGCCGGACAGCGTGGCCAACGGGCCGGATGCGGTCCGCGACGTGGTGCGCAGGCTGGTGCGGGCCGGCGCCGACGTCATCAAGACCGCGACGACCGGCGGCGCGAGCTCCCGGCCGGGCCACGGGCCGCTCGACGCCGCGTTCTCCCCCGTCGAGATGGAGGCGCTGGTCACCGAGTCCCACGCGCTGGGCCGCCGCGTCATGTGCCACGCCCTCGGCGGGCCCGGCCTGCTCACCGCGCTCGAGGCGGACGTCAACTCCGTCGAGCACGGGTGCTACCTCGACGAGGATCCGACGCTGCTCAACCGCATGGCGGTACAGGGCACGTTCTTCGTGCCCACCCTCACGGTGTACGTCTACCACCGGGAGAGCCCCGCGCCCCACGTGCGCGAGCGTGCGCGCGCGCTCCACGCCCACCACGTGACCAGCGTGCAGCGCGCGCTCGAGCGGGGCGTGCCCATCGCGGCCGGCACCGACGCGGGCGGCCACGGTCACCCGCGCAACGCCCTGGAGCTCAAGTACCTCGTCGAGGCCGGCCTCTCCCCGATGCAGGCGCTGCGCGCGGGCACTCAGTGGGCGGCCCGGTGCCTCGGGCTCGACCGGGAGATCGGCACGCTCGAGAAGGGCCGCCAGGCCGACCTGGTCGTGGTCGACGGCAACCCTCTCGACGACGTCACGGTGCTGCTCGACCCCGCCCGCATCGAGCTGGTGCTCAAGTCGGGCGCGATCTGCGCGGATCGCCGGAAGGCGGCCCGCGGCTGAGCGCGGGCTCCTACCGGAATCCGAAGTAGCCCAGGATGACCAGCACCACCACCACCACGCCGATGATGTAGAAGATGTTGTTCACGGCTGCTCCTTTCCGCCCGTTTCGGGCCCGTCCACGCTTCGGCCTTCGTGGCGAAAAAAAGCACGGTCCGTGCCATCGAGCCTCCGGCATGCGTAGACTGCACTTGGGGCCGTCTCGCCGCCCATCCGCGGCGGCGAGGAGGTATCCGCGAAACAATGACCGGGTCGGAAAGGAGCACGAATGACCGAGTCGTCCGAAATTCCCGCCGCCGAGTCGCACCCCGACATCCACATCTCCAATCGGGCCACCTACTGGCCGGTGGCGCCGCTCGACGTGGTGGTCGGGGCCAGCCTCCTGGGGCGCGTGCTGCTGCGTGCCTCGCCGGTCGGCGCGCTGGTGCAGGGCGCGGCGCTGGGCGTCTACGCGGGGCACGCGCTGCACGACTGGCGCGCCCGGCGGGGCATCCGGCGCATCGCGTTCCGCGAGCAGTTCGGCGCCGACTTCGGGCACCTGGTCCCGATGCCACGCGAGGCGCGCGAGACCGAGGTGCGGGTGCTCGCCGAGCGGCTCGACGCCGGTCCCCTCGCCGAGCGGCTCCCCCGTCGCGAGCTGGCGGTGCTGGCCGACCGGCAGCTCACGCGCTACATCGCGGGCATCACCGGCCAGCACGTGCGCTCGAGCGCCCGCGTGCGCAACTTCGCCCTGGTCGGCCTCGCCTTCCCGTTCGCCCTCGGAGCCTGCGACATCCTCTCGGGCGACGTGGCGATCTTCCGGGACACCGTCTTCCTCGAGCCGCACGTCATCGCCCACGAGTTCGCGCACCGGAAGGGCTACTGGAAGGAGCTGCACGCGCAGGTGCTGGCCTACCTGGCGCTCGCCTCCGCGGAGGAGCCGCTCCTCCACCAGGCCGCGCTCCTGGAGCGGCTGCACCGCAACCTGCGCGTGCTCGCGGGCGAGGACGTGGGCGCCTTCGACCGCCTGGTGACCGCGGTGTCGCTGCGCCCCGAGCTGCGCGCCACCCTGCTCGGCCTGCATCCGCCGCTGCCGCGGGTGCAGCGGCGGGTCGAGGGCGGGCTGCGGCAGCTCTACGATCTCCGGATGCGCGCCACCGGGCAGAACGGTCTCTCGGACTACGATCTGGGGTTCACCGACTTCCTGTACACGTTCGAGACCAGCCGCGCCGCCCGGCAGCGCCCGCCCGCCCGCGGCGCGGTTCATCGCCCCCGGTAGTCCCCGCGAGGACGCGGAAGGGAGCGGAGGCGCCTCAGCCCGCGGAGAGCATGCTGCCCGCGACGCCCACGCTCAGCGAGAGCAGCGCCACGTTGAAGAGGAACGAGACCACCCCGTGGGCCGCCGCGGTGCGACGGATCATCTTGCTGGTGATCCCGACGTCCGAGACCTGGGAGGTCATCCCGATCACGAACGAGAAGTACATGAAGTCCCAGTAGTCCGGGGTGCGATCGTCGCCCGGGAAGGCGAGCCCCCCGCCCGCCTCCGCGCTCTCGCCGTAGTACTCGTGGGCGTAGTGCAGGGCGAACATGGTGTGGATGAAGGTCCACGAGAGCAGGATGGTGGCGCCGGCCAGGGCCAGGTAGGACCAGCCCTTCTCCGGATTGCGGGGGCCGATCTCGGCCACGATCGCGGCCAGGCTCGCGACGGCGGCGGCGGTGGTCATGGTCAGGATCCCGAAGCGCCCCTCGTCCTGCCCGGCGGCCCGCTCCCGGATCTCGTCCACCGTGGAGCCGCCCATCATGGCGAACACCGCGATCAGGTAGACGGCGGTCGCGATATCCCAGGCGGCCAGGAAGCAGGTGCCGCTGCGCCACGCGGTCGCGCGCGCGAAGACGCCGGCGAGGAGGAGGCCGAGCACGATCGAGGCGAGGAGGCGCGGCCGGGCCCAGATGACGCGGTGGGGGGACAGCAGGAAGTGAAAGCGTCGAGCCCGGGTGGCCATCGGCTGCCCGACGATCCGGCGAAAGGAGAGCGGTGTCAAGCGATCCGGGCGGGACGGCCCCGGCGCCACCGGCGCCCGGGGACCGTCCCCACCCGGTGAGGGCTGGCTAGTTGCTGGCGCTCTTCTTGCCGCTGAAGAACTCACCCATGGTGTTGCCGCTGAACTTGGCGCCCTCGACGATGGTGTGCCCGATGCCGGCGAACATCTCCTTGAAGCCGTTGCCGACCTGACCGCCGCCGATCTGCTGGGCTCCGGTCTGCACCCGCTTGGTGGCCGCGTCGACCTTGGTCTTGTCGGCGGCGCCGGCCGAGCCCACGCTCACGGCCACGAGGAATGCCGGCGCGATCAATATCCAGCGTGCTGTCCGGGTCATATCACCCTCCTGATGGCTCCCTGGGGATCGAGTTGGCTGACGGTCTCATGCTAGCACCGCGGGGAAGCCTTCGCGTCCGGAGCAGGAGCATTGACACCCGGCGGCGTTCGCCCTAGAGTCGCGCCGGACGTCCCACCGGCGCGACGCCGAGCCCCAAGGAGGCCACGATGGCCCACACGCCCATCCAGGAAGTCCCCCGAGAGATCCCATCGTCCCGCTTCTCCCGCCGGCGCTTCCTGGCCGGCACCGGCGCCGCCGTCGGCGCGGTCGCCCTCGGCCGGGCCCCGGCCGCGATCGGACAGCAGGTCCGGGAGCTCCAGGTCTGGCACACCGAGGTCGAGCCCCAGACCGTGAAGACCATCCAGGACACGTCGATCGCCGAGTTCGAGAAGAAATTTCCCGGCTTCAAGGTCAAGCAGCAGGCGCTGGGCTGGGGCGACCTCAACACCAAGCTGCTGGCCGCCCTCGCGGCGGGCAGCCCGCCGGACCTGACCCACCTCAACCCGTTCATGACCGCCTCGCTCTACACCAAGAACCTCCTGCGGCCGATGGACGAGCTGATCCGGTCGGTGGGCGAGAACGACATCCACGAGGCGACCCGGAAGCTCCAGTACTTCGACGGCAAGTACTACGGCATCACCCACGCCATGGGGGCGACCTACTTCTGCGAGCGCCGGGATCTGCGGGTCAAGAAGGGTCTCAAGGTGCCCGAGACCTACGACGACATGCTGAAGCTCTGCGCCGCGCTGACCGAGGACGGGCGCATGGCGTTCCAGATGCCGGGCGAGAAGCTCTACATGGGCTTCGTGCACCCCGCGGAGTGGCTGGCCGGCAACGGCGGCTCCTGGGTGGACGCCAGGACCTGGCGGCCGCAGCTCAACAGCAAGTCGATGCTGGAGACGCTCGACTACCTCCAGAAGCTGAACAAGTTCCAGTCCCAGGGCTGGTCGGGCCAGAAGTACCTCGACACCCAGGCCGCCCTGGCCACCGGGAAGATCGCGATGAGCTATCTCTCGGGCGCGCGCGCCATCGGCTACATCGAGAAGTACGCGCCGGACAACATGCGCGACCCCGAGCACTTCATGCCGATGCTGCGGCCGCACGGGCCCTCCGGCAAGGTCGGCATCTCCGCGCTCGACGGCGAGAACTGGGCCGTGTTCGCCCAGTCCAAGTACCCCAACGAGGCCTTCGAGTTCCTGCGCCTGTTCTACAAGAAGGAGCACTACCTCCAGTACTGCCACTCGGTGCCGATCCACCTCACCCCGATCTTCTCCTCGATGCTCAACGACCCCGCGTACCTCGCCAACGAGCGGATCAAGAAGTGGAAGGCGTGGCACGAGGTGATGCTGACCGGGCTCAAGGGCAGCCGCTTCCTGCCGCTCGGCTTCACCCGGCCGGAGGACAACCTGCTGCCGTTCCTGGCCGAGCTGGACGGCTCGAGCATCGTGGCCGACATGGTGGTGGAGGTCATGGTGGGCGGCAAGAGCCCGAAGGGCGAGGCCGACCGCGCCCAGAAGCGGGCCGAGGAGCTGCTGACCCAGCTGGGGCACAAGCGCTGGTCGTAGCCGCGGGCTCCGGGCGGGGCGAGTGAGGAAGCACGCGCTCGTCGGCTGGCTCCTCCTCGCCCCGTCGCTCTGCCTGCTGGGCGGGCTGGTGGTCTTCCCCGTCCTCTACAACGTCTGGCTGAGCCTGTTCGACAAGCACGCCTTCATGCCGGTGCAGGCCTTCGTGGGCCTGCGCCACTATCGCTACTTCGCGTCCGATCCCGAGTTCTGGTCGAGCTTCTACTACGGCTGCGTCTACGCGGGCGCCACCATGGTGCTGCAGCTCGGGGTCGGGGTGCCCGCCGCCCTGCTCCTGAACGAGAGCTTCCGGGGCCGCAACGTGCTGCGGGGCTTCGTGCTCTTCCCCTACATGATCCCCACCATCGTGGCGGTGATCCTCTGGAAGTGGCTGCTGAACGACTCCTACGGGCTGGTGAACTACCTCCTGGTGCGGTCGGGGGCCGTGCGCACGCCGGTGGCGTGGCTGGGACCGGACTACATCATGACCGCGCTGATCGTCACCAGCGTCTGGCAGTTCTTCCCGTTCGTGGTGGTGACGTACCTGGCGCGGCTCCAGACCATCGCGCCCGAGCTCTACGAGGCGGCCACCGTGGACGGCGCCTCCGCGTGGCGCCGCTTCCTGCACGTCACCCTGCCCCAGACCGCCAGCGTGCTGTTCGTGATCGTGCTGCTGCGGTCGATCTGGATGTTCACCAAGTTCGACACGGTGTGGCTGCTGGCCGGCGAGGGCGGGGTGAGCCGCTACATCCGGACGCTGCCGGTCTACGCCTACTCGCGGAGCTTCACCTACCTCCAGGCCGGGATGGGGGCCTCGCTGGCGGTGATCATGTTCGCGATGCTGCTGGTGGCGACCGCGATCTACTTCCGCCTGTTCCGCACCGAGGAGGTCTTCGCGTGAGCGGCGGGGGCGGCCGCGCGTCGGCCCTCTACGGAGCGGGGATGGTCCTGCTGCTGGGCGCGGCGTTTCCCCTGTTCTGGATGCTCTCCACCGCGCTCAAGCCGTCGGGGGAGATCTTCGCCACCCCGCGCTTCGTGCCGCTGCACCCGACGCTCGAGAACTTCCAGCGCCTCTTCGCGGACACCGCGTTCCTGGTCTTCTTCCGCAACAGCGTGCTGGTGGCGGGCGCCACCGTGCTGCTGACCCTCACCGTGTCCGCGCTGGGCGCCTACGGGCTCACCCGCTATCGCTTCAGGGGCCGCGAGCTGGTGGCGGGGCTCATCCTGCTGACCTACATGTTCGCCCCGATCATGATCATCATCCCGTTCTACATCCTGGTGAAGCAGCTCGGGATCGTGAACACCCGCCTGGCCCTCGTGCTCTCCTACACCACCTTCTGCCTGCCGTTCTGTCTCTGGGTGCTGCGCGCGTTCTTCCAGTCGATCCCGCTCGACCTGGAGGAGGCGGCGCTGGTCGACGGCGCCGGCATGGGGCGCACGGTCTGGTACGTGGTGCTGCCGCTGGCGCTGCCCGGGCTGATCGCGGCGGCCATCTTCACCTTCATCCTGGCCTGGAACGACTTCCTCTTCGCCCTGGTGCTGATCACCTCCGAGGAGCTGAAGACCCTGCCGGTGGGGGTGAACGACCTCTTCAACGCCACCATCGTCGACTGGGGGATGATCATGGCCGCCGGCGTCATGATCACGGTGCCCACGGTGTGCTTCTTCGCCGCGGTGCAGCGCTACCTCGTGCAGGGGTGGGGCGCGGGAGGCGTGAAGGGCTGAGGACGGGAAAGACCGGCGGAGGGCCTCAGCGGCCGCGGCGCTGGCGGATCTCGCGGAGCAGCGCGCCCATGCTCTGGCGCTGGCGGCGCGGGCCCATGACCGTGGATCGCCGGGGCGGGACGGCCAGGGACGAGCCGTGATGGCAGACCAGGCAGTACTCCCCCTGGACCGCCGCGCAGTCCCGCAGGGGGTGATCGCACGACTTGTCGCTCTTGCAGGCGAAGCTCATGGTCGGTCTCTCCCCGCGGATGGAAAGAGCAATCGCCGAGCCACCACGGAATGACAATCGAATCGCGGCTTTGCCGAGCGACCGCGCTGGCGGCATGGCGACCCGATTCGCCACGTGCAGCAATCCAGTTCCCAGGCACATGACCGGCGTGCCCGCTGTGATACGCTTCCGGTCCCAAGACGGCGCGCCGATACGAGGGCGGCGCCGGGCTAGACTGGTGAACGGATGACCTGCGCCGGCTGCGGCTTCGAAGCATCCCCTGGGTTCGCGTTCTGTCCGCGCTGCGGGCAGCGCCTCCCGGCCCCCTGCCCGGCGTGTGGATTCTCCTGCGACCCCTCGTTCGCCTTCTGCCCTCGCTGCGGGGCTCCCCGCGCGGCCCCCGGACCGGCCGCCGGGCCGGCACCGGCCGCGGCCCCGCCACCGGTCCCGACCGCGGCGCCGAAGCCGGCCCCCCCGCCCGCGGCACCCGAGGGGCCGGAGGCGGACCGGCGCCAGGTCACGGTCCTCTTCGCGGACCTCACGGGCTTCACCTCGCTGTCCGAGCGCCTCGACCCCGAGGAGGTGCGGGCCTTCCAGAACGCGCTCTTCGGGTCGCTCGCCCGCACCATCCAGCGCTACGACGGCTTCGTGGAGAAGTTCGTGGGCGACGCGGTGATGGCGGTCTTCGGGGCGCCGGTCGCCCACGAGGACGATCCGCAGCGCGCGCTCGGGGCCGCGCTCGACATCCTCGAGGGCAGCGCGACGCTCGGCCGCGAGTGGGCGGCCCGGCTCGGCAGCGCCGTGACCCTGCACGTGGGCGTCCACACCGGTCCGGTGGTGGCCGGCAGCCTCGGCGGCCCGGCCGGCGGCGCCTACGCGGTGACCGGGGACACCGTGAACACCACCGCCCGCCTGCTCTCCGCCGCCGCCCCCGGGACGGTCCTGGTGTCGGAGGCCACCTACGCCCTCTGCCGCCATCGGTTCGCCTTCGAGCCGGCGGGCGAGCTGGCGCTGAAGGGCAAGTCCGAGCCCGTCTCCGTCCACCGCCTGCTGGGCGTCCTGGCGGAGCCGCGATCGGCGCGGGGCCTCGCCCACCTCGGCTTCGCCACCCCGCTGGTCGGCCGCGGCGACGAGCTGGATCGGCTCGCGGCCGCCTTCGAGCGAATGCGGCGAGGTCGGGCGCAGGTGGTGAGCGTGGTCGGCGAGGCCGGGACCGGCAAGTCGCGGCTCATCGCGGAGCTGCTGGGCCGCCTGGAGGCCGAGGGCCGGCTGCGCGACACGGTGGTGCGCCAGGCCGCGTGCTCGTCGCTCGGCGAGCCGACCTACGGGGTGTTCGGCGCGCTGTTCCGCGAGGCCTACGGGGTGGACCGGGCGGACTCGCTGGAGGTCGCCCGGCAGAAGCTGGGCGCCGGTCTCCGCGCCCTCGGCGCGAAGGCCGAGGAGGCGGACGCGATCGCACCGGTGCTGAGCTACGTGCTCGGGGTCGAGGAGGCGCGGCCCGGCGACGTGGAGCCGGAGCAGCTGCAGCGCCAGATCGTCCTGGCCGCGCGCACCCTGGTCGAGCGGCGCGTGAGCCAGGATCCGCTCCTGATCGTGGTGGAGGACCTCCACTGGGCCGACGCCGCCTCGCTCGACCTGCTGCGCAACGTGGCCGATCACCTTGCGAGCCGGCCGCTGATGCTCCTGCTGTCCCACCGCCCCGACGCCGCCGCGCTCCCGATCGCCCGGGCCGATCAGGCGGTCCTCCGTCTCCGCCCCCTCTCGCCGGTGGAGAGCCGGGCGCTGGTGGGCGGCCTGTTCGGGACCCTCCGCGGCGATCCCCTGGGCCAGCTCGAGGACTTCGTGGCCAGCCGGGCGGGCGGCAACCCGCTCTTCGTGGAGGAGATCGTCCGCACCCTCGTGAGCAAGGGGGTGCTCCTGCGCGAGGGCTCGGGCTGGGCGTGCGCGCCGGAGTGCCAGGTGGTGGACGTGCCGCCCACGCTCCAGGGCCTCCTGCTCTCCCGGGTCGACCGGCTCACCGGCGACACCCGGCGCCTGCTCCAGGAGGCCGCGGTGGTCGGCGCGGAGTTCGACGAGACGCTGCTGCGCGAGGTGGCGACCGACGCGGCCGACATCGAGCGCGTCCTCGACGAGCTGGTCGAGGCGGACCTGATCGAGCCGGCCGCGCCGGGCCGCGAGGGCCGCCGGTACCGGTTCACCCACGCGCTCGTGCACGAGGTGGTGTACCAGAACCTCCTCCTGGCGCGCCGGACCGCCCTGCACGAGCGCGCGGCCCGCGCGGTCGAGCGCGCGGCCGGCCCGCACCCCGAGCGGCTGACCGATCTCGAGGCCCTCGGCTACCACTGGAGCCTCGCCCCGGACAAGGCGCGCGGGGCCCGCTACCTCGTGGCCGCGGGCGACTGGGCGCGCGGGGTGTACGCCAACGACGACGCCATCCGCCACTACGAGCGCGCGCTCCGGACCCTCACCGACGGCGCGGACTGCGACGGCCAGGTCTCCGCCGTCCGGGAGCGGCTGGGCGATCTGCTGGGATTGACCGGGCGGCGCACGCCGGCGCTCGCCCACCTCGAGTCCGTCCGGGACGCGGCGGAGGCGGCGGGCGACCGGGCGACCGCCGCGCGCCTCTTCCGGAAGATCGGGGGGCTCCACTGGGAGGCGGGAGACCGGGAGCGGGCCGCGACCTGCTTCACCTCGGGCCTCGAGCGGATCGGGGAGGAGGGCGATCCGATCGAGCGCGCGCACCTCTACCAGGAGATGGGCCGACTCGCGTTCCGCGCCGGCGACAACGACGGAGCGATCGCGTGGGCCGAGCGGGCGCTGCGGGAGGCGACCGGGGAGGGCGACGCCCAGGATCCGGAGCGGGCGCGCGATGCGGCGGTGATGCGGGCGCAGGCCTTCAACACCCTCGGGGTGGCGCTGGCGCGGACCGGCCGGCTTCCCGAGGCGGTCGAGCAGATCGAGCAGAGCATCGGGCTGGCCGAGAGCCGGGACCTGCTGCAGGCGGCCTGCCGGGGGTACACGAACCTCGGGGTGCTCTACGCGTCGCTGGACCCGCCGCGCAGCATCGAGACGTGCCTCCGCGGCCTCGAGACCGCCAAGAAGGTCGGCGACCTCGGCTTCCAGTCGCGCCTCTACGCGAACCTCGCGGTGGCCTACTGCGCGCTCACCGATCGCTGCGAGGCGGAGGGCGTCGAGGCGGCGCAGGCCGCCATCGATCTCGACCGGCGGCTCGGCCTGCTCGACCACCTCGCGGTGCCGCTGATCGTGCTCGGCCAGATCCACCAGTGCCACGGCGACCATGCCCTGGCCTTCGCCTCCTATCGCGAGGCGCTGGCCCTGGCCGAGGAGGTCGACGAGCCGCAGCTGCTGTTTCCGTGCTACGACGGGCTGGCCACGCTCTACCTCGACACCGGGGACCAGACGGCCGCCGAGGAGTACCTGTCCAAGGCGCAGGCCGTGTGCGAGCGGGCCGGCCTCGAGCCCGACGCGCTCATGGTGTTACCATTTCTCTGCTAGAGACGCCTGCCGTCGAACCTGGCCAGGCGACAAGGAGCACGACACGATGACCACTGAATTGCGATCGTCACCCGTCGGGGCCGGCGAGCCAGCGCCCGAGTTCACCCTGCCCGCCGTCGACGGGAGCGGCGCGGTGTCCCTCGCGGACTACCGCGGCCAGAGCCCGCTCTTCCTGGCTCTCTTCATCGGGCTCTGGTGCCCGTTCTGCCGCCGGTCGATCGCGCAGATGGGCCAGACCGAGGTCAAGCTCAAGGCCCTGGGCGTGGAGAGCCTCGGCGTGGTGGCCACGCCGCCCGAGAACGCGCGGCTCTACTTCAAGTTCCGGCCGACTCGCCTGCGGATGGGCTCGGACCCCGAGCTCTCCACGCACAAGGCGTACGGCCTGCCGAAGCCGGCCGCGACTCCCGAGCTGATGGAGGCCATCGCGACGACCAAGATCAATCCGAACGAGGCATTCCCCGAGCCCCTGCCGATCATGGAGGCCGCGCAGGCCATCGCGAAGGCGGACGGCTACCCCGGGACCGAGCTCGACAAGGCCGAGATGGAGCGCCAGTGGCCCCAGCTCAAGGGCCAGTTCCTGATCGACCGGGGCGGCATCGTGCGCTGGGCCAACATCGAGTGTGCCGAGGGCCTCTCCGGCATCGGCAAGTTCCCGCCCGAGCAGGAAATCCTCGCCGCGGCGCGCAGCGTCGTCGGCTGACGCGCGGCCGATCGGCGCGCGCGGTCAGAGGGTCGACAGCGTCCAGAGGACCGCGAGGGAGTAGGCCGCGAGCAGGGCCAGCGGCAGGGCGAACCCGCCCGTCGCGGCGAGGAGCGCGCCCACCGCGGGCGCGCCCGCCGCGATCGAGACCACGCCGATCCCGCTGACGAGCCCCACCGCGGCGCCCGGCGCGCGCGGCAGGGCCCCGGCGGTGGTCTGCATGACCGCGGCGTACGGGGCGTTGAGCGCCACCCCCAGCGTGCCGATCGCCAGGGCCGCCACCGCCAGCGGGCGCCCCGGCCAGGCCAGGACCAGGAGCCCGATCGCGCCGGCCAGCACCGTGAGCCGCATGACGGCGGCCGCGCCCAGCCAGCCGCGATCGACCACCAGGCCGCCGAGCGGGCGGGAGAGCACGCCGAGGGCCAGGATCGCGGAGCCGGCGGCGCCGGCGTGCACGAGCGTGAGGTCGAACTCGTGGACCAGGAACGTGGTGATCCAGATCCCGGTCAGCACCGCGAGACCGAAGGTCGCCGCGTGCACGAGGCCGAGCGTCCACACCCGCCGGCTCTGCATCGCCTCGGTGAGCGGGGCCGCCGACGCGGCCGGGCGGATGGCCGGAGCCAGCGCCCACCACGCCACCGTCGACAGCGCGACCAGGCCCGAGGAGATGACGAAGGCCGGGCGCCATCCGAGCCGGCTCGCGAGCAGCGGGACGAGATAGAGCGAGGTCCCGCCGCCCAGCTGGACGAAGCCGCCGTAGAAGCCGAGCGCGCGGGGCACCCGCGCCGGCTCCACCACCAGCGCCGCGTAGCGCATGCCCGCCACGAACGCGAGCGCGCAGCCGAGGCCGCCCAGCACCTTCACCAGCACCAGGTCGGGAAGACCGCGCACGGCGCCCAGCAGCAGATTGCTCGCGAAGACCATCAGCAGCCCCGCGGTGCCGACGCCGGTCGGGCCGCGCCGATCGCACCACAGCCCCGCCGGCACGCACGCGACCCCGAGCGTGACGAAGAACGCGGTGGAGAGAAACCCCGCCTCCACCGGCCCGAACCCCAGCTCCGCCATCAGCACCGGCAGCACCGCCGCATGATTGGTGTAGTTGGTCGTCGCGGCCCACCCCATCACACACGCCGCGACGAGGCGGGGGTCAGGTCTTACATTCCGACATTTTTCCACGTGTGCCCGTGGCATCGCGCGATCAGAAAATGTCGGAATGTAAGACCTGACCCCGGACTAGCCGCCGAGGTAGTACTTCTTGATCAGCTCGTTCTCGCGGAGCTCGCGGGTGCTCTTGCCCTCGAACTCGATCTTGCCGTGCACGATGATGTAGCCGCGGTCCGCGATCTTGGTGGCCTGGTTGAAGTTCTGCTCCGCCATCAGCACCGTGAGCTGCCGCTGCTCCTTCAGCTCGCGGATCTTGGCGATGACCCGGCTCACCAGGATCGGGGCCAGGCCCACCGACGGCTCGTCGACCAGCAGGATGCGGGGGGAGGACATGAGCGCGCGCGCCACCGCCAGCATCTGCTGCTCACCTCCCGACATGCTGCCCGCGAGCTGCCGCCGCCGGGCGGCGAGCACCGGGAAGGCCTCGAAGGCGAAGGCCAGGTTGGCCGCGATGTCGGCCCGCGCCGCGGCGCGGAACGCGCCCAGCAGGAGATTCTCCTCCACCGTCAGCTTGGGGAAGAGCCGGCGTCCCTCCGGCACCAGCGCGATCCCGAGGCCCACGATCTCCTCGGTGGACTTGCGGGTCAGGTCCACGCGTCCGGCGTCGGTCTCGAGAAAGATCTCGCCCGCCTCCGGGGTCACCAGCCCCATCAGGCACTTGATGAGGGTGGACTTGCCGTTGCCGTTGGTGCCGAGCAGGGCGACGGTCTCCCCTTCCCGCACCTCGATGGAGACGTCGTGGAGCACGCGCACCGCGCCGTAGCCCGCGTCCACGTTCTGGACGACGATCCTACTCCCCAAGGTAGGCCTTCTCCACCGCCGCGTTGCGCACTATCTGCTCCGGAGTGCCCTCCGCGATGCGCTCCCCCGCGTCCAGCACCACGATGCGCTCCGAGAAGCGCATCACCGCCCGCATGATGTGCTCGATCATGATGATAGTGATGCCGCGCTCGCTCAGGCGGAAGAGGATGGCCAGGATGTCGTCCACCTCCGCGTGCGAGAGGCCGGCCATCGCCTCGTCGGAGATGAGCAGCTTGGGCCGCGCCGCGATCGCGCGGGCCAGCTCCAGCTTGCGCATCTCGATCTGGGTGAGCCCGCCCGGCCGCAGGTGGGCCTTGGGCGCCAGCCCGATCGCGCGCAGGATCTCCATCGCGTCCGCGTCGGCCGCGTCGGAGCCCTCGCGCGCCGCGTACTCCAGCGGGATCTCGAGGTTCTCCCGCACCGTCATGCTGCCGAAGGGCTTGGGGATCTGGAAGCTCCGCACGATGCCGAGGCGGGTGCGGCGGTGGGCGGGCAGGCCGGTGATCTCCTGCCCGTCGAACACGATCCGGCCGCCGTCCACCGGCAGGGCCCCGGAGACGCAGTTGATCAGGGTGGTCTTGCCGGAGCCGTTGGGGCCGATGAGCCCGAAGCGCTCCCCCGCCTTCACCTCGATGCTCACCCCGTTCAGCGCGGTGAAGCCGCCGAAGCGCTTGGTGAGGCCGTCGATCTCGAGGATCGTCTCCGCCATCGCTCAGCGTCCCCGCAGCCGGCGCACCAGCCCGAGGAGGCCCTCGGGGGCCGCCACGACGAAGGCCACCAGCACCACGCCCACGATGAACAGGTTCAGCTCGGAGGAGATGGTCACCGTCGCCACCTGCTGCGCGGAGCCGAGCAGGACCGCGCCGATCACCGGCCCCACCCAGCTGGTGGTGCCGCCGATCATCGGCATCGCGAGCGCGTTGACCGCGTAGTCGAGGCTGAACGCGCTGTTGGGCTCCACGAACGTCACGTAGTACGGAAACGGCGCGCCGGCCACGCCGAGCAGGAAGCCGCTCACGGTGGTGGCGAAGAGCTTCAGGCGCAGGGTCGGCACCCCCATGCACTCCGCCGCCTCCTCGTTGTCGCGCAGGGCGGCCAGGCCGCGGCCGATCCACGAGCGCTGGATGAAGCGCGCGACCAGCACCGAGACCACCGCGAGGCCGGCCATCACCGTGAAGAGAAAGGTCACGTAGTTGCCGAAGGGCGACCCACTCGGCCGGATCACGCTCAGCCCGCGCGAGCCGCCCACGAACTCCCAGTTGATGATGACGGTCTGCAGCACGATGGAGAGCGCGAGGGTGGCGATGGAGAAGAACACCCCGCGCAGCCGCAGGGTGAGGTAGCCGATGCCGAGCCCCAGCAGCGCCGAGACCAGCCCGCCGGCCAGGATCAGCACCGGCAGCGGCGGCTTCGCGGTCTGGATGAGGAACACCGCGGTGTAGGCTCCGAGCGCGAAGAAGGCGGGGGTGCCGAAGTTCACGTAGCCGGCGTAGCCGCCCAGGATGTTCCACGCGGTCGCGATCACCACGTACTGGAGGATCACGTAGCCCGCGAAGTAGAGGTACGGGTTGACCTTGAGCGAGGCCAGCAGGACCGCGAGCGCGATCAGACCGACCCCCACCCCGAGCGAGAAGCCGGTGCGGCGCATCTAGCGCCCGAAGAGACCGGCCGGCCGCACCGCCAGGGCCAGGAGCAGGATGCCGAACGAGACCGCGAGCGACCACGAGGGGCCCGCGAAGGTGCCCATCAGGCTCTCGACGACGCCCAGGATGACGGCGGCCACCAGGGTTCCCCCGATACTGCCCATGCCGCCCAGCACCGTGATCGCGAACATGCGCCCGATGTAGTCGCGGTCGCTCGACGGCACCACCGGGGCGATCGTGATCAGGAGCGCGCCGGCCAGGCTCGCCGCCGCGATGCCGATGCCGAAGGCGATGGTCTTGATGCGCACCGGATTCGCGCCCATCAGGCGGAGGGCCCCCGCGTCCTGCGACACCGCCATGATGGCCCGGCCGTAGAAGGTGCGGCCGAGGAAGAGGTAGAGGGCGGCGGTCATCAGGAGCCCGACCACGCACGGCACCAGCAGGCGGTAGGCGATGCCGACCCCACCCCACTCGATGGACTTGCCGATGTAGGACGCCTCCACCAGACGGTAGTCCACCCCGTATTTCAGGCTGAGGCTCACCTCGATGATGAAGAGCAGGCCGAAGAAGAACACGAGGCCGCGCAGCGACTCCTCCCCCCGGCGCTCGAACGCCCCGTAGTAGACGCGGTAGACCGCGGCCCCCAGCAGGTAGAAGAGGGGGGTGAAGAGGATCCCGGCGAGGATGGGATCGAGCCCGAACGAGCTGTTGACCACGTAGGCCGCGTAGGCCCCGAGGATGAGGAAGGCGGGCTGCGCGATGTTGGCGATGTCGAGCAGACCGAAGACGAGCTGGATCCCCAGGCTCACCGCGGCGTAGAACCCGCCGACGAGCAGCCCGGCGACCAGCGCGTTCGCCAGCAGGTCCCAGGAGAACAGGGAGCCGCTCGCGCTAGTTCTTCGCCGCCGAGTACGGGTAGATGATGTTGCCCGACTTGAACTCGTCGGGGTAGAGCACGACCTTCTTGCCCGGCCCGCGGAACTGATCGATGCCGGTGCCCTGGATCTTCTGGTACTGCACCATCAGGGTGCGCCCGTGGGCCCACTCCCCGTTCTTGCCGAACTTGATCTTGCCCACGATGGTGTTGAACTCGGTGGCCCGGATGTAGTCGGCGAGCTTCTGCTGGTCGAGGCCCTTGGTGGCCTCGATGGCCTGGGCCAGCACCTGGCCGGTGGCGTAGGAGTAGGGCGGCAGGTAGTAGCCGAGCGGGTCCACCCCCGCCTTCTCGGCGCGCGCCTGGTACTCCTTCAAGAACTCCTTGACGCCGGGGATCGCGAGGAAGGTCGGCTCGGGCGCCCAGAAGTCGTAGTTCACGATGCCGTTGAGCTGCGCGCCCATGCTGGTCATGATGGTGGTGAACATCAGCCCCACCATGCCCCCTCCCATGATCTTGGGCGAGAGCCCCACCTCGTGCGCCGCCCGCAGCATGCCGACCGAGTCCGGCGGATAGGAGGCGATGAACACGATGTCGGGATTGGTGGCCTTGATGGCCCGCACGATCGGCGTGTAGTCGGTGGTGCTCGGCGGATACGTCTTGTCGTAGACGGTCTTGAATCCGAACTTCTTGATCAGCTCGCGCGCCCCGACCAGCGCGTTCTGCGGGTACTCCGCGTCCGCGCCCACGATCGCCACCGTCTGCGGCTTGGGGTTCTGCTTGGCCGCCAGCTCGAAGAAGCCGATGGCGGTGGACGTCTGGGGATCGGGGCCGGCGGGCTGGATCTGGAAGTAGTTCGGGTACTGGTACTTCTCGTTGTTGGCGAGCCCGAACATCCCGATGAGCATGAGCTTGCGCTCCATCGCGATCGGCAGGAGCGGCGCGATGAGGTTGGTACCGTAGCCCGAGATGATCAGGTCGACCTTGTCCACGTCGAGCAGCTTGGAGTAGATGCCGGGCACGGTGGCGGGGTTGGTCTGGTCGTCGTAGTACACCAGCTCCACCGGCCGGCCGAGCAGGCCGCCCTTCTTGTTGATGTCGTCCTTCCAGATCTGGAGCGCCAGCAGCGCGGGCTTGCCGTTGGCGGACAGTCCGCCGGTCAGCGCCATGCCGAAGCCGATCTTGATCGGATCGGCGGCGCGCGCCGTGAAGGTGCCGGCGCCGGCGAGCACCAGGCCGGCCACGAGGGTGGAGACGAGGAGGGCCAGCACGGCCCGGTGGAGGCGTCGCGGGATCGAGGGCAGCTTCATCGCACCCTTCCCTTTCATGGCGCGCGCCGTGCGGGCGCGAGGCGCCGGTCGTGACATGGTGTGCCGAGCGCTGGCCGAGCTGCCGGCCGTTCGGCGCGCCAAGACTGCGCCCGCGCCGCGGCCCTTGTCAAGGCGGCAGGCGCCCGGCGTGTCGAAGACCGGCCGGATCGGCGCGGCCGGGCCGTCGATGGACTATCATCCCGCCCAGGAGGACCCCATGGCCAGACTGCCCGACCCGCTCGACATCCTCACCCCCGAGGCCAAGCAGATCTACGACAAGATCTCGGCCAAGCGCGGGGCGGTGCGCGGCCCGTTCGCCTCGCTGATGCACCACCCGGCCCTGGCCGAGAAGGTGGCTGACCTCGGCGAGTACCTGCGCTTCGGGAGCACGCTGCCCGGCGACGTCCGGGAGCTGGCCATCCTGATCACCGCCCGCTCGGTGCGCCAGGGCTACGAGTGGATCGCCCACGCCAGGGCCGCGCGCAGGGAAAACCTGGCCGAGGAGATCATCGAGCGGGTGCGGACGGGCGGCGACCTCTCGACGCTGGCGCCGCGCTACGCCCGGCCCGCGCGAGTGGTCCAGCACGTGCTGGCCTACGAGTCGATCCCGGCCGCGCTCCAGGCCGAGGTGCAGAAGGAGCTGGGCGTCACCGGCCTCATGGAGCTGGTGGTGCTGGCCGGGCAGTACCGGATGATCGCGGGCGTGCTGTTCGCCTTCGACACGCCGCTCCCGGAGGGCGAGCGCGCGCCGTTCTGAGGCGCGCCACGCCGAGACCGCTAGGCGCGCATTCTGACGTTAGGCGAACGTCATGACCTCGACCGGCGCGTCGCCGCGCCGGAAGCGGTCGATGTCGAGGGCGGCCACGTCCACGGTGTGGGCGCGGCCGTCGGCCACCAGCTCCGCCATGAGCTGGCCCGCGACGGGCCCGTGCATGAAGCCGTGGCCGCTGAAGCCGGCGATGACGTGGAGCCCGTCCACGCCCGGCACCGCGGAGAGGATGCCCATCTGATCCGGCGTCATCTCGTAGAGCCCGGCCCACACGCGCATGACCGGCGCGTCCTCCAGCGCGGGACACCGCCGGACCGCGCGCTCGGCCACGGAGGGGATCAGGTCGCGGTCCGGCGTGGTGTCGAAGCTCCGGTTGCCGCCGTCCTTGCGCCCGAAGCCCACCTTGATGCCCGCGCCCTCTCGGCGGATCGAGAAGCCGGAGTGGTGGTCGATGATGAAGGGCGTCTCGATCGGGATCCGCGTGCCGTCGATCGCCGCGGTGATGAACATGCATCGCCGGAGCGGGTAGACCGGGATCTCGACGCCCGCGAGCCGTCCCACCTGCCCCGACCAGCAGCCGGTCGCGACGATCACCACCGGCGACTCCCACTCCCCGCTCGGCGTGCGCACCGTGAAGGCGCGCGGGCCGCGCCGCTCGATGGCGACCACCGGGTGCTGCTGGTGGATCGCGGCGCCCAGCTCGCGGGCGCGGGCCGCGATCGCGGTGGTCACCAGATACGGATCGAGGTAGCCGTCGCGCGGCGAGTAGGTGGCGGAGACGAGGCCGTCCGTCGCGAGATACGGCCAGCCGGCCCGGATCTCGTCCGGGGAGAGCAGGCGCGTGTCCACGCCCATCGCCCGCTGCGCGGCCGCGCTCTCGGCGTAGACCCGCCGCTCCTCCTCGGTCTGCTGGAGGATCAGGTAGCCGTGCTGGCGGAACTGCGGATCGACGCCGAACTCGGCCGCGAAGTTCTCGTAGACCTCGATGGTGCGAAGGGTCAGCTCGATCCCGACCCGATTGGCGTACTGGTGCCGGATGCCGCCGCTGGCCAGCGCGGTGGAGCCGGAGCAGACCGCGTCGCGCTCCAGCACCACCACCTTGCCGTACTTCCGCCGTGCGAGGTGATAGGCGGTGGCGACGCCCATGATCCCCGCCCCGACGACGATCGCGTCCGCGGTCTCGGCCATGGCGCGCGGATCATAGCACCCGCGCGGGCCGGGCGCGCCCCACCCGGCCGTCGCTCCTCGGCCGCGATGCCGTCCGGTCCGAGGGCCTAGGCCGCCCGCGGCATCAGCTCGCGCTTCAGGCTCTCCATCTCCTGGCCCGCGCGCTCGAGCTTCGCGGCGTCCCACACCTGCCGGATCCGCGGCCAGATGTCCCCTTCCTCCTCCCGGATGTGGTCCTCCAGCGCTTCCTGCAGGGTCGCCACCCTGTCCATCCACTCGGCACCGGCCGGATCGAGCTGGTCGATCTGCTGGATCAGCTCCTCGGCCTTCATGACCTCTTGGTGGTGGTGCTCACGCCATTGCGCGAGGATCTGGTCTCGCGCGCCGACCTCGCTGGCCACCGGGCCATAGAGCGCCCGCTCTTCCATCTGCTCGTGAACCTTCAGCTCCGGCTTCAACTTGGCCCAGAGCGGCTCCCGGTCCTCCGGCCCCGCCGTCTTGATCTGGCCGAACACCCGCTTGGCCACCTGATGCTCGTGCTCGAGAAGCTGGATCGCGTTCATCGTGGTCCCCTCCGCGGCTCGCGCCGCCCGTGATGTTGACCGGCGAATCAGCAAGAACAGCGCCAGACGACTTCTTCGGACGATCGGTGGCTCTTGCGCGCGCGGAGGGCGACGACGGGGCGAGGGCGAGAGCAAGGTTCCCGGTAAAAGAAACCGGGGGATTCGTTTCGCGGGCCAGGCGACGACTCAGGCGGTGCGGGTCTTCAGAAAGGAGCTCTTGCGGGCGATCTTGCCACCCGCGAACGTGAAGAGGTCGCAGCCGTCCACGTCCACTCGCCGGCCGTCGGCGGCGGTGCCCCGGAAGCGCCACTCCGACACCGCGCGGTCGCCCGCCACCACGTGGCGGGCCCCCTCGAAGCGCACGTCGGGGACCGCCTCGAAGATCCGCGCGAAGGCCCGACGCACCGCCTCGCGCCCCACGTGACGGCCGCCGCAGGCCTCGCGACCGGAGGCGCTGTCATCCGTGCGGAGGCGATGCCGGCCCCCACATCTTGGCCACGGGTCTACCAGGCGAGCGCGTAGGTCGGGCGGCGCGGGTCGGCGCCGGCCGAGAGGACGCCGGTGGACCGATCGCGACGCGTCACCACCGCGCCGACGCCGCAGGCGCCGATCTCGCTCACCGCATGGCCACGCGCGCGCAGCTCCGCTCGCGTGCTCTCGGGGATGCCGGCCTCGACGTTGAGCTGGCCGGGCCGGTAGACCCGCGGGTAGAACGAGTTCACGAGCGTCTGGGTCGAGAACCGGGGCGCCTCGACGGCCTGCTGCGGGTTCATGCCGAAGACGACCAGGTTGAGCACGATCTGCAGATCCGCCTGGGCCTGGTCGTCGCCGCCGGGGCAGCCGACGGTGGTGGTCGGCACCCCGTCCTCGCAGATGAGATAGCTCACCAGCGTCGTGCGCGGACGCTTGCCCGGCGCCAGGCCGTTGGGATGCCCCTCCTCGAGCACGAACATCTCGCTGCGCGTGCTGAGCGTGCAGCCCAGCTCGGGCGCGAACGCCGATTTGCGGAACACGCCACCGCTCGGGGTCAGGCAGATCAGGTTGCCCTCCCGGTCGATGGCGGCCACGTGGGTGGTCCCGTCGGCCGCGGCCGAGGACGCGGCCGCCCCCGCGGGACCGGGGAGCGCGGAGGAGGCCGCCGCGCCACGCCCCACCTCGCCGGCGGGCGGCGCCGCGGGCGCCGCGCGGTCCATCCGGATGAGCGCGGCGCGCTCGCGCGCGTACGCCGGCGCGAGCAGCGCGGCCAGCGGCACGTCGGGCGCGTCGCCGTAGTAGCGCTCGCGGTCGGCGAAGGCCAGCTTCAGGGCCTCGACGACCACGTGGACGTACGGCGCGGAGTTGTGGCCGAGCGCGCGGAGGTCGACGGTGGCGAGCATGCCCAGCGCCTGCATGAGCACCGGCCCCTGCGTCCACGCCGACTGGCCCAAAATCTCGCGCCCCGCGAACGTCGTGCGCAGCGGCGGCTCGACACGCGCCCGGTAGCCGGCCAGGTCCCCGGCGCGGAGCAGACCGCCGAGCCGCTCCGAGAACGCGCCGATCATCGCCGCGACGTCTCCGCGGTAGAAGCGCTCGCGCGCCGCCGCGACGCCGGCCCCGCGCTCGCCGCCCGCGCTCGCCGCGGCGTCGACGAGTCGCTTCAGCGTGCCGGCCAGCGCCGGCTGGACGAACAGCTCCCCCACCGACGGCGTCCGCCCGCCCGGATAGAAGACGTCGCGGCCCCCGGGCGGATAGACGTCGAACTGGGCCCGCGTCTCCGGGATCGCGAGCATGCGGTGCATGTACTCGTACATGGGGAAACCGCGCTCGGCGTAGTGCACCGCGGGGGCCAGGACCTCGCCGACGCTCCTGGTGCCGAAGCGCTCGAGGATGGTCAGATAGGCGTCGACCGCGCCCGGCACCGTGAACGACAGGTGCGCGTCGGCGCCCGGCCCGGTCGGGATGCGATCGAGCCGGCGGCCCCGGAAGAACGGGATGGTGGCCAGCCCGGGCGCGGTCCCCTGCCCGCTCACCGCGTGCGTCTCGCCGCGGCGCGCGTCGTGGATGAGCGCCACGCACTCACCGCACAGCGTGTAGGACGCGGTCGGCTCGACGACCGCGGCGGCGAAGCCCGCGGCCACCGCCGCGTCGAAGGCGTTGCCGCCGCCGAGCAGCATGCGCATGCCCGCCATCGACACCAGCGGATGCCCGGCGGCGACCACGCCGTGGGTGCCCGCGACGACGGGCCGCGTGGTGGCCCAGTCGGCGGCGTGGTGCTCCATCTCGTGAACGCGCGGTAGCTGGTTGGTCATGGGACCCGCATCATCGCACGAAGGCGGCGGCAAGGGCACCGGCCCCCCCGGTATCCCGCGAGACGGATGTGCTAGCATCGGCCTCCCATGACCATTCGCGTCGCCGGCATCGAGGTCTCACACTGGCACTCCCTCTTCGACGCCGCCTACCTGCGGCACCTGGTCAAGATGCCCGACGTGGCGCTGGTCGCGGTGCAGGACAGCGACGGCGCGCTCGCGCGCAAGCGCGCGGCCGAGGTCGGCAACCCCCCGGTCTTCACCGACCACGTCCGGATGCTGGAGGAGACGAGGCCCGACTTCGTGATGGCGCTGGGCCGCCACCGGCAGATGGCGCGCATCGCCCACGACCTGCTCGACCGCCGCGTGCCGTTCCTCATGGAGAAGCCGATGGGGATCAGCGCCGCCGAGGTCCAGTCGGTGGCCGACAAGGCCGCCCGCACCGGCGTGTTCGCGGCGGTGCCGCTGTCGCAGCGCTACCAGCCCTTCGCGATCCGCGCGCGCGAGCTGATGGCCGCCGGCCGCTTCGGCCCGCTCTCCCACATCTACGTGCGCATCAACCGCCCCGGGCCCGCGCGCTACCCGGCGTGGGACTCGGGGTGGATGCTCGACCCCGCGGAGGCCGGCGGCGGCTGCCTGCGCAACCTGGGCCCGCACGGCCTCGACATCTTCCTGCACCTCACCGGCGAGGACGCGCACGTGACGGGGGCGCAGCTCAGCTACCGCGCCCACGGGCAGCGCGTCGAGGATTACGCCTCCGTGCTCCTGCGGTCTTCCACAGGCGTCTTGGGCACAGTTGAAATAGGAAACGGCTTCCCGCGCGTCGGCACCGACGGCGAGTGGAAGATCGCCGGCCGCGACGCGATCCTGACCGTGAAGGACAACGTCATGAAGCTCGCCACCGCGGAGGGCGACGAGGTCACGCCGGGCACCGAGATCGAGGCGCCGTACTACACCACCATCCGCGACGCGCTCGATTGCTGGCAGCGGGGCGCGCCGCCGCCGATCTCCGCGGCGGACTGCGCCCGCGTGGCGCACCTGATCGACCAGGCCTACGCTCTGGCCACCCGAGCGGGCTGACCGCTCTTCACCGGCACCAGGACGCGGCGACCGGGATCCGCCCGGACCGCCGACAGAGGAGGCAGCCCATGAGGGGTCCGCTCGACCGTCCCGCCGTCACCCGCCGTGAGTTCCTCCGGACCTCGGCCGGCGCCTCCGCCGGCCTGGCCGGCATCCTCGCCACGGGCCGGGCCCCGGCCTTCGCCCAGGGCACGCGGCTGGCGCTGCTGCAGTGGTCGCACTTCGTCCCCGCCGCCGACGTCCTGTTCGATCAGCAGGCCCGCGAGTTCGGCAAGCAGGCCGGCGTCGAGGTGGCGATCGAGCGCATCAACCAGAACGACATCCAGGCCCGGGTGACCGCGGCGATCCAGAGCGGCGCCGGCCCCGACATCATCGTGATCGGCAACAACCACCCGCAGCTCTACGAGAGCGCGCTGGCCGACGTGAGCGACGTGGCGGAGGAGATCGGCGCCAAGCAGGGCGGCTGGTGGGACTACGCGAAGGTCAACTGCTTCGCGAGCGGCAAGTGGGTGGCGGTGCCGCACTTCATCATCTCGTGGGCGGTGACCTACCGCGAGGACTGGTTCCAGCAGGAGGGCGTGGCGTACCCGAAGACGTGGGACGAGTTCCGCACGGTGGGCAAGCGCATGAAGGCCAGGGGGCGCCCGTTCGGCCAGGCCTTCGGCCACAGCATCAACGATCCCAACGCGTGGGCCTACCCCCTGGTGTGGATGTGGGGCGGGCTCGAGATCGACAAGGACGGGCGCACGGTCGCGCTCAACAGCCGCGCCACCGTGGAGGCGGTGAAGTTCAACAACGTGCTCTGGAAGGAGTGCTTCGACGAGGGCGGCCTCGCCTGGGACGACAGCAACAACAACCGGGCGTTCCTCTCCCAGGAGATCTCGCTGACCGGGAACGCGCCCAGCATCTACGTGGCCGCGCGCGGCAAGTTCCCGGACGTCTACAAGGGCACCAACCACGGCCACTATCCCCCCGGGCCCGCGGGCCGCTTCTACTTCCTGCCCCTCTGGTCCAGCTGCGTGATGAAGTACGGCCGCCAGCAGAAGCTGGCCAAGGACTTCATCCGCTTCTACATGGACCGTCCCCAGTTCGACCGGTACTTCGAGGTCATGGACACCTTCGGCATCCCGGGCACGCGCGCCTACCGCGACCACCCGCTGTGGAAGAAGGACCCGAAGACCGCGGTCTTCCCGGAGACCCTGCAGTACGCCCGCACCGTCGGCCACGCCGGCCCGCCCGACCGCCGGGCCACCGAGGCCCTCTCCAAGTACATCCTGGTCGACATGTTCGCCAAGTCCATCCAGGGCATGCGGCCCGAGGACGCGGTGGCCTGGGCCGCCGGGGAGATCAGGAAGATCTACGGGGCCTGACCGCCCGGGGGAACTGGGACCGGCGTCGGCGGGTTGTCACCGTCGGGGGTCCGTGCGCATCTCAATGGTGCGGACCGGAGGACAGGACGATGACGACCGTGAGGGCGACGAAGGGCTACGCGCGCCGCCTGGTGCTGGGCGCCCTGCTCGCGGCGGCGGCCGGCGGATCGCTGGGCGGCTGCGCCTCGATGCCACAAGGCCCGACCTACACCGAGGCCGAGCTGAAGGCGATCTGCGAGCGCCGCGGGGGCTGGTGGCGCGGCAACCTGATCCCGGGCTACTGCGAGTACCAGACCGCGTTCTCCCAGTCCCCCTGAGGGGGTCAGGTCTTACATTCCGACATTTTCCGGGAGCCGGACGCGCTGCCTAACGCCGGCGCGTCCGAGTCCCGGGGCGGACCGGCGCCTTCCCGAACGCGCGCAGGATCTCGCGAGCCATCAGCGCCCCCCGTAGCCGGAGGGCCCGCCGGGCGGTGACCGCGCGGGCCGCGGCCGGCCAGCCGAAGTAGCCGAGGCCGCCCGGCGCGATCTCCTCGAACGTTCGCGCGCCCCTGCGGAGCGCGGCGCCCCAGTCCACCCACACCGGCGGCAGCCGTTTGATCAGTCCCCGCCGCGCCAGCTCCGGGCGGCGGGCCAGCACCAGCGCGGTCTCGAGCTCGCCCGAGTGCCACTCGAAGGCCGGGCGCGGGCTGCGCGAGAGGCGCAGCACCCGGGGGCTCAGCATGGCGGCCCGGGTCGACGCCTCGGGGCTGAACCCCGCGAACTGGATCCGGAGCCGGCCGCCGCCGCCCGGTGCCCGCTTCTTGAGCAGGGCGCGCTTGGCCTCCCCCATCGCGCGCACGTGCGCGCCGTCGGCCTGATAGCTCGACAGCACGAAGCGCCGGAAGCCGGGCCGGGCCAGGCTCCCCACGATCTCCACGATCGCGCGGCGGAGGGTGGCGGCCGAGAGCGAGACGGTGCCGGCCCACGCGGCGGCGAGCGGGCTCGCGCCGTACGGGAGCGCGGGGGCCAGGATCACGCGGTAGCCGGCACGCTCGAGGTGCGGCGCCACCGCCTCCGCCAGCGCCTCCGCGCCGAGCCAGTCCACCAGCAGCGGCAGGTGCGGGCCGTGCTGCTCCACCGCGCCGAGCGGCAGGATCACCACCGAGCGCGGATCGCGCGCGAGGCGCGCGGCCTCCGGGTAGGTGCGCTCCGCGAGCCGGATCATCGGCCGCGCCCCTGGCGCCCGCGTGAGAGCGTGGCGTATGCGAGCGATCGCACCCGCGTGCCGCCAGCCGCCCGTTGACGAGGCGAGGCGAACGCTCTCGTGTCGAGAGCGTGGCCATCCGCACCAAGCGCTGGACACGCCTGGAGCACGAGCGCCTGATCGGCCTGGGCGCATTCGGGCCCGACGATCGAGTAGAGCTTCTTGGCGGCCGGATGGTCGTGCGCGAGCCGCAGACCGGTCCTCACTCGACGGCGATTCGCCTCGTTGCCCGTACGCTCCGCGCCGCGCTCGGACCCGGCTGGATCATCGAGGGGCAGCTGCCCATGTCGCTCGACGACGAGTCCGAGCCCGAGCCGGACGTGACCGTCGTGGCTGGTGGCCCGCTGCCCTAGCACCGGCTAGCCGGCGGCGCTCGAGGGCGCCCCGCCCGTGGCGGCCGCGACGTATTCGCGGACCTGCTCCGGCGTGTAGCCCAGCAGGTCACGCAGCACCGCCTCGGTGTCGGAGCCCGGCCCGGTGGACCAGTGCGCCACGCGCCCCGGCGTGCGCGAGAGGATCGGCACGATGCCCTGGGTGACGACCTCGCCCAGCGCGGGATGGGTGAGGCGCACCAGATCGCCGCGGCTCCAGCAGTGCGGCTCCTTCACGAGGTCCGCCACCGAGTTGACCACCGTCGCGGCCAGGCCGACGCCGCGCAGGCGAGCGACCGCCTCGTCGGCGGGGAGGCCGGCCACGAAGGTGATCAGCGCCTCCGGCACCCGGCTCGCCGCAGGATCCGTCTTCGCGCCCGACGGATCGGCCGCGGCTCGGCCCAGCCCCGCGAGCGCGCCCACGATGGCCTCCAGGGACGTCGCCGACACCGCGACGAAGCGCCCGTCCGCCGCCTCGACGGTGCCGCCCGCCGGGTAGAGCGGCCAGGCCCCGCCGGCCCGCTCCCGGCGGATGCCGAGCGCGGTGCGCACGGGCAGCAGATCGCCGGTCAAGCGCAGCGAGCACTCGAACATCGCGGTGTCGACCAGCTGCCCCTGCCCGTCGGCGTCGCGCCGCAGCAGCGCGGCCATCGTGCCCAGCACGTTGAAGAGCGCGGTGGTGTAGTCGCCCGACATCACCCCGTCGCGGAGCGGCGGCCGGTCCGGCCAGCCGTTGAGATAGGTGATGCCGCCGAAGGCCAGGCCCACCGGGTTGAAGGCGGCGCGTCCGGTGTAGGGCCCGGTCTGGCCGAAGCCGGAGGAGCGGAGCAGCACCAGCCGCGGATTGGCGTCCAGGAGGACCTCGGGCCCCAGCTTGTAGCGCTCGAGCGTGCCGGGGCGGAAGTTCTCCACGACCACGTCGCACACGCGCACCAGGTCGAGGAACAGCTCGCGCCCGCGCGGGCTGCGCACGTCGAGGGCGAGGCTGCGCTTGTTGCGGTTGGTGACGATCGTGCCGGGGCTGGTGCGCGACCACGTGTCGGCGGCGCCGCCGGCCGGCGGCAGCTCGATCATGATCACGTCGGCGCCGAAATCGCCGAGGATGCCGGCGGCGGCGGGCCCGGCGAGCCACTGCGAGAGGTCGAGCACGCGGAGGCCGGCGAGCGGACCCGACGCGGGCGCGCCGGGCGCCGTGGGCGCGCCGGCCCCGGCGGCGGAGGCCGCGGGTCGCGCCGCCGCGCCCTCCATCGCCGCGCGCACCACCTCGGTGTGCTCCCCCAGCCGCGGCGCCCGCGCCGGATCGGCCGCCGGCGTGCGCGCGAGCTTCGGCACCGCCGCCGGCGCGACGAAGGCCTGCCCGCCGGTCGTGGCCAGCCGCATCAGCGCCCGCCGCGCCTCGTAGTGCTCGTCGGCCAGGATCTCGTCCGCCGAGCGCACCGCGGTGCCGGCCACCCCGACCGCGGCGAAGCGCGCCTCGATTTCCAGAAGATCGTGGCGGCCTATCCAGTCGCCGACCAGCGCGTCGGCGGCGGTCCGGTTGGCGAGGCGCGCGGCGCTGGTGGCGAAGCGCGGGTCCTTCGGGGCGTCCGGCGACTCGATGGCCTCGCAGAGGCGCGCGAACGGCTGATCGCCCGCGCCCGACACCGCGACCCACCCGCCGTCGCGCGTGCGATAGACGTTGGCCGGCACCACCACCGGCGACTCGGTGCCGAGCCGCTTCGCCACCTCGCCCGAGCGCGCGTGGCGGACCACGACCTCCTCCTGCAGCCGCAGGCCCATCTGGTAGAGGCCGATGTCCACCACCTGCCCGGGCCCGCCGCGCCGCGCGTGAAACACCGCCATCAGGAGCCCGCTCGCGCCCTGGATCGCGGTCCAGCCCTCGGCCAGCGGGACCGTGATCGGCATCGGCGCGCGGTCCGGGAAGCCGGTGGTGAACTGGACGCCCGAGAAGGCCTGCGCGATGCGGTCGTCACCCCGCTCGGCCGCCAGCGGCCCGGTCTGGCCGAAGGGCGAGATGCGCAGGACGGCGAGGCGCGGGTTGCGCCGCTCGAGCTCGGCCGGCGCGAGGCCCGCCGCCTCCAGGCGCCCGGGGCCCAGGTCCTCGATCAGCGCGTCGGCGGAGGCGAGCAGCGCGCCGAGCCACGGCTCGCGCGCGAGCTCCGCCGGCTCCGCCCGCACCGAGAGCTTGCCCCGGTTCTCCGACTGGAAGTAGAGCGAGTCCTCGCCCGGCAGCCCGGGGCCGCGGCGGCGCGTCGGCGAGCCGGCGACGGGCTCGATCTTGATCACGGTGGCGCCCTGGTCGGCGAGCAGGCCGCCCGCGAGCTCGCCCGCGAACGTCCCCGCCAGCTCCAGCACGAGCAGCCCCGCGAGCGCGCCGCCGCGGTCGGCGCCGGGAAGACCGGCCAGGCTCGGAAGAGGTCCCGGCGTCATCGCTGCCGCGCCTCACGCGATCCCGAAGATGCGGGCCGCGTTGCCGAAGAGCCACTTCTCCTTCACCGAGTCCTTGAGCGGCAGCCCCAGGTACTCCTGGATCAGCGTCTCGTAGGGCTGCCCCACGAGCCCGGCCGAGATGCCGACCAGCACCTTGTCCTGGATCAGCGTGTTGCCGAACTGCATCAGCATCTCCCAGCCCGAGCCGGGCTGGCCGAGGTAGCGCGCGCGATGGGCCGAGGTGTCCATGTGGAGCCTCGGGTGCCGCCGCACCAGCGCCACCATCTCGTTCACCCACGGCCAGCCGCCCAGGCCGCCGATGATGGTCAGCTCCGGGAAGTCCATCGCCACCTGGTCGAGGTGGCGGGGGTGGCCCAGGTCGTAGGGCCGGTCGTTGGCGTAGTTCATCGACGAGTAGATGCGCACCGGGATGCCCAGCTCGGCGGCCTTGGTGTAGAGCGGATAGTAGCGGCGGTCGCTCGCGGGCAGGCAATCGACGAGGGCCGAGATGCCGAGGGCGCCGAAGCCCTCGTCGCGCACCAGCCGCTCCAGCTCGCGCACGCCGGCCATGCCCTTGTGGGTGTTCACGCTGATGCGGGCCAGGCCCAGGAAGCGTCCGGGGTAGCGGCGCATCAGCTCGCCCGTCTCCTGATTGGACACGCCGAACGGCACCGAGCGCACGATGCCGAGGCCGGCGATGTGCTTCATGTAGGCGTCGAGGTCGGTCCTGGGCCGCGGGTCGTTGCCCTCGCTGCGCGAGCGGAAGATGCGGCCGTAGTTGGCCATGCCGTAGCCGGCGGGCTGGGTGCCCTCGGCGGCCGGCTTCGACGCGCCGGCGGGCGGGGCCGCCGCGGCCGCCGCGCTCTTCTCGTGCTCCGCCCCGTAGGGGACGTTGCACTCCATGTCGATGATCCTGAGCCCCTGAGCCATGTGCCGCCTCCCGCGCCGGCCGAGTGCCTGCTTCGCGGGCGCGCCGCATACAGTACCGCGATCAGGCGCGTCTTGACAGTACCGCGATCCCACCGCAGTATCCCCGCATCACCCGGAGCCGGGCCCGGCCCGGCAGCCCAGATTGACCAAGGAGATCCCGTGAAGACGATCCTGACCGCGCTGCTCGCGATCCTGGCGCTGCTGCCCGCCTCGGCGGGCGCGGAGACCGTGCTCCGCATCGGGCTCAACGACGACCCCGACGCCCTCGACCCGACCATCAGCCGGGCCTACACCGGGCGTCTGGTCTTCGCCGCCCTCTGCGACAAGCTCTTCGACGTGACGCCGGAGCTCAAGATCGTGCCCCAGCTCGCCACCGGCTACGAGTGGGGCCCCGACCACAAGTCGATCGTGATCAAGCTGCGGCCGGGCGTGCGCTTCCAGGACGGCGAGCCCTTCAACGCGGAGGCGGTGAAGTTCAACATCGAGCGGCACCAGACCACGCCGGGCTCGTTCCGCAAGTCGGAGATCGCCGAGATCCAGTCGGTGGAGGTGGTGAACGACCTCACGGTGCGCTTCCACCTCTCCCAGCCGCTGGTCCCGCTGCTGGCCGCCCTCACCGACCGCGCGGGCATGATGGTCTCGCCGAAGGCCGCGAAGGCCTCGGGCGACAAGTTCGGCACCCAGCCGGTGTGCGCCGGGCCCTACAAGTTCGTGCAGCGGGTGGCCCAGGGCAAGATCGTGCTGGAGAAGGTGGCGGACTACTGGGACCAGAAGTCGTTCGCCATCGACCGGGTGGAGTTCGTGCCCATCACCGACTCGAGCTCCCGGGTGGCCAGCCTGCGCTCCGGCGACCTGCAGATGATCGAGCGCGTGTCGCCCACCGACCTCGCGGAGATCCGCGGGGATTCCAAGCTCAAGGTCACCGGCATCCCCGAGCTGGGCTACCAGATGATCCCGCTGAACGTGGCCAACGGGCCCAAGAGCAAGGCCTTCTCCGACGTGCGGGTGCGCCAGGCCCTGGACCTCGCGATAGATCGGGAGACCCTGGTCAAGACCGTCTTCGGTGGCGAGTACATCGCGGGCAACCAGTTCATCAGCCCCGCGAATCCCTACTACGACAAGAAGGTCCCGGTGGCCAAGCGCGACCTGGCCCGAGCCAGGCAGCTCCTGAAGGACGCGGGCCAGCCCAGCTTCAGCTTCACGCTGGTGGTGCCGCCCGAGCGCGACCGGCAGGAGGCCTCGCTGATCCTGCAGGCCATGTGGGCGGAGGCCGGCATCACCGCGAACCTCCAGACGCAGGAGAACGTGACGATGCTGCAGTCCGGGCGCAAGGGCGACTTCGAGGCCTACTTCACGTTCTGGAGCGGCCGGCCCGATCCGGACGGCAACGTCTACACGTTCGCCACGTGCAAGGGCGCGCAGAACGACCAGCACTACTGCAACACCGACGTGGACGCGCTCCTGACCAAGGCGCGCCAGGTGGCGGAGCCGGCCGAGCGCAAGAAGCTCTACGACCAGGCCACCGAGATCATGGCCAAGGAGGTGCCGCGGCTCATCCTGTGGCACCGCCGCGTGTTCACCGGGTTCAGCACGCGGGTGTCGGGCTTCACGCCCTACCCCGACGGCATCATCCGGTTGCGGGGCCTGAAGCTCTCCAACTGAGGCGCCGCCCCGCATGGCGCTCTGGCTCTACGTGGCGCGCCGGCTGGCGGTCCTGGTGCCCACGCTGTTCTTCGTCTCGGTGCTGATCTTCGCCCTGCAGCAGCTCCTGCCCGGCGACGCGGCGGTGGCGCTGGCCGGCGAGGAGAACGATCCCGAGGCGGTGGCGGCCATCCGCGCGCGCTACCACCTGGACCGGCCCATCCCGGTGCAGTACGGCATCTGGCTCGGCCGCGTGCTGGTGGGCGACTTCGGCGAGTCGCTGCGCAGCCGCATCCCGGTGCGCGAGCTGCTGGTCTCGAAGCTGCCGGTCACCGTCGAGCTGGCCCTCTGCTCGATGCTGATCGCCCTCTGCATCGGCATCCCCGCCGGCATCCTCTCCGCGACCCGGAAGGGCACCGCGGTCGACGTGGTGGCCAACTTCTTCGCGCTCTCCGGCCTCTCGGTGCCGCACTTCTGGCTGGGCATCATGCTCATCTTGCTGTTCGCGGTGCGCCTGGGGTGGCTGCCCGCCTCGGGCTACGTGCCGCCGTGGGAGGACCTGCGCCGGAACCTGACCACGATCCTGCTGCCCTCGGTGGTGCTGGGCACCGGGGTGGCCGGCGTCATCATGCGCCACACGCGGAGCGCGATGCTCCAGACCCTGGGCGCGGACTACGTGCGCACCGCGCGGGCGAAGAGCGTGCCGGAGCGGCTGGTGATCCTGAAGCACGCCCTGCGCAACGCGCTGATCCCGGTCATCACCCTCGGCGCGATCGAGTTCGGACGCCTGCTCTCCGGCGCGGTGCTCACCGAGCAGGTGTTCGCCATCCCCGGCTTCGGCAAGCTGCTGGTCGACGGCGTGTTCAACCGCGATTATGCCGTCGTGCAGGCCGTCGTCCTCGTGTCGGCCACCCTCTACGTGCTGCTGAACCTGGGCGCGGACGTGCTCTACTTCCTGGCCAACCCGCGCCTGCGGGGCAGCACGTGAGCGCGACCCCGGTGGTGCTGGCGGGCGCGGCCGCGGCCGCGACGCCCCGGCGGCGCTACAAGGCGGCGCGGCAGCTTGCGCGCCGGCCCGCCGCCGTCGCCGCGCTGGTGATGGTGCTCGCCTTCATCGTGGCCGCGGTGGCCGCGCCGCGGCTGGCCCCCTACGACCCGAGCGCCATCGACTACCGCGCCCTGCGCAAGGCTCCGTCCGCCGCGCACTGGCTGGGCACCGACGAGGTGGGGCGCGACGTGCTCTCGCGCGTGCTGTGGGGCGCGCGGGCGTCGCTGCTGGCCGGGGTCATCCCGGTCTCCATCGCGGTGGCGCTGAGCGTGCCCCTGGGCCTGTTCTCGGGCGTGGTGGGGGGCTGGACCGACGGGCTCATCATGCGCATCAACGACGCCATGCTCTCGATCCCGTTCCTGATCGTGGCCATCGCGCTGGCCGCGTTCCTGGGCCCGGGCCTCGGCAACGCCATGATCGCCATCGGCATCGCGGCCTTGCCCACCTTCGTCCGACTGGTGCGCGGGACGGTGCTGGCCATCCGCACCGAGGAGTTCGTGGAGGCCGCGCAGGCGCTGGGCTGCTCCCGCCCGCGGGTAGCGGTCCGCCACATCCTGCCCAACACGCTGCCGCCGCTCTTCGTGCAGGCGAGCATCACGGTGGCGGCCGCCATCATCGCGGAGGCGAGCCTGTCCTTCCTGGGCCTGGGCCAGCAGCCCCCCGCGCCGTCCTGGGGCAGCATGCTGAACGCGGCGCAGCGCTATCTGTCGCAGGCGCCGTGGATGGCGCTGTACCCCGGCCTGATGATCTTCGGCATCGTGATGGCGCTGAACGTGCTGGGCGACGGCCTGCGCGACGTGCTGGACCCGCGGCACCAGTAGGGCTATGGTCGGGTGGTGAGCGTCGTCAGATCCCAGGAGGTAGTCCCCATGAGCCAAGTGTGCATGACCCCGATCACCGGTCCGAAGGCCTGGCGCGGCGAGACCCTCGCCCGCGAGACCTCGTGGATCGTCACGCTGACCGACGCCGAGATCGCCGACATCGATCGCGCCGTGACCACCGCCCGGGCCTCCGGCCTGCCCCTCGAGCAGATCCAGCGCGAGCACTTCCCCCTGACCGTCATGCGCAAGCGCCTGGAGCAGTCGGTGGCCGACATGTACGAGGGCCGCGGCTTCGTGGTGCTGCGCGGGCTGCCGGTGCAGCGCTACCGCGACGAGGACGTCGGGCTCATCTTCTGGGCCTTCGGCCGCTACATGGGCGCCCCGCTCTACCAGAACCCCCAGGGCGAGCTGCTGGGCCACGTCTTCGACCACGGCCGGACCTACGGCAACATCGACGTGCGCGGCTACGAGACCAACGCCTACCTGCCCTACCACACCGACGCGGGCGACGTGGTGGGCCTGCTGTGCCTGCGGCGCTCGCTCGAGGGCGGGCTCAGCAGCATCGTCAGCTCCACCACCGTGCACAACGAGATCCTGAGCCAGCATCCGGAGTACCTGGGCCTGCTCTACAACGGCTACTACTACATCCGCCGCGAGGCCGCGCTGACCGAGCGCGGCGTCTCCGACCGCCCCATCCCCGTCTTCGGCTACCAGGACGGGCTGGTGAGCTGCCGCTACATCCGCAACCAGATCAACGCGGGGGCGGTGAAGCGCGAGGTGCCGCTGACCACGTTCGAGCGCGCCGCCCTCGACTTCATGGACGAGCAGACCCGCCGCCCCGACCTGCGCCTGGACATGGACCTGCAGGCCGGCGACATACAGTTCATCAACAACTACACGATCCTCCACTCCCGGACCGGCTTCGTGGACGGCCCGGAGCCGGACCAGAAGCGGCACATGCTGCGCCTCTGGCTGAAGTTCCCGAAGGTGTGGCCGCTCAGCCCGGAGTTCCCGACGCACATGGGGTACACGCCGTCGAAGGACACCCCGGACCTGGTCGAGGCGGAGCGGTAGGGAAGCTTCAGCGGGTCAGCTAGAACTCGAGCCGGTAGAGCCGGACCCACAGATCCGGCTCGTCTCCGCCGCCCTTCCTGACGTTGAAGCGATCCGCACCTTCCGGTCCGGACATCGGAGTCGTTCGCCACAGGGACGGCCGTCGCAAGAGCTGCTCACGAAACTCCTCGGTGGCCCAGATCTGCCCCGGATCGACGTGGGGCTCGACCCGGGTCGCGAGCAGGATGGCTTCCCCACCTCCTATCGTGGGAGGTCGGTGCCCCGCTTGTTCTCGAACGTGCACGGGACCGTAGTGCAGGGCCACGCGAAGTCGGGGCTGTCCCGGCGCGCCGTAGACTTCATCGATGAGATGCCTCGCGATCTGCGCCAAGGCGGTCGGATCCTCGTGAGCGACGAGGACGGAGTCACCTGCCCCTGCCTCCACGCATACCGCTCCCTCCGTGTTTCGCTTCACCGCCTCCTCCAGCGCCTTTCGGACCGGCTCGTCGGCGCCGGCCCGCATCAGGGTTCCGAACCCCTGGATGTCTCCCTTCAGGACGCACAGCGTGCGTACCGCCGACGCCTGACCGCCAGTCGACATCTCACGCCACGGCCGCCCGTAGCCGACAATGGTGACGCGCTCGATACCATCGAGGTAGGCCGGGTTGATTCGACCGATCACGTCCGACAGGGCCGGGTGCACGAAGTAGTGCGTCGCCTGAGGTAGCACCCCGTCTGCCGCGAGGGTTCCCTCGCCCGGCCGCAGGAACCGCTGGACCCACTCCCCGCGCACCCAATCCCGGTGAACGCAGCCGAGCAGCCCGACGCGATACAGGGCACAGAACACGTGCCGTTGGCCGAACGCGCCGCCCTCGTTCTCGCGGTTGTGCTCCCGGAACAGCGCCTCGACCTGCGCGCGCGTCAGAACATGTCCGGGAAGCTGGCGCAGGAACCGGTCGAGGTCGAGATCTCCGAGGTACGGGGCGATCTCGGCCAGGTACTCGTACGCGATCTCGGTGGCCGCCTGATTCACCACTTCCTTCAAGCGATGCTCTTGCGCCCGTTCCTCCGGCCGGAGCGCCGCGAGGTGTTCCCCGACGGTCATGAGATCGCGCGGTCGGAGCAGCGTATGACGGCACAGGTACTCGAAGGCATCCTCCCGGTCGCGCGTGTAGGTGTGCACGACCGTGGTCCGCCCCAGGAAGGCCTCGATCGGACCCATTCGCCGTTCGGCACGGACCATGCGGTCGCCCTTCTCCAGACGGATGTTGTTGAGGAATATCTCGCGCAGGCTCTCGGGGGAGTACACGATATCGACCGCGCTCCCTCGATACTGCTGGGCCATCACGGTCGTGTGGGCCAGATGCGAGTACGCCTCCTTCCGCACGGCCGCGAAGACCTTCAGATGATGATTGATCCGCCGGAGCTGGTAGGCGACCTCGACCAGGCCGAGCTGCGCGAAGTACCAGATGTTCGGCGAGAGCTGGCCCGTGACGCTCGGGCTGGCCCGGGGGCCCTCGATGTGCTTGTTGAAGTACTCGTCGACTCCGTCGATGAAGATTGCGATCGGAGACGTGATCGACCGGAGCAGTGGCACCAGGCGTCCATCGGTGTCCGTGGCGCTGCGCTGAAGGTCGCTCGGGCTGAAATCCAGGAGGCGTACGAAATGGTCGACCACGCTACGCAGGTGGGTGTCCCCGACCAGGGCCGCTAGCTTCGAGCCAACCCTGAGGCCGCCGGTCTGGCCGAGATGCTTGAGGGTGGCCACCGCGATCGCGGTCAACCACAGCTTGGACCATGGCAGCGGCGATGCCGCGAAGAATGCCAGGGCCTCCGCGCCGAAGATCTTGTCTCCAATCGGCTTGTCCAGGAGGCTGCCGGCGGGCAAACAGGCGGCTCGCTTTTCCTGCTGATAGAGGATGCGCTTGGCCTTGAGGAGCAGGGTCTTCCCGAAGCCCTTCGTTCCGATGACGATGAACTTGTCGTCTCGATCCGGGCTCAGGAAGGTGTCGATCTCGGGTGTGCGGTGCAGGAGCGAGGCGTCGAAATCCTCGGCGACGTGGATGTCATCGGCGTCGACGGTCCAGGCCCGCATGCGTCCTCCCGCGCGGTCGGATCGAAATGAGGGTCCGAGGATACCGCCGTTCGAATCGTGGTTCCAGCCCGGCGGCTACCTCCCCGCCCCGGGGCCAGCGAGGCCGATCCGCCCTACAGCCCCTCGCCCGCGTCCTGTCGCGGCTCGAGCGGCACGCGGCTCTCGTGGCAGCCGTACGCGTGCGGCGTCAGCTCGATCACGGTGTGCAGCGGGATGGGCAGGTACGGGCACCGCTCGCGCGGCACGCCCTGGAAGTACGCGTAGAGCGCCCGTAGCACCGCGTTGTGGGCGATCACCATCACCGGCCGGCGGGTCCGCTCGAGCTCGATGATCACCGGGTCGAGGCGCAGGATGATGTCCTGGTACGACTCGCCCCGCGGATAGCGATAGGTGAACTTGTCGCGCCGGCGCGCCTCGTACTCCTCGGGCAGCTGCGCCTGGATCTGCTCGTAGCTCATGCCGTCGCAGATCCCGGCGTCGATCTCGTCGAGCGCGCGCCACGCCCACGGCGCGCGATCGAGCGGGCTCGCGGTCTGCACCGCGCGCTTGAGCGAGCTGGTCCAGATCACCACGTCGTCGTGATCCGGGCAGCGCTCGTCCAGGAACTCGGCCAGCGAGCGGGCGTAGCGCCGCCCGGCCGGGGTCAGATCGGGATCGCCCCCGAGCAGGCCGGAGGCGTTGTACACGCTCTCCCCGTGGCGGGTGAGCCAGATCGGCCGCGCGCTCAGGTGCAGGTTCATCAGGAAGAACACCAGGCGCGCCTCCAGGTAGCCGTCCACGTCCCGGACGGTCACCCCCCGCCCCGCGCCGGTGACGCGCAGGTACGCCCCCTCGTCCTCCTCGAGCGGCTGGTACACCCGCTCGTAGTGGGCGATGCGGGCGCGGAAATCGGCGGCGGCCTCGTCGGGATCCGCGTCCTCGTAGTCGGGCGACGACAGCTTCGTGCTGCGGATGTTGTCCTCGATGATGGTCGGGTCGTCGCAGCGGATCTCGATGAACAGCACCTGGAACCCGGCGCGCTCGCAGCACTCCCGCACCCTCGCGCGCCGCATCCGCGTGGTGTTGGTGGCGTCGTAGATCGCGACCTGGCCGTCGCCCGCGAGCCACCGCACCATGTCCTCCAGCGCGTCCATCGCGGCCCGCCACCGCGCCTCCTCGCCCGACGCGTTGTCGGGATCGAAGAAGCTGTGCCGATGCGCCCCGAAGCGCGCCCGCCGGTACTCGCCGACGTTGAAGACCCCGGTGCGGTAGCCGAGCCACGACAGATAGCGCTCGATGCGACGCGCGGTATAGCTCTTGCCGCGCGCCGGCAGCCCGACCATCACCACCGCGATCTTCGGGTTGTCGGGAGCGATCTGTATCGCCGCCCGCGAGCGCGCCAGGGCCATGGGCCGCGAGATCTCAGGGCGCGGGGCGCGGGTACGGGTCGCCGTCGGACAGGCGCGTGAGCGCGCGCAGCGCGCTGTCCGTGACCGGGATCGCGGCCCCCGGCTGCGCGCCGGGGCCGAAGGCGTAGTGGTGCAGGAAGCCGCCATCGTCGAGCCGGGCCATGAGCTGCTCCCCACCCTCGCGGATCAGCAGGAGCCCGCGCCGCTTGGCGCAGTCCTGCCGCACGCAGCCGGTGACCGAGATGTAGCTGGCGTCGCCGACGTTGACCATCCGCACCGGGCCGCCCAGCGAGAAGTACTCCGGGGCCGCTCCGTTCAGCTTGCCCACGCCGCCGGGAGTGGGCGGACCCCAGTCGGCGCCGAACAGCGCGGTCAGCTTGTCGCGCATCTGCGGGTTCTCGAAGATCTCGGCCGCCGAGCGTCCGTAGGCCAGCGCGCGGGCGTCGGCCTCCACCACCTGGGACCGGGGCGGCGTGGTCGAGCCCGGCACCACGCAGCCGGCGGCGATCGGGAGGAGCAGCAGGCCCAGCAGCGCGCTTCTCAGCAGTGGATTGCGCATATGCCCTCCTTGCCGGTTCCCGGCACTGGCGTTGGCAACAGGATACGCCCTCGCCCCCCGAACACCCCTCTCCCCTCCGGGATGGACCACCGTGCGACCCACCCTCTCCCCTCCGGGGAGAGGGCAGGGTGAGGGGGCCCTGGGACCAGCGCGCGAGCTACCCTCTCCCCTCCGGGGAGAGGGCAGGGTGAGGGGTCAGCCGTTGACTGCGCCCGCGGCGCGGACTAGCGTGGCGGTCACCTCGAACCCGACGGGAGGCGCGAGCCCATGGACCTGCAAGGACAGATCGCGATCGTCACCGGAGGCGGCCGCGGCATCGGCCGCGCCACCGCGCTCGAGCTGGCGCGGCTGGGCGCCGACGTCGTCGTCGCCGAGCTCGACAAGGCGGGCGCGGAGCGCACCGCCGGGGAGGTGACCGCGCTCGGCCGCCGCGCGCTCGCGCTGCCGACTGACGTCACCCGCAAGGCCGACCTGACCGCGATGGTCGAGCGGACCCGCTCCGCCTTCGGCCGCCTCGACATCCTGGTGAACAACGCCGGGATCTACCGGGCCGCCCCCACGCTCCAGGTCTCGGAGGACCACTGGGACGCGGTGCTCACCATCAACGCCAAGGCGGTGTTCTTCGCCAGCCAGGCCGCGCTGCCGACCATGATCGCCCAGAAGAGCGGCGCGATCGTCAACCTGGCCTCGATGGCGGGCAAGATCGGCAGCGTCAACAACCTGCCCTACAACGCGAGCAAGGCCGCCGTCATCAGCATCACCAAGAGCCTGGCCCTGGCCCACGCCGGCGACGGCATCCGGGTGAACTGCGTCTGCCCGGGCTTCGTCGAGACCGACATGTGGACCAGCGTGTCCGCCGAGCTGGGCGCGCTGTCCGGGATGCCGGCCGAGGAGTTCACCCGCCGGCGCCTGGCCAGCGTGCCCCTGGGGCGGATGGAGCGGCCGGAGGACGTGGCGAGCGTGATCGGCTTCCTCGCCTCGAGCCGGGCCGGCTACATGACGGGCCAGGCCCTCAGCGTCGACGGCGGCCTGGTCATGCACTAGGCCGTCGGCGCCCGCTACGTCCTCGGACGGCCTCCGCGCCGGAGCGCCTCGGTGGCAGGGGCGTCGAGCGCGGGCGGATCGGCACCGGTGACGACGACCCCGTAGTCGCGCCGGGCGTCGGCGGCCGTGAAGTACCCGCGCGCCACGTCGCGCGCCACCAGCGCGGGCTCGCGCTGCCACGGATCGCCGTATCCCCCGCCCCCCGGCGTGCCCACCGCGATGGCGTCGCCCGCGACCACCCGGATGTCCTCGTCCTTGGAGAGATGCGGCGACACGTACTCGCCACCCTGCCGGGTGACCACCACCTCGTTCGGGGCCCCGTCGCGGCCGCCGAAGAGCCCGGGCGGGCCGAAGCGGCCGTGGTCCATGAGGAACGAGAGCAGGGCCTCGCCGCGGCGGATGCGGATCTTGTAGTCCACCCCGAAGCCGCCGCGGGTCTTCCCCGCCCCGCCCGAGCGCTCGCGGAGCGCGTAGCGCTCGAACAGGATCGGGTAGTGCTGCTCGAGCACCTCGGTGGGCTGGGTCTTGGAGATGCCGATGGTCGAGCAGCCGTTGGTGAGCCCGTCGTCCTCCGCGCTGCCCCCGTAGCCGCCCCCGCTGAACACGTACATGATGTAGTGCCGCTCCTTCAGCGGGTCGTGGCCGCCCAGCGTGAGGTTGCCGCTGGTGCCGGCCGGCGCCGCGAAGAGATCGTCGGGGATCGCCTGGGCCAGAGTCGTGAACACCGACTCCGCGATGCGCGAGCTGACCTCGGCCGCGCAGCCCGAGACCGGGCGCGGGTAGCGCGCGTAGAGGAAGGTCCCGTGCGGGTCGGCGATGTGCAGCGGCTCGAAGCAGCCCGCGTTGATCGGCACGTCCGGGAAGACGTGCTTGATGGCCAGGTACACCGCGGCCTTCGTGGTGGCGATCACGCTGTTGAGCGGGCCCCGGCACGGCCCGCTAGACTCCGAGAAGTCGAAGTGGAGATCCGTGCCCTCCTTCCGCAACCGGAGGCTGATCCTCAGCGGGTCCGGGTCCACGCCGTCCGAGTCCACGAAGGCCTCGCCCGAGTAGGCGCCGTCCGGGATCTTGGCGATGTGCGCCCGCATCATGAGATCCGACCGGCGGCGCAGCTCCGCGATGCACGCGGTCACCGTCGGCTCGCCGTAGCGGTCCAGCAGCGCGGTGAGCCGCTTCTCCCCCACGGTGAGCGCGGCCACCTGGGCCTTGATGTCGCCGATGCGCTCCTCCGGCACCCGGATGTTGGCGAGGATGATGCTGAGGATGTCGGGCTGCATCACGCCTTCGCGGAACAGCTTCACCGGGGGCAGGCGCAGGCCCTCCTGCTGCACCTCGGTGGCGCGCGTGGAGAAGCCGCCGGGCACCGAGCCGCCGGTGTCGGGCCAGTGGCCGGTGTTGGAGAGATACGCCCAGAGCTCGCCCCGGTAGAAGTAGGGCTTCACCATCTTGACGTCCATCAGATGGGTGCCGCCGCAGTAGGGGTCGTTGACGATGAAGATGTCGCCGGGCCGGAGCGGCTCGGTGGAGCCCTTCACGTGGTCGATCACCGCGCGCGTGGTGAACTGCATGACGCCCACGAAGATGGGCAGCCCCAGCTCGCCCTGGGCGATGACCTCGCCGTTGTCACGCGAGTAGATCCCGTCGGAGCGATCGAAGCCCTCGGAGATGACCGGCGAGAACGCCGCCCTCTCGAAGGTGAGATCCATCTCGCTGGCCACCTGCTGCAGGCCGTTCTGCACGACGACGAGCGTGACCGGATCGATCGCGGCCATCCTTTCCCTCGCATTCATGGGGGGAGGCTACCGGGCGACGCCCAGCTCCGCGCGCAGGTCCGCCAGCACGCGGTCGCGGGTGCGCGTCTGCCAGCGCGCCCGCTGGCCGATCGGGACGTTCTCGACCTCCGCCACCACCTTGAGCGCCGCGAACACCGGCCCCGGCTGGGCCAGGATCGACGGCAGGCTGGCCTCGAAGTCCTCCAGCTTGTCGAAGGCGAACGCGCGCGGGTAGCCGCACCCGCGGGCGATCACGTCGTAGGCCACGTTCTTCGCGTTGGGCACCGGCTGCCCGCCGGTGGTGGCGTAGCACTCGTTGTCGAGCATGAAGTGGTAGAAGTTGGCCGGCGCCAGCTCCGCCACGGTGGGCAGGATGCCGAGGCTCATCAGGAGGTCGCCCTCGGAGTCGAAGAGCACGACGCGGTCGGCGGGGCGGGCCAGGGCCAGGCCCAGCGCGAAGCCGGCGTGCCCGCCCATCGCGGGGTCGCCCAGGGGCACGTCGCGGCCCGGGCGCGTGCTGATCTTGTTCCAGTGCGGCCCGCCCCGGCCCGGGACCACGATGGCGTCGCCGCGGTGGGCGTTGAAGATGCGGAGCATGTCGGCGGTCTGGAACACGAGAGCGGCCTCCTGGCGGTCTCTAGCGATTGAACCCATGGTACTCGTCGGCCATCAGCACCGCGACCGGCCGCTGCGTGCGCCGGGCCTCCTCGAACGCGATGGAGATGCGCGGGGCGTCGGCCGAGGTCTCGACGAGGTAGTAGGTGATGCCGAAGGCGTTGAGGAAGCGCTCGGTGTAGGTGGCCGCGCTGTCCGTGTTCACCCCGTGGCGGGTCCACCCGCGGTAGCCCACCATCAGCACCACCGGGATCTGGAGCGCGATCGTCCAGCCCCGGAGCGAGTCGCCCGACTCCATGAGGCCGGTGTTCTGGATGAGGATGATCGGGTGCTGGCCGCCGGTGGCGAGCCCGGCCGCGATCGAGAACGCGAGGCCTTCGCGGCTGACCGGCACGAGCGTGAGCGACGGGTCCGCCTCCATGAGCTGGTACAGGAAGTTGGTCTCGCTGTCGGGCAGCCACACCACGTGAGTGACCCCGTTCTTCTTCATCTCGTCGAGCACGAGGCGGGGGTCGAGCTGGGCTTCGTCAGCCTGGGCTGGGGTCGCGGGGGTCTGGGCCATGGTCAGCGGGTCTCCGGTGGCGTCGCGGCCTCCAGGCCGCGCACGGTGATCTCCAGGTTGCCGAGCGCGTCCACGCGCACCCGGTCGCCCGGCTCGATGACGGTGGTGGAGTCGAGCTGCTCGATGATGGCGGGCCCGATCAGCTCCGCGCCGACACCGAGCTGCTCCCGCCGGTACACCGGCGTGTCGTGCCACCGCCCGTCGAACCAGGCGCGCCGCCGGGTGGCCGGCGCGACCTGGCCCGACGCCGGCTCCAGCGCGATCAGGCCCTGGAGCGAGACCGGCCGGCGCAGGCCGATCACCGCGGTGCGCAGGCTCACCACCTGGGCCCGCATCTCGCGCAGCTCCACCTCGAAGCGCTCCCAGTAGGCGGTCTCGAAGGCGCGCACCAGGTCCTCGCGCGCGAAGTCGGTCCGCGCGATCGGCACCGTCAGCACGTGGGTCTGCCCCACGAACTGCATGTCCGCCTCGTGCTGGACGCTGACCGTCTCGACCTCGACGCCCTCCGAGGCCAGCATCCGCCGCCCTTCATCGACCTGGGCGGTCAGGATGCGGTGCGCCTCGGCCAGGTCCAGGCGCAGCACGCCCTGGTTGACCGTCTTCACGAAGTCGTGGCGCACGTCGGCCACCAGGCAGCCCAGCGCGGAGGTGATCCCGGGCCGCGCCGGCACCAGCACGCGCGGGATCGCCAGCTCGCGGGCCAGGGCCACGGCGTGCAGCGGGCCCGCCCCACCGAAGGCGAACAGCACGAAGTCGCGCGGGTCGTGGCCGCGCTGGAGGGACACCAGGCGGATGGCGCCCGCCATCTTGTCGTTGACCACCCGCACGATCGCGCTGGCCACCTCGTCCGGGCCCAGCCCCAGGTGCGCGCCGATCTTCTTGTCGAAGATCTCGCGGATCCGGTCGAGGCCCGCGGCCCGGTCGACGCCCAGCAGCCCGTCCGGGTTGAGGCGGCCGAGCAGCAGGTTGGCGTCGGTGATGGTGGGCTCCTCGCCCCCGCGCCCGTAGCAGATCGAGCCGGGATCGGCTCCCGCGCTCTCGGGCCCGACCTGCAGGATGCCGGCGGAGTTGACCCGCGCGATGGAGCCGCCGCCCGCGCCGATGGTGTGGATGTCGATCATCGGGACGCGGACCGGCAGGCCGTAGCCCATCTCCTTGTCCGCAGTCAGCGCGGGGCGTCCGTCGCGGATGACGCCCACGTCGAAGCTGGTCCCGCCCATGTCGCAGCTGATGATGTTGCGGTGCCCGGCGGCCAGCGCGGTGTAGGCGGCGGCCTTCACGCCCGCCGCCGGGCCCGACATGAGCGTGCTGACCGCGTGGCGTGCGGCCAGGTCCACCGACATCGTGCCGCCGTTGCCCTGCATGATCAGCAGCTCGCGCCGGTAGCCCTGGCGGCCGAGCTCCCCGGCCAGCGTGCGGAGGTAGCGGTCGATGACCGGCTGCACGAACCCGTTGATGGCCGCGGTGGTGCCACGCTCGAACTCCCGGTACTCCGGCAGCAGCTCCGAGCCCACCGTGACGTAGGCATTGGGCCAGAGCGCGGCGGCGATCTCGCGCGCCTGCCGCTCGTGCGCGTCGTTGACGTAGGCGTGCATGAAGTGGATCACCAGCGCCTCGACCCCCTGCCCGCGCAGGCGCAGGACCGCCTCGCGCATCTGCTCGGGCGCCAGGGGCGTGACCTCCAGGCCCTCGGCGTCGACCCGCTCGTCCACCTCGAGGCGCAGGTCGCGCGGGATCAGCGGCTCGAAGGTGCCCTTGAGCCCGTAGGGCGTGGGCCGCGTGCGCCGGCCCAGCTCCAGCACGTCGCGGAAGCCGCGCGTGGTGACGAGGCCGGTGCGGGCGCCCTTGCGCTCGAGCAGCGCGTTGGTCGCGGTGGTGGTGCCGTGGACGATCACCGCCACCTCGGCCGCGCCGGCCGCGGCGCCGGCCAGGGCGGCCTGCACGCCGCCGGCCTGGTTGGCCACGGTGGTCGGAACCTTGGCCACCCGGACCAGGCCGGTGGCCCCGTCGACCAGCACCAGGTCGGTGAAGGTGCCGCCGACGTCGACGCCGACCAGCTTGGCCGGCCCGGGCTTGGGCTCGGGAGGCACGGTCAGGACTGGGCCCGGCGAAAGACGCACAGGAACACGACGGCGGTCACGGCCGCGAAGGCGTAGATGAACGAGGCGACCAGTCGCAGCGCCGGGACGAGGCCGCGCAGCGCGTTCAGCAGGTCGAGGAAGAAGCCGACCACCAGCAGGATCGCCGCCAGGGCCACGCCGAGGAGGGCCAGGGACGCCGCGCTCCGCATCGTCATGCGCCCGAGCCTATGCTCGGGGGGCGGACAGGTCAACCGGGTGGGAGCCGTCTGCTACTGCTACATAAAAATGTCGTGGGGTAACTGCTCCGTGAAAATGTCGTCCCCCTATGGAGACTTTCACGATGAGCCGAAAGGAGTTGCCCCGGCCTGGGCTGCTGGCCGCGGCCGTCGCGGGCCGGATCACCAATCGCGAGGGGGCGGCCGCCTTGCGCATAACGCCCCGGCAGTTTCAGCGCCTCAAGCAGCGCTGCCGCGAGGGAGGCCCCCTGGCGGTGCGCCACCAGGGGCGGCGGCGCCCCTCCCACCGGCGGCTGGCCGCCGGGGTGGGTGCGCAGGTGCAAGCGCTGCTGCAGGACCGCTATGCCGGCTTCAATGACACCCACCTCACCGAGAAGCTGCGCGAGCTCCACGGTCTGGCGGTCTCGCGGGAGTCGGTCCGGCGCTTGCGGCGCGCGCTCGGCTGGCCCGCCGTACATCGGCGCCGCCCGGCGCAGCATCGGGCCCGCCGCCCGCGCGCGGCCGCGGCGGGCCAGTTGCTCCAGATCGATGGCAGCCCCTTCCCCTGGCTCGAGGGCCGCGGGCCGGCGATGACCTTGCGCGGCGCCATCGACGAGGCCACCTCGACCGTGATCGCCCTGCACTTCCGCCCCACCGAAGACCTGCACGGCTACGCCACCCTGCTGCACCAGGTCTTCACCACCGTCGGCCTGCCGGTGGCCCTCTACGGCGACGGCGTCAATATCCTGGTGCGCACCGATCGGCACTGGACGCTGGCCGAACAGCGGGCCGGGACCCAGGCCCCCACGCATCTGGGCCGCGTGCTGCACGAACTCGGGATCGGGTCCGTGCAGGCGCGCTCCCCGCAAGGCAACGGCCGCGGCGAGCGCCTCTGGGGCACGCTGCAGGACCGCCTCGTCAGCCAGCTGCGCCTGCGCGCCGTGGCCACCCGCGCGGCCGCCAATGCGTTCCTGCCCGAGTTCCTGGCCGACTTCAATCGCCGCTTCGCGCGGCCGCCGGGGCAGCCGCAGGCCGTGTGGCGCCGGCCCCCCCGCGAGCTGGCTCTCGTGCTCCGCTGCCGCTATACGCGTCGGGGCGCGCGCGACAACACCCTCCGGCTGGGCCCGCGCCTGCTGCAAATCCCGCGCGGCCCGCACGGCCGCTCCTACGCCGGGCGGCGGGGCGAGGTGCGCGAGTTGCTCGACGGGCGCCTCCTCGTCTTGGCCGACGCCACGATCATTGCCCGCGCGCCCGCGCCGGGGCCCGACTTCACGCTCGCTCCGCGCACCCACCCCAGCGCCCAGCGCCGGCGCCCCGCGCCGCCGCGCCTGGCGCCCGCCCTCGCGCAGCTCGCCGCCGCGCTTCCCGCCTCCCGGCGACCCCCTCCCTGGCGTCGCGC
>Ga0207707_10000055_pt1 | contig 114355 bp, 110 predicted proteins | sample KBSC83BmetaG_FD_184336 | JGI IMG/M metagenome (GOLD analysis project Ga0207707, IMG submission 184336) | Corn rhizosphere microbial communities from Kellogg Biological Station, Michigan, USA - KBS C8-3B metaG (SPAdes) (version 2) | ecosystem: Host-associated > Plants > Roots > Rhizosphere ... | reverse complement strand
CAGTTTCGGTGCGCGAAGCCACTGCAGCGGTGAGCCGCTCGCCGCTGCCAGACAGCGGTTCCAAGTAGATCGGCATCCATTCGGCCGAAAGCCCAGGCATGGAAGGAAACCGTGTGGCGAACGCGTTAGCCGGACTTGCCATCAAACATATCTCGCTGCGGCTGCGGTAGGCGTTGCGCTACGAAGCCTAGCAAATGTGGCTGTCGCCTCGCGAGCAACTCTAGCACTTCGGACAACTGATCGAGCGCGATGCCATCTACAAACTTGCGCACCAGGTCGGGGTTTGAATCCGCATAGTTCTGCATGACACCCAACATGGTCGGCCGCAGTCTTATCGCGATCTCGGTTGCATCGCACCCTTCGCGCGCGATCTCGAACAACCGATTGGGGCTACGAAGAGTGTCCGGGTCACAAGGCGGCTCAAGTGCCTTCCCGTGGTCGATCAACCAAAACGACTTAAGGCCATCGTAGAGTACGTTGCCGGCGTGGCGGTCGGTGTTGACGATCCATTCATCGAAACAGGCGCCTGCGGCAAGTTGCGGCCACACCTTCAACCGCTCGAATGCCGCAGCATCTGCGGCGAGGACATGGCGAAAGGAATGCGCTTTTTCAGCCATTGATCCAAATCGGATTTCACCGTCTGGCATCTGAACTAACGCGGGGTCGGGAATCGGCAAACCGAGCAGACCACCGAGCACCGCACATACGATCTCCACTGTCATTTCGCGCTGCGGAATGCGTTTGACGAATGCCGCCACGAGACTGCCGTCGTGCTCCAGCACCACACAGTTTTTGGCCTCACGAATCGAATCATCCGACACGGCATTCGTAGTAATCCATCGCACGAAGTGCAGCTGCATCACCTTCCCCTGTCTCAAACCCTAGGTCTAGACAGCAACGTGCATGCCAGATTGAAGGCGTGAGCGTGATGAACGTCTCAACCCAGGGCATGAGCCACCGCGCCGCTGGTTCGCCCGTGGCTAGCCGCCGCTGCTCGGCGGCGCGTACGGGTCTTTCGTGCCCGCCTTCCCGGTATACGGGTTGACGTTGCCTTTCGTCGACCAGTTATCCAACTTCGTCGCGTTCGGCGCCGTCTGGTAATGCGGCATCACGTAGGTGCCGTCGCGGCGTGTGTAACCGCGCACGTGTGTGGGCGAACTGTAGAGCTTCGGCGCGGCGTAGTGGTACGTGCGTGCCTTGGGCGCGTGGTAGTGATATCCCTTGGCTGCGGCCGCTCCGGTGAGCACCAACCCGGCGAGTGCAACGATCGTGAACATTCGTTTCATGGTCTTCCCCTATTGGCAATCGCCGTCTGTGGCATCGAGTGCATCCTCGTAATCGTCGTGCGCGTCGCGCGCTTCCTGCATCTGCGAATCGCAATCATCGTCGCCGCTCGAAAGGCAATTCTGCAGGTCTTCGGCCGCCGCTTGCGCAGCTTGCTGCTTGTCAGCCAGGTCTTCGCATTTCTGCGAGGTGTAGCGCGGGCGTGCCATCATTGCCGCAACGATTTGCACCTCCCGCTGTTGCTCTGGCGTGAGTGACTGCATCGAGCGCTTGCCAGTCGATACCGCCAAATAAAGCTCAAGCGCCTCATCCGCCGGAGTCTGCTGCGCAGCTTGCGCGAGAACAGGGCCGGTCAAAATGGTCAGCGCGAAGCCCAACGCGGCGGCTGTTGCCCATCGATTGATCGCCATGCCTGCTCTCCCTTGTTCGCCTTACGGCGTCCCTTGGTCTGTGCAGGATCTATGCCACCTGGCGCCCGTTCGCGATCATTCGCGCCCTGTGGTCGCGGCTGGCCTTCACCACTTTTCAGCCTGCACCGGGTACGCCTCCGGCTTCCAACAGGAGCGGTGTATGGCCGTGGTGAGTAGCCCGATTAAGGTGGCGCCTGTGAGCGTCCTCCCTGCTGCGACACAGCCGAGCAACGGGCCGCCGTTGATCACAGTGATCGTGTGCTGCACCTCGCCGAATTCGCCAGACTCGATGCGCTTCGCGAGCGCGCGCAATTCCTCCGCGACCTCGGCGTTGTTCGTGGCGAGTCCCGATGAAGGCAACTTGCGGACATTGCTCTCGCTGCCTTCGCTGCTCATTGCCCACCCCCGTAGCTGGTGCTCCATTTATTGATTGGATTGCCGTAGATATCGAAGCCGGAAGCCTTCACCGCCTGGCGTTCCTGCTGCGCGGTATCGACGTTCTTCGAGAAGTTGTTGAACTGCGCAAAGATGTCGCCCAGCGCATCGGCCGTCGTGCCGGCGCGCGCGGATTGCAGATCGGTTTGCAGCGCCTGCGATGACTGCATGGCGGCGTTCGTGGAATCCAGCCCCGAGGTCGCCAGCGCGATCAACCGCTGCCGCGCCTGTTCGTCGGCATCCTGCAGGTTCGCGCCTGCGCCAAGCGCCTTCTGCTCGGCCTGCAACTGGCCTTGCGCGTAGGTTTCGCCCAACTGTTCCTGCTGATCGACCTGTTCGCTGCCGCCGATCAAGCCGCTTTTCGCCAAGCCGAATTTCAGGTTGCGGTCTGCAATCGTCTTTTGCTTGTCCAGGTCCTGCTGGTAGTACTGACGCGTGGCGTTGACGAAATCGTCAATGTCCGCAGAGCGCTGCGGGTTGTTGAAGACGCTGTTGATCTGCGCCTGCGATTGGGTGATCGCGGCCTGCTGCTGTTGCTGCTGCGCCTGGGCAGCCTTCTGTGCGCTGTCGTTCGAGCCGCCCATCATCTTGTCCTCATGTTGTTGTCAGAAATAGTCGCCACACGTGTGCATCAACAACGGAAAGTGAAGTCAGTGCCGCCGTTCGCGTCGCACCCAATCTCCCTCGCGCGCGCGATGGCTGTGGGGTCAGCGAGCAAGCGGATCATGGATGCGTCTCCTGGTCGACTTCCTCGTTCTTCGATGCTCGTACCTGGCTCGCAATCTCGAGCAGTTCGTCGTCGGAAAAGCCCATCACGGGGCGGATGATGAACTGCGGCGCGTTCAAAGGCTCACCGTTTTCCCCGGTGATCTGCTTGGGCAACAACTTCCCGACCAGCACCAGGAATGCGCCGGGGTTTTCGTCGGCCTGCCTGCGCAAATACTCGGCGCCACCAGCGTCGTTCAGTGCGGTCAGCACCATCTCTTTCACGTCGCGTGTGAGCTTGTTAGGCTTTCCCTTCGGGCGCCCGGGTCCAGGCAAGCCCGTCCCGATGACCCCGTTTCCTCGTGTTTTTTTATGCGCCGGCATGAGGGCAGGCTATTCCGCGCCCTCAGGGCGTAAACGGTCCCCCATCGCCTGCCGTTTGCGGTTGACGTGGTACGGGGTGAGCAACGCGTGCGCCTTCATGTCGGCGGAGGGCTTAGCGTTGCCATCGCGATCGATCCAGACTTTCGGCGTGAATTCGCCGGCGAGCGCGACGGCTTCATCCTTCGCCAGCGCCAGCAGGGCGGTCACGGTGTCGGCGTCGAAAGCGATCACCATCACCGAGAGCCGGTCAGCGCCAGCAGTCACCCACACCCGGGCGGTGCAGTAGGTGTTGCCGTTACTGGCAGTGCGAGCCTCGGGGTCGGCTGCCAGTTTGCCGGTGAGCAGTGCGTCAATCATGAGGTGTGCCCCTCATTTGCCGGGACACGGGACATCGGCGCACCGGGGCGGGACATCGGGACACCCCTAAAGGGGTGTGTCCCGTTTGTCCCGGGACCAGCGGGACATGTCCCGGTTTGTCCCGGCTGTCCCGATAGAGTGGCCGCGGCGAAGAATTGCGACCGTTGTGCATCCACTTCGGGCAGGTCGACCACGTACAGATCGTTTGCCGCCGTGACGATTCCCGCCGTCTGCAGGTCTTGCCGCATCCGCTGGAAAGCCTTCTTCTTTGCTTCGATGGTGTCGCCCGTGTGGACCGCGTAGAACGCGGTGCGCCAATCTTCGACATGCAGGCCAAGAAACCGACCGTCAGGTGCCACCCTTCCGTATCCGTCCCGGCAGGCCGTGACGTAGGCGTTGACTGCAAGGTGTTGTCCCGGCGTCAGCGTGGCCGAGCGAGATGGCGCGGACGCGTCGCGCTCGATCACACAGCTGGTGATCGTATCGCCATCCTCGTCGCGGCCGACGTCCAGCACCCGAAGCCGGAATGGATGTGCCCCGCTCTCGCTGCCATCCTTGACCTTCTCGGCTTTCCACTCCCGATGTTCCCCATCACGACGTACCGCGATGCAGGCATCCATCGCCGGCAACTGGCTTGAATGCCCGCGCGCCCCCTTGGTCGAATCCTTGCCGGTGTGAGCGATCAGGATCACCAGCCCTTGCGTCTGTTCCGCCAGGAGCTTGGCGCCTTCGATGATGGCGCCCATTTCCGCGCTAGAGTTTTCATCCGCCGTTGGCACCGACGCGTTTTGGGTATCGATCACAGTCACGCAGCCTGGCGCCAGTGTTTGTTCGATCGCGCCACCCAACGAGGCTATTTGCGCGTGATCGCTGATACGGAACGGCTGCAGCACGATCCGCAGGGCGTCGGGTAATGTGCGATCGTGCTCCATCTCCCAGGCTCGGATGCGCTGCGCAAATCCACCTTGCCCTTCAAGCGCAACATACGTCACGTGCGCTTGACGCACGCGATACCCGAACCAGTCGCGCCCTTCGGCGATGGCAGCGGCCATGTCGAACGCGAGGAAGGACTTCCCGGCTGTCGATCCCCCATAAATCTGGGCGATGCCGTGCGTGGGCAGCACGCCCTTGATCCGCCACTGCATCGACGGCAGCGACGCAAGCTCAACACCCGTCAGCAGCTTGTAGGCGGCCGGTCTTGGCGGTCCTTGAATCTCCAACGTCCGGGCGCCTTTCATGCTGCCTCCCGCTTGCGGACCACGCGCAACGCGCGCTTCGAGTCGTCCGCGTCAAGCAACCACGCAAGTCGAACCCCATCGCGCACCAGCGAGTGCGCGAGTGCGCATACGGTGTCGCCGGGCAACCCTGTGATATTTGCGACCAGCTCGCCGATCGGAGGCCAGCGGATCAATTCGGGGATCGCATCGACCGGGAACACGAGCGCAGTGCCTGGGCCGAACGTTTCCCGGTGTCGGCGTGCCGCCTGCCAAGGATCCGGGCGGCAGGCGTACAGCCGGACGTTCGGCTGCTTGCCGGTCGCGATTGCTTCCATCACCTCGCGCGCGTAGGGAGCAAACCGGATACCTGCCATTGCGCTGCGGGATGCGAGAGCGTTCATGACCTCACCCGCTGCCGCAGCTCGCAGATCAGCCGGCCAGCACCGACGAGCAGTGCGTCGGCGTTCGTCAGTGTTTGCCCGTCGAAATGGTCGGCGCCAATCAGTTCGGCAAGGTCAGACAGGTGACCGCTCGCGGCGTGCAGGTCCCGTGCAATGGCTACGGGATCGCGTGGCGATGGCGGTTCTGGCCGTGGTGTCGCGCCGCGGTAGCCGGCACGTGCAGTGCGCTCTGCATCGCCGTACAATTTCCGCCCGAATTCAATTTGATCTTCGACCTCGCGCCCCGTGCCCGCCAGCCCGGGACGCAGTCGTTCGTGGAGGGCACTCACGTGGCGCCTCCTTCGTAGCGAGCGGCGAATTCATCCAACTGCAGGCGTTCCATATCGCCACGGATTCGCTCGAACTCGGCGTCTCGGACATGTTTGGGTTGCTCGCGGAAGTAAGCCAGATGCACGTCCGTGAACGCATCCATTTCGGCTTTGAGGCGCTGCGTCGTCGCGTCGTCCGCATCGATCATCGCGATCGCAATCGCGTCCAACACCTCATCGACGCGACGCGCCGCCCTTTCCGGCCCCAGACGCGCCAGGTCGCACACGGTGGGAATACAAATTTTAGGTGTGGCGCCCATTACGCGGGCTCGCCGGTGGTGAGCCGCTCAGCGACGAAACGCTTGATGTCGGCGCCCGTCCAGACTGTCGCGCCGCCAAGCTTCCGCGGCTTCGGCGCAAAGCCCGCATCGACCCAGCGCCACCAGCAGGAAGGTGAAACGGGAATAACGCCTTGCGTGGCCGCACGCGCACGACGGCCTCGTTTGCCGCCGCTTGCCGAACGCGCGGCCACGGCTGGCCTGTTGCAGATTTGCGCCACACGTAGCAGCGCGTCGTCGGGGATTTCGGATTGCATGGAACCGCCCTGTGTTGTGGGGGACGGTTCTATAAAACTGCGCAATTGCGCCGCTAATTACTTGCGGCGCATTTTACGAACGACGGTCACTCGCTTTCTGAAACGGGCCACGCCGATTTGGTCGGTCAGCCATTCCGGCGCGTTTCGCCAGAGTTCGGGAACCTTGGCGCCCGGATTGCGCTCGAGTGCAGCCGCAATCCATTTCGTGATGTCCGGTCGGCGTTCCTTGCGTGTCCCGGCCTGCCGCCTCCGGTCGCGCGCACCGGCTGTGCCGAATATCAGGTTGGAAAACTTCATGGATTCGCGCGGCGCATGTTCTGTGCAACGTGCGACGCTGCGGAACATGTTCAACAAGTCGATGGCAAGCAACACATCGTCATCCACAACCGGCATGTTCCTGTACCCCGGCCGCGGCTCAAACACTGTCAGCAAGTGGCGCGCTTCATCGTCCGAGCACCGGTCCAGCAGGTAATCGCGAAGATGGGTAAGGATGTCTCGAAGCAGTCCGGATGCTTCCGGATCGAACTGGCCGAGCAACCCATCGAAATCACCCAGTTCGCGCCGATTGGCTTCGGCGATGCCTGCATCCAGCGCGACCATCGGGTCGGCGAAATCAGGGATCGGTTTTGACTTCATCCGCGCCTTCTCTCGCGCCCTTCAAAGAGCGCCACGGCAGCGGGTGAAGGTTCCCCGCGTTCGAATGGCCAGCCTAGCCGTGGCGTGTTCAGTTACTGCTCGGAATAGCGGTTGAAGATGAGAGCCATCCTCATCGTGGTTCTGAACAGGACGCCCTCAGCCCTCGGATCAAGGCCGCATTTGCGCAGATAGGCTGCCGCCTCTTCCACGGCTGCGCTCGTCAGTTCGAGCTCGGCTTCTACGTTGAGCCTGCTCAAAAGGTTGCGCCCAAGGGCCCGGGTCGCTGCCCGTTCGGTCGCTGCTACTCTTCGCGTTGCCATGATCTCGACTCCTCTTCAGTCGGGTTTGTGGAAGGCCGCCGGCGTGCGCTAACACGCCGGCAGGCCGCTTGAAACATCAGGTCACCACGCCGCAAGTTCTCGCGCGCAGTTCAATGCCTCCAGTTCGGACGGCATCAGCCGTTCTTGCAATTGCCCCAAGATTGCCGCTAACTGCCTTGTGCACGTGCGCAGTTCCTGAGCGGTTGCGCGCTGCTGCGGTGCGGATGCCATGCACTCCGCCTCTTCCTGGGTGCCGTAGCAGATGCCCACCACGTCACGGACGCTGCGGATTTCCCAATACCCAGCAACGCGGCGCCGGCTGCGGCGAACTGTCCAGTGTTGATCCTGATGCATGCGATTCCCCTGTTGTGTTCGGTGTCTATCGTCGCCGGCGCTCCCGCGACATGCCTGATTTATCCTGCCTTGCGTTTGATCGATACCACACTCGCGCCGTTGCGCAAGCCATCCAGGTAGTCCGCCCACGCCTGCATCATCTTGCGACGCTCGGGCAGGTACTCGGCGTGGTTGTATGCGGCCTTGACCCGGTTGCGTTCGGCGTGCGCAAGCTGCCGTTCGATCACGTCGGTGTTCCAACCCTGCTCGTGCAGCATGGTGCTGGCCATGCCGCGGAACCCGTGGCCAGTCATTTCGTCGCCGCTGTAGCCAAGGCGGCGCAGCGCGGCGGTGACAGTGTTCTCGGACATCGGATCGCGCGGACTGCGGATCGACGGGAACACGTAGCGGCCGTGGCCGGTGAGCGGCTGCAATTCCCGCAGGATCGCGACGGCCTGTTCGGACAACGGCACGATGTGCATCGCCCGCATCTTCATCCGCTCGGCCGGGATGCGCCACTCGGCAGCGTCCAGGTCGAACTCACTCCATTCCGCCTTGCGCAACTCGCCGGGCCGCACGAACACCAGCGGCGCGAATTTCAGCGCGCTGGCCACGACCAGGCCGCCCGAGAACCCATCGAGCGCGCGCAGCAATTCGCCAACCTTCGCGGGATCCGTGATGGCTGCGTGGTGGCGGGTCTTCTTGGTCTTGAGCGCGCCGCGCAGGTCCGCGGCTGGATCATGATCAGCGCGACCGGTGGCGATGGCGTAGCGGAACACCTGCCCGCAAATCTGTTTCACGCGCTGCGCGGTTTCCAGCTTGTCCAGTGATTCGAGCCGGCGCAGCACGGCCAGCACTTCCGGGGCCGTGATCTCGCCCACGGGGCGCTTGCCGATCCACGGAAAGGCGTGGGTTTCCAGCATCCACTGGGTTTTCGCCCGGGTCGTCTCGGCCAGCCTGCCACGGCCGGCCAGCCATTCGCGCGCGACAGCCTCGAAGCCGTTCGCCACCGCAAAGTGAGCCGTGAGCTTGTCCTGCTGACGCTGCGCGCTCGGATCAATGCCGCAACCCAGCAGCCGGCGCGCGTCTTCCCGCCGCTGCCGCGCCTCGGTGAGGCTCACCTTCGGGTACACGCCCAGGCTCAGCATCTTGGCCTTGCCAGCGAAGCGATACCGGAAGCGCCAGTAGCGCGCGCCGCTCGGGTGCACCTCCACGCAAAGGCCCGCAGCGTCGGCGAGCCTGTAGAGCTTCCCACGCGGTTTCAGGGCCCTCAGCTTGGTATCCGTCAGCACGGGAGTAACTCACAGTTCGCGGCGATTTTTCGCCGAGTCACTCACAAAGTTACTCGCACTTCCCCTTGGATGCAATAGGACAACATCGAACGACATGCAACAAAAAACCCGCACGGTTGGCGGGTTTCATCGGATAGGCTGGATGGGGTTGGATGGCGTTGGATGGGTATTTGGTGCCGGCAGTCTGACTCGAACAGACGACCTACCGCTTACAAGGCGGTTGCTCTACCAACTGAGCTATGCCGGCATGTCGCCGCATTATCGCAGGAACCGTGCGCGCTGCCGAACCACCGCAGCCCGTCTGCGCGCTATTTGTCACCCGTATGTCACCGGCACACCTCAAAAGCAGTCGATCGGCCTGGCCTGCAGATCGCTGCGGCCGGGCAGCCACGCCTGCCAATCGAACGGCGCCCCGGTCTTCACCGCGTAATCCACCCAATACGCGGGTTCGGTATCGACGCGTTGCTTGACCTTGGCCGGGAAGCCCAGTTGCTGCAGCTTGGCGACGCGGTTCTGCGCGTTCGATTCGTCGTCGAACAGGCCCAACGAGATCGTGTTCTGCGCGTCGCCGGCGGTCACGACGTAGTAGTCGTTGATGCCCTTGCCCGCGAGCTTGCGCGCTTCGTCCAATGCCGCTTCACGATCGGCGGTGGCGGCAAGGTAAACCCAGAATCCGTGCGACTGGCTGACCTGTTCCTCGCGGTACTGGATCCTTGAAACGTGCGGCGAAAGCGCCTGCATCGCGGTACGCATGTCAACCGCGGTGGTGAACGCGCCGAGCGTGCTGCAGGTTTCCGCGACTGCGGGGGCAGGCGTGGAAGGCACCCGCGCGGCAGCCTTGACTGGCTGCCCGGAGAGCAACCGCAACTCGGGCACGCCCGGGTCCGCGGCGGGTGGCACTACGCGTGCCGGCGCGCGCCCGAACAGCAACCACGCGCCCGCGCCGAGGTTCAGGGCCAGCAACAGCAGGAACAGGAGTCGGAGGAACATCGTTTTTCGGCGCCCAACATGGCCGCTCGAAGCGGCTGTTGTGAAAAGTCAGGCCACGGATGGCCGTGGTGATGTTTGTGACTTTGGGTCTGCGCCGCTCGCCAGTTCACCAAAGGAGCGGCGATCAGGGATGATCGCACAACTGTGCCTCCGCCCAGATCGCGAGGCCGCGCAACACGGCGTGATCCAGTAGTTGCACCGGCACGCCATCGCGCGCCAGCCATTCGGCCAGCCGCTCGGCCCAGCCGCCATGCAACCAGACGTGCTCCGTGCCTGAACCTTTCCTGGAGCGCGCCACGAACCATTCCACCAGCGCGCCGGCGGAGGCCCAGCAACCGGCCTGCAACGCCACCGCGGTGTCATCGCCGACATTCGTCGCGAAGGCATCGGGATTGCGATCGGCGATGGCCGTGGCAGCGTGCAAGGTCCGCAGCATGCGTTCCGGCGACAACGCGATCATGCCTTCCGCGTGGATGCCGTCGGCGGAAACCGCATCCAGCGTCAGCGCGGTGCCGCAGCCGGCCACGACGCAGCCACCACGCGCCTGTTTGTGCGCGGCGAGCATCGCCAGGAAGCGATCGATACCCAACCGTTCGGGTTTCGCGTACCGGTTGGTGAGGCCGCACGCGCTGCGCGGCGTGCGCAGCCACTCGACCCGGCCCGCTTCGAACAAATCCAGCGCGGCGCGCGTTTTTTCTGCACGTTCGGCGGACGCGACCGACGCAATCCACACCCGCGCGGGGTGCGGCCAACGTTCCAGTTCATCGCGCAACGCGGCAACGAAATCCGATCGGTCCCAGTCCAGCGCCAGCACCTCCACCGGTTCACCGCGTTCGAGCCGCGCCGCCTTCGCGCGCGAATTGCCGAGGTCGAACAGCCAGGTTTCCGGGTGCCCGCTGCTCACTTCGCACGCACCGTGACTTCGGCGCTGTCGAGGCATTCGGTGCCCCCGGCACGTCGTACACGCAACGCACCACGCGCATCCACGCCCGCGGCCGTACCCTCGAACACGCCGCGCGCACCGTCAACGCGAATCGCGCGACCCGCCAACGCGTCGCGTGCAGCCCACGCATCCGCGAAAGCGGCGAAACCGGAATCGCCGAATACGTCCAGGGCCTCGACCATGCGCGCGACCAGCGCGGCCGCCAAGGTGTTGCGCGACGGTGCGTTGTCGCTGCACAAATGTTCCAGATCGGTACATCGCCGATCGAGCGCGCGGCGCAGCGCCTGCGGTAACCGCAGGTTGATGCCGACGCCGATGATGGCGTGGCAAGGTCCCATGAATTCGCCGCCCAGTTCGATCAGGATGCCGCCGAGCTTGGCATCATCGTGCACCAGGTCGTTGGGCCACTTCAGCCCGACGCCGGCCACGCCGCAATCTTCCAGCGCATTCGCCACCGCGATGCCCACCGCCAGCGAGAGCCCCGACAGGGCTGCGTAACCACAGGCAAACTGTTTCAGGCAGGAGAACTGCAGATTGGTCGCCGGTGGGGAAACCCACTGCCGCCCGCGTCGCCCGCGCCCGGCATCCTGCCAATCCGCAAATACGAAGGAACGATCCGGCAAGTCTTCGACGCGCCGCAGGCACTCGCTGGAGGTTGAGTCCAGGCGCCAATGGTTTTCGATCTCGCCGACGCGGCGCTTGACCGCAGCGGGCAGCGCCACGCGGATCGCGGCGGGGTCGAGCCATTCCAGTGGCGGCGCCAGACGGTAACCTGCCTCGCCGGATTGGACGTCCAAACCCGCCGCCCGCAATGCCTCGATCTGCTTCCACACCGCCGCCCGCGAAATGCCCAGGCGCCGCGCCATGTCCGGGCCGGCGTGGCAGTCGCCGGAAGCCAGCAGCGCCAACACCGCGGGCAAGCCCGCGACGGCTCCGCGCGCGCTTTTGCGGCTCGCTGGCACGCGCTGGCGGGATGTGTCAGTATGAGATTTCAACATGCGCTGATTCGGGGGCTGCATGAAACGCTCGTCGTTGTGGTTGACAGTGTTGCTGATCGGCGGCGTGCCATTGACCGCTGCAGCGGTTGATTATGGCCCGAATGCGCCGTTGCTTGCCGCGGAAACCAACGCGCCGCAACTGCCCGGTTCACAAGTGAGCGCGGCCGCGCGCGGCGAGATGCCGAAGCCCGACGTCATGGCCGATACCGAAGAGGGCGGCGGCGATTCCGCACCCGGCCCCGCGCCCACGCCGCAACGCATGACCCCTTCCACCTCGTCGCCGCGCCCCATTGCTCCTGCACACGGCGTTGGTCCGGCGGCCAGCAACAAGCCGCATGCATCCGCGACCCGTCCGGTACCTGCCCTGCCCACCGCTTCGTGGCAATCGCTGCTGCCGGGTTCGATTCAGTAGTAGTGCGATCATCCATGATCGCCGCGATGCGGTGCTGCGGCCCGGCCATCCTTGGCCGGGTGTTACTCGCGCCGTCCTTGGCGCTCGCCCTCCGGGCCGCCCGCGGCGTTCGGGCGCGCTCCCGGCGCGCCTCGTCAGTCGGGCACGCGATACCACCGGCATCGCGTAAGCGCCCGTCTTCGCCCTGACTTTTCACCAAAGCCGCTCCGTCGCCGTGTCTTTCTTCGCGACCCTCACATCTCGGCGAAGCTGACGTGGAAACACGCGCCTCCGAGTTCGTTCGAACGATCGACATGCAGCATGCCGCGGTAGCCGCGCACGATGTCGTCCACGATCGCCAGACCGATGCCGTGCCCCTGCACGCGTTCGTCGCCGCGCACACCGCGCTGCAATACCTTGTCGAGTTTTTCCAGCGGAATGCCGGGACCGTCGTCCTCGACCCGAATATCCAGCCCGGCGCGCCATGACCGCGGATCGACCGGCGCGATACGCACCACCCGCAACAAAACCTGGTGGTTGGCCCATTTGAAGGCGTTCTCGAGCAGATTGCCCAGCAGCTCCAGCAGGTCGCCCTCCTCGCCATAGAATCGCGCGCCCTCGTCGATATCGAATTCGCACAGGATGTTCTTGGACGCGTACACCCGTTCGAGGCTGCGCACCACCGCTTCGGCGTGGCCTTGCACGGCAACCGGCACCGCGAACGTGGAATGTCCGGAAGCCTTGGCGCGCGCGAGCTGGTAGGCGACGATCTGATCCATGTGTTGCACCTGGTCCAGCATGTCCTGACGCAGCTCGGCTTCCCCATTCGGCGATTCCAGCCGCGAACGCGCCACCGCCAGGGGCGTCTTCAGGCTGTGCGCCAGATCATCCAGGGTGTTGCGATAGCGCTTCAGGTGTTCGCGCTCGCTTTCGATGAAGCGGTTGAGTCCCCGGGTCAGTACCTCGACTTCCCGAGGGTAAGGCCCGACCAGGCGTTCGGCGCTGCCGCGTTCGATTCTCGTGATGTCGCGCGCCACCCGACGCAGCGGCGAGAAGCTCCAGCGCAACAGGATCTGCTGCAGCACCAGCAGCGCCAGGCCCAATGCAGCCAGCCAACCGAACAGCGTACGCCGATACGCGGACAAGCCGGTGTGGAACAGCGCGTCGTTTTCGGCGACATAGATGCTCAGGTGGTAGCCGTGTGCGCCTTGCAGGGGAATCCAGTCGATCCCCTGGCTCAGGACGTACAGCGGCCCCGCGGAAGTGTCGACCGGGCCCTCGAACTGCGCCGGCCCCGGCGGCAGCAATGCATCGAAGGGCAGGTCGCGACCGAGCGTCGACTGTGTCTCGAAAAGAACCCCTTTCTCCCCCACGATCACCGCGTACAAGCCGGAACCCGGACGGCCGAAATCCGGATTGGGCGGCGTGACGTCGGGCGGGATCACCCGCTCGGAGCGGCTGTTGACGTCGATGCCAGAAAGGTAGGTGTAGGCGTAGCTCTGCAGCTGCGCGCGCAGGGCTTCCAAGGCCGCATGCTTGTACGCGCGATCAAGCGCGAAACCGGTGATGCCGAGGAACCCGACCAGCACCAGCAAGGTTGCGATGATGGAGCGCGAGACCAGCGACAGCGGCCTGCGTGAGGCAGTGTCCTCGGAAGCCATCCAGCCAAACCCTTCGTGCAGTCAACGCCGACCGCAATGATTGCCATGATCGCCGCGGGCACCCTGCACACGCAACTGCAGAAACCGCCACCGGCGAATCATTCGACGGGCGTTTCGTCGCGCGCGATCGCGAAGCGGTAGCCGCGCCCGCGCACCGTTTCGATCGGTTTCAGGCTGCTCTCGGGATCAAGCTTGCGGCGCAGGCGTCCGATGAACACTTCCAGCACGTTCGAATCACGGTCGAAATCCTGCTGGTAGATGTGCTCGGTGAGATCGGCCTTCGAGACCAGCTCGCCCGCATGCAGCATCAGGTATTCCAGGACCTTGTATTCGTAGCTGGTGAGATCGGTGGGCCTGCCTTCGACCGTGACCGTCTGCGCCGTGGTGTCGAGGCGGACCGGTCCGCACGACAGCACCGGCTTGGCCCAACCCGACGCACGCCGAACCAGCGCGTTGATCCGCGCCAGCAGTTCCTCGACATGGAACGGTTTGACCAGGTAATCGTCGGCGCCGAATTTCAGCCCCTCCACCTTGTCCTGCCACGAGGAACGCGAAGTCAGGATCAGGACGGGATAGCTGTGGCCTTCCTTGCGCAACATCTCGATCAGTTCCATGCCGGACAACTTGGGCAAGCCGAGGTCCACGATCGCCAAGTCGAACGGCACTTCGCGCCCGAGGTAAAGCCCTTCTTCGCCATCGGCGGCGGCATCCACCGCGAAGCCGTCACGCTTCAGGCGCGCGGCCAGCGTTTCACGCAGCGGCGCTTCGTCTTCCACCAGCAGGATACGCATCAGTGTCCTCCTTGATCGGATCTGGATTTACTCGAATGGCCCTGCGCTTGCGGGCTCGAATGCAACTGCATCACCTGCACCTTGCCCTGCGGCGTCAGCACCTTGATTCGATACACGTTGGTTGGCCCGCGCGACACGGTATCGGCCGCAAGGATATGCCCCCGCGTCTGGTGCTGCACCTGCCGGACGGCCTGCTCCAGGCTGGCCGGGTGGGAAGCGGGCGGAGGCGGGGGCGCCGAACGCGGCGGCTTTGCCGGCGCATCGAAGGCGCACGCCACAAGGACGCCAGCCAGCATCATGGAAAAAATACGAAATTTCATGGCCGTTGCGGGGCTCGCGCAGAACTTCAACCTCCGATCATCCGGCCACCCATTGAATTCGTGCTGAACACGCCGTCGGACCGCGGATATGCCGGCATCAGGCAGCCCGGCGCTCGGCGTGCAATCGGACTTCGCCCAGCGCGGCTTCGACGGCTTCCCAGCCCGCATCCGCCGCGTGGGTCCGCTCCGAAAGGACTCGCCGGAATGCCTTGCCGCCGGTCTCGCCGTGGTACAGCCCGAGCAGGTGGCGCGTCACCGCCGCCAGCCGGACGCCGTCCGCGCGCTGACGTTCGATGTACGCGCGCATGCGCAGCATGACTTCTTCGCGCGAGGGCGGCGCCGTACCTGTCAAGGCCGCATCGATGCACGCCAGTGCATACGGGGCGTGATAGGCGAGCCGGCCCAGCATCACGCCATCGACGTGTTGCAGGTGCTCCTGCACGGCATCCAGTCCTTCGATGCCGCCGTTGATCACGACTGTCAGCTCTGGAAATTCGTGTTTCAAGCGATAGACGCGTGCGTAGTTGAGCGGCGGCACCTCGCGGTTCTGCTTCGGCGAAAGGCCCTGCAGCCATGCCTTGCGCGCATGCACGATCAAGACTTTCACGCCCGCTTCGGCCATGCATGAGGCAAACCCGAAGAGGTCGCCGTCGTCGTCCTGGTCGTCCACGCCGATCCGGCACTTCACCGTCACCGGCACTTGCACGGCGTCGCGCATCGCGCGCACGCAATCGGCCACCAGTGCCGGCTCACGCATCAGGCACGCGCCGAAGCGGCCGGATTGCACGCGGTCGGACGGGCAACCGACATTGAGATTGATCTCGTCGTAACCCGCCGCTTCGCCAAGGCGCGCGGCCAGCGCCAGTTCGCGCGGCTCGGCACCGCCCACCTGCAACGCAACGGGATGCTCTTCGGAATTGTGCGCCAGCAGGCGCGCGCGATCGCCGTGCGCAAGCGCCACCGCGGTCACCATTTCGGTGTACAGGCGCGCATTCGGGCTGAGCAGGCGATGGAAATACCGGCAGTGCATGTCGGTCCAGTCCATCATGGGCGCAACACACAGGCGCCACGCGTTCGCATTCGTCGATTGCATGCGCCCATGATAAGGCCGCAGGCCGCGCCGCCCCAGCAATTGCTTAACGCACCGTCGCCTAGACTTCCGCGTCGCTCCACGAAACACGATGATGAAAGCGCCCACGATGAAAGCGTCCACGACCCTCTGCGTCGCCTTCGCGGCCTTGGCCTTGGCCGCATGCCAGCAGCAACCCGCCACGGCCCCGGCTTCGACGCCGGCGGCCAGCGCGTCGGCACCGGTCATCCCGGCACCGGCGACGGCTCCGGCACCTGCCAGCACGGCGCCCGTGCCGGGCGACCATGCCGCCACCAAGCACTACAAGATCGCGATCAATTTGCCGACGCTCCCCGCCGACGCCAAACCACTGAGCGACGCGATGCGTACCACCGCCGACAATGCCAAGCGCGATTTCGTGCAGGCCTTGCCGGATCCCCAAACGCTGCCCGAATTCGCCAATCGGCAATTCGAATTGCTGCTGGATTTCAAGATCGCGGCGCAAACCCCGGGGTTCATCAGCGTGCGCGAATCCGGCAGCTCGGATACCGGAGGCGCGCATCCTAATCCGGTGCAGGCGGCGTTCGTGTTCGACCGCAAGGCCGGCAAGCTGGTCGCGCTGGACGATTTGTTCGCCGATCCTGATGCCGCCCGCAAGGCGCTGGCCAATTTCGCGCACGACACGCTGCTCAAGAAGTTGATGGCGAACGCACCCAAGCCGGGCGAAGGCTCGCCCGATGCGATCCGGGAATGGAAGTCCAACATGCTGCAGATGCTGGACGGTGGCACCAAGCCCACCACGGTGAACTATTCCGTGTTCGTGGTACAGGCGGGTGCCACGCAGGACACGCCCAGCCCCGGGCTCACGCTGATCTTCCCGCCGTATCAGGTCGCGCCTTACGTCAACGGCACGCAGACGGTGGATGTGCCGGCGAGCACCTTCGCGAAGTTCCTGAAACCGGCCTACCAGGGCGACTTCACCGCGAGATAAGGCAGCCAGCGGGCTGACTTTCGGCCCATCCCGAGGTGCACCCGGCGTGCTAGCGTGCACGCATCGCCACGGGAGAGTTCGCCATGAGCCAACGCACCCTCGCCGCCGTTGCGGCGTTCGTCCTGTCCGCACCCGTCGCATTCGCCGCACCGCCGTCTTCCGCCAAACCCGACCTGCGCCCGGACAAGGCACCGGTACCGCCGCCCGCGTGGGTCGCGCAGAGCAATGGCTATGCGCAGGTGCTGTTGAAGACCCTGGCCGAATTCAATCCCGAGTTCGCCTCGCAGTTCGGCCTGCCGGGTTACGACGACAAGGTCGTCGATCTGAAGCCAAACGTGGATGTGCGTTCGCGCGAGGCCTTGACCAAGGCGCGCGATGCATTGCAAGGGGATCTCGCCAAAACCACCGATGCGAATGTTCGCGAGGATCTGGAAATCATGATCCACGCGGCCGACCGCTTCATCGACAGCAGCAAGTTGCAGGATCAGTACATGCTGCCCTACACCGATGTCGGCCAGACGATCTTCCAGGGCGAGTTCGGCCTGCTGCAAGACCAGGTCGCGGCCGTGCGGCGGCCGCACGCGCTGGCGCGCCTGAAGTGCTACGTCGGGATGACGTCCGGCTGCACGCCGATCACCAGGGAAGCCGAGGCCCTGTTCGACGCCAAGGCCGGCAACAAGAAACTGCTGGGCCCGTACAAGGCCGAGGTCGAGCAGAACCTCGCCAACACCAAGCGCTACGTGGACGGCATCCGCAAGCTGTACGCGAAATACAAGATCGATGGCGCCGGCCCCGTGCTGGATACGTTGCAGAAGCAACTGGACGCTTACAGCGCGTGGGTGAAATCCACGGTGCTGCCGCGCGCGCGCACCGATGCGCGACTGCCCGAGGCGGTCTACGCCGACAATTTGAAGAACGTGGGCATCGACATTCCGCCGCAGGAACTGATCAAGCAGGCCGAACAGTCGTTCATGGAAATCCAGTCGGAGATGGAAACGTTGGCGCCCTACGTCGCCAAGGCGGAAGGCTTCGCGCCCACCACCGATTACCGCACGGTCATCAGGCAACTCAAGCAGCAACAACTCGACCGCAACAACATCGAGCCGTACTACCAGACGGTCATCGACAAGATCGAGGCGATCATCCGCAAACAACACCTGGTCACGCTGCCCAAGCGCAAGATGATCATGCGCCTTGCCTCCGAAGCCGAAAGCGCCGCGCAACCCGCGCCGCACATGGACCCGCCGCCGCTGATCAACAACCACGGCGAGCGCGGGGCCTTCGTGTTGCCGCTCGGCAATCCGCCGTCTGGCAACGGCAAGAACGAAGCGTATGACGACTTCACCTGCAAGGCCTGCGCGTGGACGCTGACCGCGCATGAAGGTCGCCCCGGGCACGAACTGCAGTTCTCCGCGATGGTCGAGCACGGCGTGACGCTGGCGCGTTCGCTGTTCGCGTTCAACAGCGTCAACGTGGAAGGCTGGGCGCTGTACGCCGAATGGATGATGGTGCCGTACGAGCCGGCCGGCGGCCAGATGATCGCGCTGCAATTGCGCCTGCTGCGCGCCGCACGCGCGTTCCTCGACCCGATGTTGAACCTCGGACTGATCACGCGCCAACGCGCGCACGACATCCTGGTCAACGACGTCGGCATCTCCGAAGCGTTCGCGCGCGAGGAACTGGACCGCTTCATGTTCCGCTCGCCCGGCCAGGCCACCGCCTACTTCTACGGCTACTCACGCATCCTGCAACTGCGCGCGCGCACCGAGATCGCGCTGGGCGACAAGTTCGATTTGCAGCAGTTCAACGATTTCATCCTGTCGCAAGGCCTGCTGCCGCCGGATCAGCTCGCGGAAGCGGTCGACAAGCAGTTCATCCCGGCCCACGATGCGCATTGAACTTGAGGCTTGCGACGGGAACCATCGCTTCTGTCATTGACACGAAAAAAACGGTCCGCAAATGAACGCGAAGAACGCGAATTTTTCAACCGGCTGAATGCCATATTGGATTCATTCGCGTTTATTTGCGTTCATTCGCGGACTGATCTGCTTCTTCGACTCGTTACCGCGAAATCGTGAATTTCCCGAAATCGACGCCCAGATTCCAGCCCGTGCCGGTACCGCTCAGCGCCAGCGAGACGTTGCCCTTGGTCATCACGGTGCCGTTGGCCGACGCCGCCGCACCGGCATGCGCGCCACCGGTCACGTAGGTTCCGAGGATCTCGTCGATGTGGAAGATGCCGGAGAACTTGCCGACCCCTTCGATCTGCTGCTTGCCGAAGGTCAAGCCGCCGCCCTTGCTGCGCAGGTGGACGCGCAGGTGCTGGCCGTTGCTGCAGCTGATGTCGCCGCTGCCGCTGGCGGTCTTGTAGAAGGCCGACCAGCCGTGGATCTCGAAATGCATCTTGCAACTGATTTCACCACCTGCGGCATCGGCATTGCCGGCGTACAGCAATGGCGCGCCAGCCAGCAGCGCGGCGAGAACGAGGTTGCGTGCGATGGACATGAGGACCTCCTGTTGGGTTGAACTGGAAGTTGCCGGAAGCATTGTTGCTTGGAAGCATGAACGAAGCCACAGATATCCACGGCAGCCGTTCAGCTTGCACTATCCGCGCAAGGTTCCGCCCGAAGCGGCGGTTGTGAAAAGTCAGGGCGAAGGCGGGTGCTTGCGCGATGCCGGTGGCATCGCGTGCCCGACTGACGAGGCGCGCCGGGAGCGCGCCCGAACGCTGCAGGCGGCCCGAAGGGCGAGCGCCAAGGATGGCGCGAGTAACACCCCGCCAAGGACGGCCGGGCCGGCGCTCATACCACGGATGGTTACTCGCCGTCACTCCGCAGCGTATGCGCGGAAGCCAAAGCAGCGATCAAGGAAGATCGCACAAAAATTGCCGCTTGAACTCTGCCGCGAATTCGTCCGCACTGAAACGATGGTTCTGGGTGCCGGGCTGGGCGATTTTCAGCGCACCCATCAGCGACGCGATCCGGCCGGTAGTCGGCCAATCAAACCCCTTGAGCAGCCCGTGCAGCAGTCCGGCACGGTACGCATCCCCGCAACCGGTGGGATCGACGACCGCGCCCGGCTTCGCTGCCGGAATCTCGTGCGTGGCGCCGTCCGCGTGGATCACCGACCCATCCGCGCCATGCGTGACGATATACGCCTTCACCTTCGACGCGATTTCGGCCTCCGGCCAACCGGTGCGCTCGGACAGCAGGCTGGCTTCATAGCTGTTTACCGCCACGTAATCGGCCTGTTCGATGAAGGCGCGAAATTCCTCGCCCGAGAACAGCGACATCGCCTGGCCCGGATCGAAGATGAAAGGCGTGCCCTTCGCGGCGAATTCGGCGGCGTGCTGCAGCATGCCGTCACGGCCATCCGGCGCCACGATGCCGATGGCCGCATCGCCCACCGCGGTGACGCGGTTCAACTGGCTTTGCATCATCGCGCCCGGGTGAAAGGCGGTGATCTGGTTGTTGTCCTGATCGGTGGTGATGAAAGCCTGCGCGGTGAAGGTGCCAGGCACCTCGCGCACCTGGTCGAGGCGGATGCCGAGCTCGTCGAACCACGCGCGGTAGGGCGCGAAATCCTGCCCCACCGTCGCCATCGGCACGGGTTCTCCACCGAGCAACTTCAGGTTGTAGGCGATGTTGCCGGCGCAGCCGCCGAACTCGCGGCGCATCTGCGGCACCAGGAAGGACACGTTCAACATGTGTACCTTGTCCGGCAGGATGTGGTTCTTGAAGCGATCCTCGAACACCATGATGGTGTCGTAGGCCATGGAGCCGCAGATCAGGGCAGCGGGCATTGGTCCGGTTTCCTTTGCATGACACAAGCCGTCGATCGTAACGGTTGTGCGCCGCGGTTTCGAGCCGGCGGTCGAAAAATCCGCGTATGGGCGTCGGTTTACCATGCTTTCGTCCTTGCGCCGGGGCCGCGCTGTAACTAGACTGGCGCGTTCTTTCCCTCTCGCCTGTCGCCCAGGCCCGCACCCTGCCGGTTCGCGCATGTTCAAACTGTTCCGCGGCATCTTTTCCAACGACATTTCCATCGACCTTGGTACCGCGAACACGCTGATTTACGTGCGCGACCAGGGCATCGTGCTCAACGAACCGTCCGTGGTCGCGATCCGCCAGGATCGTGGCGCCGGCGGCCCGCGCTCGGTGGCGGCGGTCGGCAACGAAGCCAAGATGATGCTGGGCCGCACGCCCGGCAACATCGTCACGGTACGGCCGATGAAGGATGGCGTGATCGCCGACTTCACCATGACCGAGGCGATGCTGCAGCACTTCATCAAGCAGGTGCACAAAAACCGCTTCCTGCGCCCCAGCCCGCGCGTGCTGGTGTGCGTGCCGTGCGGCTCGACCCAGGTCGAGCGCCGCGCGATCAAGGAATCGGCCGAAGGCGCGGGCGCGCGTGACGTGTTCCTGATCGAGGAGCCGATGGCCGCCGCGATCGGCGCCGGCATCCCGGTGCACGAGGCGCGCGGCTCGATGGTGCTGGACATCGGCGGCGGCACCTCGGAAGTCGCGGTGATGAGCCTCAACGGCATCGTCTATTCGCAATCCGTGCGCATCGGCGGCGACCGTTTTGACGAAGCCATCATCAACTACGTGCGTCGCAGCAACGGCACGCTGATCGGCGAGCCCACCGCCGAGCGCATCAAGATCGAAATCGGCTGCGCCTATCCGCAGAAGGAAGTGCGCGAGATGGAAGTGTCCGGCCGCAACTTGGCTGAGGGCGTGCCGCGCATGTTCACCATCAACTGCAACGAAGTGCTGGAAGCGCTGCACGAACCGCTGCATGGCATCGTCGCGGCGGTGAAGGCGGCGCTGGAACAAACCCCACCGGAACTGTGCTCGGACGTGCACGAACGCGGCATCGTGCTGACCGGCGGCGGCGCGCTGCTGCGCGACATCGACAAGCTGATCAGCGAGGAAACCGGCCTGTACGTGCAGGTGGCCGATGATCCGCTGACCTGCGTCGCGCGTGGCGGCGGGCGTGCACTGGAGTTGATCGACATGCACGGAAGCGATTTCTTCGCGAGCGAGTAATGCGTTCGTCCATGAACGCTGCTCCGACCAGGGTGCCGCCAGCATGCAGTACCCAAGCGTCGCCACCTTCAGAACGGCCATCCATGGCCTGACTTTTCACAACAGCCGCTTCGAACGCACCTCCCCAAAAGCCTTCGCTGGTTTTTTTGCTATGTCTTTGTGAGCCGCCACGCCGCATCGCGCGGGCATTATTGCTACGCTTTGACCTTCGCTTCGCCCCACCCGTCCCGCCATGGCGCTTCCGCAAAAGGAATCCTCTCCGATCTTCTCGGACGCGACCGCGGGCACGCTGCGCCTGATTGCTTACCTCGCGTTGGCCGCAATCCTGATGGTGCTGGACCACCGCAACGGCTGGCTGCACCGGGCGCGTTACTTCACTGCTGCCGCGATCGTGCCGATCTACAAGATCGCGGCAGCACCGGCCGATTGGGTGCATGACGCCAGCACCGCGTTCGCCCAGCGCAGTGCGCTGATCGACGAGAACCGGCAATTACGCGAAACGTTGATGCTGGCGGAGGCGCGGCTCAATCGCATGGGTGCGGTGGCGCACCAGAACGAGCGTCTGAAGCAACTGCTGGATACGCAGCACCTGCTCGGCATGCACGCGCAACTGGCGCGCTTGATCGATGTGCAACTCGGACCGACCCGAGACCGCGTGATGTTGAACGTCGGCGCCGACGAAAGTGTCCGCGTCGGCCAGGTGGTGATCGATTCGCACGGCGTGATGGGACAGATCATCGAAACACTGCCGCACGCTTCGGTGGCGATGCTGGTGGTCGATCCAGATCATGCGATTCCGGTGATGCTTGCGCGCAATGGCCTGCGCGGCATCGCGCACGGCACCGGCGACCCCGATCAGTTGGTGGTACCGAATCTGCCGCTGTCCTCGGACATCAAACCCGGCGATCAGTGGGTCACGTCCGGGCTGGGCGGACGCTTCCCCGCGGGCTTTCCCGTGGGCACGATCACCGAGCTGCGGCACGGGTCGTCGGGCATGTTCCTGGAAGCACTTGTGAAGCCCGCCGCGGAACTGCAACGCAGCGGCGAAGTGCTGCTGCTGCGTGACCAACCCGATCCAGTCGGTCCGCCCGCACCCGCGCCCGAGGTCGGACCACCGTCATCGCTGGCGCCCACCACGGCGGCACAGAAACCGGTGCGCGCCCAACCGGCAGCACCACCAGCCACGCCCCCCGGAGACGCCCCGTGAACCGCGTGTATGCACAAGGCTGGGCATTCTGGATCGGCATCGCGCTGGCGTTGCTGCTGATGCTGATGCCGCTGCCCGCGATGATCCAGCCGCTGAAGCCGTACTGGCCCGCGCTGGTACTGATCTACTGGTCGCTCGAGTCGACCGACCGCGTGAGCATCGGGCTCGCGTTCTGCGTCGGCCTCGCCGCCGATCTCCTGAATGGCGCGCTGCTGGGCGATCAGGCCCTGCGCCTCGCGGTGATGGTGTTCATCGCCTTGCGCTTTCGTTCGCGCCTGCGCTTCTTTCCGATGTGGCAGCAATCGCTGGCGGTGTTCCTGCTGCTGCTCAACAACCACGTGCTGCAGACCTTGATACGCGCCTTCGCGGGCGATCCGGCGATGCCCGCGCTGTCGTGGCTTGCGCCAGCAGTGGGCGCGGCGATCTGGCCGTTCGTGTTCCTGATGCTGGACGACGTCAACACGCGCTTGCGCGGGAAAGGCGCCCGGGCCTCTTGACGCCATGACAAACGGTCACGCCGTCGGCCCTTTGCTCGCAGGGCAAGGAAAAGTGAGGAAGATGTATGTCGATACATAGACGAGCGATGACGCAGCCATGCGGGCAAAGGGCCCCGGCCCGAAGGGTTGCTCCGCAGCGGTCGCCATCCATCGGTGCACGCCTTGACCAGAGAACCACTCTGGCGCTGCGGCGCGCGCCTCGTCTGGCAACCGCTGCGGAAGCAACGCGATCCGCTTGGCATGGCGCCAAGAGGCCCCTTACATGAACGGGCGAGGCGAGCTGAAGGACGAACGTGCGCGGCGCGCACGTTTCGGCCGGCGCGCACTGGCCGGCTTCGCGATCATGCTGGCACTGGTAATGGTGGTCGCCGGGCGCTTCGTCTATTTGCAGGTGTACGAACACGCCGATTACTCGACGCGCGCCAAGGCCAACCGCGTGCGCCTGCGCCACCTGGCGCCGCCGCGTGGCTTGGTCTACGATCGCGAGGGCAAGCTGTTGGCCGACAACGTGCCAGCGTTCCGGCTGGATGTGGTGCCCGATCAAGTGAAGCACATGGACGCGATGCTGCAGCGGCTGTCCGCGGTGGTGCCGTTGACCGACGACGACATCCGGCGCTTCATGCAAAGCCTCAAGCAACACCGTTCCTTCGAATCGGTGCCGCTGAAGTTCCGCCTCACCGAAAGCGAGCGCGACCGCTTCGCGATCGACCAGTGGCAGTTCCCCGGTGTCAGCATCGCGCCCTACCTCACCCGCAATTATCCGTATGGCCCCGAATTCGCGCACGTGATCGGTTACGTCGGCCGCATCGACGACAAGGAACTGCAGCATATCGATCCCGACAAGTACGCCGGCACCACCCACATCGGCAAGACCGGCATCGAAAAGGAATACGAGGATTTGCTGCACGGCACGCCGGGTTACGAAGTGGTCGAGGTCAATGCCAACCAGCGGCCGTTGCGCGTGCTGCAACAGGTCGCCGCCAAACCCGGCAAGAACCTGTACCTGACCATCGACGAGCGCCTGCAGAAAGCCGCGATCGACGCCTTCGCCGGACAGACCGGCGCAGCGGTCGTGATCGATCCGCGCAATGGCGACGTGCTGGCGATGGTCACCGTGCCGAGCTTCGATCCCAACCTGTTCGTCAACGGGATCAGCCAAACCGATTACACGGCGCTGCTGGACGACGAGGAAAAACCGCTGCTCAACCGCGCGATGCGCGGCGGTTATCCGCCGGGTTCGACGATCAAGCCGTTCCTTGGGCTGGGCGGTTTGGAACTGGGCCTGCGCAAGACCACGGATACGGTGCTGTCCACCGGCACCTGGTATATCCCGGGTTCTTCGCGCGGCTACCGCGACGACACGCGCTACGGCGCCGGCAACGTCAACCTCGTGCAGGCCATCACGCAATCGGTCAACACCTACTTCTATTCGCTCGCCTACAAGATGGGCATCACGAAGTTCGATGAGTGGATGGCCAAATTCGGCTTCGGCAGCCCCACCGGCATCGATCTGCCCGATGAAACCGGCGGGGTGTTGCCTGCGCCAGAATGGAAACGCAAGACGTTCAACAAACCGTGGTACCCCGGCGAAACCGTTATCGCGGGCATCGGCCAGGGCTACTGGATGGTGACGCCGCTGCAGATGGCGCACGCACTCGCCACGCTTTCCGGCGGTGGGTTGTCGCACACGCCGCACCTGCTGACCGCGACCAGCGACGGGCTCGGCAAGCCGGAGGTCGCGTACAAGCAACCCGTGCCGGTGCAGATCACCCACGATCCCGCCGATCTCGAAGCGGTCAAGCAAGGCATGCTTGGCGTGGTGTACAACCCTGCCGGCACGGCTTACGCTGCAGGTATCGGTAAAGGTTTCCCTTACCTGATCGCGGGCAAGACCGGCACCGCGGAGCGCTATTCCCGCACCAGCGAGGCTTACAACACCAACAAGAACCTCGCGTATCTCGCCGCCCGCCATCGCGCGTGGTTCATCGCGTATGCGCCGGCCGACCATCCGCAGATCGCGATCGCGGTGGTGCTGGAACACGGCGCCTGGGGCGGCAGCGCGGCGGCGCCCATCGCGCGCAAGATCCTGGACCAGTGGCTGGCCGATACGCCGCCTTCGCAGCGGCCACCGGTGCCGCTCACCGCCGTTGCCACGCCGCCCGCAGCCTCCGCGCCGACGACGCCATGAACGATTTCGCGCTCACGCTCGCCGCACGCGCGTTCCGGATAGGACGCCGGGTGTTTTCGCGTCCGCGCATCGACCTGCCGCTCTCAATCGGCCTGCTGATCCTCGCGATGATGGGCCTGACCGTGCTGTACAGCGCCAGCAATCTCGACGCGGGCACGCTGGCCGGACAAGCGACGCGCTTCCTGATCGGCGCCGTGCTGATGATCGCGATCTCGCGCATTCCGCCCAACCTGCTGCGCGCGTGGACGCCATGGTTCTACGTGATCGGCGTGCTGCTGCTGGTCGTGGTCAAGGTGCTGGGCGAAGGCCAGGGCGCCAACCGCTGGCTCGACATTGGCGTGGTCCGTTTCCAGCCGTCCGAACTGATGAAACTCGCGATGCCGATGATGATTGCGTGGTACCTGCATCCGCGCCCGCTGCCGCCGCGCTGGCGCGACCTTCTCGTCACCGGTGTCTTGATTGCGATCCCCGCTTTCCTGATCTTCAAGCAACCCGACCTCGGCACCGCGTTGCTGGTCGCGGCCTCGGGCCTGTTCGTGCTGTTCCTCGCCGGCCTGCAATGGTGGAAGATCGGCGCCGCGATTGTCGCGTTGGCCGCCGCCGCACCGATCGCCCTGCATTTCATGCACGGTTACCAACGCCAGCGCATCGTGACATTCCTGCATCCCGAGAGCGACCCGCTCGGCAGCGGCTGGCACATCCTGCAATCGATGATCGCGGTGGGCTCCGGCGGCGTGCTCGGCAAGGGCTTCAACCAGGGCACGCAATCGAAACTGGAATTCCTGCCCGAGCACACCACCGACTTCATCTTCGCAGTGCTGGGTGAGGAATTCGGATTGATCGGCGTGCTCGTGCTGCTGGCGGTGTATGCGTTCATCGTCGGCCGCTGCTTGTGGATCGCCGCCAACGCGCGCGATACCTGGTCACGGCTTGTCGCGGGCGCGTTCGCGTTGGCCTTCATGGTGTACGTGATCGTCAACGGCGGCATGATCGCCGGCCTGCTGCCGGTGGTCGGGGTGCCGCTGCCGCTGGTGAGCTACGGCGGCACGTCCGCGATCACATTGCTGGCGGGCTTCGGTGTGGTGATGTCGATTCACGCGCACAGGAAGTGGACGCCATAGCGCGGCGACACGCTGTCATGTTCGTCGTCCCGGCGCAGGCCGGGACCCAGTGTCTTGGTTGTTCGCTTTAGACCTCCCTGTCTTTTTCCGCCCGCCCCCGGGCGGCCGTCGTCGAAGCAAAACCCGTGCCGTTGCATGACATCGAGAAGCGCGTGTAGGAGCGGGCCACGCCCGCGACTGCTGTGCGAGAACCCGTTGCGCGCATGAATCGCCGCCCGGCAAAGGCGGACTCGCTAGAATGCGCGTTTGCCTTGCAACCCGCGCTGCGCGCGGAACCCGGGACTAGGCCTGAGAATGGACAAGAGTTTCGACCCCAAGCAGATCGAATCGAAGTGGTACGCGCGCTGGGAAGACGCGGGCTGCTTCAAGCCGTCCGGCAAGGGTGAGCCCTGGTCGATCCTGCTGCCGCCGCCGAACGTCACCGGCACGTTGCACATGGGCCACGCGTTCCAGCAGACGATCATGGATGCGTTGATTCGCCACGCGCGCATGTCTGGCAAAAACACCTTGTGGCAAGGCGGTACAGATCACGCTGGCATCGCCACCCAGAAAATTGTCGAAAACCAGTTGGCGGCGCAAGGCAAGACCCGGCACGACCTCGGCCGCGAAAAGTTCGTCGAGCGCGTGTGGCAGTGGAAGCAGGAATCGGGTTCAACGATTACCGAACAAATGCGCCGGTTGGGCGCGTCGGTGGATTGGTCGCGCGAACGTTTCACGATGGACGAAGGCCTGTCCGCCGCGGTGCGCAAGGTATTCGTCGAGTGGTATCGCGCCGGCCTGATCTATCGCGGCAACCGGCTGGTGAACTGGGATCCGGTATTGATGACCGCGGTGTCGGATCTCGAGGTCAACAACGTCGAGCGCGATGGGTTCCTTTGGTCGATCCTGTATCCATTCAGTGACAAGTCGCTGCGGGGTCCGAACGGCGCGCTCGGGCTGACTATCGCCACGACCCGACCGGAAACCATGCTCGGCGACGTGGCGCTCGCAGTGCACCCGGAGGACGAACGCTACAAGGCTTTCGTCGGCAAAACAGTGGAACTGCCACTCACTGGTCGACATATCCCAATCATTGCCGACGACTATGTCGATCGCGAGTTCGGGACCGGATGCGTGAAGATCACGCCAGCGCACGACTTCAACGACTATGCAATGGCCCAGCGCCAAGATCCTGCGTTACCGCTGCAAAGCGCATTAAGTCTCGATGCCAAGGTCATCACTCGTGCATATGAGGAAAAAATCTGGGCCAACGTCAAAACACCTAGGCCATCCAAGCATCCATTGATCGCATTTGAAAGCGGGTTCCTGACCGATTTCATTCCTGAGAAGTATCAAGGCCTCGACCGCTACGTCGCGCGAAAGCAGATCCTCGCCGATCTCGAAGCGCTGGGCCTGCTGGTCGAAGCCAAACCGCACAAGCTGCAGGTGCCGGTCAGCCAGCGCTCGGACGCGGTGATCGAGCCGATGCTGACCGACCAGTGGTTTGTCGACCTGACTTCGCATGTACAAAAAGACGGCCGCCCCGGCGGACGCAGCGCAATCACGCAACCCGCGCTCGACGCGGTGCACAACGGCGACATCAAGTTCGTGCCGGAAAACTGGGCGACGACCTACACGCAGTGGCTCGACAACATCCAGGACTGGTGCATTTCGCGCCAGTTGTGGTGGGGTCATCGCATTCCGGCGTGGTACGACGAGGCAGGCAACATTTTCGTGGGCGAGGACGAAGCGGATTTGCTGGCGCATTACCCGGAGCTGCGCGACGAAAACGGCGGGTTGTCACCCGCCCTACGCCAGGACAACGATGTGCTGGACACATGGTTTTCGTCCGCGCTGTGGCCGTTCTCGACGCTCGGCTGGCCATCGGACGAACCGGTGAAGAACGAGCGCGGCGAAATCGTCGCGAACTGGCCGAGCGACAAGATTTTCCTGCCGAGCCAGGTACTGGTCACCGGTTTCGACATCATCTTCTTCTGGGTCGCGCGGATGGTGATGACGACCTTGTACTTCACGAAACAAGTGCCGTTCCGCGAGGTGTACATCAATGCGATCGTGCGCGATGCGGAAGGCCAGAAGATGTCGAAGTCCAAGGGCAACACCCTGGACCCGCTGGACCTGATCGACGGCATCACCCTGCCCGCGCTGGTCGAGAAATCGACCAAGTCACTGCTTATCCCGCAGGTGCGCGAAAAAGTCGAGAAGCGCATCCGCAAGGATTACCCCGATGGCATCACTGCGATCGGCACCGATGCGCTGCGTTTCACCTTCGCCGCGCTGGCCAGTTACAGCCGTACCATCAACTTCGATCTGAAGCGCGCGGAAGGCTACAAGGCGTTCTGCAACAAGCTGTGGAACGCGGCGCGGTTTGTGCTGATGAACAGCTTTTCCCCTCTCCCTCCGGGTACGGCCGCCATCCATGGCCAAGAGCTCCGTGGTGGCGCGCAAGCGCCGGGTGAGGGTTCGGGTCCGGTGCGACATCTCGGCGAAGTCGTACCCTCACCCCAACCCCTCTCCCGAGGGGAGAGGGGCTCAAAACCCGCAACCGAAGCGGAACGCTGGATCATCACCCGGCTGCACGCGACGCTTGCGGAGGCCGAACAATATTTCGCGACGTACCGCTTCGATCACCTCGCGCAGGCGCTGTACGAATTCGTGTGGAACGAGTATTGCGACTGGTTCCTCGAACTTTCGAAGCCTGCTTTGAATGGCGACGATGCGCAGGCCGCCGCGTCCACCCGTCGCACGTTGCTGGTGGTACTGGAAACCGCGTTGCGCGCGCTGCATCCGATCATTCCGTTCATCACCGAGGAAATCTGGCAAGCAGTCGCGCCGCAGCTTGGCTTGGAAGCAGCCAGCGTCCTCGACAGGCCCTACCCACGCGCGAACGAATTCGCGGCGGACGCGACAGCCAGCGCCGAGATCGAATGGTTCAAGGCGGTACTGACCGGCGTGCGCAAGATCCGTTCGGAAATGAACATCGCTCCGGGCAAGACCATTCCGTTGCTGCTGGCCGATGGTGATGCCGAAGACCGGCGCCGCGCGGAGAAATTTTCCGCGCAGATCGAATTCCTCGCGCGCTGCGAAACGCCGCGCTGGCTTGAATCGAACGAGGCCGAACCCGCCGCCGCGGCTGCCGTGGTCGGCAACCTGCGCGTGCTGATCCCGCTCGCCGGATTGATCGATCTCGGCGCCGAACGCGCGCGTCTTTCCAGGGAGATCGCGCGCATCCAGGCCGAGATCAAGAAGTGCGAAGGCAAGCTCGGCAATGCGAACTTCGTGGATCACGCGCCCATAACCGTCGTCGAGCAGGAACGCATGCGGTTGTCCGACTGGAATGCCCAGATCGACGCGCTGCGGGGCCAGGCCGAAAAGCTCGGCGCCTGACGCGCTGCGCGTTACTCCAACTGTCCGGCTTCATCCGGAAACAACACGTCGATGAAGCCGAAGCGCGAGAAGTCGGTGATGCGCGAAGGGTACAAGCGCCCGATCAGGTGATCGCATTCGTGCTGGACCACACGCGCATGAAACCCTTCGGCCGTACGGTCGATCGGCGTGCCGCTCGGATCCATGCCCTGGTAGCGGATCAGGCTGTGCCGGCTGACCACGCCGCGCAGGCCCGGCACCGACAGGCAGCCTTCCCAGCCTTCTTCCATGTCGTGCGACAGTGGCGTGATCAGCGGATTCAGCAGGATCGTGCGCGGCACTTCCGGTTCTTCCGGATAACGATCGGAATGCTCGAAGCCGAACACCACCAGTTGCAGATCCACGCCGATCTGCGGTGCGGCCAGGCCCACGCCGTCGGCCGCCTGCATGGTTTCGAACATGTCGGTGATCAGGTCGTTCAATTCGGCGGTGCCGAACATCGAGGCCGGTACGGGCGGTGCGACACGCAACAAGCGCGGGTCGCCCATCTTCAGGATTTCGCGGATCATGCTTGGCTCTTGCAGGTTTAGGGTCGCCGCCGGCGATGTAGCCACAGCAGCGGAGCGGTCGCAATGAAGTGCGACGCGATTCCGCACGCGACCAGTGCGCGCGTCGCCGGCTTGCGTGCGGCCGGATCGAACTTCCGGAACCAGCGCCACATGCCACGATGCTTATGGTAGCTGACGAATACCGGGCGGTGCGCGCTGGAACCGCCCTTGGCGTGGAGCACCCGCACGTTGCCCGCGAGCCACACCGTGTAACCCGCGTCACGCACGCGCCGGCACAGGTCCAGGTCCTCGCAATGCAGGAAGTAGCGGTCATCGAAGCCGTGCAACCGCTCGAACACCGCGCGCGGCAGCAGCATCAATGCACCCGAAACATTTTCGACTTCGATCGGGTCCTGCGGAATCGGACCCGGCACATCCACGCCTTCGTAGCGCGCGTTCTCGGCTTCACGCTTCGCGCGACCCGTCATCTCGTTGAGCGAGCGTCGCAGCAGCGGATCGCGCCGGCGCGAGGCCGGATCAGGCGCACCGTCCGCATCGCACACCACCGCGCCGACGAGGCCCGCATCGGGCCTTGCGCGCAACACGTCCAGCATGCGCGCCAGCGTGTCTTTTTCCAGCAGGCAATCGGGGTTCAGTACCAGCAGCGTGTCGCCGTGCGCCTGCCGCGCGCCGATGTTTGCTGCCGGACCGAAGCCGAGATTCGCCTGGTTGTAGATCACGCGCAGGCGTTCGTCGTGCTCGTAAGCGCGCGCCAGCGCCTGCGGCATCCCGTCACGCGACGCATTGTCGACGACGACCAATTCCACCGGCACGCTGGACACCAGCGCGCGCGCGACGCACTCGCGCAACGGCGCGCCGCTGTCGGCAGCGACGATGAGAATGGACGTCAGTGTCGCGGGCATCCGCGCAGTCTAGCGGCCTGCTCGCACTGTGTGCTGATGCGAACTGCCCGCCGCTCCGCCCTGCGAATAGGCAGCGATCAGGAGCGCCCGCCGCCATCTGCCAACGCGGTTTTCAGGACGAACCGCGTGTCCCTGACAAACAATCCCCCACTGTCGATCGCGTCGGCGCTCGTGCGGGATGCGCCCGAAACATTCTTGCGAGCCCAGGGAACGTCCTGCACCGGCCCCGGGAGATACGCGTTCCATTGGCCGTAACGATGGGTGGGTGCGGAACAACAAGGCCCGAGCGTGTAATTGATCGGCACCTGCACAACCCAATGGTCCTTTGCGGCATTCGGACCCGTCGTCGGAATACTGAATTGCCATTTGCTGGCCGCACGCAATGTGGCATTTGCAAGCACCTTGCGGTAATGCGCCGGCCAGTCCGTCACGCTGTACAGATTGACCTGTCGCACGGCAGCTTGCGAGACGCGTCCGTCCCGGCCGATCTGAAGCACCAGAAACACCTCACCGCCTACGCGTGCCTGCAGGGCGTCCATTGGATAACTCGGCGGATCCCGATGGGCATAGCGAACGGCTGTGCCGGGGGGACATTCGCCGGGGAGGTTGCTCTTGGCCCGGGCGTCACAACCGAATGCGGCGCCGGCAACGCTGACCGTAGCGTGCTGCGCGTCGACCATGTCGGCAACGATTCGCAACGACATGCCAGCCTTGGCCGTCACCGCCTTGCCGTCGGCCATAATCGGAACGAACTGCCAACGTGACACCGTCGTCTGAATGATCTGGCGCACTGCAGATGGGAGCTTGTCCAAACCCTGCACTGTATAGCCCCGGACGCCACCATCCGGATTCACCGTGATCGTGCCGGTGACCAGCATGCTTCCCTCGACCGGCGTTCCAGCCGCGAATACCACAGCCGGCATGGCCAACGCCACCAGCAGCCACCGTGCAAAACGTGCCATCACACTCTCCTTGCAGTGTGAACGTCAACGCATACTAGCGCTGCACAACTTGCATCCCGCTGATATGCAGGCTGTCTGCAATTACCGCGCGCAGGCGGTCGGCAGCGTCGCGGCTGACGACGGGACCCGCGCGAACGCGCCAGACCGTGCCGGTGGCTATCTGCGCGCTTTCGACGTAGCTCGCGTAACCAAGCTGCTGCAGCCTGCCGCTCAGGGCCTGCGCGTCGGCATCGCTGGTGAAGGACGCAACCTGTACGGCCCAGCCGCCCGATGGCGCGGCTGCGGGCACATCATTCGCGGGCACGGTTTCCGCGGGCGTTCCAGCAGGAGCACCCGCGTCATCTCCGCCAGCCGGCGCGCTGCTGGCACTGCCTCCCGGCAGGATCGGCTTCAACGATTCGAACTGGGTTTCGTATTCGTCGGTATTCCGGCGCGCTTCCTCGGAATTGCGGATGATGCGCGGTGTGATCAACACGATCAGCTCGGTGCGCGACCGGTTGCGATCGGTGGTACCGAACAGGCGGCCGAGTACCGGAATCCGGTTGAGGAATGGCACGCCGTTGTCCTGGACGCTGTCGGTCTGCTGGATCATGCCGCCCAGCAACACCGTCTGGCCGCTCTGCACCGCGACTTCGGTCGAGAGCGCGCGGTTGGAAATCGTGTAATTGCCGTTCTTGTCGGTGGTGGCGGAAGGCTTGCTGACGATCTGCTGCACGTCCATATACACCAGCCCGCCCGGGCTCACGCGTGGCACCACGTCCAGCAGCACGCCGGTGTCGATGTATTGCACCTGGCCTGCGTTGACGTTGTCCGAGGTGGAACCAATGCCCGGCACGAGAAATGTCTGCACGATCGGAATCTTCTCGCCCACCTTGAAGGTGGTTTCCTGATTGTTGAGCACCACGGTGGAAGGCGCCGACAAGACCTTGGCATCACCGCTAGTCTCCAGCGCGCTCAATGCGAATTGCAGCTTGTTGCCCGCGAACGAGTAGAACAAAGCATCCGACGTCGCGTACTGAACACCACCCAGGCCCGCAGCGCCCTGGTGGCGGCGGTACGCGTTGTCGACGCCGGGCGTGGGCGGTGACCCGGGCTGGCTGCCCATCAGGCCGCCGAGGTAATACTGCACGCCGAACTGGAACTCGCCGGTCAGATTGACTTCCAGCACCTTGGTTTCGATCTGCACCTGCAGCGGCTTCTCGTCGAGGCGCTCGATGACCGGCAGCAGTTTTTGCCACGCGCTCGGCGTCGCGCGGATCAGCAACTGGTTGTTCTCGTTGACGGCGGCGATGCGCACGCCCTCGCTGGTCGTGAAGGCGACGCTGCCCTGGTTGCCCTGCTGCTGGCGGCGGCTCTGGGTGGAGCCGGAAATCATGCTGCTGTCGCTGCCGCCGCCGCTTCCGCCGAACGTATCGCTGCCGCCGCTGTCGGTGCCGCCACCGAACGTGCTGTCCTGCGCGAAGGAACCAAATCCCGACTGCGCGCCGAGCCGGCCCTGGCCGGTCTGTTCCAGTGGCGAGAAGCCCGGCGCGACCGCGCCGGCCTGGTTCTGGGAATTGCCGTTGCTGCCGTTGCCGAACAATTCGTTGAGGTGTTTGGCGAGATCCGACGCCTTCACGTTGAGCACGTTGTACACGTACAGGCCCGACGCATTCCCGGCGCCGTTGTCGATGGTCGTGACCAGCCGGCGCACCTCGTCGATGTAGGAAGGCTGCGAGGTGATCACCACCAGCGAGTTGCTCTGCTTGAGCGGAATCAGGCGGACCATGCTGGACAGGCTGCCCGCGCCCGCGGAGCCGGAATTGCCGAACGTCACGGTGACGTTGCTGCCGGGCACCTTCTGCTGGGTTTCGTTTTTCTCGCCGCCCTGCTCGGTGAAAATCGTTTCCAGTTGACCGACCAGTTCCGCGGCCTGCACGTGCTGCAACGGAATCACCACCACCGACATCCCGCGCAGCCAATCCACGTCGAAGGTGCGCACGATGCGCTGGTAATTGGCCAGCTCGTCGGGCGTGCCGCCCATCACCAGAATATTCCGCAGCGGATCGACCAGCAGGAATGCCTTGGAGTCCGCGAATGGCTTCAGCAATTTCTGCATCGCCTCGGCCGATACGTAATGCAGCGGAAACAGACGCGCCGCATAGCCCGCGCCGGGCGACACCGCGCCCAGTCCCGGCACCAGATTTCCTGCCGCGGCCTGGTCGATCGGTACCACGAGATAGCGCGCGTTCTGGTGGATCAGCGCGTTGCCCGTCCACGACAGCAGCATCTGCAGGATCGGCAACACTTCATCCTGCGTGACCGGCTGCGAGGTGGCAAATGTCACCGTGCCCTTGACGTCGGGCGCGATCGAATAATTGGCGTGCAGCACGTCGCCGAGGATGGCCTTGACCGCGGCCTGCACCGGCTGGTTGTCGAAGTTGAAGGTGATGGTGCCGCCGGCATTGGCGACGCCGCCGGACTTGCCGTGCGCGGCGGCCGCGTTGATGAACACGCCGGTGCCGTATTGCTGCTGCGGCGCCTCCGCATTCGCGAGCGTCTGGTTTTGTTCGTTGCCGACGTCCAGCGGCTGGGGCGCGGGCTTTTGGGTACCGGCGATCGCCTCGCGCTGCACCGAGTAGTCATTGTTCGGCCGAATCTGCGGGGTACAGCCCGCCAACACTCCGACGGCGCAGATGACCCCCAGCGTAGCCAGCTTCTTGTACACGTGGTGCTCTCCAGACGATCGAACTGCATGAAGCCGGTCACGCCGGCCTTGAATCAACCGCCATCATCGTGTTGGCGTGCCGCGCGGCGCCGTGCCGCTTCGATCCGCGCCTTCAATTGCCGGGCGCGCGCTTCGGCGGACGAATGTTCGCCGGGCCCGGCCATGGGCACCTCCCGCCCCGAATCGTTCTGCACTTGGCGCGAAACCATAGCAGATACGCCCTGTCCCGCGTCTTGCTGGGGCTGCGCGCCGTCCTGCGCGGACGCACTCGGGTCGGGCGACGGGCCCGGGATCAGTTGCAGGTTCACGCGCGAGCCCGAGGACTCCACCACCGCGCTGCGCGGATGCAATTCGACCAGCGCCGGGCCGCCCCTGGACGGCCGGCCTTCGATGATGCGGTAATCCTTGTTGTTGGTCCTGTCGTGCAGGATCGCCATCTTCAGGTTCGGCAGCATGATCACGCCGGTCAACTGCAGGTCGCCGGTCGCTTCATCGCCATTGCCGGCCGCGGCTTCGGGCGTGCGCGAAGGATTGAACAACGGGTGCTGCCAGACCTCGGCGTACTGGTCCAGCGGCGGCACCGTGGGCGCCGGCAGGTTGGTCCCGAGCGGCGGCAATTTGGGCGGCGCGGTTTTTTCGTGCCAGCGCGCGCCGCGCCCCAAGCCCAGCCACAGGGCGATCAGGATCAGCAGCAGCACCACGGCCACGATGCCCAACGACGGCGTGAGGCGGCGGCGGTCGGCGGCGTTCATGGCGGCGAACTCGACGGACGCAGGTAACCCGACAGCGAAAGCTGCGCCTGCATGCGCCCGGTGGGCGAGCGGGCAATGGTCAGGTTGTCCACGAACAGGTATGGCAGGCCGCGATCGAAATCGTGCAGTACCGCGGCCAGCGGCTGCATGCCGCAATCGAGCGTGATGCTGACGCTGACGCGGCGGAACGGTTCGTTGCCGCTGTCCTGCTCGATCGGCATCTTGGAAGGCATGCTGCAGCCTGCGCCTTCGTGTTCGTGCGCCGCCACCACGTCGGTGGCGCGCTGGATAAGGTCGGCGGAGGCCGTACTCGGATCGGTGGCCGAGAGGAACGCGCCGACCGTGGCGCCGCCGCGTTCCAGGTCCGCGACGCGCTTTTGCAGCAGCGGCTGCTCCGCGATCGCCGCGGCGTACTTCGCGTGGATCGATTGCAGGTCGTGCATCTGGTTGTCCTCGCTCGTCAGCGGCGCGACGAACCACCAGTGCAGCAGCACGAAATACGCAATCGCCAACGCGACCAATGCCAGCACGATCGCGGCCATGCGCGATTGCACCGGCGTCATGCGTCGGGCGTCAATGCGCATCGGCGGGGCCTTGCTGCTTGACGCGCGCGGTCAGCTCGAAGCGTTCCTTGCCGGAGGCGGGATCGGGCTGGATCACGCCCTGCAACTTGGGTTCCCCGAATACCTTCGAACCGCCCAGCTTGTCGACCAGCGCCGCGGCCTTGTCGGCTTCGCCCTTGATGTCGAGGCCGCCGGAATCATCCAGCGTCATCGCATCCAGCCACGACGTCGCGGGCATGCGCCGGGTCAATTCGTCCAGTACCGCGAGTGGCGGCGGATTCTCCGCCTTGCGCTTCACCAGGAATTGCGAAGCGGCGACTGCCGCGGTCAACTGCGCGCGCAACTGTTCGGATTGGGTCGCCTGTGCACGCATTGCGTCCACCTCGTCCTGCATCTTCGCCAACGCCGCGCGGCGATTGCCCAGCCACTGCGCCAGCACCAGCACCACCAGCAGCACGCAGCCCGCGGCGAGGATCCAGTTCAGGCGCCGCCACTTGTCCAGCCTGCGCGGGCGGCGGCCGGGCGGCAACAAATCCACGCCTGCAAGCGCGCCGTTGCTGGACTGGACATCCACGCAATCGGGATGCACGCCGATTGCGGCAAGGCGTTCCAGCATGGGATCCAGTTCGGCCCGCGGCGCGGCGTACAGGTCCAACGCCACCTGACCCGCAGGCGCAGGCGCCAGGCTGACGCGCACGTCGTAATAAAGTTGGTCGGGTTTGAAAGGCGTCTGCCGGTCGAGTTCGTAACCGACCACCTTGCGTGGATCGGCGGCGGCGGCAAGCGGCATCAGCAGCCGCCGCTGCAGCACCGAGGCTCCCGCCACCACCAGCACCAGGCGGCGATCATCCGGATCGATGCCGGCGCACGCGCTCGTGAAGGCGGCACGCTGTGCTTCGACGGGAAGCTCCGCCGGAATCGTGGCCAGCAGGTCGCCCGTGCGGGCGCGTTTCACGAGCAGCACATCCGCGTCCATGGTCAAACGCAGCACATCTGGACCGCGCTGCAGCCACGCGCGCATTCGCACCGGCAGCAACGCGACCAATTCACCGCCCCACCAACGCAGAAACCCCGGCAGCGGCGAGCGCGACCAGGCAAGCTTCATGCGTTCTATGGATGGTGCGCTCGCGGTGGCCATGGCTCGGGTTCGGGTTTCAGGGCGCTGGCGTGGAATCATTGCGCCAGTCCAGTACTTTGTACGGGCGTGCCTGGGTTCCCGTCAACGCCAAGCGTAGCGTGACATCCAGGCCCGCGCGGTTGCCGTCGGGCATTTCCGCGACGCTGAACACACGTTCCACCACGCCGCCATACCCGGCCACCAGCGGGCCATTCGCCACCGCGCCGAAGGCTTGGCCGTTGCCGGCGCCACGCCGCGCCACGCGCTTGCGGCGGGCGTCCACCAGCGTTTCGGCCTGCGCGACGCCGATGCCGCGCAGCGACGCGAGCACCAGCGCGCCGGTGTACGACGCATCCGGGAAATTACGCCCCGAATACACCGTGACGGCATTTTCGATCTTGCCGAACAAGGCCAGATCCATGCCCGGCAGCCGCGCCAACTGGTCGATCGCGCGGAACGGCTGGCCGGCCCTGCCCGAGGCTCCGCCGCGCGATGACACCACGGCGTCCGCAAGCTGTCCCGCGCGCATTGCATCCACGCCCGCGGCCTGGAAGATGCCGCGCAGCAACCCGGCCGGCGCCGCGTTGAGATCGGCCATGCCGCTCACGTCGACCACCCTGACGGTGACCTTGGCGCCGTCGAATGCGAAGGTGTAAGGGCGGCCGTCCGGCACCCATTGATATTGCTGGTCGGACGCACGCAGACCTGCGACGGCTTGCGCAAGCCCGGCCTCGGCAGCAAGTTCGGCGCGCGCATGCTCCGCGCCGTAGAGCGCGGCCTGGCTGTGGCTGCGCGATGCCGCCGCCACGCCCGCCAGCAGTGCCGCGAGCAAAATCGTCGCCCACAGGACCAGCAACAAGGCCGTGCCGCGCTCGTGCCGCCTCATTGCGAACCTCCGACCTGCGCGCCGAAGCCCTGGCCCGTGCGCACCGGGATCACCATGTCCGGGAATCCCACCCGCGTGCGCCATGCGGGATCGAGATGGATGCGCACCGCCAGCGGCAGTCCGTTGGTGGCTTGCCAGTCGTCACGCCATGCCGGCGGTTTGCCGAACGCGGCGGCAGCGAGATACTCGAATTTGCCGCCGCGCAGACCCGTCAGCAACACGTGCTCGACCGGCTGCGCGTTCGCCGCCTGGTCATCCGTGTACGATCGGTAATCGAGGCGCAACGACATGCCCGCGCCTTCCTTTTGCAGGCTCACGGTCTGGATGTACAAACCCGCATGGCCGGATTGCATGGGCAACGTCGCGACGTACTCCATCGACGTTGCATCGCCCTGGAACATGCGTGCCGCCGAGCCGTCCGCGGACACGAAAGGCTGCGGCCCCGCGGCGCCCACGTAGCGGCGCAGGAATTGCTGCACGGTGCGCACGGCTTCGCTCTGCGCCATCAGGGCATCGGCGGAATGGGTGACGCGCGCGGCACCACGCATCGCACCCCACACACCCAGCATCACGAAGGCCAGCAGCGCCAGCGCCAGCAGGATTTCCAGCAAGGTGAAACCGCACTGGCGGGCCGCGCGTTTCATTCGTCCGTGTCCTGCGACGGCGGCGCAGCCTGCGCGCGCTGGGTGGACAGCCGCAGCACGCGGCCCGCACCGTACTGCACCGTCGCATCAAGCTGGTAAAGCTCGATGTTGGCCGCCTGAGCCATCATCGCCCCACCTCCTTGCTGCAGCGTGACAGCCGCGGCGCCCGTGCCCTGCGACGGCCGCGGCAACGCGTGCACCTTCAGTGTCCAGCGTATGCCGTCGCCAAAGGTTCCCTCGGTGCTTTCATTTTTCAATGGCCCGATCAGGCCCTGTTCCGCGAACAGGCTTTGCGCGTGCTCGACCGCCGCGTCCAGCGCGGCGGCATGCGCGGCATTCTGCGCGGATTTTCCGAGCGCTCCCAGGCCGATCGCGAACGCAATCGCCAGCAGCGCGATCGCGGCCAATACTTCGATCAACGTGAAGCCGCGGCATGGGGTCAGGTTCACTTTTGCGCAACGTCGATGCGCAGTCGCGAAACGTGCGGCACGGAAAAGTGAACCTGACCCCGGCTTTGCCTTCACTTTGACGCCCCGTGACTTACCGTCACTGCACCGGTCAGCCAGTCCACATCCACGCGCGCGCCGCGCCGGGCCTCGCTCAAGGTGATGTTGCCACCACTGGAACTGCCATCCGGGAAATAGCCGATGCGCGCGATGCCGGGTTGCTTGCCGGCCTCCGCGGCCGACTCGACGTGAACGGTTGCGGCAGCCGGCAACCCGCGCGGGTCGCGCCCCGGCACCCTGTAGGAATGCGCGCGCAGGTCGACGCTGAACCATTGCGGCTTGCCGGTCGCCATCGCGCGCGTGCGGGTATCGCGCAGCCCAGCCGCGACACGTTGCGCAGCCGCCTGCAACTCGCCGCGGCTGCGCCCGCGCAACGCCACGGCGGTCACCGTGGCGGCGATCGCGATCAGCACGATCACCGCCAGCATTTCGATCAGGGTGAAACCGGTTTTCGGGACTCGGGGCTCGGGACTCGGGACTCGACGCCGCGAATTCAGACCACGATGCCTCAATGCCGTCATTCCGGCGAAAGCCGGAATCCATCTTGTTCTTGCCGAAAGAGCAACATCAAAATGGATTCCGGGTTCCGCCTTCGGCGGCCCCGGAATGACGTCGAATGATTCTTGCCGGCCTACGCGAGTCCCGAGTCCCGAGTCCCGGGTCCCGGCTCTACTGCCAGTTGCCGTAATCACGATCGATGCCCTCGCCCCCGGGCTTGCCGTCGCGGCCGTAGAAGATGATGTCGTACTGGCCGTGCTTGCCGGGATAGACATAGCCGTATGGATGGCCAAACGGATCGCTGAGATCGGCGGGCTTGGCATATGGACCGTTCCACGAGGGTGCGTTCAACGGCTTGGTGATCAGGTCGTCGGGCGCTTTCGGCGGGGAGCCATTGTCCAGCGCGTAGGCCTGCACGTCCTGGTCGAGCTTGGTCACACCGATCTTGCCGGCATCCCACTTGCCGGTGTCCACACGTCCGGACACGGAACGCGCGACGATCACGCCGACGATACCGAGCAACACGATCACGGCCAGCATTTCCAGAAGGGTGAAACCACGACGATGCAGCGGGACTCTAGACTCGGGACCCGGGGCCCGGGGAACGCCTACGAAACCCCCGTCGTCATTCCGGGGTCGCGCGCAGCGCGGAACCCAGACTGCGTTTGCAGAGCCTGTCCCGGACTTGATCCGGGAATTGCAAACGCGAACGCCGGAGGCGGCCTGAAAGGCGGGCGCCAAGGATGGCGCGAGTAATCCATTTTGATTTTCCTGCATCGATGGAAAAGAACAAAATGGATTACTCGCAGCTCCTGCTGCGCGCCCTTCGGGCCATTCGCTACGCGAATGTTCGCTCCGGCATCCTGCCTTCGCAGTCCGGCTTTCGCCGGAATGACGCCTCCGACAGACGGTTTTGCGAGTCTCAAGTCCCGAGTCCCGGGTCCCGAACAGTTTCAGGAGACGCATATCAAACCTCGAAGTTGAATTCATTGAATACTGCCGGTCAAACTCAACAACGGCAGCAGGATGGACATCATGATTCCAGCGACCAGCAGCGCCATCACGATGGTCAATATCGGCACCAGCGCCGACAGCATCTTGTCGATCGCCGATTTCACTTCGCCGTCGTAGGTGTCGGCGGCGCGCAGCAGCATGTCGTCCAGCGTGCCCGATTCCTCGCCGACCATGGTGATCTGGATCGCGAGCTTCGGGAATCCGGTATGCGCGGTCAGCGCGTGCGACAGCGAATCGCCGCCCTTGACGGCCTCGATGGCGGGTTCCAGTTGCGCCGACAGTTCACGGTTGGACACTACTTGGCGCGCGATGCCCAACGCGGCCAGCAGCGACACGCCATTCTTCAGCATCGAGCCGAGCGTGCGCATCAGCCGCGCGGTATCCACCTTCAGCAGCAGCGGGCCGAACACCTTGACGCGCAGCAGCCGCGCGTCGAATGCGCGCCGCACCGCGGGATCGCGCATCCGCGCGCCCGCGTACAAACCGGCAATCACCAGCGCGGCCAGCACCAGCAGTCCCCAATCGTGCAGGAAACTGCCGAACGCCATCAAAACACGCGTGATCAGCGGAACCTGCACATTCATGTCATGGAAGATCGGAACGAACTGCGGCAGCACGAACGCGAGCAGCAGGATCAGCGAGCCGAGCACGCCGAACAACAGGAATGCGGGATACACCAGCGCGCCGATCACGCTCTCGCGCAGCTTGCGCGCACGCGTCAGGTAATCGGCGAGGCGCGCCAGCGCGGCATCCAGCGCGCCGCCCGCTTCGCCCGCGCGCACCATGCTCAAATAGAGCTTGCTGAACACGCCGTGTTCTTCTTCCATTGCGCGCGACAACGACGCGCCACCGCGCACGCGGTCGCGGATGCGTTCCACCACGTGGCGGGCGCGCTCGCCTTCCGGCAATTCGAGCAACATCTGCAGCGCGCGATCCAGCGGCAAGCCCGCGTGCAGCAGGATGCCGAGTTGTTCGGTGAATTCGACCAGTGCCGCGCCGGACAACGTTTTCTTGCGCAGGCCGCCGAACAGCGATCCGCCGCCCGCGGCGTCGGTTGCTTCCAGCGGCACGTTGCCTTGTTCCTGCAAGCGCGCGACCACGTCGTCGGCGGACGCCGCGTCCATCCGCCCCTCGACGGTCTCGCCGGCGGGCGTGACAGCCTTGTAGCGAAACGACGCCATCATTCGTCCTGCGTCACGCGCAGAACCTCCTCAATGGTCGTGAGCCCCGCCAACGCCTTGCGCAAGCCGTCCTCGTACATCGTGTGCATGCCGCTTGCGCGCGCGGCGCGTTCGATGTCGGAGGCGTCGGCGTGCTGCATCAAAAGGCGGCGCAACGCGTCGTTCATCGTCAGCTGTTCGATGATCGCGAGCCGCCCATAGAATCCGCTCGGGTTCTCGGGCGTCGGCCGGGGCCGGTACAAACGGATCGGGCGTTCGTCGGTGAGCTTGTCCAACCCGAGCTCGGCGACCATCTCCGGCAGCGGTTCGTAGGCTTCGGCGGCATCGGGAACGAGGCAGCGCACCAGCCGTTGCGCGAGGATCGCGTTGATCGTCGAGGCCAACAGGTAATCCTCGACGCCCATGTCCAGCAGGCGCGTCAGGCCGCCCGCGGCGGAGTTGGTGTGCAGCGTCGAAAGCACGAGGTGCCCGGTGAGCGCGGACTGGATCGCGATCTTGCAGGTTTCCAGATCGCGCATTTCGCCGATCATGATCACGTCCGGATCCTGGCGCACGATCGAGCGCAGTGCGCCTGCGAAGTCGAGCCCGATCTGCGGCTTCACCTGCATCTGGTTGATGCCTTCGAGCTGGTATTCGACCGGATCTTCGACGGTGATGATTTTGCGGTCGGGCGTGTTGATCTTCGACAGCGCCGTGTAAAGCGTGGTGGTCTTGCCCGAGCCCGTCGGCCCGGTGACCAGAAGAATCCCGTGCGGCTGTTCCAGCACGCGCAGGAATGGCGGCAGCGTCAAGTCGTCGAATCCGAGTGCCTTGAAATCCAGCACCACTTTGCCGCGGTCGAGGATGCGCATCACCACCGATTCGCCGAAACTGGTGGGGATGCACGAGACGCGCAGGTCCAGTTCCTTGCCCTGCACCCGCAGCATGATGCGGCCATCCTGCGGCAGGCGGCGCTCGGCGATGTTCATGCGCGCCATGATCTTGATGCGCGAGATCATCGCGGCCGTGCTCGAAGCCGGCGGCGCTTCCACTTCGTGCAGCACGCCGTCGATGCGGTAACGCACCTTCAGGCGATTCTCGAAGGGCTCGATGTGGATGTCCGACGCGCGGGCTTCCACCGCGCGCTGGATCAAGAGGTTTACCAGGCGAATGACGGGCGCTTCAGAAGCGAGGTCGCGCAGGTGCTCGATGTCGTCGTCGCCCGAACGCTCGCCTCCCTCGCCTTCCAATCCTTCCACGATGGTGCCGAGCGCACTGCGGCCCGCGCCGAACCAGCGTTCGATCAAGTCGTCGATTTCCGAGCGCGCCGCGACGACCAGCGACACCGGCCGCCCGCAAGCCAGTTGCACCGCGTGCGCGACGTAGGCATCGCCCGGATCGGCCGTGGCGAGTTGCAGCGCCGATTCCAATTCCGCCACGGGCACCGCGTGATACTGCTTCATGAAGCGCACGCTGAGCGTGGTTTCGGGCGGCGCGTCCGGCGCATTCTTGGCCGACAGCAACGGCAGCCGCAGGGTTTCGGCCCAGGCTTCGGCGAGATCGCGCTCCGACACCAGCCCGAGCCGCGCCAGCAGCGCCGTCAGACGCGTTTCCGGCGCTTCGGCCAGCAGACGTTCGGCACGCGCAAGATCTTCTTCCTTCAGGCGCCCGCGCTCCACCAGCAATCCACAAACGCGCGCGTCTCCGTCACCCGCGGCGATTCGGTTGGACTCATTGTCGTGCTGCAAAACTGCCGACATCGCCAGCTCTCGCGTGGACCGGTTGTCAGGCTGTCATTGGTAGCACACCCGCATGGGCAAAGCGAGCGTCCGTCGTCCCTCAGGGGACAACGTTCAGGCCGCGATAACGTTGACAGCGGCTCGCAGCGACCGCCGGCCGGCGGTCGCCGAACCGAGCCACCAGCCGGCTACTTCGAAGATGGCGGCGCTGATGATGCCGCCGACGCATCCACCGAATAGCTGAGGTGCAGGATGATCTTGTCGCCCTTCTTCAGGTTCTGGGCCGCACCGGGGAAATGCACGGTCAAGTTGCCGAGACCCGTCTGGACCTGGACCATGCCGTTCGGGTCAACCGCCTGCACCGTACCGGCCATGTCGTGCTGACCTTTCACGTTGCTGGTCGTGCTGGCCTTGGGAATGCGCGCCGGCAACTGTTGCTGGCTCTGAGCCTGTGGCGTGGTCTGGAACGGCGGCGCGTGCGTGACGCCCGGCTGCGTATTCTGCGGCGGCTGGGTCGGCGGTTGCGTCTGTGCCAATGCAAGCGGGGCCGCGCAGGCCAAAGTGATGGCCGCGGTAATGCTGGAAAACGTGTGCAGGCGTTTCATGGAATCCTCCTTGCTTGACGAAGGTCCGAGTCGCGCGGCAACGCGTTGCGACAAGGCGAATGCCACATCCGTGGCCCTTCCACTTCACGCGGCCCGCGCGACGGCGTCAAGACGATTGCTCGCTGCCGTTCAGCGCCGCGGAGGATTCGAGTCAGGCAAGGCTCAGCTTTCCAGATTCAACCCGCCTTGCGCTTGTCGCCTCAATGTCTCTCTCACCTTGGAAAATGCCAACAGTTCGCCGAGCCGCGCACCCTTCTGCCGCCAGTCGTGGAAGATCGATTCGCCGATCAGGGCGTAATGCCACGGCAGGCCGCCACGCAACTCTTGCGGCAATTCATTGACGCGTTCGCACCAGGCCGAGGCGGCCTTGCGCTTGCGCAACACGTTCGGGTGGCTGGTCTGGTCCTGCGCCTTGGTTTCCGCAAGGTAAATCGCGTCCGCCGTACGCACCAGGAAGTCCGGCGAATAAAAGGCAGGCAGGCCGTTGTCCTTGACGTATCGCAGGTGCACGAAATCATGCCGATTCTCGCTGACCTTGCAGAACGCGGCCACGCCGGTGTCGCGGAGCGCCCATTCGATGAAGGCGCGCTCCAGGCCACCGCTGCGGCTGGGGTATGGCAGGCGCGGATAAATGCACTTGCTCACCTCCATCGAGGCGCTTTCACGCATCGTCAGTTTGTTCACCTCCGAAAGCCGGCGATGGCGCACTTCGGTCTCCCCGGAGATCTCACGATCTTCGGCCTTCACCAGTGCCAGTGCGAACACCTTGACGACGTGGTCGACCACCGGCTGCAGCATCAGCAGGCGCCAGTTCTCGTCTTCGAACGGTTCGAAATCCTCGCGGAACAGCCGCGTGCCGATGTAGTCGTCAATGGCGGCCGCCAGCGCGGCCGAGCTGACCTGCGTGTACGGCTTGGCCAAATGTTCCGCAATCTTTCTGCCGGCCGGAAGCGGCTGGCTCAACGCCTGCGCGATCCGCCGCGTCAGGCGTGAAAGCAGTTCGTTGTAGCCGCCCGCGTTCATCACCGTGCCGTCCACGCGGTAGTCCCCGAACAGCGTGCTGCTTTGAAGATCATGCGAGGTGAACGTGTCGCCCTTGCCGACCAGCTCGCTCAGCTGCACTCGCGTCATGCCGGTGAACGGCTGCAATGCGGCGACATCGATTGGCAGGTGTTCCAGCGTGTCCTCGGCTTCGCGGAGGATGAACGGAATCGCGAAATCGTATGGCTCGTAATCGGGGCGCAGTTCCACCGTGATCAGATCGCCGATGCCGCTGCTCTCGTCGTCGCCGGTGCTGCCGACCAGACCTTCGCGCATCAGTTCGCTGTAAAAGTCCTGGAATGCCGGATGTTCGACGATCGACAGGATGTCGATCAGGCTCTCCGGTTCCTCGCCGCGGTTGATCCGTTCGCGGTTTTCGCGCTTGCTGTCGGCGTATTCCGGCTCGCGCCACATCAGGCGCAGGCCGCGGCCGATGGTTTGTTCCAGCAGGATCTGCGCCTGCGAAGAGCGCAGCGGCACGATCACGCAGATGTTGTTGACGTCGAACCCTTCGCGCAGCATCAGCACGCTGACGATCACGCGCGGCTGCGCGCGCCGGTCCACGTCGAACAGCTGCTGCCTCACGCGCAGCCATTCCTTTTCGCCGAGATCGGCCTTCTTGCCGGAATCGACGGTCAGCACGTCATCCGGGTGCAATCCCTGATCGAGCAGGAAATCGTTCACCAGTGGCGTGACGGAGGTGTCCTCGCACACCACCAGCATCTTCGGTTTGCGCCCCGGATCGAGCCTGGCGAAATCCGTTTCCAGCTTGCGCAACTTCTGCAGGCCGGCGCACAGCATCACGCGCTGGCCTTCGGACAGCGCCGGATTGCCACTCTCGTCGCGCTCGGCCTTGAACTCCAGCGGCAACGCGCCGATCTCCTTGCGCTTGTCCAGCACCAGCGCCTTCACCAGTCCGGCGCGCATCGCGTCCTTCAGATCGAAATCCACCACGATGTGCGGGAAATACGCCTTGCGTTTTCTCCTGCCCGCGCCGATGTCGTTGTAGGGCGTGGCCGAGAAGTCCATCTGCACGAAATGGCGCCCCTTGCCGGCGGCAATACGGATGAGGCTCTTCTGCCATTCGACTTCGGTCGTCTCGCCCTCGCGCTTCAGTTCGTGGATGTGGTGCGCCTCGTCATTGAATACCATCAGTTCCGGCAGGCCGGCCAAATAGGCCAGCACGTTGCCGCGCGCCCAGCGGCGATCCAGCACGTCCAGGCTGTTGCCGGTCGCCCTTCCGGGCGTCAACGGCAGCACGTCGTAAGCGACCGTCGCCGCATCGGCGACCATGCCGGGCGTGACCAGCTCTTCGTCCTCGAACTCCTGTTGTTCCTCTTCTTCCTCGGCCTCGACCAGCAGATGCCAGTTGGTGATGGCGATCATGCCGTTGCCGGTCGCTTTCAGCCCGATCTCGGCCCTGGTGCAGACGTTGCCGCGCACGAACTGATCCACGCGCTCGCGCTGCGCCGGCGGCACGAACAGTTCCGCGCAGATCGCGATATCCGAAGCGGTGAAGTCGCGCACACCGTCCTTGCCTTCCTTGCCGAGAAACGCGTCCAGCAGACGTTCGTACACGATCAAGCCCGGCGCGACGATCAGGAAATGTCGCGTGAAGCGCGGGTCGTTCCGGCCTTCCGCCAGCGCGGAAGTCTTGTTCAACATCTGCCAGATCAGCAACGCCTGCAGCACCCAGGTCTTGCCGGTGCCGGTCGCCATTTTCAGGCAGTACTTCGGGTGCGCGTGCTTGCCCTGCCCGATTTCCGCCAGCCGGTCGCCCTGCAGCAACGCGTCGGGACAAATCCGGCGATAGAGGTCCGCCAGATCGGGACTGTCCAGCACTTCATGCGCGACGATCGTGTTGAGGATCGCCTGGCGCTGGCCCGCATGGAAGTTGAATGTGCGCGACTGGCAGGCGTCCTCACCGAACCACCAGCGCAGCAGTTCCGCCGTGACCGGTGTGACCAGTTCCAGGATTTCTGCCTCGCCGTGGTCGATGCCGAGGCAGAGCTGCTTCGTGCGCTGCGTCAGCGCCGCGGCCAGCGCCAATTGATCGTCATGCGCAGACATGGACTAGCCCCACCGGCTTGCGCGACATAAACAATTTGTTTATATTGTGCCAATGATACGGAGCTTCGCCGACAAGGAGACGGAACGGTTGTTCTCTACGGGCACGACCCGCAGGTTCCCACAAAGCATTTTGCGGCGCGCAGCCAGCCGACTGAGCTATCTGAACGACGCTACGAGTCCCGAGGACTTGCGCGAGCCGCTTTCCAATCGCCTCGAAGCCTTGAAAGGTGATCGCACAGGCCAGTGGAGCATCCGCATCAACAACCAATGGCGCATTTGTTTCCGCTTCGACGGCGGCCATGCCTTCGACGTCGAAATCGTCGATTACCACTGAGGAACCGCAATCATGTCCATCCCCGCTACCAGGAACGGCTTGCCTCCTATCCATCCGGGCGAGTTGCTCGAAGAAATCCTGCACGACCGTGGCATGAGCCAGGCGGCGCTTGCGCGTGCGCTCGGCGTGTCGCCGATGCGCATCTCCCACGTCGTGCGCGGCGAACGCCCGGTAACCGCCGAGCTTGCCCTGCGCTTTGGCCGCGCCTTCGGGCAAAGCCCGCAGTTTTGGCTGAACATGCAAACCGGCTATGACCTGAAGATCGCCGAACGCGAAGCCGGGGCGAGCCTGCGCAAGATCCGCCGCCTCGCGGCCTGACCCGCGCGCGTTCACGGCGTGGACTCCGCCACGGTCTGCATGACTTCTGCCTCGAAGCCGAACACGTCCACCACCCGCACGCAGACGCGCCGTTCGCCGGGCTTGTACGGCGCGCTGAAACGCGCCTCGGTGACCACGCGCAACGGATCGTCGTCGTTGGCGACGTTGCCGCGGTAGTCCTGCCACACCGAGCGGAAAATCTCGCCGTCGTAGTCCGGGTCGACCGCCCAGTACTCGATCAGCGCCAGCGGCTCGGCGTTCATCACCTTGTGCAGCTTGGCGCGGTTGGCATCGTCGAGGTTGATGGCCTCCGGCGACAGCAACACGTAATTGTCCAGCCGCACATGGAGGTGTTCATCGCCGCCTTGTCGCATGCGCGCAATCGGATGCACGATGACGTATTGCAGCGTCGAAAAGCGCACGTGTCCGCGCAGCTTTTCGACACCGCCTTTCTTGCGCAGGCGATCGAGCAAGTCGGGCGGAATCACCAGCACTTCCAGCTTGTCGTCTTTGAGCGCCGCGATGCTTTCGCCGATGCCTGGTTCGAAGTTCCAACCCAGCACCACCACGCGATCCCATCCGCCCAGCAGATTGTCGCGCTGCGCGATCGCCTTTCTCAGCGTGGCGTCGCCGGTCAGCTTGTTGGGCGAATCCACCAGCACCAGGGTTTTCCTGCCGCCATAAACCACCGAGCCGAGATTGCGCAACGGGTTTTCTTCGGCCGGCAGCGGCAGCGCGCCGTACAGCGACAGCACGATCGAGGACAAGTCGCCGATGCGGAACTTGCGGCCAAGTTCGGTCTTCGCCGCCTCGACCTGGTAGTCACCGATGGCCTGATACAGGAATGGTTTGGCGTTCTGGTCGATCAGCCGCTTGCGCGTGATCAGGCAGGCGGGCTTACCGATGTCGGTGGTGATCCAGCGACGGCCCAGCTCTTCGGCGACGGCGGCCGTGGTGCCGGAACCACAATTGAAATCGGCGACAATGCCACCCTCAACCGTATGCGCACTGATGATTCGTTCAAGGAGCGCTTCCGGTTTTTGGGTGGCATATTCAGTCCTTTCTTTTGCGGAAGGATGAATGTAAGCGATGTCCCAAACATCCCCCGCATGAACACCCTTCTCATCGCGGTAGATTTTGTATCTTTGACCGTGAAGGCTTTGCCATCTAAAAAGACGCCCATCTTCATCTGGTTCGTAGCTTTCGGTGCGACCTTTTTCTTCATTGGCCGGCTTTACCCACACGGTATTGTAAACACGAGCGTCTTTGTTCTTCGCATACCAGAAGATCGAATCGTGCAAGCGTTGATAATTGTTTGCCGGTGCAGTCCATCGTCTGTAGTGCCAGATAATTTCGTTAACAAAATTTCCTTTTCTAAAAATCTCGTCAAGGGCGATTTTTACGTAGTGGCCCACGTGCCAATCCAGGTGCACGTAGATCGAGCCCGTATCGGCTAGCAACTCGCGCATCAGCACCAGCCGCGGCGTGATCATCGCCAGATACGACGCCGTGCCGTCGGACCACGTATCCGAATACGCGAACTGCTCGATCACGGTCGGCCGCTGCTCCAGCTCCACGCCGGGCAGCGTGACCTTGGTGCGGTAATCGGCCTTGGAATCGAACGGCGGATCGATGTAAATCAGGTCCACCTTCCCGCGCAGGCTGGGCGTGTTTTCATCGCCGGCCAGCAACGCCGCCATCGCCAGCAGGTTGTCGCCGTAGATCAGGCGATTGGTCCAGCCCGCACCATCGCCCGCCCGCAGGTGTTCGGCACGCCGGGCGACATCCAGCATGTCCGCTTCGGCCAGGTCCTTGGACGGCAGCACCCACTCGCGCGTCTGCAAGCCGACCCGATGCTTGCCCTCCAGCCCTTCCAGGATGCGCTCGGCCTGCGTCTTCCCTGCCGCAACGATCTTCGGCAACTCTTCGAGCAAGGATTTCCCCATGAACCTTTCGCTTCCATCAAATCAACCTTTCAAGTTAATCACAATGAAAGCAAAAGGTGAACTGTCGCGTGCACGGTTCCCTACCGTGCCTCGGCATGAAAGAGGAACGTGAAGCGTTCTCCAGGCGACTGGCCCAGGCAATGCGTGACGCCGGCATGGAGGCGCGCCCGAGCGTGCTGGCGCGCGAGTTCAACCTGCGCTACCGGGGCGAGCCCGTCAGTTTCCAGTCGGCATCGCGCTGGCTGCACGCGCGCTCGATCCCGACCCAGGACAAGCTGCGACCACTGGCGAAATTTCTCGGATTGGAACCCCATGTGCTGCGATTCGGTGCATCCGCATCGGCGGTCGCCGAATCGCCCGCCGCATGGCGCGCGGGACTGAAGCCACAGGATCACGAAATGGTCGAGGCCTACCTCGCGTTGCCCGCCTCGCGACGCAAGCTGGTGCGCGATCTCGTCACCGCCTTGCGCAGCTGAAGCGCCTCAGCACTCGACCACGTTCACGGCCAATCCGCCGCGCGAGGTTTCCTTGTACTTGTCCTTCATGTCGCGGCCGGTGTCGCGCATGGTCTTGATGACCTTGTCCAGCGAGACGCGGTGTTTGCCGTCGCTCTTCATCGCCATGCGCTGGGCGTTGATGGCTTTGACCGAGCCCATCGCGTTGCGTTCGATGCAGGGAATCTGCACCAGCCCGCCGATGGGGTCGCAGGTCAGGCCAAGATTGTGTTCCATGCCGATCTCGGCGGCGTTCTCGACCTGATGCACCGTGCCGCCGAGCGCCGCGACCAGCGCGCCGCCCGCCATTGAACAGGCCACGCCGACCTCGCCCTGGCAGCCGACTTCGGCGCCGCTGATCGACGCGTTTTCCTTGTAGAGAATCCCGATTGCGCCGGCGGTGAGCAGGAAATCGACCACGCCCTGCTCGCCCGACTTCGGGCAAAAGCGGTCGTAGTAATGCAGCACTGCCGGAATGATGCCGGCCGCGCCATTGGTCGGCGCGGTGACGACGCGCCCGCCCGCGGCGTTTTCCTCGTTGACCGCCAACGCGTACAGGTTCACCCAGTCGAGGATGGTCAGCGGATCGTCGGACGGTTGGTCGCGCAACTCGGCGTACATCGCCGGCGCGCGGCGCTTGACGTGCAGGCCGCCTGGCAATTCGCCCGGCGAACGCAGGCCCCGCGCGACACAATCCTGCATCGCTTTCCAGATGACCAGCAATCCCGAACGCACTTCCGATTCGCTGCGCCAGACTTTTTCATTTTCCAACATCAGTTGCGCGATGCTGAGATTGTGCCGTTCGCACAACGCGAGCAGCTCGTCACCGGAATGGAACGCGAACGGCAGCGGCGTGGTGTCGGCGACGATGCGGTCGGCCGCCGCCTCATCCGCGTTGACCACGAAACCGCCGCCCACCGAGTAGTAATCGCGCGTGACGATGATCGCGCCGGCTGCGTCGAACGCCGTGTAGCGCATGCCGTTGACGTGGTACGGCAGCTTCTGGCGTTTGTTCCAGATGAGATCGGTTTTTTCGTCGAACGCGATCTCGCGCTTGCCGCCAAGATGGATGTGCTGACTGTCGCGCACACGCTCCAGCAGCGGCGGAATCGCGTCGGGATCGATTTTGTCCGGCCAGTTGCCTTCCAGCCCGCAGACCACGGCCTTGTCGGTGCCATGGCCGCGCCCGGTCATCGCCAGCGAGCCGTACAGCTCCACGGTCACGCGCGCAACGCGATCAACATTGCCTGTTTCGGCGAGCCAGCGCTCGACGAAACGCGCGGCCGCGCGCATCGGCCCGATGGTGTGCGATGACGAGGGCCCGATGCCGATCTTGAAGATATCGAAGACGCTGACGGCCATGCTGCGCGCTACGCAAGGGAAAGCTTGGCTATTCTACGCCGTACGTCATTCCGGACGCCGCGAAGCGGCGATCCGGAACCCAGCGGGTTTGATCTAAGCCGCGAAAAGCCACTGGGTCCCGGCCTGCGCCGGGACGACGACAAGACATGGTCATTACACAAGGCTCGCCTCATGCTCATCCTCTTCCAACGCGACGACTGCAAGTTGTGTGACGAAGCCGTCGCGCTGCTGGCGCGCGCGCGCGTTCCCGATTTCGCGAGCGTGTGGATCGACGGTGACGCCGCGATGGAAGCGCGTTACGGCGAGCGCGTGCCGGTGCTGCGCGATGAAGATTCAGGCCGCGAGCTTGGCTGGCCGTTCGATGGTCAAGCCCTGCGTATGTTTCTTGCAGAAGCGACTGGATCCCAGCCTTCGCCGGGATGACGAGCACATGGCATTCGCGGGACTTCAGGGCTTCAGTGACAGATGCCCGTGCACGGTCACGCCATCACCGATCATCGAAGGATCGGCCCATTGCCCTGTGCCGATGCCGAAATCGAGCCGCTTCACCTGCGCGGTCACGTCCAGCGTGGCGGTGTTGCCATTCGGTTTGAACGATACCGTCAAGGCGACGGGTTTGCTGATGCCCCGCAACGTGAGCACGCCATCGGCGATGATCTTGCCGTCCGCGGCCTTGCGGAACGCAGTGGTGATGAAATGCGCCTTGGGGAATTTCGCGGTATCGAAGAAATCGGTACCCAACGCCGTGTGGTCGCGTTCGCTGTTCTGCGTGTCGAGGCTGGTGATGTCGATCGTGACATCGAATTTCGCGTGTGCGAGATCGCTCGGGTCGTAGTTGATCACCGCGTTGAAGCGCCGGAATTGTCCGGTGTAGGTGACCGTCTGGTAGGTGTTGGTGAATGTGAGGCTGCTGTGCGGCGGATCCACCTGCCAAGCCTTGGCCAAGGCCGGCGCGGCAAACCCCAGCACCGCGGCCATACACACCCAAACGATCATCCGCGTCATCGGCCACCTCCGGTTTTCTCGCCCGTGCCCACAATCATCTTGCGCAGCACGTCGTCACGTTGTTTGAAGTGATGCCACAGCGCCGCGCCGATGTGCAGCGCCAGCAACACGACGAGAAGCCAGAACAGGCTTTGGTGCAGCAGCAGCGCGCGCGGCTTCCATACTGGATCGAGACCGTGCATCAGGCTGGGCACGTCGAACCAGCCGAACCATACCAGCGGCGCGTTTGAGGCCGAATTGAACCACCAGCCGCTCAGCGGAATCGCGAGGATCAGCACGTACAGCGCAAGGTGCGTTGCGTGCGCCGCGCGTATCTGCCAGCACGGCATCGCGGGCGGATCGGCGGGATGTTTCTCGGTGAGCCGCCACGCGATCCGCAGCAGCACCAGCGCAAGGATGGTGAGGCCGATCGACTTGTGCAGCGCGAACACGCGCACCTTGGCGGGGGTCAGGCCCATCTGCACCATGCTCAATCCGATCACACCCTGCGCGATGATCAGCACCGCGATCAGCCAGTGGAACGCGCGCGCCAGCGCACCCCAGCCTTGATCAGTGCTGCGCAGCGGCATGCGCCCTGTTCCTCATCAACTTGTTCGCCGCCTGCTGGTAATCGTATTCGGCATGGCGATCGAGCGAAGCTTCGATCTCGAGGCGAATCGTCACCTCGGTCCCGATGGCCTTTGGAAACGCGTTCATCCCGAATTGCGTGCGATCGAGTTTCGCGCGACCCGAAAATCCTGCGATCGTCTCGAACCCGAACAAGGTCGCGCCGACACGGTTGACGGTGAAATCGACCTTCACCGGCAGCGCGACGCCGTGCAGGGTGAGTTTGCCGTCCAGCGTGCCGGTGTCCTTGCCGGTCTTCGTGACGGCGACGCTTTCGAAATGCGCGGTCGGAAACTTCGCTGCATCGAGAAATTTGCTTCCCGTGACCGCGGCGTTCCACCCCTTGTCGCCGAGATCGGCCGAGGCGAGATCGATGTCCGCCACCACTTTCGACGCCCCCCAGGCATCCGGATCGAAGCGCAACCAGCCACGCACAATCGCCAGCCTGCCGACGGGTTTGGAGTAGCCATCGTGATCGGCGCTGAACAGCACCTGCGAGTGCACGGTGTCGATGCGATAGTCCAGCGGATGCGCGACCGCGGCGCCGGCCACCAGCGCCAGCGCGAGCCCCAACGGGATTGACGGCCATCGTCGCACGGGACCTCCTGCCTTCCATCCATCGTCGCACAATATGCGTAGGTACGCATCACGGTGGTTTTTGTTGCATCATCGGAAACCGGTTCGTGGGGGAGACGGAGATGCTGGCAGCATGGATTCTGGCTGGAACTCTGGCGGGCGCCGCCGCACCCAACGCAGCCCAGGTACCGCCGACGCCGGTGTTCCGCAGCTACGACGTGGCCGAAGGGCTGCCTTCGACGCTGGTGTATTCGGTCACGCAGGACCACACCGGTTACATATGGATCGGCACGCACGCAGGCCTGGTGCGTTACGACAGCCGCACGTTCCGCGTGTTCCGTCACGAGCCCGAGCAACCCGCTTCGCTGGCCGCCGACGACATCTCCGCGCTGCTGGTCGATCGCGCGGGCCAGTTGTGGGTGGGTGGCGAAGGCACCGGCCTGAACCTGTACGAGCCCCGCGACGGAAGTTTTCGTCACTGGCTGCACGACCCGAACCAGCAGAACAGCCTTTCCGCGAACGACGTCATGGCGATCGCGCAGGACAAGGCGGGTGCGATCTGGGTTGGTGTGTACGCCGGCGGTTTGAACCGGCTTGACGCGGACGGCAAGGGCTTCACGCACTTGCGGCATCACGACAACAATCCCGCCAGCATCGCCTCGGACAATGTCACCGCGCTCGCGCCGGACGCCGCGAACGGCTTGTGGATCGGCACCGACGCAGGCCTCGACCGGATGGACGCGAAGGGGCGTATCCAGCCGGTCGCGTTGCCGAATCTGCAAGCGCAACCGACGGTCTGGCAAATCCACAGCGCGGACAACGGCATCGACGCAGCGACGAGCGCCGGACTGTTCCATGTCGACGCAAACGGGCAAGCATCGCGAATCGGGGCGGCGCGCGAAGCGCTGGCGAGCTTGCGCGACGACGATGGCAGCGTGTGGATCGCCAGACGTGGCGGCCTCGACCATGTCGGCCTCGACGGCACGAACCGCTTCGAGCAACCGGCGCCCGGCATGACGGGCAGCTTGCCGGGACGCCTGCCGGACGGCTTGTTCCGCGATCACGAAAACGGCCTGTGGGTAGCGATGGTGGACGGCGGCCTTGCGTACCTGCCGCCGCAGTGGCGCGCCTTCAGCATGTATCGCCACGTACCCGGCGATGCCGCCAGCCTCGCGCGGAACCGCGTGCGCGCGTTGGCGCTCGCCAGTGATGGTTCGGTTTGGGTGGGCGGCCCGGAGATGCTGGACAAGCTCAATCCGGTCACGGGCGAGGTTCAACACGTCACGATCCCAGGGCTGGACCGCGCGTCGATTTCTGCACTCGCGGAAGACACCTCAGGGCGGCTGTGGATCGGCACCCGCAAGGGCTGCTTCGTGTGGGATGGCAAACGCCTGCTGGCGGTCGCCGCGGGCGATCCGGCGCTGCGCCACGGTGTATGGCGACTGCTGGCCGCGCGCGATGGCGCGATCTACGTTGCCGGCGTCGGCAGCGGCGTGTTCCGCGTCGACCCGCACAGCTTCGCCATCCAGCCACTGGCGCCCCCGGGCACGAACGAAGCAGCGCGTGAGATCGTGCAACTGCGCGAAGCCGCCGACGGATCGATTTGGGCCGCTAGCCATGCCGGCCTCGCACGCCTGGCACCGGGCGCCGCCGGGTTCGCGTTCGTGCCCGGCGTAACCGAAGGCGATCTCAACGCCTTCGCGTTCGGGCCCGATGGCAGTTTGTGGATCGCGCGCACCACCGGTCTGCAAAGCTACGTGCTCGACCATGGCAGCGCGACGCTGAAGGAAAGCATGCCCAACAGCGAGGGTTGGCCGTACGCCAGCGTGCTTGGCTTGCAAGTCGGAAGCAAAGGCCGCGTGTTCGCACTCGGCGCGCGCAACCTGGTTGTGTACGACCCGCACAACCGGCAACTGCACGCTTTCGCCACCGCGGAAGGACTGGCCACCGCGGATTTCACGGGCGACGCGTTGCTCGCAACCGGCCATGGGGAATTGTTCGCCGGCAGCCTGGCCGGAGTGATCGGCATCCATACCGGCGAATTGCCGTGGCGCCTTGCGACGCCGAAGATTGCACTGGAATCGGTGAGCGTGCGCCACGACGGCAAGTCCGTCGCGCTCGATCCGCACCAATCCATCGACCTCGACTGGCACGACCGCGAGCTCACCGTCACCGCTCAAGCATTGTCGTTCGTCGATCCGGCACGCAACACGTATCGCTTCCGCCTGCAGGGCTTCGACCCCGGCTGGGTGGACACCGGCACCCGCAACGTGCGCGAATTCTCGGTGCTGGAACCCGGCAGCTACCGGCTGCTGGTGAGCGGGCGCACCGGCGACGGACCTTGGAGCGCGCCGCTCGATGCATTCACGCTGCGTGTCGCGGCGGCGCCCTGGAACACGACGTGGGCACGCGCGTTGTATGTGCTCGCGGCACTGCTGTTGCTCGCGTGGCTGATCTGGATCCTGCGGCGGCGCCTGCAACAGCAACATCGTCTTGCGCTGAGCGAGGAGCGCCAGCACATCGCCGAGCAGGCCAATGCGGCCAAGTCGCGCTTCCTCGCCAACATGGCGCACGAAATCCGCACGCCGCTCACCGGCGTGCTGGGCATGACCGAGCTGCTGCTGAAGACGGCGCTCAACGATCGCCAGCATCAATATGCCGATGCGATCCGGCGATCCGGCGCGCTGCTGCTGCGCCAGGTCAACGACGCGCTGGACGTGGCGCGCATCGAAGTGGGCCGGCTGGAATTGAACATCGCCCCGTTCGACCCCGCGGCGATCCTGCGCGAAATCGCGGATGCGGAAGCCGGCCTCGCGGCGCAGAAACAGCTCATGATCGACGTCGTGGTCGCGCCGGATGCGCCGCGCGCCGTTCGCGGCGACGCGCTGCGCGTGCAGCAGATCCTGTTCAACCTCACCCACAACGCGCTGAAATTCACGACCCACGGCGGCGTCACCCTGAAGCTGGAGCGCGACGGCGAAGGCATCGCCTACAGCGTGATCGACAACGGTCCCGGCATGACGTCGGAAGAATGCGCGCGCATTTTCCAGCGCTTCGAACAGGCCGATCATGGACGCCTGCAGCGCGGCAGCGGCCTCGGCCTCGCGATCAGCCGCGAGCTGGTCGGCCTGATGGACGGACACATCGGCGTGCAATCGGTGCCCGGCCGCGGCAGCACGTTCAGCGTGCAGTTGCCGCTGGCCGGCGTGACGCCAGCCGCACACGCGACAACGACGCCCGCTCGCGTCCGTGCGGATGCGGCCGCAGCGACGCCATCCGTCACCACATCACCCTCGCGGCGTGTCCTGCTGGTCGAGGATGATCCCATCGCGGGACAAGCGATTGCGGGCCTGATCGAAACGTTCGGCTACGCGGTGACGTTGGCGCCACACGCGCTCGCCGCATTGTCGGACATCGATGCGAGCGAGGCCTTCGACGCAATGGTGTTCGACTTCGACTTGCCCGGCATGGACGGCTGCGAGCTGACGAACATGTTGCGTCAGCGCGGCGACACCACGCCGATCATCGCGCTCACCGTCAGCGCCCACGGCGACGAGGAACAACGCGCGCGCGCGGCCGGCATGGACGCGTTCCTGCGCAAACCCGTGCTGCCGGAAGACCTGCGCGACACGCTGGAATCGGCGTTCAAGAAAACGTCGTCGCCGTCAATCGAAAGCAGGTAGGGCGGGTGCCAACCCGCCGTCGGGTTGTCGGCAGGCGGGATTCGCTGCGCTGCTCCCGCCCTACGGGCCTAGAGACACCGAAGCCGCAACCACGGTTGCAACCACCCCCTTGAAGGGGGAGGGGAAAATCTCACTGCGAAGATGGCGCGTTGGAACCGGAAGCGGCGGTAGCGGCAGGCGCGGGTTTGGAGACGGTGTCGTACTGTTTCACCAGCGCCTCGAAACGCGGGTCGCCGCGCAGCGGAATCCACCCCGGAGACACGCTGAGGTCGTTGCAGGCGACCCGCACTTTGGCGCAGACCTTCGGTAACTGTTCCAGCACGCTGGTGTTTTGGCCCAGCACCAGTTCGAGCTGGATCACGTCAAGCGATGAAAAGGGATCGAGATCGGCGCGCCGGCGCAGCGCGTCCACGGCGGCCAGCGCCTGCGCGTGCAGCTTGGAATCGATCAACGACTGGTAGGTCAGCCGGCCCGCGGCGACCAGCGCCTTGGCAAGTTCCGTTTTGGGCTGCGCGAGATCGAAGGCTTTCACCGCGTCGGCGTCGCGGTGCAGCAGCGAATAAACCAGCGCCAGGTTCATCGCGCTGTCGGCGCTGGTCGGGTCCAGTCGCATCAGCGCCTGCGCGGGGATGAGCGCCTGCGCGTAGTCGCCGAGGTCCAGTTCAGTAGTAACGAGGTTGTTCTGCGCGATGGCGTTGTCGGGATCGATCTGCACCGCTTCCAGGGTCTGCGCCTGCTCCTGTTGCAGCGGCAGCACGAGGGCGTAATCCAGATGCGCGTTGACATTGCTGGGATCGATCGCCAGCGCGCGTTCGAAGCCGGCCCTGGCTTCGGCGAGCTTGCCTTCCACCTCATCGACAAGAGCCAGTCTCAGCAGCGACCTCGTGTTGCGCGGGTCCAGCGCCAGCGCCTTGTGGGTTTCCTCGAGGACCTTGGGCAAGGCGTCCTTCAGCGGCAGCGTGGAATATTGGGTGAGATCGAACCACATGGCCGCCAGCCCGGCATGCGCGTCGGCGTAATCGGGATCGATCGCGATGGCCTGCTCGTACAGCTTCCTCGCCTGCTCGTAGGGCGCGGCGCTGAGGGCTTTCTCGGTCAGCGCGTTCGCCTGCAGCACCAGGTCGTGCGCCTGCGGGTTCACTGTTTGAACGGAACGCGCGGCGGCAAACTTCACCTTCAACGCATCGGCGATGGACGCCGAAATCTTGTCCTGCACCTGGAACACGTTGGCCAGCGCATCGTCGTAATGATTCGACCAGACTTGTGCGCCGGTGAGTGTGTTGACCAGTTCCACCACCACCCGCACCTGATCGCCTTCGCGCTGGATGCTGCCGTGCAGGAGGTTGGCGACGTTCAGCGCCTTGCCGATCGCTTGCGGGCCTTCGCTGCTGTTGCGGTAGTGCGAGGCCGTATCCCACGCGATCACCGTGAGCGCGGCATTCTGGCCGAGCGCGTTGGTGAGTTCCTCGGTGATGCCGTCGCTGAAGTATTGCTGCTTCGGATCGCCGCTTTCGTTGGCGAACGGCAGCACGACAAGGGTGTCGGCGAGCGGGTTGAAGGCGGCGGCGGGTGTGGCCGCGGGCGGGACCAGCGTTGCTGCCGTCGCCATGGCCTTCGGGGCGGCGTCATGGCGCAGCACCAGCATCCGCCAACCCATCAGCGCGACCGCGATGACCAGCACGACCATGATCAAGGTGTTGAGCTTGCGGCCGAGGTCGCGGTGCGCCAGCTCCGAGCGCGCTTCCGGCGAATCGGACGGCGCGGTGCGGCGGATGCCTTCGGGCGTCAGCTCGAACACCCAGGCGAAGGCCACCGCGACCGGGAATCCCAGCGCCAGCAGCACCACGACCACTCGCACCACCCAGTTGGGGATATTGAAGAACGGAAATACCTGGGTCGCAATCTGCACCAGCAGCCACGCCGCGATCGCGTACGCGACCGCGACGCGCCACACATGGCGGCGCTTCAGTTCCTGAAAGAAACCATCCCCATCAGCCATCCGGAATCCTTCGCCCAACAGGCTGGACGGCGTGGATCATAGCGCGGGCGCGACGGGCATGGATGCCTGCGCAAACCCGTGCTGCCGGGAGACGTGTGCGACACGCTGGAAAACGCGATGCGAAAGTTGGCGTGAAGGGCGCCTCCCCCTTCCCATGAAGGGGGATTGAGGGGGATGCGCTTTGCGGCATGTGTCGTTGCTTGCCGTCGCGCATGGCTTGCATCCCCCCGCGCGCTTTGCGCGCGACCCCCTTCGTTCCGAAGGGGGTAATCTTTTTTTACGCCGCGCTCTGCGCTTGATCAATCAACCACTGCGCCAGCAACGGCACCGGCCGCCCGGTCGCATAACCCTTGCGGCCCGAGACCCACGCGGTACCGGCGACATCGAGGTGCGCCCAGCGCGTGCCTTCGGTGAAGTGCGAGAGGAACAGCGCGGCGGTGACCGCGCCGGCACTCTTGCCGCCGATGTTGGCGATGTCCGCGAACGCAGACTCGAGCTGCTTGCGGTAGTCGTTCCACAACGGCAACCGCCACGCGCGATCGAGCGAGGCATTGCCGGCGGCGAGCAGCGCATCGGCCAGTTTGTCGTCCGCACTGAACAAGCCGGAGGCGTGCGCGCCCAGCGCGACCACGCAGGCGCCCGTGAGCGTCGCCGCATCGACCAGTGCCTGCGGCTGGAAACGCCTGCAGGTATAGGACAGAGCATCGCACAGGATCAGGCGCCCTTCGGCGTCGGTGTTCAACACTTCCACCGTGATGCCGGCGTGGGTATGCAACACGTCGCTGGGGCGATAGCTGGCACCGTCGACCGCATTTTCGACCGAGGGCACCACGCACACGAGATTGATCGGCAGCTTCATCTCGACCGCCGAAAGGAATGCGCCAAGCACGCCGGCCGCGCCGCACATGTCGTACTTCATTTCCTCCATCGACCCGGTCGGCTTGATGTTCAGGCCGCCCGCGTCGAAGGTGACGCCCTTGCCGACCAGCGCGTAAGGCTTTTCATCGCCCGCGCCCTTGTACTGCAGCACGATCAGCTTGGGCGGCGTCGCCGAACCCGACGACACCGCCAGCAACGCGCCCATGCCGAGCTTCTGCATGTCCGCGCGTTCCAGCACTTCCAGCGTCACCGAATCCGCATGCTCGTCCGCGATGGTCTTGGCCTGCGCCGCGATGTGGGTGGGCGTGCACAGGTTGGGCGGCAGGCAACCGAGTTCGCGCGCGAACGCCACGCCACGCGCGATGGCGCGCGCCCGCTCAATGCCTTGCGCCACGTCGGCGCCGGCGGCGAGCGTCAGTTTTTGCAGGCGCGGCGCGTCCGCGTTGGCGGGTTTCAGGGTCGCGGTGTAACGGAAGCAGGCGTGGTCGATCGCCAGCGCGCAGGTACGCGTGCGCCAGTCCGCATCGTGACCGATGACATCGACCTGCGGCAGATACACAGCGGCGTCGATCACCGGCAATGACTTGAGCGCACTGCCCGCTTCATTGCACGCGCGCAGGAAAGCGTGTGCGTCCAGTGCGGACTTGCGACCCAGCCCCACCAGCACAACGCGTGGCGCCTTGATTCCGGACACGCCGTGCAGCACCAACGCGGCACCGAGTTTGCCGGTGAAGTCGCCCGCGGTTTTGAGCCGCGTCAGCACGCCGCCGCCGGCGGCGTCGACCGTCGCCGCGGCCGGCGACTTCGCGTCTTCGAACACGCCCACCACCACGCACGCGCTCTCCGCGGCATCGGGGGCGGTGGAACTCTGGCTGAATTCAAGCATCGCAATACACTCCTGGAAGATCGGGCGAACGTGCACGTGCCACTACACTGCGCGTTTGCAAACGTCCAAGTTTAACCGATGCCACGTCTCTCCATCCTCGACCGCTACATCCTGCGCGAGTACCTGTTCGGCGCGCTGGCGGCCGTCGTGGTGCTGCTGGTGATCTTCACGGGCAGCACCTTCGCGGACATCGCCAACAAGGTCGCGACCGGCCGCCTGCCGGGCGCCGTGATGTTCACGGTGCTGGGGCTTAATCTGGTCAACACGCTGCAGGCGCTGCTGCCGATGGGCATGTTCCTGGGCGTGTTGCTGGCGCTGGGACGGATGTCCCGCGACAGCGAAATGCACGTGCTGTCGGCGTCCGGTTTCGGGCCGAAGGGACTGCTGAAACCCACCGCGATCTTTGCCGTCGGCGCCGGGATCATCGCGGGGCTGGTGGCATTGTGGCTGGGGCCGCTGGCGGCGCGCGCGTCAAACGCCGAGGTCGAGCAGGCCAACCGCTCGGTGATCGCGGCGGGGCTGGAAGCCGGGCGCTTCACCAGTCTCACCGGACGCGGCGGCATCCTGTTCGCGAACACCGTCAGTCCGGACGGCACCAGGCTGGGCAAGCTGTTCGTCGAAAGCGAGCGCGTGGACAAGAACGGCGTGACCAACATCAGCGTGATCGTCGCCGACCACGGCGACCTGTTCCACGAAGGCCAGGAAGACAATCGTTTCATTGCGCTGCACGATGGCCACCGCTACGACATCCGGCTCGGCGCGGACAACTGGCGGCTGATGCAATTCGAGCGCAACGACATTGCGCTGTCGCAACCCACCGACGACAGCGGCGGCGACGATCCGGAATCGCTGCGCACCACGGCGTCGCTGATCGGTGACCACGACCCGTCCGCGCGCGCCGAACTGCAGTGGCGCATCGCGATTCCATTCGGGCCGCTGGTGCTGGCGATGCTGGCGCTGCCTATGTCACGCCAGGGGCCGCGCTCTTCGCCGGTCGGTCGCATCCTGATCGCCGTGCTGGCCTATCTGATCATCGTGAACCTGATGCAGCTGGCGCGCTCGTTCATCGCCAGCGGCAAGCTGGCGGCGCCGATCGGCATGTGGTGGATATTGATCCCGGTATTCGTTGGCGCGGCGTGGGTGTTCGCACGGCAATACGCGATCCGCAAACCCCGCGCCGTGGAGGCCACCTCATGAGCGGCGCCGTCTGGCAGCGCATTCGTATCAAGCGCGTGGACTGGCTCATCGCCGTCACGGTGTTGGGCGGCTTGTTGCTTACCTGGCTGGTGCTGACCGGTCTCGACGCCTTCATCCAGTTCGCGGGGCAGATCGGCAACATCGGCCACAACGGCTACACCCTCGGCAACGCGGTCGCCTACATCCTGCTGACAATTCCGCGCCGCGCCTACCAGTGGTTCGTGTTCGCGGCGCTGATCGGCAGCCTGGTCGGCATGGGCGCGCTGGCCACCACCGGCGAACTCACTGCGCTGCGCGCGGCCGGCATGTCGAAACTCAGGATCTGCCTGTCCGTGACCGGGCTGGTGCTGGTACTGATGATCGGCGTATTCATCCTCGGCGAAACCGCGGGGCCGGCCGGCGACGCACGCGCACAGCAAGTCCAGCTGCAGCGTTCGTCCGGACAGTTGCATATGCGCCAGAACGGCGGCCTGTGGGCACGCGACGGCGACGACATCATCAACGCCAAGGCGGCGCTCGCGCATTTGGTAAACGGCCGGCCCGAAGTCGAATTGGCGGACGTGCGCGTGTTCGGCTTCAACGACGCGGGCGAGCTCACGTCGTTCCGCAACGCCAAGCTGGCCACGCAGGCAGGCAAGGTGTGGACGCTGCACGACGTGCGCGATACCGCTGTCTCGGCATCCGGCGCCGTCAGCACCACGCACGCACAGCAGCCGTGGAAGACATCACTCGACCCGGATGTGCTGGAAGCCTCGGTCGCGCACCCGGAATACCTGTCGCTGCGTGACCTCTCGCGCAATATCGATTACCTGCGCGCCAATCGGCAGAACCCGAGTTCGTACCTGAATGCGTACTGGACCCGCGCGTTCTATCCGCTCAACACGGTGCTGCTGGTGCTGTGCGCACTGCCGTTCGGCTTCGGCGCGCTGCGTTCGGGCGGTCTCGGCAAGCGCCTGTTCCTGGGCGTGATCGTCGCGATCGCGTGGTATTTCATCCAGCGCGCGATCATCAGCACCGGCACGGTGTTCGGCGCACCGCCATTCATGGTAAACCTGATTCCAGCGCTGTTGTTGCTGGCGATCGCGGTCTGGTATTACCGACGCGTGTAACCGGCCGCCCAACGCCTGCTCCGACGTAGGTTGGTGCTGAACGTAGGTTGGTGCTGAACGCAGTGAAGCCCAACGCGATCTAGGATCCCGGCCTGCGCCGGGATGACGAGCATGAAAAGTGCGCCACATGCATAGGTTGATGCTGAGCGCAGTGAAGCCCAACGTTGGGCTTCCCCGGATAAAGCCCGGGTCAGCCCAACCTACGGGAGAACGGGTTGTGGATGACCGGCAACAAAGCGACGCCAACAGGCAAAGCATCAAAGACGGATCACGCGCGTCCCGCACACGCGGTCATGCCACGTGCGCCGGTCGGCATCGGACCACGCGTACCAGAAGCCACATCCGAGGAGTGCCAGCGATACCAGTGCCAGCACGAAACGTAACCACGCGGTTCGTGCATTGACACGCGTGCCGTCATCGCGCACCAGCCGGAATTTCCAGGCGCGCGAGCCGACGGTCGCGCCTACCCGCACCCACGACACCACGAAGTACGCGCCGGTTACGACCAGCAACCACAGCGTCAGCAACGCCCGCAGCAGCAGGGCCGGGTGTTGCGGGTCGTACACGCCATGGAAGGCCAACACCCACAGCGCGGCGGCGACCATCCAGATTCCGATCAACGGAAACAGGTCGTAGAACATTGCCGCGAAGCGCCGCCACAACGGCACCGGCTTTGCTTGCACGGCTGAAACAGGCATCGAAGGCATGAGCAGGGCTTGCGATGGAGGAATGTGCGCGCCAGCATCGCGCGATGGCCTTTTCCACGACCGACCTTGATCCGCGCGACCGTGCCGCGATCGACGCGTTTCTCGAAGGCGTGTGGTCGCGCGATGGCCTCGCGGATCTGACGCTCGCCGATTATCGCGGCGATCTGGAACGTTGTGCCAGTTGGCTTGCGCAACACGCGCGCGGCTTGCTGACGGCGACGCGCGCGGACCTGTTCGACTATCTCGCCGCGCGCAACAAGGCCGGCATCGGCGCACGCACCAATGCGCGCGAGCTGACCGCATTGCGGCGGTTCTATGCGGAACAGGTACGCCACGATGCTGGTTTCGAAGATCCGACGCTGCTACTGGACGCGCCCAAATTGCCGCGCACGCTGCCCAAGGCGCTGGCCGAACGCGAAATCGAAGGCCTGTTGAACGCCCCCGCGATCGGCACGCGCATCGGGTTGCGCGACCGCGCGATGCTGGAACTGATGTACGCCTGCGGCTTGCGCGTCAGCGAGCTGGTGACACTGCCGCTCGCAGGGTTGAACCTGCGCCAGGGCGTGCTGCGCGTCACCGGCAAGGGCGGCAAGGAACGCCTGGTGCCGATCGGCGAAACCTGCATGGACTGGTTGACCCGCTACCTGCGCGAAGCGCGTCCGCTGCTGGCCAAAGGCCGCGAAACACCCGCGCTGTTCCTGTCCAACCGCGCCGCCGGCATGACACGGCAGATGGCGTGGACCCTCGTCAAGAAACACGCGCTGGCCGCAGGCATCGCGGCCAAACGCATTTCACCGCACGTGTTGCGGCATTCGTTCGCGACGCACCTGCTGAATCACGGTGCCGACCTGCGCGCGCTGCAGATGCTGCTGGGCCACAGCAATCTTTCCACCACGCAGATCTACACACTGGTTGCGCGGGAAGGATTGAAGCGGTTGCATTCACAACATCACCCGCGGGCGTGATTGTGCGGCCAGATCGAGCCTTCGCGTCTTGCCGCGGATTCGTGTAGGAGCGCGCCACGCGCGCGACAATCGGCGCAGCGCGCCGATGATGTCGCGGCCATGGGCCGCTCCTACCGCGCAGGAACCTGGCGGCGCCGGCGCGACCGGCTATCATTCATGTTTTCAGCGGAGCCGCGACATGGCTGAGCAGAAGTATCCCGAGTGGGTCTGGCACAACGGCAAAATCGTGCCGTGGGCGGAAGCCACCGTGCACGTGATGTCGCACAGTCTGCAGTACGGCTCGGCGGTGTTCGAAGGCATCCGCTGCTACAAAACATCGAAAGGCGGGACGCCCAAGGGTGGCGCGATTTTCCGGCTGGGCGCGCACATCAAGCGTCTGTACAACTCGGCGCGCATCTACGACATGCCGATGCCGTTTTCCGTCGAGGAGACCACCGCCGCCTGCCACGAGATCCTGAAGAAGAACGGCTTCGAACAGGCCTATCTGCGCCCCTGCGCGTTCCGCGGCCTCGGCGGTTTCGGAATTTCCGCCGACACGCCGGTCAGCATGACCATCGCGGGCTGGCCGATGGGCCCGTACCTCGGCCCGGAAGCCTTGAAGAAAGGCATCACCGCGTGCGTGTCGAGTTGGCAGCGCTTCGCACCCAACACGATTCCCGCGGGTGCGAAGGCCGCGGGCAATTATCTTTCCGGCCAGCTGGTCGCACGCGAGGCGCGCCAGCGCGGTTTCGGCGAAGGCATCGCGTTGGCGTCCACCGGACTCATCAGCGAAGGTGCGGGCGAGAATGTATTCCTGGTGATCGACGGCGCACTGCACACCTCACCCATCAGCGCGGCGCTGCTGAACGGCATCACCCGCGATTCCATCATCACACTGGCACGCGACAACGGCATCACCGTGGTCGAACGCGACCTGCCGCGCGAATATTTGTACCTCGCCGACGAAATCTTCATGTGCGGCACCGCCGCCGAAGTCACGCCGATCTGCACGATCGACAGCAAGCAGGTCGGCAACGGCGAAGGCGGCCCGCTCACGCGCAAGATCCAGAATCTGTTCTTCGGACTGTTCGACGGCCGCACGGAAGACAAGTGGCAGTGGCTTGAACCGCTGTAGGAATCGCACAACGGACCATCGTTTCCGAGTACCTTGAAGCGATGAACCCCTCGCCCAACCTGTTTCTGATCGGCCCGATGGGCGCCGGCAAGTCCAGCATCGGGCGGCGGCTTGCGCAACGCTTCGGCCTGCCCTGCATCGACCTCGATGCAGAAATCGAGCAGCGCACAGGTGCCAGCGTTTCGACGATCTTCGAAATCGAGGGCGAAGCCGGATTTCGGCGCAGGGAATCCGATCTGCTGGCCGAATTCACGACGCGCGTCGGCATCGTGCTTGCCACCGGCGGCGGCGCGGTGCTGGTGCCCGGGAACCGTGCGCTGCTGTGCGAGCGCGGCTTCGTGGTCTGGCTGCAGGCATCGGTGGAACAGCAATTGCGGCGGCTGGCGCGCGATCGCAAGCGCCCCCTTCTCGACGCGCCTGATCGCCGTGAGCGGCTGGAACAACTGGCACTTGAACGCGACCCGATTTATGGCGAGCTTGCTGATTGCAGCGCAGGAAGTGCCGACGAATCCTGCGAACATGCGGCGGCGCGCATCGCGACGCTACTTGAAACACAATGGCAGCGCGCTTCGACGGTGAAGGAAGGCGCATGACGAGCATCGAGGTGGGGCTGGGCGCGCGCCGGTACCCGATCCGGATCGGATCCGGCCTGCTCGGCGATGCGCGAAGCTGGCGTGACGCCATTCGCGGCGGTCATGCATTGATCGTCAGCGACAGCAACGTTGCGCCGCTTTACGCGCAGCGACTGCGTGACGCGCTTGCGCAAGCATCCGGCCCCCCGGTGCGTTGCGAAGTGCTCATATTGCCGGCCGGCGAAGCACACAAGAACCTCGATGCCGTGTCGAAGGTGCTGGACGCACTGGCTCGACTCGGCGCCACGCGCGATGCCTGCGTGCTCGCGCTGGGCGGCGGCGTGGTCGGCGACATCGCGGGTTTCGCCGCCGCATGCTGGATGCGCGGCATCGACTTCGTGCAGTTCCCGACCACGTTGCTGGCGATGGTGGATTCCTCGGTAGGCGGCAAAACCGGCGTCGATCATCCCGCGGGCAAGAACCTGATCGGCGCGTTCCACCAGCCGCGCGCGGTGATCGCCGATCTGGGCACGCTGGCCACGCTGCCCGATCGCGAACTGCGCGCGGGTTTGGCGGAGGTCGTCAAGACTGCGTGCATCGGCGATGCGGATTTCTTCGATTGGCTGGAGGTGCATGCGGACGCGTTGCTGGCGATCGACACCGAAACCCTGACCCATGCGATCGCACGTTGCTGCCGCTTCAAAGCCGGCGTGGTCGAACGCGACGAACGCGAGACGGGTGAGCGCGCGCTGCTCAACTTCGGGCATACCTTCGGCCATGCACTGGAAGCCGAGGCAGGTTACGGCACCCTGCTGCACGGCGAAGCCGTGGCGATCGGGATGATCCTCGCCGCGCGCCTGTCCGCACAGCTCGGCGTGGCCGGCGAAGCCGACGCGCAACGACTGCACGCGTTGCTGCAACGCATCGGCCTGCCGACCGCGGTCCCGCACGGCCTCGATGCGGATGCGTTGCTGGCGCGCATGCGGCTGGACAAGAAAAATCGCGCCGATGCGCTGCGGCTGATCCTGTGGCGCGGCATTGGGCGTGCGGAAATCGTCGAAGGCGTCGACCCCGCGGCCCTGCGCGCGGTGATGTCCGGCTGAGGGCCACGTTACAATCGCGGTTCCGCCGCAGCCGGCACGCGCGCACGCCATGCACCTCTACCTGCAAACCCCGCCAGGTTCCGGCGCACCGCGCTATTGCCGCATTGCGCTGGAGCAGGATCTGCTCGGCGGCTGGACGCTGTACCGCGAAGCCGGCACCGAGGGCGGCCGCGCGACGTTGAAGCGCGAGGTGTACCTCGACCGCGATGCCGCGCTGGCCGCGTTCGAGAGCGCACGCGACGCGCAGATCAAACGCGGTTTCAAGGTGATGATCACGCAGGGCATCGAAAACGCGCATGGCTGACGTGTCCGACCGCAGCAACAGGTTCCTGCGCGCGCTGCGCCGCCAGCCCGTCGACGCGACGCCGGTCTGGATCATGCGCCAGGCCGGGCGCTACCTGCCGGAATACCGCGCCACCCGCGAACGCGCCGGCAGCTTTCTTGCGCTCGCCCAAACACCCGAACTCGCCTGCGAAGTCACGCTGCAACCGATCGAGCGTTTCGAACTGGACGCCGCGATCCTGTTTTCCGACATCCTCACGGTGCCCGACGCGATGGGCCTCGGCCTGCATTTCGTCGAAGGCGAGGGTCCGAAATTCCATCGTCCGCTACGCAGCGCCGCCGACATCGCCAAGCTCGGCGTGCCCGATCCGGAGCAATCGCTGCGCTACGTGACGGATGCGATACGCCTGATCCGCCACGAGTTGCGCGGGCGCGTGCCGCTGATCGGTTTCGCCGGCAGTCCGTGGACGCTGGCGTGCTACATGATCGAAGGCGAAGGCTCGCGCGATTTTGCTCGTGTGAAAGCGTTCGCCTTGAACGAACCGGCCGCCATGCACGCGCTGCTGAACCTCAACGCACGCGCGGTGGCGGTGTATCTCGCCGCGCAGGCCGCGGCCGGCGCGCAAGCACTGATGGTGTTCGACAGTTGGGGCGGCATGCTGGCGCCGGCGATGTTCGAAGAATTCTCGGCGCGTTACCTCGCGCAGATCGCGGCATTGCTGCGCGACGATCCGGCCGCGCGCGACGTACCGCTGATCGTATTTTCCAAAGGCGCCAACGCCAGCCTTGAAACACTCGCCGACACCGGCTGCGCCGCGCTTGGCGTCGACTGGACCATCACGCTGGATGCAGCGCGCCGCCGCGTCGGCGATCGCGTCGCGCTGCAGGGCAATCTCGATCCCGCAACCTTGCTGGCATCCCCCGACGCGATCCGGCGCGAGGTCCGACGCGTGCTCGATGATTTCGGGCCTCATCCCGGCCACGTTTTCAACCTCGGCCACGGCATTACGCCGGACGTCGATCCCGATCACGTCGCGGTGCTGGTGGACGCGGTGCACGTTGTTTAGCCGTCATTCCGGGTTCATGGCCTGCGGCCGGCCCCGGAATGACGAACGAGGTCAAGTCTCCGCGATAATCAGCAACCATGACCACCCGCTACCTCACCGGCATCACCACCACTGGCACACCGCACCTCGGCAATTACGTCGGTGCGATCCGGCCCGCGATCGCGGCCAGCCGCCGCGATGGCAACGACGCGTTCTTCTTCCTCGCCGATTACCACGCGCTGGTCAAGAGCGGCGATCCCGCGCGCATCGCGCGCTCGCGCCTGGAAATCGCGGCGACGTGGCTGGCGTGCGGCCTTGATCCCGAACGCGTCACGTTCTACCGGCAATCCGACATTCCCGAGATTCCGGAACTCACGTGGATGCTCACCTGCGTGACGGCCAAGGGCCTGCTCAACCGCGCGCACGCGTACAAGGCCGCGGTTGACCAGAACACCGCGAAGGGTGAAGACCCCGACGCCGCGATCACCGCCGGCCTATACATGTACCCGGTGTTGATGTCGGCTGACATCCTGATCTTCAACGCCGACAAGGTGCCGGTCGGACGCGATCAGGTACAGCACATCGAGATGGCGCGCGACGTCGGCCAGCGCTTCAATCACATCTACGGCAAGGCATGGCGCGCGGCGGGCGGCAAGGACGAACCATTCACGTTGCCCGAAGTGGTGATCGAGGAATCGGTCGCCACCCTGCCCGGCCTCGACGGCCGCAAGATGTCGAAAAGCTACGACAACACCGTGCCCCTATTCGAGGGCGGCGCGAAGGCGATGCGTGAAGCCATTGCAAAAATCGTCACCGACTCGCGCGAACCGGGTGAACCCAAGGACCCGGATTCATCCAGCCTGTTCGCGATCTATCGCGCATTCGCGGGTGACGCCGAAAGCGCCGTATTCCGCAAGGAACTCGAATCCGGCATGGGCTGGGGCGACGCCAAGAAAAAACTGTGCGACCGCATCGAACAGGATGTCGCACCGCTGCGCGAACGTTACGACACGCTGATGGCGCATCCGGAGGACATCGAAGACGCGTTGCGCGACGGCGCGCGGAAGGCACGCGCGGTTGCAATGCCGCGGCTCGAAATCATGCGGCGCGCGGTGGGGCTCGGCCCGTTGGCTACGCCGGGCGGCAAAGCCAAGGCCGCGAAGAAAGCCGACAAGCGCGCGCGCATTGTCAGCTTCCGGGACAGCGAGGGTTTCCGCTTCCGCCTGCTCGGCGCCGATGGCGAGGAACTGTTGCTGTCGCGCGCATTCGCCGACCCGAAAGCCGCAGGACAAGCGTCGCGCGCGCTTTCGAGCGAAGGCGCCGTCGGCGCGTTGAAGCCCATCGATGCTTCGCGCTTCGTGTTCCTGCGCGATGATGAAACGCTCGCGAACAGTGTGGAATTTGCCGAACTGGCCGCGCGCGATGCGGCAATCGAACGCACCCGCGCGGCACTGGCATCATTGCGCGAAACCGCAGACTGAAATGGCACGTTTCATCGCCCTGCTGCTGATCGGGCCTTGGCTCATCGTGCTGGGCTGGTTGTATTGGCTGTACGTGCGCCGACGCGCCGCGAACGGCATCTCCGCGGGATTCGACGTTGGCGTGTTGATCGTGTCGGCGATAGCCACTGTGGCCTGCACGGCGATCGGCTACGAAGCCGCGCTTGGCCACGGCGGCGCGATCTGGAAACAAGTCGCGGCTGCGTTGGCCGCCTATGCGGGATTCAACCTCGTCATCCTGTTCGGGCTGTTGCGGCACTGGCGCGCACACCGCGTACGCGGCATTTGATCAACCGGCCGTTATCGGCGATGTGTTGCATCGATCAGTTGAATCCGCCGCCATGACCGGACGGTCGCGTCCACCGCTGAGTTACCCGTCAGCAGACGTTGACTACATTGTCCGGCCTCGCTGACCACGGTGCCGCCACCGCGTGCGTGACCAGCTTGCCATTTCGTCGCCGGACACGCCGCAGGTCGCGCGATTCTCGTGGTCATGCACTTTCATGCTTTGCCTTTTGGGTGTTCGTATTGACGCCTTGTTGCATTGCATATGTATGTACAAACGCGTACACTCCAAACGTGAAGATTTCCGGAATCGACTGGGATCGCGGCAACTGGCCGAAGTGCGGAAAGCACGGAGTATCCCGTGAGGAAATCGCGCAAGTGTTGCTGGGTACGCCCGCGGTCATGCCCGACCCAAACCCGGATGAACCACGGATGCGCGCCATCGGGAAAACCGCAGCCGGGCGCTACGTCTTCCTGGTGTTCATGCTCCGGGACGTGGACGGCCAGACGAAGTTACGCCCAATCAGTGCACGCTACATGCACCAGAAAGAGGTCGATCACTATGAAGAGCAAGTCCAAATCCCTGCCATCGCTGCGCAACGACAAGGCCGCCGAGACATTCGTGAGCAAGGCTGACCTGTCGCAGTACGACCTTTCCGGGTTCAAGCCAATGCGCTTCGAGATTGAGCCGAAGGCGGCTGCCTTGAACATGCGCTTGCCGGTGTCGTTGCTCGAAGCGGTGAAAGCCAAGGCCGAAGCGCGGGGCGTTCCGTACACGCGTTATGTTCGAATGCTGCTGGAGACCGATGTGGCTCGACCGCGGTAGGGCGTGCTCCGGCCCACTGCTGCCGGTCGACCCCTTCAAATGCAAGCTGCAAAGCTGACGTTCAAGATGAGCCGCGACCCGCAACGTTCGTGCCGTGCACGCCGCGTGCATCGGTCATCCGTGACAACCTGACTTCGGCGCAGATGCAAACCTCGTGGTTCAGGGCTGGCTCGTCAACGCGGAGCTCGCTTGCGTCGGTGCCGAGACCGGTGTGATCGTTGATGCTGCGCCCGCCGGCGAAGCTGCCTCGCTGCTCGCGCCCGCCGCGTCGGGCAACGTCACCGTGAACTTGATCTTCGCCAGTTGCTCGGGCGCGTGGCCGAGCTTGCGCAGGAACGGCAGCCAGCGCGGGTCGTGCCTGACCTTGTCGAACAGGCCTTCGGTCACAATAAAGGACAGGCCAGGGTCCTGGTAGGCCACCGCCTTGTCGAGCCAGGCGAAGGCTCTGTCCGCCTCGCCGCAGTACGCATAGTCGTAGGCGATGTTGTAGGACCAATTCTTTGCATCCTTGGCGACCAGCGCAGCGAACGCCGCGTCCGCGTCCGCCTTGCGCCCGAGCGCGCAGTACGCCAAAGGCAGGCCGATCAATCGCCACACCTCCGACTTCTCCTGCCGCATCTGGGCCAGCCCACCCGCGGCGCGGCCCTTGAGCAGCAACGCGACGCCGATGTCGTAGTGCGCACCGCCATAGCGCGGGCTTAAAGTCAGCAGCGTGTGGAACTTGGCGATGGCCTCGTCGTAGCGGCCGACGTGGAGATAGTCGATGCCCAGGATTTCCAGGGCGATCGGGTTGACCGGATCGCGCGCGACGACGTATTCCTCGATCGCAATCGCCGGCGGCAGGCGGCCGAGGGCTTGCAGCAGCGTGGCGCTGCTACCGAGCACAAAGGGATCAGTCGGATCCAGCGCTAGCGCGCTCTCGAAGTAGCGCGCCGCAGCGGGCAGGTCGTTCTGCAGCATCGCGAGAAAACCGAGCCCTGCCTGCGTCGGCGCATCGTCCGGGTCGATCGCCAGCGCCTTCTCGGCCGCCTCGCGCGACTGGTGCAGGCCCTGGGCGCTCGACAGCGCGTCGATGTTCGCCTCGCTGATGAAGTTGCCGGCGAGCCCGTCCCACGCCTGCACGTAGCGCGGATCGATCGCCAGCGCCTGGCGGTACAGCGCATCGGACGACTTCAAGGCGTCGGCAGTGTACTGGCGACCCAGCTGGCGCGCCTGCAGGTACAGCGCATAGGCCTTGGGGTCGGTCGCCCGCGCCTTGGGCACCGCGCCGAGCAACTTGACCTTGAGGTTTTTCACCACGTCCGCGGCGATGCCGTCCTGGATCGCGAAGATGTCGTCGAGCTTGCGGTCGTAGCTTTGCGACCAGATCTGGTAACCATCGGCCGCGCGCACCAGTTGCGCGCTGATGCGCACCTTGTCACCGGCCTTGAACACCGAGCCTTCCAGCACGTTGGCCACGTGCAGTTTCGCGGCGATTTCGGGGATGCCCAGACCCTTGCCCTGGAACGCGAACGACGAGGTGCGCGCGGCCACCCGCAACGTCTGCACCCGGGTCAACAGGTTCAGCAGGTCCTCGGCGATGCCGTCGGCGAAATAGTCCTGTTGCTTGTCGCTGCTTTCGTTGGTGAACGGCAGCACCGCGATGGAATTGGGCGGTGCCGTGATGGCGGGAGAAGCGGCTTCGTTCACCCCGCGGTGCAGGACGAAGGTGTTGGTCAGCAGCAGCACCACCGCGACGGCCAGCACGCCGGTAATCCAGTAGTTGAGCTTGCGCCCGGTACGGTGGGCGACCGAATCGGCCGGATCGATCTCGCTCTCGCGCTTCAAACCTTGCGGCGTGAACTCGTAGAACCAGGCAAACGCAATCCAGAACGGGAAGCCGATGATGCCGGCGATCACGAACCAGCGCGTGATCCAATCCGGCGCACCGAACGATGGCCCCAGTTGCGCGATGCCCTGCGCCAGCGCCCACACCGCACCGGCATACAGTACGCCCGCGCGCAGCACGTTACGGCGCTTGAGTTCCTGGAACAGCGAGAAGTTGGCCACGGGTGCCCCTTGGATGGCACGAGGCGACGCATGGCGTGCCGGGCGCTACGGTATCTTAGCGGTCACCGCCGGAAGACCACAATGCAGCGGAAGCCAGGTGCGCGTGGGCGCCCCGGGGGAATCGCCGATCGGGCAGCAACCGGCCATCCCGGAAGCAGCCGCTTGCGACTGGCTGAAACGGGTCGCCTTGAGTCGCCCGCCTAGAGCGTCGCTGCGCGTTACTGCGGCAACGCGAGGTCGTCCAGGATCGCCTTGAGGAACCGCGCGGCTTCGCCACCGGTCGCAGCGCGGTGATCGAAGGTGAGCGAAATCGGCAGGCGTCGATGGACTTCGATGCCGCCCATGACCGCGACCACGTCGTGCGAAAGCTTGCCCACGCCGACGATCGCCACGCAGGGTGGTACCACCACGACAGTCCCGTAACGCCCGGCGAACATGCCGAAGTTGGAAAGACTGATCGTGTAGCCGGAAAGCTCCGAAGCCGGAATCGAACGATCCTCGACCTGCGCGCGCAGGCGGTTGATGCCTTCGCGCAGGCCGCGCGCGTCCAGCATGTCGGCGTTGCGCAGCGCCGGCACGAACAGGCCGTCCGGCGTGTCCACCGCGATGCCGAGGTCGACGTGCGGGTGTTTGGTGAGCGTGAGATTCTGGCCGTCGAACCAAGCGTTCAGCGCCGGCTCGGTCTTGCAGGCCACGACGATCGCGCGGATCGTGCGCCCGGTGATGTCCTGTTTGCCCAGCCACTGGTGCAGGTCGGCATCGTCGACGATGGTGGTCTGCACGACTTCCGCATGAGCCTGCGCCATCACCCGCGCCATGTTGCGACGCACGCCCTTCAACTGTTCGGGCTGGCCGGTGACGTTGACCGACGGCGGCGTGGTGCGCATCGGTTTGCCGGATTGCGAGACGGTGCTTCTCTGCTCTTCCCTTCTCCCTTCGGGAGAAGAGCCTGCCCCCGAAGTGCTTCTGATCGGGGGTGCCCGAAGGGCGGATGAGGGTACGACGCGCCCCGAACCCTCACCCCCTCTCCCGGCGGGAGAGGAGAGCGAAGCGGTGCCGGAAGCGGCCGCGTTCTTCACGTCCTGCATCGTGACCACGCCACCCGCACCGGTAGCTGCGACGCGCGCGAGATCGACTTTCAATTTCCTGGCCATAGCGCGCACTGCCGGCACGGCCTTGACGCCGCCGACGCTGGCGGCCTGCTCGACAATTACCTGGTTGCTACTGACCATCGCACCGACCACAGTGCCTTCGTCTTCGCGGTCGGCGGTGCCGCCCTTCTTGATTTCGCCGCCTTCGTCGGACGCGATCACCCTGCCCTCGTTGTCCGGCGCCGGCGCACCCGCGCCCTTCGCGGGTTCCGCGGGCGCGTGGTGATGCCCGCCCGCCGCGTTCTCGGCGCGCTGCTTGGCTTTCGGATCAAGTTCGAATTCGGCCAGCGCCGCACCCGTGACGATGACGTCGCCCGCAGCGCCATGCTGTTTCAGCACTTTGCCGGTGTATGGCGAAGGCACTTCCACCACGGCTTTCGCGGTTTCCATCGACACCAGCGGTGCGTCGAGCTTGACGCTGTCGCCTTCCTTCACCAGCCATTCGACGATGGTGGCGTCGGGCAGGCCTTCGCCGAGGTCTGGGAGATGGAATGTCTTGTTGTCGGCCATGGTGTCGAGTCCGTCTTGACGCGTGGTTTGAATTTTGACGTCATTCCGGCGCAAGCCGGAACCCAGTGACTTCGGCGCCTGTCTTCGAGAGCCAAGGCGCTGGGTTCCGGGTTCCATCCCCGGTGGAGCCGGGGATGGCCCCGGAATGACGAGCTTGTTTGCAGGTTCCCGTGGAATCCGATTATGACGCCGCCAGCACCTGCTTCGCCGCCGCCACGACCCGCGCGGTGCTGGGCAACTGTTTCATTTCGAGGCGATACAATGGTGTGTGCACGTCCCAGCCGCTGACGCGCGTGACCGGCGCCAGCAGATCGTAGAGGCATTCCTCGGCGATGCGGGCGGCGATCTCGGCGCCGAAACCGGCGGTCTTGGGGGCTTCCTGCACGATCACGCAGCGGCCGGTCTTCTGCACCGATTCGGCGATGGTGTCGAAGTCGAGTGGCGTGAGCGTGGCGACGTCGATCACCTCGGCGCTGATGCCTTCCTTCGCGAGTTGATCGGCGGCTTCGAGCGTTTCCTTCACTTCGGCGCCCCAGGTCACCAGCGTGATGTCGGTGCCGTCGCGCAGCACGAAACACACGTCCAGCGGCAACGCCTCGCCGTCGTCCGGCACTTCTTCCTTGTACTGACGATAGATGCGCTTGGGTTCGTAGAACACCACCGGATCGGGATCACGGATCGCCGCGAGCAACAAACCGTACGCGCGCGCCGGCGATGACGGCAGCACCACGCGCAGGCCGGGCACGTTGGTGAACAGGTGTTCGTTGGCTTCGGAATGATGCTCGGGCGCGTGGATCCCGCCGCCCCACGGCGCGCGGAACACCGCCGGGCACGTGATGCGGCCTCGGGTGCGGTTGCGCATGCGCGCGGCGTGGCAGCAGATCTGCTCCATCATTGGATAGATGAAGCCTTCGAACTGCGCCTCGGCCACGGGCTTCATGCCCTGCGCGGCCAAGCCGACAGTCACGCCGGCGATGGTGGTTTCATCCAGCGGCGTGTCGAACACGCGCCACTCGCCGAACTTCTCCGAGAGCCCCGCGGTCGCGCGAAACACGCCGCCGTTGATGCCGACGTCCTCGCCCAGCACGACCACCGATTTGTCGTGCTTCATCTCGTACGCGAGCGCCTGGGTGACGGCTTCGATCAGGGTAATGGCGGCCATCAGTGCGCTCCCTTCTCGAGCGCAACTGCTTCTTCACGTTGCTTCAGCAGGTCGGCCGGCAATTCGGCGAAGGTGTAATCGAACATCGCGGTCACCGGCTGCGCCTTCGTTTCGAGGTACGCGTTCACTTCGTTGTCCATCCACTCGTCGCATTCGGCTTGCAGCTTTTCTTCCTTCTTCTTGTTCCAGGCTTTCTTCGCTTCCAGCCAGGTGCGCAGGCGCTTGACCGGATCTTTCGTCCAGGCGTCCTCGACCTCGTCCTTGCCGCGATAGCGGCGCGCGTCATCGGCCGTGGTGTGGTCGCCGAGCCGATACGTCACGCATTCGACCACGCTGCCGCCCTTTCCGGCCCGCGCGCGTTCGACCGCATCGCCCATGGCTTTCTTCACCGCGATGATGTCGTTGCCGTCGACCTGGATGCAGAACAAACCCGCGGCGATGCCCTTCTGCGCCAGCGTCTTGGCGCCGGACTGGATCTTGCGCGGCACCGAGATCGCCCACTGGTTGTTGACGATCGCCGCGACCAGCGGCAGGTCGCGCGCGCCGGCCACGTTGATGGCGCCGTAGAAGTCGGCCTTGGAGGAACCGCCATCGCCGATCGTACACACCGCGACGCGCTTCTCCTTGCGGATCTTGAACGCCAGCGCGGAACCCGCCGCGTGCAGGCACTGCGTGCCGATCGGCACCGACCACGCGAAGTCGTGCTTCGCCGGTTCGTTCTGGTAATCGTTGCCGCGTTCGTCGCCGCCCCAGTACATGTACACGTCGCGCGGGCGCACGCCGCGATACAACTGCGCGCCGTATTCGCGATAGCTCGGCGCGAACACGTCTTCCGGTTTCATCGAGGCGCCGATGCCGACGTGCGTGGCTTCGTGGCCGAGGCATGACGCATACGTGCCAAGTTTGCCGGTGCGCTGCAGCGCGATCGACTTGGTGTCGAACACGCGGGTGGAAACCATCAACTTGTACAGCTCGACCATCTGGTCGATGTCCTGCGCGAAGTCGGGCAGGTCCTTCCTGACCTGCTTGCCCTCGGCGTCGAGGTATTGCAGGTATTCGATTTCAAACTTGGCGGCGATGGGCACGGATGGCTCCCGGAAGAAGAAACGGGGGATGCGAAGCTGCGGCCGCGCAACGACGCAACGTGTGGTCCGTTCGGCGGCAAACCGCGCGAACGGGCCGCGCATTATCGCATGCACACCACGCAGCCCGCAGCTCTCCGCAGTACGCCCGCGCATGTTGCAACGCAGCAATGTTCGTGCGATCGTCCCTGATCGCCGCTTCGCTAAACTGGTGCGTTTTCCGAATCACCCCAGCTCATCAAGACCGGAACGGACTTCCTGTCCTGACTTTTCACAACGGCAGCTTCGAACAAGACATTCGACACCGATGACCGATACCAACCAACGCGAGCTCGAAGCCGGCATCCAGCGCGATCTTTCCGGCCGCATGACCTACGCGAGTTATCTGCGACTCGACACGTTGCTGTCGGCGCAGCGGCCGGTGTCGGATCCCGAGTACCACGACGAGATGACCTTCATCGTGCAGCACCACGTCGCGGAGTTGTGGCTGAAGCTGATGATCCACGAGCTGCGCGCGACCATCGTCGACATCGATGCCGATCGCGCCGACCAGGGGCTGAAGAAGCTGGCGCGCGTCAAGCGCATCCAGGACCAGTTGTTCAACGAGTGGGCGGTGCTGGAAACGATGACGCCGCACGAGTACCTGAAATTCCGCGACGCGCTGGGGCCGTCGTCCGGCTTCCAGTCGCTGCAGTATCGCACCGTGGAATTCCTGCTCGGCAACAAGAACGCGGACATGCTGGCGGTGTTCGCGCACGACGCCGATGCGCAAGCCGGCCTGCGCGCGACGCTCGAATCGCCGGGCCTGTACGACGCTGTGCTGCACTGGCTGGCGCGGCGCGGGCACGCGATTCCGCCAGCAATCCTGGAACGCGACGTTCGCCAGGGCTGGAAACGCGATGAAACACTGCTGCCGATCTTCCAGCGCATCTACGAGGCACCGGAAAAGTTCTGGCCCGAATACCACCTGTGCGAAACGCTGGTGGACGTCGAGGAAAACTTCCAGATGTGGCGCTTCCGCCACATGAAGGCGGTCGAGCGCATCATCGGCCACCGTCCCGGCACCGGCGGATCGTCGGGCGTCGGGTTCCTGAAAAAAGCGCTCGACCTCACTTTTTTCCCGGAACTGCTGGAAGTGCGCACGCAGATTCGTTCGTCCTGACCGGCAGCATCACCGCTTGCCACTGTCCCGTGCGCGCCGCCAAGATCGCGCGCAGGCCGGCTTCGTCGGCCGAGGCGAGGATCGATGATGCACTCGAGCGAAGCTGTAAATCCCGCGCCGGATACACCGAAGTTCATGGGCCATCCACGCCATCGCTACATCGCGCTGCTGCTGTTGTTCGTCGCGCTGGTGGTGTTCTGGGCGATGAGCCTGCTGAGCGCCGGCGCGCTCAACTTCCTCGCGCGCGACCACGTGGCGCCGCTGTGGCACGGGCAACCACTGGGACTCTCGTGGAGTTACCTGCTGTTCCAGTCGGTCAATCCGCTGTACATCCTGATCTTCGCGCCGTTCATGGCGCTGCTGTGGCCGTGGCTCGACAGGCACAACATCAATCCATCCACCCCGCGCAAGTTTGGCATCGGCCTGTTGCTGGTGGCACTGGGCTACGGCCTGTTGTGGTTCGCGATCGCGCGGATGCCATTGCCGGACGGCAGAATCGCCGCGTGGACATTGCTGGTGTGGTACCTGTGCGCAACCCTCGGCGAACTGGCGTTGTCGCCGATCGGCTACGCGCTGATCGGAAAGCTCGCCGCGCCGCATGAGACCTCGCTGGCGATGGGCGGCTGGTTCTTCGGCGTGGGCGTGTCGTATGACCTTTCCGGCCAGATCGCGGCACTGACCACCGCGAACGGCAACACCGGCATCGGCGGCTACGAACACGTGTTCGCGTGGCTGCTGATCGGGGGCGTGATCATCGCCTTGATCTACCTGATCGCCGCGCCGTGGATCGTGAAACTGATGCACGGTGTCCGTTGAATCGACATTCCGGGAACGAACCATGACCGCAGCCACCGACAGCGCAAATTTGCAGGACGTTCCGGATTTTCGGCAACGGCTCGGACATCCGAAACCGTTGTGGATGCTGTTCATGACGGAGTTCTGGGAACGCTTCGCGTTCTACAGCGTGAGCTGGGCGCTGGCGCTGTACATCGTGCAGCAGTTCTACCACGGCGATCCGTCCGGACAGGCCTGGGCCAGCGGCATCTTCGGCGCGTACACCGCGTTGATCTACGGCACCTGCATCTTCGGCGGCTGGGTCGCGGACCGCGTGATCGGGTACCAGCGCACCATCCTGCTGGGCGCGCTGGTGATGGCGGCTGGACTGTTCGTGCTGATGCTGCCCAGCCGCACGATGCTGCTGCTGGGTCTCGCGCTGGTGATCGTCGGCGACGGGCTGTTCAAACCGAACATTTCGACGATGGTCGGCCAGCTTTACGGCCGCGACGATCCACGCCGCGATCGCGGTTTCACGCTGTTCTACATGGGCATCAACGCAGGCGCACTGTTGGCGCCACTGCTGACCGGGTGGGTGGCGGCGCATTTCACGGCCACGCCGATGCAGCAGAACTTCCGGCTGGTGTTCGCGGCCGCGGGCGTCGGCATGCTGATCAGCCTTTTGTGGTTCTGGTTCGGACGCCGGCAGTTGAAACACGTCGGCCGGCCTGCATTGGGCGCCGAAGGCCTTTCGCGAGTGGCGTGGGTGCTGCTGGGCGTGATCGTATCGGTGCCGCTGGTGTTCCTGCTGCTTTCGCGGGTGGGCGCCACGGGACTGCAATGGTTGCTGGGACTGCTGTTCGTCGCGGTGGCGGCGATGCTTCTGTTGGAAGCTGCGCGGCATGGTCGCGTGCAGGTGCACCGCGTGATCGCGATGCTGATCATCTTCGCGTTCAACATCCTGTTCTGGATGTTCTACTACCAGCTCGGCACCTCGTTCAACTTCCTCGCCGAGAACATCGTGGATCGGGTGATGCCGGGCGGATGGATTTTCCCGGTCGGCTGGTTCCAGTCGGTGAGCCCGCTCGCGATCATCGTGTTCGCGCCGATCGTGACGCTGGCATGGGCGTGGCTGGACAAGCGCCGGATGGAGCCCTCGATTCCGCGCAAATTCGGTTTCGGGCTGCTGTTCAACAGCCTCGGCTTCCTGGTGCTGATGTTCGCGCTGTCGAAACTGCTGGGCGACAACGGGCTGATTCCGTTCTGGCCGCTGGTGCTGTGCTACGTGATGCAGACGCTCGGCGAGTTGTGCCTGTCGCCGATCGGCTTGTCGATGGTGACCAAGCTGGCGCCGTCGCGGCTGGTCGGCTTCGCGATGGGCGGCTGGTTCCTGTCGCTGGCGGTGGGCGGCAACCTGTCCGGCCTGTTCGCCAGCCGTATTGCCGGCAGCAGCGGCATGACCGCGGCCTCCGCGCTGTCGGGTTTCACGTTCGGATTCTGGCTGTTGCTGGGAGCCGGCGTGTTGTTGCTGCTGGTTTCGCCGCTGGTCAACCGGTTGATGCACGGCGTCCGGTAGCACCGTCGTCCATCAGCTTGTCGAGGATGCGCGCGAGCGAACGCTTTTCATCCTCACTGAGTTTTTTCAGAAACACGCGTTCGTGCTGACGTGCCAACGGCGCCACCACGTCATGGATACGCCAACCGGCGGCCGACAGCCGCAATACGGACTTGCGCCTGTCGCCATGGTGCGTGCGGCGCAACACGCGGCCGTCCGCCACCAGCCGCGCCAGTGCGCGGCTGATCGCTACCTTGTCCATCGCGGTCAAGCGCGCCACCGCACGCGCCGACAAGCCGTCGCCGTCGTAGCGCGCCAGCACCGCCATCACCCGCCATTCGGTAGTGCCGAGGTTGAAGCGTTCGCGGTACTCGCGCGCGATGTCCTCGCTGACCGTGTTCGACACGATCGAGAGCTGATAGGGGACGAATTTTTCAAGCTCGATCGGGGCGTGCCGGGACATGCGGTTCACGGTTGCAAATGGTTTCATTTGAAACTATTGTAGTGGAACGAAGTCAACTTGCGGAGACCGTCATGAGCGCCCAGCCCAACACCGGCATGCAACCGACCACGTTCGAGAACCCGACGGGTGTGGACGGCTTCGAATTCGTCGAATTCGCCGCGCCCGATCCGAAACTGCTGCACGACCTGTTCAGGCGGCTGGGCTTCACGCCGGTCGCCAAACACAAGAAAAAAGCCATCACCTTGTATCGCCAGGGCGATTGCAACCTGCTGGTCAACGAGCAGTCGGATTCCTTCGCGTCGGACTTCGCGCAGAAGCACGGCCCTTGCGCCTGCGGCTTCGCGATCCGTTTTTCGCATCCGGCACCGGAAGTGCTGAAAGCCACGCTGGCCAACGGCGCCAAGGAAGTCACGCACAAGGCCGCGAGCAAGGCCATCGACGCGCCGGTGATCGAGGGCATCGGCGGCTGCATGCTGTACCTCGTCGACCGTTACGGCAGCAACGGCTCCGTATTCGACGACTACGAGTGGCTGGTGCCGGAAGCTCAACGCAATCCGAAAGGTTTCGGGCTGACCTTCATCGACCACCTCACGCACAATCTTTACTTTGGAGAGATGGCGAAGTGGGCGGGCTATTACGAGCGCCTGTTCAACTTCCGCGAAATCCGCTACTTCGACATCAAGGGCGCCAAGACCGGCCTCGTGTCGAAGGCCATGACCGCACCGGATGGCATGGTGCGCATCCCGCTCAACGAATCCAGCGACCCCAAGTCGCAGATCAACGAATACCTCGACGAGTACAAGGGCGAGGGCATCCAGCACATCGCGCTGTTCACCGACAACATTTACGACACCGTGGAAGCGATGCGCGACGCCGGCGTCGAGTTCCTCGATACGCCCGAAACCTATTTCGACGTGATCGACGTGCGCGTGCCGAACCATGGCGAAGACGTGCCGCGCCTCGCGAAGAACAAGATCCTGATCGACGCCGACATGGAAACGAAGCGGAAACTGCTGCTGCAGATCTTCACCCAGAACTGCATCGGCCCGATCTTCTTCGAGATCATCCAGCGCAAGGGCAACGAAGGTTTCGGCGAGGGCAACTTCCAGGCCTTGTTCGAATCGATCGAACGCGACCAGATGAAGCGCGGCTTTCTTTGAGAACTCCGCCATGACCCGCGCCTATCTTCCCGGTTTCGGCAACGAACACTCGAGCGAGGCGCTGGAAGGCGCACTCCCGGTTGGGCAGAACTCGCCGCAGAAGGTGCCGTATGGCCTGTATGCGGAGCAGTTGTCGGGCACCGCATTCACCGCGCCGCGCCATGCCAACCGCCGCAGCTGGTTGTACCGCATCCGGCCGGCCGCGCTGCACGGCGCGTTCGCGGCGTATGCGCATCCGCATTTCCACAATCGTTTCGACGAAGCGGCGACGCCACCGGACCAGATGCGCTGGAGCCCGTTCGCGCCGCCGGACGTGCCGACCGACTTCGTGGACGGCCTGTTCACGATGGCGGGCAACGGCGCGGCGGCGAGTCAAACCGGGGTCGGCATCCATCTGTACGCCTGCAACCAGTCGATGCAGGGGCGCTTCTTCTACGACGCCGACGGCGAATTGCTGATCGTGCCGCAGCAGGGACGCTTGCGGATCGCGACCGAACTCGGCGTACTCGAAGTCGAGCCGCAACAGATCGCGCTGATCCCGCGCGGCGTGCGCTTTCGCGTGGAATTGCCGGACGATACCGCACGTGGCTACGTGTGCGAAAACTTCGGCGCACCGCTGCGCCTTCCCGAGCTTGGTCCGATCGGCTCCAACTGTCTCGCCAATGCGCGCGACTTCGAGGCGCCGGTGGCGACGTACGAAGACGTCGAAGGCGATTTCGAACTGATCGCGAAGTTCCAGGGCAACCTGTGGCGGGCACCGATCGACCACTCGCCGCTGGACGTGGTGGCGTGGCACGGCACGCACGTTCCGTATCGCTACGACCTGCGCCGCTTCAACACCATCGGCTCGATCAGCTACGACCATCCCGATCCGTCGATCTTCACCGTCTTGACCTCGCCGAGCGATACGCCCGGCACCGCCAACATGGATCTCGCGATCTTCCCGCCACGCTGGCTGGTGGCCGAACACACGTTTCGGCCGCCGTGGTTCCACCGCAACATCGCCAGCGAGTTCATGGGCCTGATCCATGGCGAATACGACGCCAAGGACGCCAGCGCCGGCGGCGGCTTCGTGCCGGGCGGCGCTTCGCTGCACAATTGCATGAGCGGGCACGGTCCCGACGCCGCGAGCCATGCCAAGGCGCTTGCGGTTGATGCCACGAAACCGCAACACGTGGTCGATACCATGGCTTTCATGTTCGAAACACGCTGCGTGATCCACCCGACCCGGCAGGCACTCGACGCTCCGCAGCGCCAGCGCGACTACCAGCAGTGCTGGCAGGGTTTGCAAAAACATTTCGATCCTTCGCAACGCTGAATCGGAAACCACGAATGAAACTCGCAAGTCTGAAAGAAGGCGGCAGGGATGGAACCTTGATCCTCGTCAGCCGCGACCTTGCGCACGGCGTGCGCGCCACCGGCATCGCACCGACCCTGCAGGTGGCACTGGAGGATTGGCAGAACACCGCGCCGCGGTTGCACGCGCTGTACGACGCGTTATGCCTGCATCGCCACAAGGCGGTCGAGCACGCCTTCGACCTCGACTTCGAGGCACTGGCGGCGCCGCTGCCGCGCGCTTACGAATTCGTGGACGGCAGCGCATACCTGCCGCACGTCGAGCGCGTGCGCAAGGCGCGCGGCGCGACGGTGCCGGAAACCTTCTACACCGATCCGCTGATGTACCAGGCGACCAGCGCCGGTTTCCTCGGGCCGCGCGATCCGGTACGGGTACCCAGCGAGGATTACGGCATCGACCTCGAAGCCGAGGTGGTGGTGGTCACCGACGATGTGCCGATGGCGGTGGCGTCGGAGCAGGCCGCGCACCACATCCAGTTGATCGGGCTGGTCAATGACGTGTCCTTGCGCAACTTGATCCCGGCGGAACTCGCCAAGGGGTTCGGTTTCCTGCAGTCCAAGCCGCGTTCGGCGCTGTCGCCGGTGTTCGTGACACCCGACGAGTTGCGCGACGCGTGGAAGGACGAGAAGGTTGATCTGCCGATGCGCACATGGATCAACGGCCAATGGTTCGGCGAGGCCGAAGCCGGCGAGGACATGCAGTTCAACTTCGCGCAACTGGTCGCGCACGCCGCGAAGACGCGTCCGCTGGTCGCGGGCACCATCGTGGGTTCCGGCACCATCGCCAACAAGGACACCTCGCGCGGCGCCTCGTGTCTGGCCGAACAACGCACGGTCGAAAAACTGCGCGATGGCGAAGCCAGGACGCCGTTCCTGAAATATGGCGACACGGTGAAGATCGACATGCACGACATCGACGGCAATTCGATCTTCGGGGCGATCGAGCAACGGATCGAGCCACCACAAGCCTGAACCCGGCGCTGCGCTAAACTTGTCCCATCATCGACGGCCGCGGCGCCCGCGTGCGCCGGACATCCTCATGGACTCGCACTCGTCACAATCCGGCGCGCCCGCGCGACGCACGGGCGTACCCAGCAACGACGGAGACACCGGGCATTTCTGCTCGAGCTGCGCGTTCGCGGAGGCGTGTTCCGTCGCGGGCTACGGCAAGCCCGAACTCAACGACCTGCATTGCCTCGTCGAACACATCGGCCCCTTGGAACCGGGACAACGCATCTTTCGCGCGGGTGACGCGTTCCGGGCGCTGTTCGCGGTGCGCACCGGCATGATCAAGACCACGCTGGTGGACGCCGAAGGCCGCGAGCAGGTGCTGGGTTTCTACCTACCCGGCGAACTCGTGGGCCTCGACGCGATCTACCCCGAACACTATCCGTGCGATGCAATCGCGCTTGAAACCACCGAGTGCTGCCGCTTTTCATTCCCGGCGATGAGCGCGTTGGCGGCACGCCAGCCCAAGATCCAGCAACACCTGTTCCGCCTGCTCAGCAAGGAACTCGGCTCGGCCACGCTGCTGGCGGGTGATCATTCCGCGGACGAACGCCTGGCCGCATTCCTCGTCGACCTCGGCGACCGTTACGCATCGCGCGGCCTGTCCGGTACCCAATTCCGCCTCAGCATGGCCCGCGCCGACATCGCCAATTACCTGCGCCTCGCCGCGGAAACCGTGAGCCGCGTGCTCGGCCGCTTCCGCGAGCAGAAGCTCATCGCGATCGATGGACGCAAGGTGGAACTGCTCGATCCGCCGCGCTTGCGCGAGCTGGCACGATGCGTGCTGAATGCCTAGGGAATCTCTGATCAATCGCCATTTCCGTCGTTCCCGCGAAAGCGTGAATCCAGTGCCTTTGTTGTAACGCGTCGACGCGCAAAAACACCGGATTCCTGGTTCCGCCGCGAAAAGCCGTGACGGCCACGGAATGACGGCAGATAAGATTTTCCCCGGAACTCCTGTGCAACCTGCCGCGCTCTCGCCCGCGCTTTCTTGAGCGGGATCAACGCGCACCTGCGCGACGCGCCGCATACTTTCCGACACCGTTTTCCCACGACACGCCATGGCCGCCTGGTACCTGCAAATCCTGTGGACCCACATCGGCTGCGTGATCGCGTCGGGCACCTTGTTCTTCACCCGCGGTTGCATGATGCTGGCGGGCCTGCCGACCGCGAATCACGTCGCGTTGCGGCGCATTTCGGTCACGATCGATTCGCTGCTGCTGGCCGCGGCAATCGCGCTGACGACGATCATCCACCAGTACCCGTTCGTGCAGGCGTGGCTCACCGTCAAGGTGATCCTGCTGGTCGCCTACATCGTGCTGGGCGTGTTCGCGCTGCGACGCGGACGCACGCGCACGCTGCGCGCGGCCTGCTTCGCCGCAGCAATGATCGTGTTCCTGTTCATCGTCAGCGTCGCGCGTGGCCACAACCCGCTGGGCGTGTTCGCGCAACTTTGACGCCGCTTACGCGGCTCTGGCGGCCGGCTTGACCACGGCGTGCGCAGGCGGCTGGCGATCCATGAAACCCAGCGCGTGGCACCAGCCCATCACGTGCACGCCCTTGGCGCGCTGCTCGTCGCGGATCGAATCGCGCAGTTCCACCATCTTCGTCCAGTGCACCTTGGGACGATAGTGGTGCTCGGCGTGGAAGCCGTTGTACAACCAGATCCAGTTGTAGAACTTGTTGTACGTGGAAACACCCCACGCAATCGGTTCGTCGGGATTGCCTTTCAGGTGCTCGTAGTAACCGTTGAGCGACGACAGCGACTGGCCGAGGTAATAGAACGGCACCAGGCACAGGAACGCACGCCAATCGTAAACCAGGCAAGCGAGATAGACGGCCAGGAAGGTCACCATCTCGATGCGTACCCAGCGCGCCCGTTGCGGATGCTTTTGCTTCAGCCGCGTGTAGCACTCGCCGATGTCATCGCGGAAGAACGACAGGAAGGTGTACGCCCACACGTTCTCGGGCTTGCCGTCCTTGCCGTGGCGATAGATCGAGATCGGATCGATGGTGGTGCCATCCTTGACGCGATCCATGTTGCCGACGTGGTGGCGCAGGTGCACGCTGCGATACCACTCCTGGCTGAAACCATCGACCAGGGAAAACAGGAAACTGTAAACGCGGTTCAACCATGCCCACTTGAAGAACTCGTTGTGGATGAAGCTGTGGCTGGGGCCGTTGATCGACCACGAGATGCTGATCGAGTAGATGAAGGCGCAGGGAATCCACAACCACCACGGCGTGCGGTGGAAGCCGAAGAACAACCACGCGAGGAACGCGACGTGACCCAGCACCATCAGCGCGGGGATCACATCCCAGCCGTTGTAGGCGAAGAAAAGACGACGTGGTTTGATTGTTGCGGTATTCATTGCGGCAAGCGCGAGGCAAGCGAACGGGCGCCGCACCGCGGCCGGCCCGGAGCGCCATTTTACGACTTTGCGCGGAACGCCACGCAAAGCATCCTGAAAGGTGGTTCAGGCAACATGCGGCACCGGATTTCCGGCTGGATCGCCCGGCAGCGTGCCCCGAACCATCCAGCGCCCGAAAACACGATACTTGCTACATGACCCACCTTCGCATCCTCGACACCGATGGCAGCGTCGATGCCAATGCGCTCGTCTCCGTCGCGCCGTGGGCCTCGGTCACGCGAGTCGATTTGCGCGACCTCGGCCCCTCCCTGCGCCTGTGGAGCCGCGGCAAGAACATCGATGCGGCGCGCGCGCGCATCGCGGCGTCGCCGGACCCGCGACCGTCGATCACGTTCATGGGCTCGGGCGATTTCCATCACCTCGCCACGCTGCTCGTCGAGCGCGTGGAAGAACCGCTCACGCTGCTGCACTTCGACAACCATCCAGATTGGGTGCGACTGGCACCGCGCTGGCACTGCGGTTCCTGGGTCAACCGCGTGCTGGCGTTGCCGAACGTGCAACGCGTCGTAACGGTCGGTTGCTGCAGCGACGACCTGGCCGATCCCGGCCGCAAGGGCGGCAACCTGCCGGCGCTGGACGCCGGCCGGCTTGCCTTGTTTCCGTGGCAGCACGGAGCGTCGCACGTGCGCCGCCGCCTCACCGATGGCCCGGGGCACACGTGGCGCGACGGGCACATCCATTGGCGCAACCTCGCGGCCATGCCGATGCAGCAGGCGATCGATGCGGTGCTGGCGGCGATTCCCACCGAAGCCATCTGGATCACCATCGACAAGGACGTGCTGCCGGAAAGCGAAGCGCTGACCAACTGGGACCAGGGCCAGATGCCGCTGGCGGCATTGCTCGCGATGGTGCGCGCCGCGGGAGAACGCAAACAGGTGACCGGCGCGGACATTTGCGGCGAATACTCGCCACCACGGCACGCCAACTGGCTGAAGCGCATCGAATCGAAAATGGATCAACCGGTGCGCGACGCGGCGGATCGGCAAAGGATCGAAGGCAATGTCCGCACCGACTGCGAACTTGCACGTGCGTTGTTCGATGCTTGCACTGCGCGCGTCATGCCATGACTTGCACTCCGGACCCCACACCGCCCGACGGCGTCGCGCACCTCCCAGTGGCATGATCGAAACCATCGCGCAACCTTCCATCGACGCGTTCACGCCGGGCGCGTGGAACCGTTTGTTCCCGCATGACCTGGAGGATCACGCCTACCTGCGCGCGATCGAGCATGCCGGTATTCCAGGATTCCGTTATCTGTACTTCGCCGTGCGCGAGGGCGACCGGTTGCTCGCCGCAGTGCCTGCGTTCGCCACCGATTACCGCCTCGACACCACCGTACAGGGCGGGCTGCGTCGCGCAACCGACGCGCTGGCGAAAGTTTTTCCGCGCCTGTTGCGTATCCCCATGCTGTCGCTGGGCTCGCCGGTCACCGAACGCTGCCGCGTGGGCTTCGCACCCGATTCGACACCGGAACAACACGCAGTGTGGCTGGACGCGATCCTCGCACACATGGAAATCATTGCCGCGAACGAGAATTTCGGCATGCTCGCTGTGAAGGATGCGCCGCTCGACGAACCTGCGTGGCAACAGGCGTGCCCGCGCCACGGCCTGCGTGCCCTGCCCGGCTTGCCGGGCGCCATGCTCGATGTTCCGTGGCATGACCTGGACGGCTATCTCGACTCGCTCGGCGCATCCACGCGCAAGGACCTGCGCCGCAAGTGGCGTACCGGCGCAGCGTTGAAGATCGAATGGCGCACCGATCTCGCCGGCATCGCGGGCGACTTGCAGCGCCTGTACCACGAGACGCTCGCGCGCGCCGAACTGTCATTCGAGGAATTGACCGCCGCGTATTTCGAAAACGTGTTACGCGACATGCCGGGCCGTGCCTTCTGCGTCACCTATTCCGAAGGTGATCGGCTGCTGGCGTTCAACCTCGTGCTGCGCGATTCCGAACGCCTGCTCGACAAGTTCCTGGGCATGGATTACGCGGCGATGGACCGCTACAACCTGTACCACGTGAGCTGGCTGGAGAACATCCGGTTCTGCATCGAACACGGCATCGGCGTGTACGAAAGCGGTCAGGGCCTGCACGCTGAAAAGCGCCGGCTCGGCAGCACCCTGCACGCCAACGCGCTCTGGTACCGACATCGCAACCGGTTCGTCGACGGCGTGTTCGCGCGCTTCGAAAAACTCGCGCGGCTGGATCGTTTCGACGACACACGGGCTGGCCCGGAATCATCCGCGCGGCAGGCGTGACGTCCGCAACCCGCTCAGAAGCCGCCGCGCGCGCCGATCACGCCACCCGCGATCGCTGCCAGCGCCAACGCCAGCAGCACCGCGTGCAGTGCGAGGAACTTGCGGGGGTTCTGGATCACGCCGAGTTTCGCCGGCAGGTGCAGCGGTTCGGCCACGAACAACATGATCGCGAACAGCACCCACACCAGCATCATCAGGCCGATCCACCAAGTGTGCGTGATTTCGCCCGGCAGCAACGCGTACATCCAGAACCCGCTGATGCCCGCCAGCAACACGGCAACGCGCGCCTGGTTGGCGAAGCGGCCCTCGAACCGCTCGATCCACTGGACGCGCTCGTCCGCCGGCAGGCGGTTGAACAATGGCAGCAGCGACGCGGCGACCGTGAACACGCCGCCGATCCACCACACCACGCTCAACACGTGGATCGCCAGCAGGATGTTGAACATGGCCATGGCCACGCGCCTCGTCGCCTGATGCGACCAGTCTAGGCGCCGCACCGGGGAATCGATTGATCCACGTCAATGCGCCGGTGTCATTCGAGTTCGTCCTCGAACCGCAAGTGCTTCATGCTGCGTCCGTCGCGGCGCACCAGTTTCAGCGCCTCGATGCCGATGCGGACATGGTCCGCGACATAGCGCGCCTTGACATCCGCGTCGCTGGCCGCGGTCTTCACGCCTTCTGGAATCATCGGCTGATCCGACACCAGCAGCAGCGCGCCCGAGGGAACCCGGTTGGCGAAACCGGCCGCGAAGATCGTCGCGGTTTCCATGTCGATGGCCATGCAGCGCAACGTGCGCAGGTAGGCCTTGAACGCCTCGTCGTATTCCCACACGCGGCGGTTGGTAGTGAAAACAGTCCCTGTCCAGTAATCGTGGCCGAGGTCGCGGATCATCGTGGATACGCCGCGCTGCAACTGGAACGCAGGCAGCGCCGGCACCTTGGCCGGCAGGTAATCGTCGCTGGTGCCTTCGCCGCGAATCGCGGCGATCGGCAGGATCAGATCGCCGAGCTGGTTCTTCTTTTTCAGTCCGCCGCACTTGCCGAGGAACAGCACCGACTTCGGCATGACCGCGGACAACAGGTCCATCACCGTCGCGGCGTTGGGACTGCCCATGCCGAAGTTGACCATGGTCAGACCGTTGGCCGTCGCGCACGGCATCGGCCGCTCGCGATCGACGATTGCGGAACCCGTGAGCGCGCAGAACGTTTCCAGGTAGCCGATGAAATTGGTCAGGAGGATGTAATCGCCGAAGGCTTCCAGCGACTGTCCGGTGTAGCGCGGCAACCAGTCGCGCACGATCTCGAGTTTGTCTTTCATGGCGCGGAGTGTGCCACGCGCGCGGAGCCCGGTCAGCGCGCGCGCGCAGGCGCCGCAGCCGCGGTCTCGCCCCGCCAGACCACGACCCGGTTGCGGCCTTCGGCCTTGGCCCGGTACTGCGCCGTGTCGGCGTGTTCCACCAGGGCCTCGACGTCGGGGGTCGCCTTGCCGCGCACCGCGACGCCCACGCTCACGGTGAGCGCGATCAGGTGCTCGCCAATCGGCACCCGCAACGCGGAAGCGCGCGCAACGATGTGTTGGGCGACCCGCGCCGCCATCCGCGCGCTGTCGCCCTTGAGCATGATCAGGAACTCCTCGCCGCCGTAGCGGCCGACGCGGTCGGACTCGCCGAGTTCCGCGCGGATCGCCTCGACGACCGCGACGAGGCACGCATCGCCCGCGGAATGCCCGCGGCTGTCGTTGACCTGCTTGAAGTGGTCGATGTCGAGGAACAGCACGGCCAGTGGCTCCGGTTCGCCCATCGCTGCACGCCACGCGTCGCGCAGGCGGTCCATGATCGCGCTGCGGTTGAACACGCCGGTGAGCGAATCGAACTGTGCAATGCGGGTCGCCTCGTCGCGCTCGTGACGCGCCTGCAGGGTGCGCTCGGCCAATCCCACGGTGATGATCACCGCCGCCCATGTCATGCTGCCGGGGAATCCGTATTCCAGCCACGCGGGCAGCGGGAGCCCCGCGAACAGCTGCACTACCCGCGCCATCGTCAGCGACAGCAGCGGCACCCACGACAGCAGGAAGAACCCCGCCTGCCGGTTGCCGCGCCGCCACGCCAGCCAGCTTGAGGCCAGCGCGATCACCGTACTCACCATCAGCAAGAGGTTGACCGTGTTCGGCAACCATGCATCAGGACGCAGGAACGGCAGCCAGACGATCACTGCGAACGCGAGGAACGGCCAGCGCAGCGCGCCGAGGCCGGCGGCGAGCCGCGGCGTGTGCCGGCGCAGATCCGCGAATTCCAGGATGAACCAGATCGAGAATCCCGCCGCCAGCGCGGCCATGCACTGCCCGGTGTGGTAGCCGAACGGCGTCAGCAGCGCCGCGCCCGGCAGCGCGTACAGTTCGCCCGACACCGCCATGTCGTACACCACCTGGGCGCACACGTACACGATGAAGTACACGAACATCCGATCGCGCAGCACCGCCCAGAAGCACAGGATCACCAGCACCATCGACAACTGCACGCTGGCGAAGAAGGTGCTCACGCGCACGTGCCGCAAATCGCCCACGCGGTAGCTCGCCACGTCCGTGATGCCAAGGCGGATCGGCTGGGTCTGGCCGGGATTGCCCAGCGACACGTAGATCGGTTGGTCTGCACGCAAATCGGGGGGCAGCAGGTACACCACCGCATGGTGCGAGAAACCGGGATCGAGCGTGGCGTCGAACACGGTCTCGCTGCGCGGGCGGTAATCCGGCGGCAGGTACACCGTCACGTGCGCCCGCGTGTTGCCGTGGATGGCCAGCAGCGGCCGGGCCGCCTGCCGCCAGTCGCGCGCAAGCCGCAACGCATACCAATCGGCGCGGTCACGCGGGGCATGCAACCACACGCGTGGCGTCACCTGCTCCTGTCCGCCCGCGGCCGCCGCGACATGTCCGGCCATCGGCACCGGCGTCTCCGGCAATGCGGTCACGCGCAGGGCGACATCGTCCGCGAGTCCGGCAACCGGCCAGCACAACAGCAGCAATCCCCAGCGCAACGAACACAGGCTCATGCGTCCGTACCCCTCCCTCGAGGGCTTCCCTCGACCACAGAATGTACTCGTTTTCCGTGGGCATGACACCCGCGGGGATGGGCGAAACCCCGATGCCGGCGGTGTTAGGATGAAAGGTCCGAATTCAGCCGCGCGTACATCCCGGTCGCCATGTCCTGCCTACCCGAAGAACTCAAACAAGCCGCGCTGGAATACCACCGGCATGCACCCGCCGGCAAAATTCGCATCACCCCCACGAAATCATTGCTGACCGCGCGCGATCTGTCACTGGCGTATTCGCCCGGCGTCGCCGCCGCCTGCGAAGCGATCGTCGACGACCCGGTGGAATCGTACGCGCTCACCGCGCGCGGCAACCTGGTCGGTGTGGTCACCAACGGCACCGCGGTGCTCGGGCTCGGCAGCATCGGCGCGCTCGCCGGCAAGCCGGTGATGGAAGGCAAGGGCGTGCTGTTCCGCAAGTTCGCCGGCATCGACGTGTTCGACATCGAGATCGACGAACGCGACCCCGACAAGCTGGTCGAGATCATCGCCTCGCTGGAACCGACTTTCGGCGGCATCAACCTCGAGGACATCAAGGCGCCGGAATGCTTCTACGTCGAGCGCAAGCTGCGCGAGCGCATGCACATCCCGGTGTTCCACGATGACCAGCACGGCACTGCGATCATCGTCGGCGCCGCGCTCACCAACGCGCTGATCGTGGTCGGCAAGAAGATCGGCGAAGTGAAAGTGGCCGCATCCGGCGCGGGCGCGGCGGGCATCGCCTGCCTCGACATGCTGGTGCGACTCGGCGTGAAACCGCAGAACATCCTGGTCGGCGACAAGGATGGCGTGCTGTACCACGGCCGTCCGGGTCTCGACCCGAGCCTCGAACGCTACGCGCGCAAGACCAGGGCGCGCACGCTGGCCGACATCGTGAAAGGCGCCGACGTGTTCCTCGGCGTGTCCGCGGGCGGCGTGCTGAAGCGCGAGATGGTCGCCACGATGACCAAGCGGCCGATCATCCTCGCACTGGCGAACCCCACGCCCGAAATCACGCCGGAAGAAGCGCGCGCGGCGAAGCCCGACGCCGTGATCGCGACCGGCCGTTCGGATTACCCGAACCAGGTCAACAACGCGCTGTGCTTCCCCTACATCTTCCGCGGCGCGCTGGATGTCGGCGCCACCGGCATCAACGAGGCGATGACGGTCGCCTGCGTGCACGCGATCGCGCAACTCGCGCGTCGCGAAGCTTCCGACGTCGCGCAGCGCGCCTACGGTGGCCGCGTACCGCACTTCGGCGCGGACTACCTGATCCCGCGTCCGTTCGATCCGCGCCTGCTGGTGCAGGTGGCGCCGGCGGTGGCGAAAGCCGCGATGGAATCCGGCGTTGCCACGCGCCCGATCACCGATCTCGATGCCTACATCGAAAAGCTCACCCAGTTCGTGTTCCGCACGGGCCTGGCGATGAAGCCCGTGTTCGAACGCGCGCGCGCGCATCCCATGCGCGTCGCCTACGCCGAGGGCGAAGAGGAAGTCGTGTTGCGCGCGGTGCAGACGTTGATCGACGAGAAGATGGTCAAACCCATCCTGATCGGCCGCCCGGAAATCATCCAGCAACGCATCGAGCGGATCGGGCTGCGCCTGGAGGAAGGCCGCGACTTCGAACTGGTGAATGTGCATTCCGATCCACGTTTCGATGCCTACTGGCAGCAGTACTACGCGTCGATGCAGCGGCGGGGCGTCACGCCGGCTTCGGCCAAGGCCATCATGCGCTCGCGCACCACCGCGATCGCGGCCATGATGGTTGAACGTGGCGAGGCCGACGCGCTGATCTGCGGCGTGGTCGGCCGCCACCAGCGCAAGGTCGCCTACATCCGCGATATCATCGGGCTGGATCGCGGCGTGCATTCGCTGTCGTCGATGGCCGCGGTCGCCAACGACAAGGGCCTGACTTTTTTCCTCGACACCCACACGCAACACGACCCGAGCCCGGAACAGATTGCCGAATCCACCATGCAGGCCACGCTGCGCCTCAAGATGCTGGGCGTGGAATCGCGCGTTGCCCTGATCGCCGGCTCCAATTTCGGCAGCCGCAACACGCCGACCGCGCGCAAGATGCAGGAAGTTCTGAAGCTGCTGCGTGAACGCGCGCCGGATCTCGAGGTCGAAGGCGAGATGCAGGCCGACGTCGCGCTGGATCCCGCGCTGCGCTCGCGGCTGTTCCCGAATTCCCGCCTCACCGGGCGCGCCAACGTGTTCGTGTTCCCCAACCTCGCCTCGGCCAATGCGGCCTTCAACATCACCCGCTCGATGTCCGACGGCGTGGTGCTGGGCCCGATCCTGATGGGCGTGGCCAAGCCCGCGCACGTGCTGACCCCGCAGGCCACCGTGCGGCGCGTCGTCAACATGAGCGCGATCGCCTGCGTGGAAGCGCAGATCCGCGCGGCGCCCGAGTACGCCAAGCGCAAGGCGCGCATCAAGGCCCAACGCGGCGGCACCGCGAGCAAATCCCGCAAGACCGCCAAGCAAGTCGCGCGAACGTCCGCGCACAGGAGCAAACCATGAACGCACTCGCCCAATCCTTCCTCGACCAGGATCCCGATCCGCGCGAGACCCGTGAATGGATCGAGTCGATCGAGGCGGTGATCGGCGCCGAGGGCACCGAGCGCGCGCACCAGATCCTCGAACGGCTGGTCGATGAAACCCGCCGCGCCGGCGGCCACCTGCCCTTCGCGCCCACCACCGAATACATCAACACCATCCCGCCGCAGCTGGAAGCGAAGTCGCCCGGCGACGCCGCGATGGAATGGCGTATCCGCTGCCTGGTCCGCTGGAACGCGATGGCGATGGTGGTGCGCGCCAACCGCAAGCCGGGTTCGCTGGGCGGCCACATCGCCAGCTTCGCATCGTCGGCGACGCTGTACGACGTCGGCTTCAATCATTTCTGGCACGCACCGTCCGAGGAGCATCCGGGCGACCTGATCTGCTACCAGGGCCACTCCAGCCCCGGCCTGTACGCGCGTTCGTTCCTCGAAGGGCACATCAGTGCCGAGCAACTGGACAACTACCGCATGGAGGCGGTCAATCCGCGCGGCACCGCGCTGTCGTCGTATCCGCACCCGTGGCTGATGCCGCATTACTGGCAGGTGCCGACCGTGTCGATGGGCCTCGGCCCCATCCAGGCGATCTACCAGGCGCAATTCATGAAATACCTGGAAGCGCGCGGCCTGGTGCCGAAATCCGACCGCAAGGTGTGGTGCTTCCTCGGCGACGGCGAGTGCGACGAACCCGAGTCGCTGGGCGCGATTTCGGTCGCCGGCCGCGAACGCCTCGACAACCTGGTCTTCGTCATCAACTGCAACCTGCAACGCCTCGATGGCCCGGTGCGCGGCAACGGCAAGATCATCCAGGAACTCGAAGGCGTGTTCCGCGGCGCCGACTGGAACGTGATCAAGCTGGTCTGGGGCAGCTACTGGGATCCGCTGCTCGCGCGCGACAAGAACGGCATCCTGCGCAAGCTGATGATGGAAACCGTGGACGGCGAATACCAGGCTTGCAAGGCGCTGGGCGGCGCCTACACGCGCGAACATTTCTTCGGCAAATACCCCGAAACCGCGGCGATGGTGGCCAACCTCTCCGACGACGACATCTGGCGTCTCAACCGCGGCGGCCATGACCCACACAAGGTGTACGCGGCGTACCACGCGGCGGTGCACACCGAGGGCATGCCCACGGTGATCCTGGCCAAGACCGTCAAGGGTTACGGCATGGGCGCGGCCGGCGAGTCGATGAACATCGCGCACCAGGCCAAGAAGATGCACGGCGACGCGATCAGGTTGTTCCGCGACCGCTTCCAGATCCCGATCGACGACAAGCAGTTGGAAGGCGAGGAACTGGAATCGGTGCCGTACTACCACCCCGGCAAGGATTCGCCGGAAGTGCAATACATGCTGGAACGCCGCAAGCAACTCGGTGGCTTCCTGCCGCACCGCCGCGACAAGGCCAGCAAATCGCTGGCGGTTCCCGGCCTCGACGCGTTCGAGGCCATCACCAAGAGCACCGGCGAGCGCGAAATCTCCACCACCATGGCGATCGTGCGCGGCATGAACCTGCTGCTGCGCGACAAGGAACTCGCGCCGCACGTGGTGCCGATCGTGGTCGACGAGGCGCGCACCTTCGGCATGGAAGGCATGTTCCGCCAGATCGGCATCTACGCGCCGGGCGGCCAGAAGTACAAGCCGCAGGATTCCAACCAGTTGCTGTATTACCGCGAAGCGGAAGACGGCCAGGTGTTGCAGGAAGGCATCTCGGAGGCCGGCGGTGTGTCCGCGTGGATCGCGGCAGCGACCAGCTATTCGGTTTCCGACCAGCCGATGCTGCCTTTCTACATCTTCTATTCGTGCTTCGGCTTCCGCCGCATCGGTGACCTTATCTGGGCCGCCGGCGACCAGCGCGCACGCGGATTCCTTTTGGGCGCCACTGCAGGCCGCAGCTTCGCGGGCGAAGGGCTGCAGCACGCCGACGGCGATTCGATGCTGGTGGCCGCGACCGTGCCCAACTGCAAATCCTATGACCCGACTTTCTCGTACGAAGTCGCGGTGATCATGCAGGACGGCATCCATCGCATGCTGCACGAACAGGAAGACGTCTTCTATTACGTCACCGCGATGAACGAGAACTACACGCACCCCGACATGCCGAAGGGTTGCGAAGAAGGCGTCATCAAGGGCATGTATCTGTACCAGGGAGCGGACAAGCCGAAGGGCAAGGCCAAAACGCCGCGCGTGCAACTGCTCGCGTGCGGCGTGGTGTTGCGCGAAGCGCTGAAGGCCGCGGAACTGCTGGACAAGGAATTCGGCGTGAAGGCCGACGTGTGGTCGTGCCCGAGCTTCACCGAATTGTCACGCGACGGCTTCGACGCCGAGCGCTGGAATCGCCTGCACCCGAACCCGAAGGAACAGCGCAAGGCGTACGTTACCGAATGCCTGGACAAGCACGAGGGCCCGGTCGTCGCCGCCACCGATTACGTGCGGGCACTGTCCGACCAGATCCGCGCGTTCGTTCCCCACGGTCGGCGCTTCACCACGCTGGGCACCGACGGCTACGGCCGCAGCGATACCCGCACGCACCTGCTCGACTTCTTCGAGGTCAACGCGAACTGGATCGCGCATGCCGCGATCGCGGCGCTGGCCGACGATGGCGTGATGAATGCGCAGGATGTCGAACGCGCGATCAAGGTGTGGGGGCTCGATCCGGGCAAACCGAATCCGATCACGGTGTGAGGACCAGCGCACGGCCACCAGCCCTCGCCAGGCAGCCGCACGCTGGTCCCACAACGCTTCCACGAACCGCGAAGGATCGGACGAATCAGGCGGATGCCATTCTCCGCGCGCGCTTCGATGTGTGCATGTGCATGTGGTAACGGATATGCAGATGACAATCGTCATCCCGCATGCACGTACGGAAGTACCGTTGGCGCATGCGCCAACGCGCCGCCGGGCGTACACTCGCGGATTGTTCGTCCATGAGAGGGGTTTCGCCATGCGTCGCAGCATCCTGTTCGCCGCCGTCGCCGGCTTGTGTCTCGCCGCCGCCGCACAAGCCGCACCCGCGGAAAACGTTTCGGGTACCCCACAACCGTTTTCGACCGCGATCACCGCGCAAGGGTTCCGCGCTTACGACAAGGGCATTTCCTCCGACACCATGGGCGGACGCAAACCCGGCACCCCCGGTGCCGAGCGCGCCACCGCTTGGATTGTGGAACAGTTCAAGGCGCTCGGCCTGCAACCCGGCAACCGCGGTTCGTGGTTCCAGAAGGTGCCCACGGTTTCGACCGCGCTGGAAAATCCCGAGCAGATCAAGCTCACCGTCGGCGAAGGCGGCGGCAACCAGACTTTCAACTTCGGCAAGGACCTGGTCGCATCGACCTTGCAGGCAAAGCCCAAGATCACGATCAAGAACTCCGACATCGTATTCGTCGGCTACGGCGTCGACGCGCCCGAATGGAACTGGAACGACTACAAGAACCTCGACGTGAAGGGCAAGACCGTGGTGGTGCTGGTCAACGATCCCGGCTTCGGCGACCACGATGCCAGCCTGTTCAAGGGCAAGGCCATGACCTACTACGGCCGCTGGACCTACAAGTACGAGGAAGCCGCGCGCCAGGGCGCCGCGATGTGCCTGATCGTGCACACTTCCAACGATGCGGCGGGTTATCCGTGGTCGGTGGTGATGAACAGTTGGGGCGGCCCGCAGCTCGCGCTGCCACAAAGCGAAGATCCCGCGCCGCGCCTGCCGGTGGCGGGCTGGCTTACCCGCGCCGCCGCGCAACGCCTGTTCGCGAAGGCCGGCCTCGACTTCGACAAGCTGGCCGCCGCCGCCGACCATCGCGGCTTCAAGCCGGTGCCGCTGAAGGCCACCGCATCGATCACGCTGGACAGCAAGATCGGCCACGGCTCGGCCAACAACGTGCTCGGGATGATCAAGGGCACCACGCACCCCGATCAGGTGATCGTGTATTCCGCGCACTGGGATCACCTGGGCGAAGACGACAGCCTGAAGGGCGACAAGATCTACAACGGCGCCGTCGACAACGGTACCGGCATCTCGGCGTTGCTTGAGATCGCCAAGGCGTTCAAGGCGCAGAAGCCCGCGCCGGAGCGCAGCCTGTTGTTCGCAGCCGTGACGCTGGAAGAATCCGGCCTGCTTGGTTCGCTGTACTACACCAAGCATCCGGTATTCCCGATGGACAAGACCGTCGCCGACATCAACATGGATGCGATGGACGTGATCGGGCCAACGAAGAATCTCCAGATCATCGGCAGTGGGCAGTCGCAATTGGAAGACATGCTGAAAGTCGCGTTGAAGAAGCAGGGCCGCTACGCCAGCCCCGATGCGACGCCGCAGAACGGCTTCTACTACCGCTCCGATCATTTCAGCTTCGCCAAGGCCGGCGTGCCCGCGCTGATGACCCAGACCGGCGACGACATGGTGCACGGTGGCACCACCACGGGCCGCGTGGCGCTCGACGACTACACCGCACACCGCTACCACACACCGATGGACAACTTCGACCCGAACTGGGATTTCTCGGGTGTCGCCGAGGACACCCAGGCGCTCTATGAAGTCGGTCGCCAGCTCGTGAACAGCGACATGTGGCCGAAGTGGAACAAGGACAGCGAATTCCGTGCGCGGCGGGAAAAGATGATGAACAAGTGACTCTCCCGCAAAGCTGCTGAGGAAATGCAATAAAGCCCGGTGCAGGTCGCGCCGGGCTTTATGCTTTTCGGCCAAACAAAAACAGAGGGTGGCTGAGATGTCCACTGGAACCAGTTATTCCTGTTAACGTTGTAATGCAATTAGCTTCGTGAAAGCTGTTCAATACCTGCATCACAATCTTTCAATAATTTTTCACTCAATCAAGCTTTCACATGACCGCCAAAGACCAATTCGTTTCCCTGAACTTGTGCGTGTTGACGGTTTCGGACTCGCGCACGCTCGAAACCGACAGCTCCGGCCAGTTCCTCGTCGATGCACTGATGGAAGCCGGGCACCGGCTGCATGAGCGCAAGTTGTTGCGCGATGACCGCTACGCGATCCGCGCGCAGGTGGCGGCGTGGATTGCCGACGCCGCGGTGCACGGGTTGTTGATCACTGGCGGCACCGGGTTCACCGGTCGCGATTCGACGCCCGAAGCGGTGTTGCCGTTGCTGGACAAGAAAATGCCGGGTTTCGGCGAGCTGTTCCGCACGGTGAGCTTCGAGGAGATCGGCACGTCGAGTTTGCAATCGCGTGCGTTCGCGGGGCTGTCCAACCAGACGTTCGTGTTCGCGCTGCCGGGTTCGACTTCGGCGTGCAAGACCGCGTGGGAGAAACTGTTGCGCGCGCAACTTGATGCACGGACGCGTCCGTGCAATCTGGTGGGATTGTTGCCGCGGTTGGGGGAGCGCTGAGGCCCCAAGGTAATTGAAGAGCCATCCCCCTCAGTCCCCCTTCGCCAGCGAAGGGGGAGGAAAAACATCGCCATCACGTGCCGCTTCAATCCGTCGTGAAGCCGGTCAGGCTTCGAGGAGACACTTCTTCGCGCTGGACGCGCTCCACCCGCGCTGCGGGCGGACCGTGGTGCAACCAGGCGAACAACGCGGCCAGCGCTTCGGTGCTGCCGGAGGCAAGGACTTCCACGCTGCCGTCGTCGCGGTTGTTCGCGTAACCGGCCACGCCCAATTGCAACGCGAAGTCGCGGGTCGAGGCGCGGAAGAACACGCCTTGCACCCTGCCGGTCACGATGAAACGTGCGCAGGCCATCGCGTCAGTGCTTTGCCGCCGCGGCGATCGCCGCATCCAGCAGCTTGGCGTTGACCGGCCCGATGAAACGCTTGGCCAGATGCCCGTCCGGTGCAATCAGATCGGTGGTCGGCAGGCCCACGGGCATCGCCAGTCCAGCGGGCGGATGCTGCATATCGATGCGCGCCAGCGGATAGTCGACCGGATGCTTGTGCACGAACTTCAGTACGTCATCGAGTGGCTCGGGCTGGTAGGCGAGCCCGATCGCGGTGACATCCTTGTGCATGGCCACGTATTTCGAGATGGCCGGCATCTCGGCGATGCACGGCGAACACCACGTGGCCCAGAAATTGACGATCACCCATTTGCCGCGTTCGGCGGCAAGATCGAAAGTTTTCCCGTCCAGCGTGTGGATGGCCAACCGCGGCTGCGCGTGCGCAGATTGCGCCTGCGCGCTCCCGGCGCCCGCTGCGCAAGCCAATGCGATGATGAGCAACCACGAACGATAACGCAACCAGGCAAGCATCACGACGGCCGATCCTCGGACTGCACCGCTTCCGCGGGCGACGTTGGACAGAATAGCTCGCGCAGCGGCACCCTGAGGTTTTTTTTCAACGCGGCTTCGGCACGCTGCAAGGTCACCTTCGCCTCGGGCGCCAGCCCCGTGGCGGCACGTTGCAGCGCCAGCGAATCCTCCGGCAGCCGATATCGACCCGCGTGGAAAAGATCGTCGGCGCACACGCTGTCCAGGTCGCGCGCGACGATCCAACCGCCACCATCGGCGCGGCGGATCAGGCCGGCACGTTGCAGGTCGTCCAGATAACGCTGCAGCAGGTCGGCCGTGAGAAAACGTTCCCGCGCGCGCAGCCCCGTGTCGTCCAGCACCGCGCCCTCGCGCTGCGCCTCGGCGAAACGCTGGACGACGCGCAACAGTCCGACGAACTCGCAACCCGGCGGAAGCAATTCGTCCGTGTGCCGATATTCGAAGGCGTGCAATGCCGCGGCAAGGATCGCGCCCAACAGCACGATCACCCACGACAAGTACACCCAGATCAGGAAGATCGGTATGGCCGCCAGCGCGCCGTACACCTCGCGGTAGTTGGCGATGCCCTGCACGTATGCCGCGAAACCCTTGCGCGCGAATTCGAACAACACCGCCGCCACCAGCGCGCCGGTGATCGCGTCGCGCCAGCGCACGCGACAATTGGGCACCACCTGGTACAGCACCGCAAGGCCAAGCCAGGTGATCAGGAACGGGGCCAGCAGCCACAAACGGAACCCGCCCACGCCGTGTCCGGCGACGCCGCGCCACAGCGGCTGCGCGTACACCCACGAACTGACACCCACGCCGGTCGTGACAAGGATCGGGCCGAGCGTCAACGCCGCCCAGTACAACAGGAGCCGCGCGCTGCCCTTGCGCCGCGTCGCAACGCGCCAGATGCGATTGAAGCGGTCCTCGATACTGGCCATCATCATCAACGCGCTGGCCAGCAACACCAGCACGCCCAACAGCGTGAGCTTGCTGGCGTTGTCGGCGAACTGGAGCAGGTATCCTTGCACGGTTTCGCCCGCCGCCGGGACGAAGCTGCGGAAGATGAAACGTGTCACGCTGTCGCGCAGGCCGGCGAACGCCGGGAACACCGACACGATCGCGATCACCGCCGCCAACATCGGCACGATCGCAAACAATGTCGTGTACGACAGCGCGCCTGCGGTTTCGAAACACTTGTCGTCGAGGAACCGCTGCCACAGGAACCGCGCGAAAGCACGCAGGCGATCGCGGCGCGTACCCTGCTGATTGGAGGGCGTGGCTCGCATGCCGCGAGGCTAGTGCAATCCCGTCGCAAAAGGAAACCCGAGGTTCATGGAAATCCTGATCCTGTACTACAGCCGCAACGGCAACGTTGCACAGCTTGCGCGCCTGATCGCGCGCGGCGTCGAGGAAATCGAAGGCGTGCGCGCGCGTGTTCGGCAGGTGCCACCAGTGGCGTCGGTCACCGAGACCGCACAGCCGCCGGTGCCCGAGGAAGGCGCGCCCTATGTGGAGCTGCGCGACTTGCACGAGTGCGCCGGCCTGATCATGGGCAGCCCGACGCGCTTCGGCAACATGGCCGCGCCGATGAAGCAGTTCATCGATTCCACGCCCGCGGAATGGGTATCCGGCGCGCTCGCCGGCAAGCCGGGCGCGGTGTTTACCTCGACATCGACCATGCACGGGGGACAGGAATCCACGCTGCTGTCGATGATGATCCCGCTGCTGCACCACGGCATGCTGATCGTCGGCATTCCGTTTACCGAACAGGCGCTCAACACCACCACGACCGGCGGCACGCCCTACGGCGCCAGCCATGTGTCCGGCGTCAACCGCGACCGGCCGATCAGCGACGACGAACGCATGTTGGCGCGCGCACTGGGGCGGCGGGTCGCGGATGTCGCCAGGCGTTTGGCGGCAAACTCATGAACGTCGACCTGCAACGGCGCATCGGTTTCGCGGCATGGGCTGCGCTGGCGTTGCTGCAAATCGTCTGGCACGCGTGGCTGCTGCCGCCCGCGCAGATGCCGATTGCCGTGGCGCTGGTCTTTGGATTGCTCCCCTTGGCGATTCCGCTGTTGTACTGGCGCACGCCCGTGCGCGCACTGCTGCTGGCGGGCATGATCTGCCTGTTCTACTTCTGCCACGGCGTCGCGGAAGCGTACGCGGCGCCGGCCGAGCGCGTTTTCGCCTGCATCGAGATCGCGTTGGCGGTGATCGTGATCCTCGCGTGCGCGCGCATGCCGAAGCGGCGCCGTGTCGCAGGGAGTAAGCTGCCCGAACCATGAATTTCGTTCAGTCCGCACCGCAACTTGCCGATCCGTACCGCGACGACCGCGTGCTGCAGGCGTGGCTGGCGCGCGTCTTGCCCGAAGCGCAACGGCGCGCCGCGGAGCCCGACTTCATTGCGCTCGCCGACTACGCGCAGCATGCATATGCGCGACAACTCACGACAACGCCCGGCGAACCCGTGCTCACCAATTTCGACGTCTGGGGCAATCGGGTCGATCGCATCGAGCTGACCGAAACCTGGCGCGAAGGGCCCGCGATCGCGGCGCGGCACGGACTGGTCGCGGACGGGCACGACACGGCGCTGGGCGAATTCGCCCGCATACAACAATTCGCCAAGGTGTATCTGTACCACGCCGCCAGCGCGTTCTATTCCTGCCCGCTGGCGATGACCGACGGCGTCGCCACCGCCCTGCGCGATGCGCCGAACACGGCCTCGCGCGAACGCGTGCTGCCGCACCTGCTCAGCCGCGACCCGGCGACGTTCTGGATCAGCGGCCAGTGGATGACCGAAAACGCGGGCGGCTCGGACGTGGGCGGAAGCGAAACCACGGCGCGATGCGACGCCGACGGCACCTGGCGCCTGCAAGGACGCAAATGGTTCACTTCCGCCATCAACGCGGAATTCGCGCTCGCACTGGCGCGTCCCGAAGGCAACACCGCGGGCGCGGACGGGCTTGCGCTGTTCGGCGTGCAGACGCGCAACGGCGACGGGTCGTGGAACGGCATCACCATTGATCGCCTGAAGGACAAACTCGGCACGCGCGAGCTGCCGACCGCGGAAATCCATTTGCATGACACGCGCGCCGAATTGGTCGGCGACACCGCGCACGGCGTGCGCGCAATCACGCCGGTGTTGCAGGTTACGCGCTTGTGGAACGCGTTCGGGTCACTCTCGACGATGGCGCGCTGCCTCGCGTTGACGCGCGATTACGCGCGCCGGCGCACCGCATTCGGGAAACCGCTGATCGAACAACCGCTGTTCGCCGACGGGTTGGCCGGCTGGGAAGCGGAATTCGAAGCGGCATTCCATTTGGCGATGGAAGTCGCGCTGCTGCTGGGGCGCGTGGAATCCGGCGCGGGCGACGAACGCGACGCCGCGCTGCAGCGCCTGCTGACGCCGCTGGCGAAACTTTGGATCTGCAAGTTGGGCGTGCGCATCGCTTCGGAAACGGTCGAGGCATTCGGCGGCATCGGTTATCTGGAAGACAGCGGCATCCCGCTGCTGCTCCGCGACGCGCAGGTGTTTCCCATCTGGGAAGGTGCCAGCAACGTGCAGGCGCTGGACTTCCTGCGCGCGCTGGACAAGCTGGGCATCGACCCGATCGTGGATGCAGTCGATGCGTGGACAGAAGCTGCCGACGGCGTGGCTTCCGATCGTGACGCTGAAGCGATTCACGACGCCGCGCGCCATGCGGATATCTGGCTGCGCGATCACGCGGGGGACAGCGATGCACTGCAAGCGGGTGCATTGCGATTGGCCACGACGTGCGCGCGCAGCATCGCCGCTGCATTGCTGGCGCGACATGCCGCGTGGGCGCAGCGCACGCAACACGACGCGGCATCGGCAAATGCGCTGCGACGATTTTGCGCGCGCGGACTCGACCGCATCATCGACGTGGCGTGATACGCAAAAGCCATCCCCCTCGGTCCCCCTTCCTGCGGAAGTGGGAAGACAAGCGTGCAGGCTTACTGTTCACCTCCTTCCGCAGGAAGGGGGTCGATGCGGAGCATCGGGGGGATGCCGCCGCGCGTAAAACTCCGCCACGTAACGATCCAGTGACTGCGATGCGATCGCATCACGCAATTCCTGCATCAGCGTCAGGTAATGGTGCAGGTTGTGGATGGTCGCGAGCTGTGAGCCGAGAATTTCGCCGCAACGATCGAGGTGCCGCAGGTATGCCCGCGAGAATCCGCTCGCGCAGGCGTAACACGCACAGTCCTCTTCGATGGGCCGTGTGTCGTTCGCGAACTTCGCGTTGCGGATGCGCAGCGTGCCTTCTCGCGCGAACAGGAAGCCGTTGCGCGCGTGGCGGGTCGGCATCACGCAGTCGAACATGTCGATGCCGCGGCGCACCGCTTCCACGATGTCTTCCGGGCGGCCGACGCCCATCAGGTAACGCGGCTTGTCGTCGGGCAAGCGCGGGCACGCCGATTCCAGTGTAGCGTTGCGTTCGGCTTCCGGCTCGCCCACCGCCAAGCCCCCCAGCGCGTAACCACCGAAGCCGATTTCGAGCAAACCTTCCGCCGAACGCGCGCGCAGGTCGCCGTGCACGCCGCCCTGCACGATTCCGAACAAAGCATTGCGGTTGCCGATTTCATCGAACGCGCGCCGTGAGCGCGCGGCCCAGCGCAAACTGAGTTCCATCGATTCGCGCACCACGCGCGCATCCACCGGTTTTCCGTCAGCGGTGTACGGCGTGCATTCGTCGAACGCCATCACAATGTCCGAATCCAGCACCGTCTGGATGCGCATGGATTCTTCGGGCGAAAGGAACACCCGCGAACCGTCCACGGGCGACGCAAACGTCACGCCTTCCTCGGTGAGCTTGCGGCGCTCGGCCAGCGAGAACACCTGGAAGCCACCGGAGTCGGTGAGGATCGGTTTGTCCCAGCCGATGAAGCGGTGCAGGCCGCCAAATCCACCGATCACATCCAGCCCAGGCCGCAACCAGAGATGGAACGTGTTGCCGAGGATGATCTGCGCACCGACGTCGCCGAGATCACGCGGCGTCATCGCCTTCACCGAACCATAGGTGCCGACCGGCATGAATGCGGGCGTCTCGATCACGCCGCGTGGCAGCGTGATGCGACCGCGGCGGGCGGGGCCATCGGCAGCGAGAAGTTCAAATTGCATGTTCACTCGGAGTCCATAGAGGCGTCAATGCTCTCATCCTCTTCCGCAGGAAGGGCGGAGCGAAGCGAACGCGCGCATAGCGCGGGCGCGCCAGAGCCGGGGGGATGAATGCCGCATGTCGAAGAACCATCCCCCTTCCTGCGGAAGGGGGAAGAAAATCTTGTCCAGCCCCTCCCGCAAAACGACGGACTCAGGCAGCCGCCGGCCACACCATCATCGCATCGCCGTACGAATAGAACCGGTAGCGCTGCTCGACCGCGTGTCGGTATGCCGACAGCACGAACTCGCGCCCGGCGAACGCCGACACCAGCATCAGCAGCGTCGATTCCGGCAAGTGGAAATTGGTGATGAGGCCATCGATGCTGGTGATGCGGTAACCGGGGAAGATGAAGATGCGGGTTTCCCCCGCGAACGGTTCGACCTCGCCGCGCTCGCCGCGCGCTGCTTCGAGCGAACGCACCACGGTCGTGCCGACCGCGATCACGCGTCCGCCGCGGGCGCGTGCGTGACGGATTTTTTCCACCAGTTCCGCGCCGACATTCAACCACTCGCGGTGCATCTCGTGGTCTTCTATCTCCTCCTCGCGCACCGGCTGGAACGTTCCGGCGCCCACGTGCAGCGTGACGTAGCCGAAGTCCACTCCGCGTGCGCGCAACGCATCCAGCGATGGGGTATCGAAATGCAATCCGGCGGTTGGCGCGGCCACGGCGCCGGGATTGCGTGCATACACCGTCTGGTAGCGTTCGCTGTCGCGCGCGTCGTCGGGTCGCGCGATGTAGGGCGGCAGCGGCATGTGGCCAATCCGCAGCAACAGTTTTTCCAACGGCTCGCTGCATTCGAAACACAGTTCGAAGAACTGGCCCTCGCGCCCGAGCACGCGCACCGGCGTGCCGTCGTCCAGCTCGATGACAGTGCCTTCGCGCGGCTTCTTGCTGACGCCCAGCATCGCCGTGGCGGTATGCGCGCCGGTGACGCGCTCGAGCATGATTTCGACCGCGCCACCGCTGGACTTGCGTCCGAACAGGCGCGCCGGCAACACGCGGGTGTCGTTGAACACCAGCAGATCCCCCGCCCGCAACATTTCCGGAAGATCGTGGAAGGCGCGATCGCTCAACGCCCGGTGCGTTGCATCCAGTACCAGCAGGCGGCTGGCGCTGCGATCAGGCAGCGGCCGCTGCGCGATCAGTTCGACCGGCAGGTCGTAGTGGAAATCGGCCTTCTTCAAGACGCGTGTCTACGATTGGGAACTGCCCATTGTAGAAGCGCAGGCGCAACGGAAACGTGGAAGAACCGTCGCGAGCGAAGGCAGATTGTGGGTCGCCGGAGCGCAGGAAGCGGAGCGTACAGGTCGGTACGTGAGCATTCCGAGCACCCCGGCACGCGAGCCGCCTGGCGCAGCAGCCTTATTCCGCGTTTCTTTACAACCAGCCTTTTTGCCGCGCCAATCGATAGGCTTCGATGCGATTGGCGACGCCGAGCTTGCCGATCGCCTCGGACAGGTAATTGCGCACGGTGCCGTGCGACAGGTTGAGCTTCGCCGCGATGTCACCGGCGCTTTGTCCCTCGCCGGCCAAGCGCAACACCTGGCGCTCGCGGTCGTTCAGGGGGTCGGCTTCCGTCCACGCTTCCAGTGCCAGTTCCGGATCGATCGCGCGGCCGCCGCGATGCACCAGCCGCAACGAATCGGCGAGCTTTTCGGCCGGCGCGTCCTTCAGCAGATAACCCAACACCCCCGCGTCCAGCGCACGGCGCAGGTAGCCCGAACGCGCGAATGTGGTGACGATCACGACCTTGACCGGCAACTCGTGGCGCTGGATGCGCTGCGCGAGTTCGAGGCCGGTGAGGCCCGGCATCTCGATGTCGGATATCAGGATGTCGGGTTTCAGGCGTTGCAGTTCGCGCCACGCGGACTCGCCGTCGGCGACCGAACCCAGCACCTCGATGTCGGGTTCCAGCGCCAGCAGCGCGGCCAGCGCACCGCGCACCATCGCCTGGTCTTCCGCAAGCACGACGCGCATCATGCGTGGCTGCCCGCGCGCTGCGTCAACGGCACCACTTTGGCCGTGGCGGATTTCGGCGTCGGCGACTGGCTCCCGGCCGCGATGGCCGGCAACGGCAACGCCACTTCAATACTGGTGCCGCGCCCGCGCGGCGATTCGATCTGCAGCGCGCCACCACGCGCCTCGATGCGTTCGCGCATGCCGGTGAGTCCGTTTCCGCGTTCGTTGACGCCGCCGCGCCCATCATCGCGCACGCGCATCACCACGCGCTCGGCACCGATGATCAGGGTGACCTCGACGCGATTGGCGCGTGCGTGCCGCTGGATGTTGGTGACGGCTTCGCGCAGCACCAGCGCCATGCAAGTCTCGACATCCGGGGGCAGCGCCTGCGGATCGTGCCAGTACTCCATCTGCACGCCCGCGGCTTCCAGCAACAGTCGAGCCGACGCCAGTTCCGCCGCCATCGCCGCGGCGCGGATGCCGCTGACGGCGCTGCGCACCTGCGACAACGCTTCGCGTGCAACGCGCTCGACGTCCGCCATTTCGCGGCGCGCGGATCGCGGATCGCGTTCGATCAGGCGCCCGGCGAGTTCGGACTTCAAGGCCACCATCGACAGCGTTTGTCCAAGCAGATCGTGCAGGTCACGGCCGATGCGTTCGCGCTCGGCGCTGCTGGCAAGGCGCCGCACTTCCTCCATCGACAACCGCAGATCCGCACGATGGCGGCGCTGGATGTTGTCGGTGATGATCAACCCGGCGATGATCGGGCACAGGATCCATATGTTGACCACGGATACCCACGGGAAGCGCAACCCGAACCACTCGATGCTGTAGGCCACCAGGATCGCAAACACCAGGCCGCCCGATTTTTGCGGGCTGCTCCAGCACGCCGCCACGGCGCAGGCATAGATCAGATAGGTCTGCGCAAACGGATTGAACGGCGTCACCGCCATGCCGACGATCGCGATGGCAAGCGCATACCAGACAGCCTGGCGTCGCGGGCGGATGTGCGCCGCCAGATAAAGCGCCACGAACACTGGGAGGCTCGACAGGGTGGGCGCCAGCCAATGCGGGAAATCCTTGGGGGTGAACAGTGCCGGCCCGAACAACCACACTACCCAGGCCAGCCATATCCAAGGGGCGACGCGCCCATACCAGCCGCGCGAATCCTCCGTGGCTGCACGGAAGGACGAGTCGGGGGCGATCGCGAGTTTCAAGCTTTTCCACCTCATGCACGCATGGTATGCGATTGCAGCCACGCCACCTCACCACAAATGCGGGATGAACCGCTTGGTGCGCAGCATGTAATCGCGATACGGCTGGCCCAGGTCGGCGCACAGGGCCCGTTCCTCGACCCGCACACGGTAGGCGTAACCGATTCCCGCGCCGGCCATGATTGCAAGCAGCGCGGCCCAGTTGGTCATCGCGATCCCCATGCCTAGGAACATCAGGAGTGACCCTGAATAGGACGGGTGCCGGATCAACCGGTACGGCCCGGTTTCGACCACGTACTGGCCGGCGCGCGTCGCCACGGTCCGGGTGAAGAATTTCCCGAGCACACGGATTGCGTACCATCGGAACGCAAGGCCAACGGCCATCAGGGCGATGCCGATCCAGAATTGCAGGCGCTGGCCGCGCGCCAGCGTCGTGCCCGGAAAATTGGCGTTGACGAGGAAGAACCCTGCCACGACACCCATGCCCACCGCCAGGAAAATCCATACGTGCGACCCGCGGTCGCGCACCTGGGCGCCCTTTTCCACACGCTGGAAGAACGCGCCGAGCCACTCCGGCGCGAAACACACGAACAGCGCGGCGTAAAACATGGCGAGATGAAAGTGCGATTGTGCGATCAAGGGCTGCATGCCCTGTTCCCATCACAACGGTGCGGCCAGCATGCCGGAAAGTGCGGCCTGCCGCCAAGACGCGCCCGTCAAACGTCGCGGCTGACAACCGTCATGCGGCCGGTGCGGGGTTACGCCGGATCGGGCCGCCTGCTAGAATCAAAGCACGTTTTCTTTTCCGCGTTAATCACTTACGGGCGACGCCGCACTGGCGACGCCGAGGCTGGAGGCTCCCATGAAACCGATCGACATGCTGCGCGCGCTGCGCAACCAGGGCGGCCAGGTCCGCACCCAAGGACTGGACGATGCCGCCATCGAGCGCTTCGCCGGACAGGACGCCGATCTCGCGGGCGCGATCGCCGATGCGCACGCCTCGTTCGCGCAATTGAAGGCGGCCCACCCGGAAGTACTGGGGCTGGACGAGGACGCGCAACTGCACGCGCTGCAGTCCGGCTTCGTCAATTTCTATCCCGACGACGCGATATGCCCGTTCGTGCCGCTGGCTGCGCGCGGCGCGTGGATCGTCACCCTGAAGGGCGCGGTGCTGTACGACTGCGGCGGCTACGGCATGCTCGGCTTCGGCCACAACCCGCCGGCGGTGATGAAGGCGCTGGCCAAACCGCAGGCGATGGCCAACGTGATGACGCCCTCGCTGGCACAGCACGCCTTCACCGAGGCGCTGCGCAAGGAAATCGGGCACCACGCAGGCAAGCACCCGTTCGCGAAGTTCATGTGCCTCAACTCGGGGTCGGAATCGGTGACACTGGCCGCGCGCATCGCCGACGTCAACGCCAAGCTGATGACCGATCCCGGCGCGAAGTACGCCGGCCGCACCATCAAGCGCCTCGTCGTGAAGGGCGCCTTCCACGGCCGCACCGAACGCCCGGCGCTGTACTCGGATTCCTCCCGCAAGGCCTACGTCAACAACCTCGCCAGCTTCCGCGACGAGCATTCGGTGATCGCGGTCGAACCGTACGACGTGGCCGCGCTGCGCCGCGCGTTCGACGAGGCCGAGAAGAATGGCTGGTTCTTCGAGGCGATGTTCCTGGAACCGGTGATGGGCGAGGGTGATCCGGGCCGCGCCGTCAGCACCGAGTTCTACGCCGCCGCGCGCGAACTGACACAGGCGCACGGTTCGCTGCTGCTGGTCGACTCCATCCAGGCCGGGCTGCGCGCGCAGGGCGTGCTCTCGATCGTCGATTACCCCGGTTTCGAGAACCTGCCCGCGCCGGACATGGAAACCTATTCCAAGGCGCTCAACGGCGGGCAGTTCCCGCTGTCGGTCCTGGCCGTGAACGAACGCGCCGCGGGCCTTTACAAGAAGGGCATCTACGGCAATACCATGACAGGCAATCCGCGCGCGCTCGACATCGCCTGTGCGGTATTGGCGGAGATCACGCCCGAACTGCGCGCCAACATTCGCGAACGCGGCGCCGAATTGGTGAAGAAGCTGGGTGCGCTCAAGGACGAATTGGGCGGCCTGATCACCAAGGTGCAGGGCACCGGCCTGTTGCTCTCGTGCGAGCTGGCACCGCAGTTCAAGTGCTTCGGCGCGAACTCGACCGAGGAATACATGCGCGAGCGCGGCATCAACGTGATCCACGGCGGCGCCAACTCGCTGCGCTTCACCCCGCACTTCAGCATCAATGAAGCCGAGGTGGACCTGCTGGTCGCACACGTCCGCGAAGCGCTCAAGCACGGGCCGCGCCAGCAGATCGAAGCCAAGCGCGCGGCGGCGTAACGCCCGGCTAACACGACGCCCACCGGCACCTGAATCGCCTTGCGCGGTTCGGGTTTCGGCGGGCGTTCGTTTATCCAAATGCGCAAGGCTGGGCGTATAGTTCGCAGCGCCGGCAAGACCGCCGGTCCCGATTTCCACCAGGAGAGAAATCATGCGGATCCGTACCTCGATGTTGGCGCTGGGCCTGAGCCTCGGTGCGCTGGCGGCTGCCCCGGCATTTGCCGCAGGCGCCCCGGCTGCTTCGTCAGCCAAGGCGATGACCGCGCAGCAGAGCAAGATGGCCACTTGCAGCCATCAGTCCAAGGGCATGAAGGGCGACGCGCACAAGAAGTTCATGAGCGATTGCCTGCACGGCAAGACCGACACGGCGGCCACCACCGCCAAGCCGACCCAGCAGGAAAAGATGAAGACCTGCAATGCAGACGCCAAGGCCAAGGCGCTCAAGGGCAGCGAGCGCAAGACCTTCATGAGCACCTGCCTCAAGGGCTGATCATCGTCAGCTGATGCACCAAGACAAACGCCCGGCTCGCGCCGGGCGTTTTTCATGCGCGATGCACACGCACGATCAGTGCAGCCACCACCAAAGCAACAGCGCGGCGACGATCGCGACGATCGCCCAACCGATGATCTCGATGTACTTGTGCAGCAGCTTTTCGGCGCGTTCGCCACCCAGCCGGATCACGCCCGCCACAAGGAACACTCGCTTGCCGCGGCCCACGGCGATGCCACCGAGGAACGGCAGGAGCGGCATGCCGACTATCCCGCACGCCCAGCTTGCGACCTTCATCGGAATCGGCACGAAGCCTGCGGCGACCAGCAGCCAGAACGCTTTCCACGGATGCGCTTTTGCGTCAGCACCGAGCGTGAGCACCAGCGATTCCAGGT
>Ga0207707_10000054_pt1 | contig 115337 bp, 106 predicted proteins | sample KBSC83BmetaG_FD_184336 | JGI IMG/M metagenome (GOLD analysis project Ga0207707, IMG submission 184336) | Corn rhizosphere microbial communities from Kellogg Biological Station, Michigan, USA - KBS C8-3B metaG (SPAdes) (version 2) | ecosystem: Host-associated > Plants > Roots > Rhizosphere ... | reverse complement strand
GCCCCTGCCAGGTAGGTCTCGATCTTCTTCTGTGTCTGCCCGCGGTCCTGCTCGCTGAACTGCACGCCGATGCCGGCGGTGCGCTTGCCCTGGGCACCCTTGGGGGTCACCCAGATGACGCGCCCGGCGACGGGCAGCTTCTCATCCTCACCCATCAGGTTCAGCAGCATGAACACCTCATCTCCGAGGCGATAGTTGCTGTTGGTCGGAATGAACAGCCCGCCGTTGCGCACGAACGGCATGTAGGCCAGATACAAGGCGCTCTTGTCCTTGATCGTCAGAGTCAGCAGACCCGGCTTGTTCCCACCTGGTTTCATGTGGTTCGTATCGTGTTCTTGAAAACCTTCAGCGAGTGACTCCGGCAGGCCCTCGCGCGGCCAGCCGGCGCAACAGGCTCTCCAGCGCCAACCCCCGGTTGAGCGGCGCGTCCAGCGAGGACTTCAGCTCCCGCACCCCGTCCAGCACTTCAAAGAGCTGCCGTATATTCAAATCTGCCCGGCGCGCTGGCAAGTGGGTGCCAGCGCGCACTTCTGTCAAAAGGCTCCCCTGTCCGATGCGCTCTCGAATGCGTTCCGTGAGCCAGTTCTCAAAGCACCTCAAGCGCAGCGGTACCTCCGAGCGCGCCCACTTCTCGGCCGTGGCCAACGGATCGGACGTTCCCGCCGCCGCCTCCTCCAGAGCCTGACCGGTCTCCTTGGCCGTCTGGACGACGGTCTGCGCGTCTACGCCGGCGGCCAACATCGGGGCCTCCCCGAGCACATCGAGCACGGCATCCCAAACGCCCGCTCCACGGGTCGCCTGCAGCCACGCTACGGCTTCGCTGCGGGCAGGGGCGCGGATCCGGATGCGCTGGCAGCGGCTCAGAATCGTCGCCGGTAACCGCGAAGGCTGAGTGGCGACCAGCACCAGCAGAGTGCGCGGCGGCGGCTCCTCCAGGGTTTTCAGCAAGGCGTTCGCCGCGAACCGATTCAGAGCATCGGCGGGCGACACCACGCCGACCTTGTAGCTGCCCTGATGGCTGGTGAGGGACAGCTCCTCGCTCAACTCCCGCACCTGCTCGATGCGGATCTGTTGCGACTCCTCGACCAGGCGCAGCGTGATCAAATCCGGATGCTGCCCGGCCATGACGCGCTGGCAGCTCAGGCACTCACCGCAAGGCGCCCGCTCCCGCTGCGTACACAAAACCAGTCGAGCAGCCCAAAGGGCGAGCCAATCCCCGCCTGCGCCGGGCGCCTCATGAATCAGCAGAGCGTGCGGCAAGCGATCGGCGGCATGAGCCGCCGCCAGCGTCGCCGTCTCGTGGCTGAGCCAGCTGGGCGTCATGCGGCGGCCACCAGCGTTGCGAGCACTTCCCCGACCTGCCGCTCCACCTCGGCAAGGGGGACGGAGGCATCGATCACGCGCACCCTGTTGGGCTCACGGCGCACGATCTCCAGGTAGCCGGCGCGCACACGTTCGAAGAAGGCTTCCGCCTCCGCCTCGAAGCGATCGCTGGCCACGCCCGAACGAGCGCGCGCACGCGCCAGCCCGACAGGCACGGGCAGGTCCAGCAACAGCGTGCAATCCGGCTGCAGATCCGCGTGGACCGCCTTCGCGAGGCTTTCAATCAATGCCGGGTCTACGCCGCGGCCACTCCCCTGGTAGGCGCGCGTGGCATCGGTGAAGCGATCACAAACGACCCACTCTCCGCGCGCGAGTGCGGGACGGATGAGGTTCTCCACGTGAATGCTTCGGGCCGCGAACATCAGCAGCGTCTCAGCGACCGCGCCGAGGGGCTCCTGGCCGTGAGAGAGCGCGATGTTGCGAACGTTCTCGGCCAACGGCGTACCGCCAGGCTCGCGCGTGAGACGAGCTGCAATGGAGCGCTTCGCGAGCCACTCGCATACCAGACGTCCCACGGTCGACTTGCCCGCCCCTTCGATGCCCTCGAGGGAGATGAACCGTGCCCTGCTCACCGTTGCTGCTGGCTCCGAAGGTGCTCGAGGTAGCTCTTCACGGCCGCGTTGTGCTCCTCCAGCGTCCGCGAGAAATGGTGCCCGCCGTCCCCGGTCGCGACGAAGTACAGCTCCCCCGACTCCTGCGGCCGTACCGCCGCTACCAGCGACTCCCGGCCCGGCAGGGCGATGGGGGTCGGCGGCAGACCCGAGCGAGTATAAGTGTTGTACGGCGTATCGGTCGTCAAATCCCGGGTGTGGATCTCTCCGTCATAGCCGCCGCCGAGCCCGTAGATCACCGTCGGGTCGGACTGCAGCCGCATTCCCTTGCGCAGCCGGGAAACGAACACGCCGGCGATCCGCGGACGCTCCGCGGGTATGCCGGTCTCTTTCTCCACGACCGAGGCCAGAATCAGGGCCTGATAGGGGTCGTCGAAGGGTAAGTTGGGGCTGCGTGCCTGCCATGCCGCATCCAGAGCGCGCTGCATCGCGTTGTAGGCGATGGTCAGGATCTCGGTATCCGGAGTGCGTTCGGCGAAGCGGTAGGTATCCGGAAAGAAGCGCCCTTCGGGGAACTCCCCCGGATGGCCGATCGCCGCCATGACCTGCGCGTCGGACTTGCCGAGCAGGGTATGCGTCACGGCCGGATCCTGCTCGAGCGCATGGCGCAGCTCCGCGAAGGTCGTTCCTTCGACGATCGTGAGCTGCTGCAGCAGCACACGCCCCTGGTCGAACATCGAAAGGATCTCCGCGGGAGAGGCTCCCGCGGGAATCTCGTAGGTACCGATCTCAATGCGCGGCCGTAGGCCGGCAAGGCGCATGTAGAGCTTGATGGCTGTCGCGTTCTTCACGACGCCTTCATTCGCAAGTCGGACGAGTGTGCTGCGCACACTGGCCCCCTGCTCTACCTGGATGCGCACCGCCACTGTGGATGGCCCGGGAGAGTTGTAGGCGCTGCGGAGCCAGTAGTAACCGACGCACGCGGTGCCCACGAGCAGCAGCACCAGGACGCCCAGCGCGATCCCGAGTCTGCGCTTGCTACGCATCGCCGGGGTCCTCGAGCAGAGGCCGCAGATGCTCTTGCAGTCGGCGCGTAATGGGTCCGGGAGAGAGCACTCGCGACTCCAGAGCGCGCACCGGCCAGATGCCGATGCGGGCATTGGTCAAAAAGATCTCCTGCGCATCCTGCAGATCCTCTGCGCGAAGAGCGCACTCTTCCACAGGAATGCCCACACGTACCGCCTCACTCAAGACGACGCGTCGCATCACTCCCGCAACGCCGCACAAGTCGATTCGGGGCGTCTGCACGCACGACCCGCGCACGATAAAGAGGTTGGTCATGCTGCCCGACACCAATCGCCCCGAGCTGCTGAACAGCAGGGTTTCCTGTGCAGACTGCGCGCTCGGTGTGTCCATCGACTCCATTTTCGCCAGAACCTGTTCCAGTCGGTTCAGATGCTTCAGTCCCGCCAGCGCCGGGTTCTCCCCCAAACGCAGCGCTGCGATCCGGACCCGGACCCCATCCTGCCGTGCCGCGGGATCTTCTGACGGCCACGCCTGCCGAAATGTGATGCGAGTCGGTTTCTCGCTTCCGGTCGGCGCATAGCCTCGAGCCACCGCCGATCCGCGCGTCAACATGAGCTTGATGATTGCGCTGTCCACCTCTCGCGCCAGCTTCCGCACTTCGTCGCGGACTTCCGACAGATCGTGCAGCGGGATGCGCAGCCGTTCGCAACCGAGCGACAGTCTCTCGAGATGCCACTCGAGGAAGCGGGCGACGCCGCGCCGGCAGGCGATTGTCTCGAACAGTCCGTCGCCGTAGTGCAGGCCGCGGTCAAACCAGGAAATGCCCGCGCCTGCAGCCTGTCCGTTGACGAGCACGAGCTCGGAAGCGCCTGCCGGCTGCGGCGGCTTCACCCCGGCTCCCCGGCCGGTGTCGAGAACGTCTTCAGCAACCCGCGCGCCTTCGCGCGAGTCTCCTCGAGCTCGCGTTGCGGGTCGGAGTCCGCGACGATTCCCGCACCGGCACGCAGCTCGACCTTGCGGCCCATGACCGTCATCGTGCGAATGAGGATGTTCGTGTCCATCGTGCCATCGCGACCGAGAAATCCCATGGAGCCCGTGTAGGCCCCACGCCCCATCCCCTCGAGCTCGGCGATGATCTGCATGCAGCGGAATTTCGGAACGCCGGTGATCGTTCCTCCGGGAAACACGGCGCGCAGCGCGCCGACGGGAGTGACCTCCGCACGCAGCCGTCCACTGACGTTCGATACGATGTGATGGACGTGCGCGTAAGACTCGATCGTCATCAACTCATCGACCCGTACGCTTCCCGGCTCGCAGACACGGCCGAGGTCGTTGCGCTCGAGGTCGATCAGCATCACATGCTCCGCGCGCTCCTTCGGGTGTGCCGCCAGCTCCGTCATCTCCGCTACGTCTCCGCCAGGGCGAAGGCTGCGCGGCCGGGTCCCGGCAATCGGACGCGTATCGATGCGCCGCCCGTCCACGCGCGCCAAGCGCTCGGGTGATGAGCTCAAGATAGTCACTCCCCGCCACTGCGCAAGGGCGGCAAACGGTGCCGGATTGACCGTGCACAATCGATTGTAGAGCGTGGCGATCTCAGGGTCCCGCCCCAGCTGCACCCGCCACAACCGGGACAGGTTCGCCTGGTAGATGTCCCCCGCACGGATGTACTCCTTCGCCCTGCCGACGCTGTGCAGATAGATCGAAGGATCCTCTTCGTGGATGGCTTCCACGGGAATGCTTTCTGAGGATCCTTCGGCCTGCCCCGCCGCAAGCTCGGCGTCGGCGGCGATCCGCTCGAGCAACTCGGCCGCATCGGGCTCGGCAACGGCGAGTACACGGTCTGAGGCACGGTCATGAATCAGCCCGCAGGGAACCCGCAGGGCGAACGCACGCCAGGGAAGGCTTGCGCGTGGCAGCGCGAGCCGCGGCTCGACTTCCTGAGCCATCTCATAGCTCAAGAACACTGCCCAGCCGCCGGCGAAAGGCAGACCGGCGCCGGCCGGCTCAGTGCGCTCGGCCAACCACCAGTTCTCCAGCGCCTCCAGAAACGTGGCGCCGCGGGGTACCCACCCATCGCCACCGAGCTCGCCATTGGCATTGAGCCACAGTGCCGCGCGCGGGCCGGCGACGAGGATGCTGGTGCGGCTCAGCGGACCCTCGGCTGCACTGTCGAAGAGGAATGGATAGCGCTGGGGATCGCGTGCGGCAAGGCGCCGGAGCACCGCGCCGGGGACGCGCAACTCGCGGACGATGGGACTCACGGGGACCGTCGTAGGGAGCAAAGGCTCCTAGCCGTCGAAGCGTCGGAAAATGACCGAGCCATTGGTGCCGCCGAAGCCGAAGGAGTTGGACAGCGCGACGTCGATCTTCATACGGCGCGCGCTGTTGGGCACATAGTCCAGATCGCAATCCGGATCGGGCGTGTGGTAGTTGATCGTCGGAGGCGCTACGCCGTCGCGGATCGCGAGAATCGAGAAAATCGCCTCGATCACCCCGGCCGCTCCCAGCAGGTGCCCGGTCATGGACTTGGTCGAGCTGATGGCGAGGCGCTGCGCGTGGTCGCCGAACGCGCGCTTCATTGCGATGGTCTCGGCCTTGTCGCCGAGGCCTGTCGAAGTCGCGTGAGCGTTGATGTACTGCAGATCTTGCGGATTGAGCTTGGCATCGGCGAGCGCATTCACCATCGCGAGCCTCGCACCGTCGCCATCCTCAGGGGGTGCGGTGATGTGGTAGGCGTCGCCGCTCATGCCGAACCCGACGATCTCCGCATAGATGCGCGCGCCGCGGCGCCGGGCGTGCTCGAGCTCTTCCAGGACGACCGCCCCGCCGCCGTCGCTGAGCACGAAACCGTCGCGATCCTTGTCCCAGGGTCGGCTCGCCTCCTTGGGCGCATCGTTGCGGGTCGACAGCGCCTTGGCCTGACCGAAGCCTCCAAGGCCGCACTTCGTGGTGGCCATCTCGCCGCCTCCGGCGACGATCATGTCCGCATCCCCGTACTGAATCGTGCGCATCCCCAGACCGATGGCATGCGTGGAGGTCGTGCACGCAGTGACGACGCCCAGATTCGGGCCCTTCAGCCCGTACTTGATGGACAGGTGGCCGGCGATCATGTTGATGATGCTGGCCGGAACGAAGAACGGGGAAATCTTGCGAGGATTGTCGCCGGCCTTCAGGTACGCCCCGTATTCCTGCTCGATCGTATCCAGGCCACCGATCCCGGCGCCGCACACCGCCCCGCAGCGCGTCGGATCGACCTTGCTGAAGTCGATGCCGCTGTCGGTGACGGCCTGGATGCCCGCGGCCACCCCGTAGTGCATGAACTCATCCATGCGCCGGGCATCCTTCGAGGAGATGTACTGCTCGACATCGAAGTCGCGCACCTGTCCGCCGAAGCGCACCGGAAAGGCGGACACATCGAAGCGGGTAATCGGCCCGATGCCGCTCTCGCCGCGCAGGATGGTGTCCCAGGCGGAGGCCACGCTGCTGCCGACCGGGGAGATGATCCCTAAGCCCGTGATGACGACACGACGCTTGCTCACACGCTTGCCTGTATGAAGAACCTGAATGGAGGGGGCGCGAACGGACTGGAATCCCGCCGCGGCGGCGCTAGCCGCGAACGACGCGCGGGATCAGGCCTTGGTGCGCCGCTCGTTGATGTACTCGATAGCCTGGTGAACCGTCGTGATCTTCTCGGCGTCCTCATCGGGAATCTCGATCTCGAACTCCTCCTCGAGAGCCATGACGAGCTCGACGGTGTCGAGCGAATCGGCTCCAAGATCGTCCACGAACGAGGCATCGTTCGTGACCTGTTCCTGTTTGACGCCCAGCTGCTCGGCAACGATGGCTTTGACCTGCTGCTCAACTGTGCTCATTAGCGGATTGTCCTTTTGTAGGCTTTGGAAATCTTCGCCCTCACCGCTCCGCGCCATTCTGGTCATGCAGCGCTTTCCGGCCGTCTCCACGACGACCGGCGGCTGCAGCGGACGGCTGCGGCAGGCAAGGGCGCGGTATTGTAGGGGAACACCCCTGCAGGTGCCACTCGCTCGCGCTGGGAGTGATTGTTTTTGCTGGCGAATCCGCCCACCGGTGTTCCCTCTTCGGGGCACCTGGTGCGCACGGTCCGTGGCCACCGCTGTGGCGCTGAGCCAACGAGCAGCCGCGAGCGTCGCTCACGGCATGAACATTCCGCCGTTCACGTGCAGGGTCTCGCCCGTGATGTAGGCGGCTTGCGGGGAAACGAGGAACAGCGCGGCCGCGGCGATGTCGGCGGCCGTGCCGAGCCGCCCCATCGGGATCTGACCGAGGAGCGCCGTGCGTTGCTCCTCGGTGAGCACGCGTGTCATGTCGGTGTCGATGAAACCCGGAGCGATCGAATTCACCGTGATACCGCGCGAGGCAACTTCCTTTGCGAGGGACTTCGTGAATCCGAGGACGCCGGCTTTCGCAGCCGCGTAATTCACCTGTCCGGGATTGCCTGTGAGGCCGACGATGGAGGTGAGGTTGACGATCCGGCCGCGCCGCTCCTTCATCATCCGGCGCAGACAGGCCTTGGAGAGACGGAACACCGAGGTCAGGTCGGTTGCGATCACCCGATCCCAGTCCTCCTGCTTCATCCGCAGCAGCAACCCGTCGCGCGTGATGGCTGCATTGTTGACCAGAATCGTGGGCATCTCGTCCGCGGCATCCAGCTGGGCCAGCAGCGCCTCGATGGAAGCCGGATCACCGACATCGAGCACCGCGCCACGACCGTTGTACGCATGCGACGCGAACGAAGCGGTGAGCGCCTCCGCCCCTTCCGCAGTCGTGGCGGTGCCGATCACCTTCGCGCCGGCAGCCGCCAGGGCGAGGGCGATCGCGTTACCGATATTCCGCGAAGCCCCGGTCACCAGCGCTACGTCATTCTTAAGCATTGGCAGCTCCTTGCACCGCCGCGAGCGCGGCGGTGAGCGTGGCGGAGTCCTCGAGCGCCAGGAAATCCAGGCCCGGCCGCTTCTCGATGCGGCGGTTCAGGCCGGTCAGCACCTTGCCGGGACCACACTCGATGATCTGGGCGGCCCCCGCAGCGGCCAGCGCGCGCACGGTGTCCGTCCAGCGCACAGGGCTGGCCAATTGGCGCACCAGGAGCTGGCGGATGTCCTCCGGGTCCTCGTGCCTCGTGGCATCCACCGCGCTCAGGTACCCGATCCGGGGAGCCTTGACCGACACGCTCGCCAGGCGTTCTTCCAAGCGGCGCGCCGCCGGCCGCATGAGACTGCTGTGGGAGGGAACGCTCACGGCGAGCAGCACTGCACGCTTGGCCCCTCGTGTCTTGGCAGCTTCCATGGCGCGCTGCACAGCCTCCGCCTGTCCCGCGATCACGACCTGTCCGGGGGAATTGAAGTTGACCGGCTCGACGATGCCCCCCTGCGCCGCTTGCTGGCAGGCGGCCTCGACCTGGGCATCCTCGAGGCCGAGAATCGCGGCCATCGCGCCAGTGCCGCGCGGCACCGCTTCCTGCATGGCCTTGCCCCGGAAGGCCACCAGCTCCAGGGCAGGCGCCAGCTCGAGCGCTTCCGCACACACCAGGGCGGTGAATTCCCCGAGGCTGTGGCCGGCCACCCAGCCTGGGGCGGGCCCGCCCCGCCGGTGCCACAGGCGCCAGGTCGCCACGCCCGCCGTGAGCATCGCCGGCTGAGTGAATTCGGTAGCGTTGAGGCGTTCCTCCGGCCCCTGCTGAATGAGCTCCCACAGGTCGTACCCGAGCACCGCCGAGGCGTCCTCGAACGTCGCTTGGACGATCGGATCGGTGGCGGCCAGCTCTGCGAGCATGCCGACCGACTGTGAATTCTGGCCGGGGAAAACAAAGGCGAAGTTCATGAGGCGCAACGCTTCGGTAACGCAAACGGGCGCGGATTATAGCGGCGATTGACCGCGCGCCCGCTAGAGGGGAGCCCCACCGCCACCGCCTCCCTCGCGTGGCGGACCGGCGGAGGTCCGCGACGTCCGCGGGCACAGGGCGGAGAGTCGAGCGCTAAGGCGCTGGTGCCGGCCGGAGCCAGCAGGCTACGGCGGCTCCCCCGAGTGCGCCGTAGAGGTGGGCATCCACCACGACGACGGACCCTTCGGCAAACGGGAGCTGCCCGCTCCATTGCTCGTAGCCGAGCTTCACGATCAGAAAGACGGCCAGGACCCATCCATCCAGGTCCCGCCTCCGCACATGGGCAAGCGTCCCCGCCGCCATGACCCCATGCAGCAGGCCCGAGGAACCGACATACCAGGCGATTGTCGAATCGCGCATCCACAGCCCGGCATCGATGGCGAGGATCGCCCCGAGCACGATGGGCAGCCACTGGCGCGGCGTGTAGTCACGTGCGAAGAGCGCCCACATCAGCACCAGGCCGAGACAGTTGAGGGCGGCATGTTCGAGGCCCAGATGAACGAAGTGTCCCGTGAGCAGCCGCCACAGCTGGCCGTCTGCGAGCCCGATGCGCTCATAGCGCAGAGCCGCGCGCCCGGCATCGCCGGTGAGTACGGGCAGCAGCAGCAGCGCGCAGGCACCCAGCAGGGCAAGACCGTAGCGCCCGTCGCCGTTGAGAGACGCCAGCAGGCGCCCCAGCCCCGTGCGGCCGTGCTTCACAGGTTCCAGAGAGGCCATTTGTTATGATCCGCGCACGCTTCAGCCCCTCACAACGCCTTTGAAATCCTTCAGGCCAGAGCCCAAGCATATGAACAGCACTCGGGACGTTCAGGTTAGCAGAGTCCACTGCCCGCACCGGGCGCGCGGCTTCACCCTCATCGAGATCATGGTCGTCGTGGTGATCATCGGCCTGCTCGCGGCGGTGATCGTGCCGACGGTCATCAGCAAGGTGGACGAGGCGCGCGTCTCCAAGGCGAAGCAGGACATCCAGGCGCTGGAGGCGGCGCTGCTGGAATTCCGGCTCGACAACTCGAAGTATCCGACCACCGAACAGGGGCTGGCCGCCCTCACCACCCAGCCCACCGATCCGAGCATCCGGCACTGGCGGCCCGGCGGCTACATCCAGCGCATCAGCAAGGACCCCTGGGGGTTCGACTACCACTACGAGAACCCGGGCACGCACGGCAAGGACTTCGACCTCTACACCCTCGGCGCCGACGATCAGCAAGGCGGTGACGGCACCAACGCCGACATCGGCAACTGGAACATGACGGATTGACCGGCCCGCGCGACCGGAGGAGGAATGCCGTGCACCGCACCCGCAGCTCTGGCTTCACGCTCGTGGAGATGCTGGTGGTGGTCGTCATCATCGGCATCGTCTCCGCGGGAATCATTCTGTCGGCGAACCTGGCCGGGGGTCGCGACCGGGAGCTGACCAAGGAAGGCGATCGCCTGCTCGCCCTGATGCAGTACGCGCGGGAGCAGGCCGAGCTGCAGACGCGCGACTACGGAATCCTCTTCCGCGACGACGGCTACGAGTTCCTCACCTACGACGTGCGCCGGCAACTGTGGCGGGAGGTGTTCGAGGATGACGCGCTGCGCGATCGCAACCTGCCCGCAGGGCTGGGCATCAAGCTGTCGGTCGAAGCACGGCCGGTGGTGTTGACCAAGCCCAAGGACGAGAAGGACAAGTCGCCCCAGGTGATCATCTTCGCCAACGGCGATCTCACGACGTTCGAGGCAACGGTCGAGCGCGATGGGGACGAGCACGGGCACGACATCACGATCTCCCAGGACAAGTCCGGACAGGTCGTGGAGAAATCGACAGTCGAGGAGCAGGAGAACAAGACGTGAGAGTGCGCTCGGCGGGTTTCACTCTCATCGAGGTGCTGGTCGCGCTCGCGATCGTCGCCATCGGCATGGCGGCGGTGCTGGAATCGCTCACCGCTTCCGCCAACACTGTGCTGTATCTGAAGGACAAGACGATCGCCGAATGGGTCGGACTGAACCAGATCGCCAACACCCGACTGCAGTTGCAACCCGGCCAGGTCCCGATGACCGGCAACACCACCGGCGATATGGACTACGCCGGCCGCAGCTGGCATTGGCGCCAGGAGGTCACCCCGACCCAGGTGGCCGGCATCGTGCGCATCGACGTCAAGGTCCGCCCGGCCGACGTCAAGGCGGGCGATGACAACGGGTGGTTCTCAACGGTGAGCGGCATTGCCGGGGACGCGCTGGCGGCCTCTCAGGGCACGACACCGACCTGGGGTAACGGGGGCATGGGAGCGCCGTGCCAGCCCGGCATCACTCAGAACTGCAACCAGCAATGCCCGCCGGGAACGGCTGGTTGCAATACACCGACCAATCAGCAGCCGCCTTGTCCTGCCGGCACGGTCTGCCCCCAGACTCCCACCAACTCCGCGCCCACCGCTCCGGAGCCGCTGCCCCCCTCCAGCGGCCTGCGCAGCGGCGGGACCGATGACTTCGGCGGCGGCGGCTTCGGGGGCAACAGCGGCGGTCTGGGAGGCAACGACTCCAACAGCGGCGGCCTCGGGGGCGACGACTCCAACGGTGGGCTCGGGGGCAACGACTCCAACGGCGGCGGACTCGGGAGCGACACCCATTGAGAGCCCGGGGCTTCACGCTGATCGAGTTGCTCGTGGCGTTGTTCATCGCCGCGGTGATGTTTGCAATGGGCTACGGCGCCATCCACCAGGCACTGGTGGGACACGAGACGATCAAGCAGCAGCAGGACCGGATGGTGGAGATCCAGACCGCGATGCGGGTCATCGAGCAGGACTTCGTGCAGCTCGCACCGCGCCCGATCCGGGCACCGACCGGATACACCTGGCTCCCGGCATTGGCCGCCACGGGTACCACGCAACCGGTGGTGACGCTGACGCGCGACGGTTGGACCAATCCCAACGGCCTGCAGCGCACCGACTTGCAGCGGGTCGCCTATTTCTTCGATGACGGGACCCTGCGGCGGGAGTACTGGCCGGTGCTGGACGCAACGCAGACGACCACCACTTTGAAGCGCGACCTGTTGACGCACCTCAAATCCGTTACGTTCCGCTACATGGATCAGAGCCACACGTGGCAGACCCAGTGGCCCCCGGCCACCGTGGCAGGGGCCTTCGCACAGCAGATGATGCTCATCGAGCGGCCCATCGCGGTGGAGATCACTCTGGAGACCGACGACTGGGGCAAGCTGGTGCGCATCCTGGAGATCACCGGATGAGCGGGCGCTCGTTCGCCGGCCGTGTGCCGAAGCCCGCTTACCGGGCAGCCTCCTGGACAACCTCCCGGGCAGCCAGCCGCGCGACCTCGCGGGCGCGCCGTCCGCCGGTCCCACCGTCGCGGCAGCGGGGCATCGCACTGCTGGTGGCCATCCTGCTCGTGGCCATGGGAACCATCATCGCGGCCACCATTGGCTATGAGAACGCGATGGCGGCACGGCGCAGCACCGCAACGTTCGCCTTCGATCAGACTCTTCTGATCGCCGAAGGCGGCGAAGCGCTGGCGGCGTATGGCCTGCGCGAGGTCAAGCGCGCGACGCCGCAGACGACGGACCTGACCCAAGCCTGGGCCAAGCCCTTCGGCCCGGTGGAGATCGTTCCGGGGGTGATGCTGGATCTGACGCTGGAGGATGTCTCGGGCCGCTTCAACATCAACCGCCTGTACGATGAGCAGACCGGCAAGCCGAACGCGGCCGCCGTGGCAGCCTTCACCAACCTGCTGGAGATTCTGCAGATCGAGCCGAAGTGGACCGGCTACATCCTCGACTGGATCGACCCCGACACGCAGCCGAGCACCCCCGATGGCGCGGAGGACAGCGTCTACCTCGGGCAGGACCCGCCCTATCTGGTGCCGAACAAGTACATCACCAGCACCAGTGAGCTGTTGGCCCTGCCGGGCTTCGGCCGCGACCGCTACCTCAAGCTCGCGCCGTACATCACGGCCCTGCCACCGGATGTGAAGCTGAATGTGTGCACCGCGTCGGGACCGGTGCTGGATGCCTTCATGGGCGGCAGTCAGCGCACTTTCAGCCTGGATGCGGATGCCCTGGCGAAGAACCGTGCCATGGCCGGGGGCTGCTTCCCCAAGATGAACACCGACTACGCGAACGCGTTCGAGAACAAGGCGGCCTTCACGCAGGTGCAGGGCGAGCTCAAGGAGGTCTCCAGCTACTTCCGCCTCACCAGCCACATCACTATTGGAAGTACGGAATTCAACTTGTACAGTCTGCTTTATCAGGAGGGGACCGGTAATGTGCGCCCCATCCAACGCAGCTTCGCACCGGACTGAACGCGTATGACGAGCGACTCCCATGGCTGACTGGCTTCTGCTCAGGCTTCCCCGGACGCCGGCGCAGCCCGCTACCTGGCTGGTGGTGGATCCGCGCGGCAACGCCGTCGGCCCGCCGCAGTCTGGCCCGCTGTCGCTGGCCGCCCCGCGCACCGCAGGCCGTCGCATCTGTGTCCTCGTCCCCGGGAACGATGTGCTGCTGGCGGAGCCGGAGGTGCCCACCAAGGCCGGCACCAAGCTCGCCCAGGTCGTGCCCTATGCTCTGGAGGAGCAGTTGGCCGAGGACATCGACGAGCTGCATTTCGCGATCGGCAGACGGGCCCCGGATTCCAGCCGCACACCCGTCGCCGTGGTGGCGCGCGCACTGCTGGATGAGTGGCTGACGCTGCTGAAATCCAGCGGCATCGAGCCCGAGGCGATGTATGCGGACAGCGACTTGTTGCCGCTGAACCCGGGGCAGTCGGTCGCGCTTCTGGAAGAGGACGTGGTGGTCGTACGCCCCCCCGGGGGCTCCCCGGTCACCTTGCCGGCCGACGCCCTGGATGAAGCACTGGAGATCGCACAGTCCTCCCCGAGTGAAGGCGGCGCCGGTCGCGGCCTGATCCTGTACACCGGGCCGGCCGAGTGGCATCAGCATTCCGCGCGTGTCGAGGCTCTGCGCGAGCGCTTCGACGGCATCAAGATCCAACTGCTCAACGGCGGACCGCTGTCGCTGTTCGCGCAGCAGCTCCCGCAGGGCTCACCGATCAACCTGCTGCAGGGAACGTACGCACCGACGACCTCGCGCGCGGTAGGTTGGCCTGCCTGGCGAGTCGCTGCGATCCTGCTCGCCGCACTGGTCGGCCTGCACGTCGCCGGCAAAGCGGCCGAGCTGAGCATGCTCAAGCGCAGCGAGCACAAGCTCGATGCTTCCATCAGCGACGTGTTCCATGTGGCGATGCCGGGGCAGCAGACCACTGCCGACCCGCGGCGGCGGATGGAGAAGCAGCTCCTGGACCTCACCTCCCGCGGCAGCGCGGGCGGCCTCCTCCCCGCGCTGGATGCGCTTGCACAGGCTCACGCGAGCGCTCCCATGACGGCTATCCAGGCGCTGAATTTCCACGACGGTACCCTGGAGATGCAGCTCTCGGCCCCCGATGCGACCACCCTGGATCACGTCATCCAGTCGCTCAAGGGTAACGGCTGGCAGGCGAAGCAGACCTCCGGCAACGCGGCGCCCTCGGGCTACCAGGGACGCATCGAGCTTCGACCCAACTGAACGGGACTGGCATGAATCTGTCGCTCAACTCGATGTCGGAACGTGAACGCCGCATGGTCTATGCGTGCGGCGTCATCGCCGTGCTGGTGCTGATCTTCGCAGTGATCCTGCCGCTCGATCGCAGCGTTGCGCAGGCGAGCCATCGCGTCCAGAAGAAAACCACCGACCTCACTTGGATGCGCGGCGTCGCGCCCCAGCTCGCAGCGCTGGGGCCCGGGCCGATCGCCTCGGCCTCCAAGGACTCGCTGCTGGTCATCGTCGATCGCACCGCCCGCGAAGCCAACCTGGGCAAGTCGCTGGTGGGCAGCACGCCCAGCGGCCAGGGCGGACTGAGCGTGCGCTTCGAGAACGCCTCCTTCGACACGCTCATCGCGTGGCTGTCGCGTCTGTCGGATCAGCAAGGCATCAAAGTGGACTCCGCCTCGATCGACAGCGCCGGCAAACCCGGGACTGTCAACGCCGCGATCGTGTTGAGCAAGAGCAGCTCCTGACGCGTCCATGAGGCGAGTCATCCTGATCACCGTGCTCGCGGTGATAGCGTTTGCGGCCATACTCATTGCGCGCCTGCCCGCGAGCTGGGTCGCTCCAACACCGCCCTCCAGAATTGCCTGCGGCGCCACTGACGGCACCCTCTGGAGTGGCAGCTGCGCCGGGCTCACCGTCCAGGGTCATCCGGTGGGAGATGTGACCTGGCAGCTGCATCCGTTGCGTCTGCTGGTGGGAAAGGTGGCCGCTCACGTGGAGCTGAGCCGCACGGGCACCGGCACGGCGCAGACCGATGTCGAGAGCGACTTCTCCGGCAAGGACCTCACGGTGCGCAACCTGAAGGCAGACTTCCGGATGGACCCGGCGCTCATGACACAGGTGCGCCTGGATCTGCACGGCAGCGCGCACGTGGATATGCAGATGGCTCGCGTGCAGAACGGCTCCATCGCCGCTCTGCAGGGCCGCATCGAGGCACGGGATCTGTCCCAGACCGGCGGCAGTCCCGGCGGCCTGGGCAGCTACTCCCTCACCTTCCCCGGCAACTCCACGGGTCCTCCGCAAGGACAATTGCGCGACCTGGGCGGACCCCTGTCGGTCGAGGGTGAGGTCACAGTGATGCCCCAGCCAGGAGGCATCGCCGATATCGTCGTCCAGGGCCTGGTGGCCGCGCGCCCGACCGCCCCACCGAGCCTGGCCAACGAGCTGAAGATGTTGGGAACCCCCGACGCCCAGGGCCGGCGCCCGTTCTCGCTGGAGAACAGCTTCTAGGGCGTGTTCACACCTGCGAACGCCCAAAGTACGGTACTGAGCAGCCGGCAAAAACCACGCTTTTTGCCGGCGGCAACGAGGCTGATGTCCGCAAAAGCGCCGCAGGCGACTTTTGCTGATGAACTAGGTCAGCTCCCGGAACGCGCCGAGCAGGGGAAAATACAACGCGGCACGCACGGGATGGGGTCCCAGGCCCCGCGCGAGCTCCACGTACCTGCGCAGTTGCCCTTCGTAGCGCTGCATCTCCCGATCGAGAAATTCCTGCAGGCCTCCGCCCTGGTGACGGCTCGTCTTGAAATCGATCACCCAGCGCGTTCCTGCGCTGTCCACGAACGAGCGATCGATGATGACGTTGGTGAGTCTGCCGTCCGCGAGCCCCGTGAGCGCGAGCTCACTCTGCGGCTGTTGGTGCTCGCGCGAGAAGATCCAGCGTCCCCGCTCATCGGCGGCGGTGCGCGTCAAAGCCTCGATGACCACCTGGACCGCCCCGGGCAACTCCGCTTCCGGTACACCATGGCGGCGCAACTGGTGAGCAAACTCATCCCGCCGCGCCTCTATCGAATCCGCCGAGGGCGTCGCCTCGCCGAATCCCTCCAGGTGCGCGTGTACGAGCGTCCCGATGCTGCGTGAGGTCTCCTGCACCCAGCTGAACTCCAGGTCCTGCTCCAACGACTGTTGAGCGATCGGCAGGTGCGGCAGAGCTTGCAGCGCCTCGAGCCTCGGCGGCGTCCACTGGGGGCGTAGTCGGCGCAGCGGCTGCGACATCGCGCCGGCCTCGACCACCTCCGCCGCGAGGGTTGCAGACTCGAACTGAGTGCTGAGCACAGGCCATAGAGACTTCAACAAAGTCCCGCCGCGGGGAGCCACGCTCCCGTCGGCCCTCGGTTTGGGCGCTGCGGACAGGTGTAACGTTTGCCGGGCGCGCGTGGCAGCCACGTACAGGAGGCGCACCTGCTCGTTGGCCGTGCGCTGGTACATCAACTCCTTCAGATACTCCCCCACGCGGCCGCCGCTTTCCTCTCCAATGACCGCAACCGGCGCCATCACCAGATCGCTCTCGCCGGCGGCACGCGGCAGATCCAGCCAGCGCAGCAACGGTTCGCGATCCCGGCCGCGATCGCGGTCCAGCGCAGGCAGCAGCACGTGATCGAACTCCAGTCCCTTCGCGCGGTGGATCGTCATGATCTGCACCGGTGGCGTGCGATCCGCGGCCGTCTCCGGCTGTGCGAACAGATTCTCCAGCAACAGCTCCAGATCCTGAGTTCCGCGCCACTCGCCCGCGGCCACACGATCGCCGAGCGCCTCGAAGAAGGCGCGGGCGTGCCGCAGATCCTGGGCCTGATAGGCGTCGGCTGCCCCGAGCCGCAGCCAGGTCCTCTCCAGCCAGTCCGGGAGCGAGTCCCTGCCACTGTCTGCCAGAGATCCTTGCAGCACCTCCTTGAGGCGTTGCAGGCGTTTTTGATCTGCCGCCGAGCACTGCGCGAGACGTTCGGGATCCGCCATTGCCTCCCACAGGAGCGCGCGATCGGTGCGCTGCGACAGCCTGGTCAGGGTCGCCAGGGAAAGCCCGCACCACGGCGCTCTCAACACCGCCAGCCACGCCGTCCGGTCCCCGAGATGACACAGGGCCTGCAGCAGCGCCACCAGATCCCGAACGATCGCCACCTCCCCGAGCGGAACCAGATCGACGCCGACGCAGGCCACACCTCTGTCCTGGAGGGCCGAGATGATCGGCACGGCATGCGCCCGTGAGGCCACCAGGACGGCCACCGAACACTGTGCATCCAGCAGACGCAACTCGATGATCCGCTCGCTCACGGCCGCAGCTTCTTCGGCCTGCTCGCCGAACAGGCGCAGCTGCACCGCCGCAGCAGAGTCATGAAACAATCCCAACTGCACCGCCTCGGTCGATTCTGATGCCGGCCGCGCGGCCACGCTGGGTATGAAAGCGACTGCGCTGGCGCGCAGATCGTCCTCTGCGGGAAACAGCCGGTCGAAGGTCTCGTTCGTCCACTCGATCAGCTTCGGCACTGAGCGGAAGTTGCGCCTCAGCTGCAGCGCTTTCAGCCGCACAGCTCCGATGCCACCGTCGCGTGCGCGCAGGAACAGGCCCACCTCCGCCTCGCGGAACTGATAGATGGACTGCATCGGATCACCGACCACGAAGAGTGTGCGGCCGTCGGCCTCTTCCCAGCCCGCCGTCAGCGCCTCGACGAGGTCGAACTGAGCCAGGGAGGTGTCCTGGAACTCATCGACGAGTATGTGGCGCAGGGATAATCCGGTTCGCAGCGCCAGATCGGTGGGCAGGCCCGCATCCGAAAGCGCGGCGCGCGCTGCACCGGCGACGTAGGTATGGTCGACGCGACCGGTCACGGAAAACTCGGCCTGCAGGTGCGCCGCCGCGGAGCGCAGCAGCCGCGAAAGGGCCTCGAGCGCGGCCGCATCACCCTCCTCCAGCTCAGGTCCGGGAAGAGAAGCAATCTCGCGCAGGATTTCGCGGGCTCCCTCCACACCACTGAGCCCCTCGATCAAGCTGCGGAGCGCGCTCTTCGCTGCCTTGCTGTCATAGGCCGCACCGAAGAGCTTCGCGCCCCCGATCACCTTGCGCCACTCCTTCTCCTGAGTCAGGCACAGGTCCGCGAGTCGCTGCCAGTCGCGCAGACACTCGGCTTCGGCTTCGAGCTTGCCCACATCCGGAAGCGTTGCCGCTTCGCGCCGAAGGGCTGCGGGTATTTGTGCGCAAGCGCGAGCGAGGTGATCCCTGCAGATGTGCCTGAGGCTATCGCTGACACGGGTGCGCAGAGCACCCGCGTCGTGCGCGAGCACGTGGGGCAGCCAATGGCCCCGCAGCTCCAGCATCCGCTCGAGCAGCTCCTCCACCTTGCCCCAGTTGTTGTCCAGACGATCGAACATCAGATCGGCGTCCGCCGCCAGCGTGGCATCGCCTTCTGCATCGATCAGCGCCCGGCGCGCCGCATGCCGATAGAGGTCGCGCGTCGCGTCAGCGACCACCAACGACCCTCCCGCGCCCGCCGCGACGGGCAACTGACTGGCGAGCCGGAAGTTGAACGAGTCGATGGTCTGAATGCGCAGCCGCCCCGGATCGTCGGCGAGGTTCCAACCTCGCAGGGCCGAGTGTCGCAAGGCAGCCCCTGCCAGATCACGCAGGCGAGCGCCTTGAGGTCCCCGAGTGTCGATCTCCCCGCGCAGGGCCTTCATGACGCGTGCACGCATTTCCGCCGCCGCCTTGCGAGTGAAGGTAATCGCCAGAATCTCTTCCGGCTCGTCGACCTCGGCCAACAGCCGCAGCAGCCGTTGCGTGAGCACCGTCGTCTTGCCCGATCCGGCCGGCGCCTGCAGCAGGATGGACAGGCGCGGATCGGTCGCCTCCTCGCGCGCGCTGTCGTCGCTCAGAGGGTGCGCGCCGCTCATGCCATGCTCGTCGCCGGTGGCGCGCCCGGCCGCGGTGCCGAAGAGCGCTGACTCACTCACCCGGCGCCTCCTCGAGCACATCCACATCAGGGTCGCTGCGATCTCCGACGCGGCACACGCTCTTCACGTGACAGTATTCGCAGGCGCCCTGCTTCGGATCCACAGCGGCGTTGCCGCTCACGAATCCCGCCGCCAGCCGCTCGACACACTCCAACCACTCGCGCTTGCGCAGCTCCCAGGCATCCCCGTCACCGCCTTCCGGAGGGATGACTTCTTTCACCTTGGGCAGCACTCTCGCAGAGCTCGCAATCCCATCGAAGCGCACTTCGCGGGCGGTTACGCTCACAGTGGCCAGCGCCACCACGTCCTCTTCCACAGCGGCCAGATACGCCAGCAGCTGCGGGTGCGAGGGTCGCTCGCCGTACCAATCCGTGCTCTTACTCTGTCCGCTTTTGTAGTCCAGGATCGCGCTGCCGCCGCTCTCGAGCCGATCGATTCGATCGATCCGAACGTTCATCCGGGCAGTGGCCGTGGTCAGCGGCCCCTTCAACGGAAGATTCAGAGCCCTCTCGAACTCGGTCCTTGTGACCGTGAACGGTGCGCGTTCGCGCTCCAGCTTGCAGAGCGAGCGCATCAGGCGAACGGCGCGGCGACGCTCACGGACGCGCGGTGGCCGATCCTGCGAGTCGCTCCAGATATCCTTCGCGGCATCGCTCACGCAGCGCTCGACCAGATCGCTCTCAGCGACCTCGGAGAGCCCACGCAACGTCAGTGAGTCGCCGACCTGAGTCCAGAAGCGCTGCAGTGCCGCGTGCAGCAGCTTGCCTCGGGTTCTCGGGTCAACGCCCGGATCGGGCGCGCCGAGCTGCGTGCTTCCCAATCGCAGCTCCGCGTAGGCCCGGAACGGGCACGTATTCTGACGCTCCAGACTGGTGGTTCCGGCCGGCAATGGCCGTGCGACATCCCACTCCAGGCCCACGCGGTCATCCACGGCCTCGAGCAAGCCGGGGCGCCGGATGCGCTCGGGCAACCACAAGGTCGCGGCCGCTGGCGCTTGGGCGCGACGGGACGCAGTCATCCAAGGCGACAGGAGGGGGCTGGGCAGCAGCTCCAGATCCCCGGATCGCGCGGGTGCACTCAGAACGAGCTCCCCCGCTGCCGCGCGCCACGCGTTGAGCAACGAGCCGGCTTCCATCAATCGGCCCGCCGCGCTGGCGGCCGGGATCCCTGCCGCGAGCTGCGCCGGCAGAGGCAGGAACGGGTCCGGTTGGACCGGCTCCGGAAACACCTCCGAATGCAAACCCGCCACCCACACCGCGTCGTAGCGCACGATCGGGTCCGCGAACATCGGGGTGATCGTGACCACCGGGTCGTCGTCGGCTCCCTTGTAGGGCGTGCGGGCTGCCAGCTCGATGAGGCATTGAACGGCGTTCTGCGGTGAGAAGAAGCCGGCGGCTCCGACCAATTGCCCGAACTCCTCCAGCAGCTCATGGAAACGCATGACGGTCTGCTGGTCCTGGCTGTTGCGAGCGCGGTCTCCGGGCCAGCCAAACACCGCCAACGCAGCACGAAATCGATCTGACCAGTCCCGAGGCGACGCACGACCTTGTCCCAGTGCGGCCGCTGCCTCGGATATCTGTGTGACGATGTGGCGCGCACCCGGTGACGCCGCGCTTGCGCTACGCAGTTCCGCTGCTAATGCAGCCAAGTCGAACTGCATGCTCGCGCGCTCACGCAGCGACACATCCAACCGTGCGCGCGCGCCTGCGTCCGGCGTCTTCCAATAGGGCGAGCGCAGCCATGCACTTACAGCCTCGAAGTCTCCGGCCTCGCCGCTCAGCCAACTCAGTGTTGACAGAGCGTGCGATACGGCGGGATTGCGGGCGAGAGGACTGCCGCCCTCGATCGCCACGATGGGATCGGCGGAGCAGCTTTCCGGGTCGAGCCAGGGTTGCGGATCCAGCGTCTGTTGGATGAGCCTCGCCAGACGCTCGCGGGCGCCGGCGCTGCCGGGCAGCACCACCAGCAGTCGACTCTGCGGACGACGCGCGATCTGCACCCTGCACCATTCGGCGACCAGCTCCAGCTCCGTCAGATCATCCGGCGCGATGATCACTTTCGGCCGCTTCAGGCCACTGTGCTCCGCGGCCCGGGGGCCGTGCGCGACACCGAGGAACGATGCCAGACGCGGCGACACCCTCAAAAAGCCCGCAGCCTCGAGCGGACCGGTCAGGCCGCGGCTGGCAAGCCAGGAGGCCGCGGATGCGACGGAGGCGGCCCCCAGTGCACGGCATCGCTCCTCGACAGCGCGTTGCACCTCCTGCAAGAGCGCAGGCTCAGTGCCGGGGACGAGCGGTAATCGGCAAACCTCGATGTTGTTGTCTGCCGCCAGCGCACTGGCGCGCCGCAGTGCTTCAGCGAGCGCGCGGCGATTGACGAGGTCCCATTCGCGAGTCGCCTCAGCGGCGCACTGCCGCCACAACAGCCACTCCTGCGCAGCGGATAACGTCCTGGGCACGTTCGCGCCAGCGGCGGCGGCACGAACCTCCACTTCACGTGTGATCCACGCTTCGAGCGTGACGACATCCGGAGTGCTCCAGACGCGCCGTCCGGCTTGGAGCTGAGCTGCTGAGTAGGCGAGTCGCAGCGAATGCGCTCGCTGGCGGGAGGGAACCACGACGGTTGTCCCGTGCCGCAGGACTCTACCCAGGTCGGTTTGAATCCTAGTCAAAACAAAATATTAGCACATATTGTGCAGAACTTACTTGAACCTCGAGCTGGCATCGACAACGTTCGCGGCAGCAGCAACCGACTCGCGCGGCTGGTTCGCGTATTGAGTCAGCAGGTCCTCGATACGCCCGAACACCTCGGCGAGCGTCGCGGAGTCCGGCAGCGTGGTGACCCGGAAATGATTCCGATACGGCACGTTGAAGCTGACGCCGGGGGCCACGAGCACGCGGCGCGACTCCAGCAGATCCAACGCGAACTGCCGGTCATCGAAGTCCGGCAACTCCTGAGTGTCCACGCCGATGAAGGCGTACATCGCACCCGACGGCGGCAACAATTTCAGGAAGCGGCTGCGCTGAACGGCGTCCAGGATGGCCCGGCGCGACTCGTACAGTCGCCCGCCCGGGGAGACGAGGTCCTTGATGCTCTGATAGCCGCCGAGCGCGGTCTGCACGGCCCACTGACCGACCGCATTGCTGCACAAGCGCAGCGAGCTCAACAGCTCCAGCGCGCTGAAGTAGTCGGCCGCACCGTGCAGGCGCCCGGAGAACACGGCCCAGCCGACACGGTATCCGCAGGCACGATAGACCTTCGACAGACCCGACAACGTCGCGCACAGTGTCTCGCGCACGATGGTCGCCATGGGGACGAACTCGGCGGAGTCGTAGACCATCTGGTCGTAGATCTCGTCGCTGAAAACGATCAGCCCCGAGCGCTCAGCCAGGCGCGCGAGGGCTTCCAGCACGGCACGCGGGTACACCGCACCGGTGGGGTTGTTGGGATTGATGATGACGATCGCGCGTGTGCGGGGCGTGATGAGCTTGGCGATCTCTTCCGGATCCGGGACGAAGGCGTTCTCAGGCCGGCACGGGTAGTGCACCGCGCGCCCCCGGTTGAGCGTCACTGCCGCGGTCCACAGCGGATAGTCGGGACTGGGGACCAGCACTTCGTCGCCATCGTTGAGCAGCGCCCGCAGGACCAGGTCGATCAGCTCGCTCACTCCGTTGCCGAGGAACACCTCTTCCGCGGTGACGCCGGTCACGCCGCGCGCCTGCTGCTGCATCACGATGGCTTCGCGAGCCGGGAAGATGCCCTTCTGGTGACAATAGCCCTCCGCCTCCGGAAGGTTCTCGATCATCGCCAGCCGCATGGTCTCGGGGGTGCGGAAACCGAAGGCCTTCGGGTTGCCGATGTTGAGTGAAATGATCTCATAGCCCTGGCGCTCGAGCTCGTGCGCGCGGCGGGCCAGGCGGCCACGGATCTCGTAGCGGACGTGGCGCAGACTCTCGCTGGGACGGACGACGGGATCGTTTTTCATGGACAACCCGGAGGACTCCACTCGAGGACCTGGATGCCCCGAGCATACCAGCCTCGGGGGTCGCACAGGCCGTTTCCGGGTCACAGCTCGCGCCAGCGGTGACAGGCGACCTGGCGGCGGTCCCCTGCCTGCTCCAGCGGCGGCACCTGATCCCGGCAGCGCTCGATGGCGTGGGGGCAGCGGGTCCGGAATACACAGCCGCTGGGTGGGTCCAGCGGCGATGGGGGCTCCCCGGCGACAGAGCGTGCAAACCGCGCCGGCTGCACCTCGGGGTCGGCCACGGGAACCGCGGACAGCAACTCCCGTGTGTAGGGGTGCAGCGGCCGCACGTACAGCTCCGCGGAGGGAGCCAGCTCCATGACCCGGCCGAGATAGAGCACCAGGACGCGTTCGCAGAGTTGCTTGACGACCGCGAGGTTGTGACTGACGAACAGAATCGACATTCCGGTCTCGCGCTTGAGCGCAATGAGCAGCTCCACGACCTGCTTCTGCACCGACACGTCCAGGGCGCTCACCGGCTCGTCACATATCAACACCCGCGGCTTGAGGACCATCGCGCGCGCAATCCCCACGCGCTGGCATTGTCCGCCGCTGAGCTCGTGTGGATAGCGTTCGAGCAACTCTGGCGTCAGCCCCACGTGACGCAGCATCTCCAGCACTTCGGCGTCGCGTGCCGCTGCCGTCAGCTTGCGTCGATGAACCCGCAGCGGCTCCGCAATGATCTGCGCAACCGTCATACGCGGCTCGAGGCTCGCCAGCGGGTCCTGGAACACGATCTGCAGGTCTCGCCGCATCGGTCTGAGAGCGTGCGCGGACAGACCCTCGATCGAGCGCCCCATCCAGACCACGCGGCCTGTCGAGGGCCGAATGAGTCGCAACGCTGCGCGCGCCAACGTGGACTTGCCGCATCCCGACTCGCCCACGACACCCAGCGCCTCTGCTTCCCGCAGCTCGAAGCTGACTCTCTCGACTGCGCGCAACTTCGCTCGGCTCACGAGTCCCTTGCGGACGCTGAAATGGATGCTCAGGTCGGAGACCGACAGAGGTGGGGTCTGCGAGGCATCCGCCCCGCGCGCCATCTCCGCGGCCGGTGCGTCGATCCGTGGCATGGCCTCGATGAGTGTCCGCGTGTAGGGGTCGCTTGGCGACTTCAAGAGAGTGCCGACCGCTCCCTGCTCGACGATCTGCCCCTCGCGCATGACGGCAACCTCATCTGCCAGGCCCGCCACGACTCCCAGATCGTGCGTGATGAGCACCATCGACATGGCGCGTTCGCGCTTCAGATCTGCCAGCAGCGCCAGAATCTGCGCCTGCACGGTCACGTCCAGTGCCGTCGTCGGCTCATCGGCGATCAGCAATGTCGGCTCGCATGCGAGCGCGATGGCGAGCATCACCCTCTGTCGCATCCCACCTGAGAGCTCATGCGGGTACTGCTTCATCCGGCGTTCGGGATCTGTCACGCGCGTGCGCCGCAGGAGCGCCAGCGCCCGCAATCGAGCCTCTCTCCACGTCACGCCCACGTGCATCACCAGCGGCTCGGCAATCTGATCCCCGACGTGAATGTGGGGAGTGAGCGAGGTCATCGGATCCTGGAACACCATGCCCACTTTCAGGCCGCGGATCCGATCCAACTCGACGGCACTGCGGCCGATGAGCTCAGTGGTGCCGAAGATCGCGCGGCCGCTGGCGGTTCCATTGGGGGCGAGCAGTCCCATGGCCGCCAGAAAGGCCTGGCTCTTGCCTGCGCCGGACTCCCCCACCACGCCGAGGCACTCGCCCGGCTTCACGTTCAGGGAAATGCCGCGCACGGCCGCGACGCGACCCTGCGAGGTGTCGAAGCCGACATGCAGGTTCTCGAGGCGCAGAACGGGTGCGTCGGAGGTGTGGACGAGGGCAGGCACGTCAGCGCTCCGCGCTCGTAGAGGGATCCAGCGCGTCGCGCAGACCATCCCCGATGAGGTTGAAGCACAGCAGCAGCACGCTGAGCACGAGCGCCGGCACCACCAGCATCCAGGGAGCCGCTTGCATCTCCTGCGCGCCACCATTGATCAGGCTACCCAGGCTCGCCAGCGGCTCCTGCACACCCAGCCCGAGAAAGCTCAGGAAGCTCTCGAACAGAATCATGTCCGGGATGGTCAAGGTCGCATACAGGGCCACGGGCCCGATCAGGTTGGGGATGACGTGACGCAACAATATGCCCGGGGTCCCCACGCCGGTAGCACGCGCGGCCTCGATGAACTCACGACGTTTGAGTGCGAGCGTCTGACCACGCACGATGCGCGCGGTCGTGAGCCAACCGACGGCACCGATGACCAGAAAAAGGCCGATGAGGTTTCCGCGACCGAAGAACGTCGCGAAAATGATCACCAGAAACAGATACGGAAGCGCGTAGAGCACATCGACGAAGCGCATCATCAGATCGTCGGTACGGCCGCCCACATACCCTGCGATGGATCCCCAGGCGAGTCCGATGATCACACTGACGGCGGTCGCGAGCAGTCCGATGACGAGGGAGATGCGCACTCCATAGAGAGTGCGCACGAACAGATCGCGGCCGAGCCGGTCGGTGCCGAGCCAATGCGAGGACTGCAGCTGCGGAGGGACCGCCAGATGATGCCAGTCCAGCGCATCGTAGCGAAACGGACTCAGCGAGGGCCCCACGATCGCCAGCAGTGCGATGAGCGCCACCAGGACGCCCGCCACCAGGGCTTTGCCATCGCCACAGAATCGCCGCCCGGCTCGTCTCCACAACGGCTGAGAAGAGATCTCAATCATGCCGCACGCGCGGATCGAGCCAGCCGTACATCACGTCGGCGGCGAAGTTCAGCAGCAGAGTGAGCACGCCATAGACGACGATCATCCCCATCACCAGCGTGTAGTCGCGGTTGATCGCCCCCTGTACGAGGTAGCGGCCGGTCCCCGGCAATGCAAACACGGTCTCCACCACCAGCGAGCCGGTGACGACGAAGGCGGCCGCGGGTCCCAGGTAGCTGACCACAGGGAGCAGGGCCGGACGCAGCGCATGCCGCAGCAGGATTCGGGCCTCACCCAGGCCACGCGCGCGCGCGGTACGAATATGGTTCGACCGGAGCACTTCCAGCAGGCCGCCGCGCGTGAGCCTCGCGACATAAGCGGCAACCGGCAGGCCCAGCGTCAGCACCGGAAGAATCAGATAGCGCGGCGAGCCCTCCTCCCAGCCACCCACGGGCAGCCAATGCAGGTAGAGGCCGAAGATCAGGGCCAGCAACGGGCCGGTGACGAAGCTTGGCAGCGCCACCGCGAGCGCCACGAAGCCGGCGATGCCGAAGTCGGCGGGCCGTCCGTGCCACAGCGCCGCTGCCACGCCCAGGGGGATGCCCAGGAGGAGGGCCAGCAGCAGCGCCAGCCCTCCCAGCGTGGCACTGACGGGCAGGCCGGCGACGATCAGCTCCGACACCGAGAAGTCGGGTAGCTTGAACGAGGGGCCCAGGTCGCCCCGGACCAGCCGCGATAGATAGTGGACATACTGCAGCGCAAGTGGCTGATCCAGCCCGTAGACCCGGTCGAGATTGGCACGCACCTGGGGCGGCAGTGTGCGCTCCTGATCGAACGGCCCGCCGGGTGCCAACCGGACGAGGAAGAAAGAGACGGTGATGATGACGAACAGCGCGGGAAGCAGCCCGAGGAAGCGGCGAAGTGTGTACGCGAGCATTGACAACGCCTATCCGTGCCCTCCACAGCACCCCGCCTGCGTGGAGCGCGAGGCGAACGCAGCACTCGAAGGGGTCCCCCAGCGCACTTGTCGCGCCGCCGAAACACCCGAGTGCGGGTGCGGCGCAGTCTAGAAACTAAAGATTAGTCAAGTCAACGCAAACAAGGGGGCGAAAACCGCACATAGAGCCGAAACACCATTGCGTTGTGGCAGGAACACTTTCTAAACTGTCAACAGTGATGGCCGATTTCATACACGAGCATCAACGATCCATGGAATCGACTCGCCCGATTCGCGCTTTGGTGCGGGGCCTCGATGCCCTGACCATGCTCAATTTACGCAACGGCGCCACCGTCTCCGAGATAGCCCAACAGATCCGGCTGCCGCGCACCACCACCTATCGCATCCTCGAGACACTGACCCACGCGGGTTACGTGTACCGGGACCCGGCCGATGATCGCTATCGGCTGACGATCATGGTCCATCGCCTCGCGGACGGATTCGATGACGATGCGTGGGTCACCCAGGTGGCCCGCCCGTGCATCGACGATCTGGGCAAGGAAGTCCTGTGGCCCGTTGCCGTCGTCTCGCTCTCCGGAACTCAGATGCTCGTGCGCGAGACGACCGACCACCGCAGTCCTCTTGCGATCGAGCGGCTCTCCGCCGGCGTGCGCCTGCCGCTGCTGGTGACTGCCGCCGGACGCGCGCATCTGGCTTACTGTCCCGCGCCACAGCGCGAGTCGCTGCTGGAGATCCTGCGCCGCTCCAACGCTGAGGCGGACAAGCTGGCGCACAATCGTCCGGAGCTGGACAAAATCCTCGAAGACACTCGTGCGCGCGGCTTCGCGAGCGCCATTCATCCGCGCCGCGTCTCCGACGAGGTCACCATGGCGGTCCCCGTGATGCTGGACGATCGCGTGCTGGCATCCGTGGTGGTGCGATTCGCCGAGACGGCGGTGCCTTTCAAGATCGCCGTCGAGCGCTTCGTGCCGAAGCTGCGTGAGACCGCTCACAGGATCCGCCAGGGCTTTATCGAGCAGCAGCGCAACCCGCCCTACCGCCAACCGCAGGTCGTCCAGGCGCGCTGAGCACGAAGCGCGGCCCCCCGATGGGCCGGCCCCGATGGCCAGCCGACGATGGGCCGGCGGCTCGGCCGAAGACGCAATGGTGACCCGCGCCGGTCCGGCGCGAGCCCCGGGGCTTCCCGGGCCCTTCCGCACCCTCGAGCCGTTATACTCGAGAGCTTGGCTCAGGCTCTCTCGTTGACGGGTTGGAGGTGCAGATGAAGCGCATTCTGGTCGGGATCAAGCGCGTAGTGGACTACAACGTGCGCATCCGCGTGAAGCCCGACGGCAGCGGCGTCGTCACCGACGGCGTGAAGATGAGCATCAACCCCTTCGATGAGATTGCCCTCGAGGAAGCGCTGCGCATCAAGGAGCGCGGCGGCGCCGAGGAAGTCATCGTCGCGACCGTAGGCCCAGCCGACACTCAGCCCCAGTTGCGCAACGCCCTCGCGATGGGCGCCGATCGGGCCATCCTCGTCCAGGCGGACGGAGCCGTCGAGCCTGCCGTGGCCGCCCGGGCACTGCTGAAGCTCGCCGAGCGCGAACAGCCCTCCCTGGTCATCCTCGGCAAGCAGGCGATCGATGATGACAACAGCCAAACCGGCCAGATGCTGGCGGCGCTGTGGGGACGGCCGCAGGCCACGTTTGCCTCCAAAGTCGAGCTCGCCGACGGCAAGGCCCGCGTCACCCGCGAAGTCGACGCAGGCCTGGAGACGCTGGAGGTGGATCTGCCGGCGGTCATCACGACGGACCTGCGCCTCAACGAGCCGCGCTACGTGAAGCTCCCCGAGATCATGAAGGCGAAGAAAAAGCCCCTGGAAACGCTGGCCCTCGCCGCCCTCGGAGTGGAGGTGCGGCAGCGCCTGAAGGCGGTTCGCTTCGAGCCGCCCCCGCAACGCCAGAAAGGCATCAAGGTGAAAGACGCCGCCGAGCTCCTCGAGGTGTTGAAGAAAAAGGGGGTGCTCGCATGAGCACCAGGATACTGATCGTTGCCGAGCACGACGGCACCCGCCTCAATCCCAGCACCGCGAAATGCGTCGCGTGCGCCAGAACGATTGCCGATGCGGACATCACGGTAGCGGTGTGCGCTGCCAACGCTGCAACTGTGGCGACGCAGGCAGCGCAACTGCAGGGCGTGGCTTGCGTGCTCAAAGTCGAGAACGCGGCGAACGAGCATCCCCTCGCCGCCGTGCTCGCTCCGCAGATCGTGGCCGTGGCGCAGGGCTACGCCCTCGTGCTGGGCCCGTCGACAACCTTCGGCAAGGACCTCATGCCGCGTGTCGCCGCGCTGCTGGATACCGTTCAGGTGAGCGACATCATGGCCGCCGAGAGCGCCACGCGCTTCCGGCGCCCCATCTATGCCGGCAATGCGATCGTCACCGTCGAAGTCGAGTCGGGCGTCCAGGTCGTGGGGACGGTGCGCATCGCCTCCTTCGAGGCTGCGCCCACCGCAAGCTCCGCGGCCCCGATCGAGTCTGCGCAGGTGCAGGCTGACATCCCCACCCACACGCGCTTCGTGTCCGTGTCGGCCGCGCGCAGCGACCGCCCCGACCTGCAGACCGCCGCCCGCGTCATCTCCGGCGGGCGCGCCCTGGCGAGCGCGGAAGGGTTCCAGATCCTCTACAAGCTCGCCGACAAGCTCGGTGCCGCCGTGGGCGCCTCCAGGGCCGCCGTAGACGCCGGCTACGCGCCCAACGAGCTGCAGGTGGGTCAGACTGGCAAGATCATCGCGCCGGAGCTGTACGTGGCCATCGGCATCTCTGGGGCGATCCAGCACCTGACGGGCATCAAGGACGCCCGCACCATCGTGGCGATCAACAAGGATGCCGAGGCGCCGATTTTCGAAGTCGCGGATATCGGCCTGGTGGGGGATCTGTTTCAGATCGTGCCGGAGCTGGAGCGGTTGCTCGGTTCCTGACACCCGGCCCGGGGATAGGCCGCGGCACCTGCGGTGCCGCGGCATGTGCAACTACAGCTGTCCGAGGATGTGCTCGGCTGCCGAGACCTTGAACTGGCCAGGGGCCTCGACGTTGACCTGCTTGGCAACCCCATCCTGCACCAGGATCGAGAACCGCTGGCCGCGGTTGCCCATGCCGAAACCCTTGGCATCCAACTCCAGGCCCAGCGCCTTGGCGTAGTCGCCGTTGCCGTCGGCGAGCATGAGGACCTTCTCGCCGACGTTCGAGGACTTTCCCCAGGCGTTCATCACGAACACATCGTTCACCGCCATGCACGCGATGGTGTCCACGCCCTTCGCGCGCAGCTGATCGGCGAGCTGCACGAATCCGGGAAGGTGCTTCGCGTCGCACGTCGGAGTGAAAGCGCCCGGCACGGAGAACAGCACCACCTTCTTGCCCTTGAAGAGCTCATCGGTGGCGACATCCCGGGGGCCGTCCTTGGTCATGGTCTTCAGCGTGCCCGAAGGCATGCGCTCGCCTGCTTTGATGCTCATCGATGCAATCCTTCCCGTTGTGCTTCAGGCCGCCTGCTTGGCGTGCAGCGACCACAGATTCGCGATCCGCTCCAGCGTCGGGTCGCCCTTGACGGCTTTGAAGGACTTCACGGCGTCCTCCTTCTTGCCCTCCTTGAGCTGCGCGATGCCCAGCAGCAGGTGCGCCTCCGGGTCGTTCTTCAGCCCGCCCTTGCTGACGCCCTTGGACAGGAAGTCGGCGGCCTTGTCGTACTGCTGATAGCCCAGGTAGGCGAGCCCGACGCCCACGTCCTTGTCGCCCGTCGGGGCGCTGTCGGCATCCCCGGCGATCTTCGACAAGCTCTGCTGATCCTGCTGAGCAGCTTTCTGCGCGGAGGCCAGCAGGCGCTTGTTCTTGTCCTGCGAGCGCGTGTCGGTGAACACGTTCTTCTGGAATGCCTTCTCCAGCACGCGCTGCGCCTCACCCGGGGAGCCCGCCTCGATCGCCAGCTGCGCGTACTCGGTGTAGTCATCCGGGCGCTTCAGCACATCCACTTCGTTGGCGAGGCGATAGGTGTTGAGCAGCGTTTTATCGTTCTGGTTGGGCGCCTGGAACAACGTGATCACCAGGTTGCTCCAGTACTCGGGCTTCGGGTAGTAGGTGACCAGGCGCTCGAGCGCGCGCGAAGTGCAGCTGGAGTCATCCAGCTTCAGGCAGGAGCTGAGTACCAGATTCAGCGTCTGTTCCTTCGGCTCCTTGCCCTTCTTCACCTCATCGTCGACCTGCTGGCTGACGAACTTCAGCGTCCCCTTGAAGTCGTTCTTGAGGTAATACGACTGCCCGACGATGGTATCCATGTCGTCATCGTTGACGCCCGCCTTCATGGCACGCTCGCCGAACTCGATCGCCTTGTCGTAGTTCTTCAGCTGGTAGTTGATCTGCGCGAGCACTTTCAGCTTGCCGGGAATCTCTCCCGGGTCGGTGAAGCCGTCGTTCACGGTCGCCTCGACCGCCTTGGCCGCCTCGGCCAGGTTGTTGGTGCGCACGTAGATGAAGCCGTACATCTCGTTGATGATGTGCTGATCCCACGGCGTCTTGCCGGAGACGCCGTCCGCCTGCTTCAGCAGCGCGAGCGCATCCTGGTACTTCTTCTCCTTCATCAGGTCGTTGGCCTTGGGCAGATACTTGCCCTCGCCCTTGCTGATGGTGTGCTTGTCGCCCTTTTCCTTGGACTCGTTGTTGTGCGCCGCGGTGGCGCGATCGCCCTGAGCCTGCGCGGTATGCATCGGAGCGAGCCCGGCGCCCGCCGTCAACAGCGCGCCCACCGCGAGCGCCACTTTCCAGTTGTGCCTCATGTTCATGTTCTTGGCTCTACTCCTGGGCGAATTCCTGGTTGTTGACGAAGCCGATCTTCTTCATGCGGTTGCGCTGCGCGGACGCCAGCACCTTCGCCACGAAGTCGTACTTCACGCGCCGATCGGGCCGCAGGTGGATCTCGGGCTGCGGGTCCTTGGCGGCTTCCGTATGGAAGTAGCCCTCGAGCTGATCCATGCTCTGCACCGGAGTCCCGTTCCAGACCACCGTGCCGTCGAAATCGATCTCCAGATCGATGACTTCGGGGCGGTTCTGCTGCGGCGGCGGCGGATGGCGCGGGTCGGGCATATCCAGCTTCACCGCGTGGGTCATGATGGGCAGGGAGATGATCAAGGTAACGAGCAACACGAGCATGACGTCGATCAGCGGTGTGGTGTTGATCTCACACATCGCCTCGCCTTCACCCGAGCCGCCGACACTCATTGACATTAGGTACGCTCCTTCAAGCCGCGCTCAGCGGTAGCCGCGGATGCCGTGGTCCGGCTCGGTGAGGAAGCCGACCTTGACCACGCCGCCGCGCTGAATCGTGAAAATGACCTTGCCGACGGCCTCGTAGCGCGCATCCTTGTCGGCGCGGATGTGGATCTCCGGTTGCGGCTTCTCCACCGCGATCGACTTCACCAGCTCCAGCAGCTGGTTGCGGTCGGTGATCTTCTTGTCCGCCCAGTAGATCGCGCCCTCCTTGTCGACCGACACCGTGATGTTCTCCGGCTTGGTCACCGTCGGGATATTGACGGCCTTCGGCAAGTCGACCTTGACGTTCTTGTTGATCACCGGGATGGTGATCAAAAAGATGATCAGCAGCACCAACATGACGTCCACCAACGGCGTCGTGTTGATGGCTGCCATCACCTCGGGGTTGGAACCACCCCCGGAAGATCCCACACTCATCGCCATGAACGTTGACTCCTACGCTGGGCGCGGGTTGCGCCGTGCATGGCGAGCAGCGAGCTCGTGAGCTGCCGCGAGGCAGCTCGACACGGCGCGACCGTCATTACTTGCGGATCGCGGCGGCCGGAGCCGCAGCCGGACGTGCACCGCCCATCTCGCTGCTGCCGATGCGTGCACCGCTGACCAGATAGGCATGCAGGTCGCTGGCAAAGTTCCGCAACGCTTCCTGCAGCGTCTTGTTACGCGCCAGCAGCCAGTTGTAGCCCATGACCGCCGGCACCGCGGCGAACAGACCGAAAGCGGTCATCAGCAGGGCCTCGCCGACCGGGCCGGCCACCTTGTCGATGCTCGCCTGGCCGGAGATGCCGATCGCCGTGAGGGCGTTCAGAATGCCCCACACCGTGCCGAACAGTCCGACGAACGGGGCGACCGAGCCGACCGTGGCGAGCAGTCCCAGGCCGGACTGCATCTTGGTCTGCACCTGGTCGACCGAGCGCTGCAGGGACATGGTGATCCACTCGTGCAGGTCGATGCGGTCGGTGAGGCGGCCGTCGTGATGCGAAGCCGCACGCAGGCCATCCTCGGCGATGAAACGGAAGTCATCGCCCTTCTTCAGGCGCTCCACGCCGTCCTTGATCGACGGGGCGGTCCAGAACTGCTTCTCGACGACCCGCGCGGCCTGTTTCAACCTGCGCTGGTCCCACAGTTTCGTGAAGATCACGTACCAGGAGGACAGCGACATGATCATGAGAACGATCAACACCGAGCGGGAGATGAGATCGCCGGAGGTCCACAGGGCCTGGACGCCATACGGGTTTTCGACGGTTGGGGCGGCTTGATTATCCATAGTTTCCTCGAATCACAATGAAGCCGGACCTTGCGAGCCCGGCCGCTTGAATCGACTGTTAGTTTCTGAGCTGGAATTTGATGATGAAGCTGGTGCACGACGCGACTGGGGTTCCGTTCTCCGTGCCGGGCCTGTAATGCCCGGAGCCGGCCTTGGCGAGCTTGACGGCCCCGTCATCCAGACGCGTGTTGCCCGAGGTCTTCGCCACGGTCGGCTCCTCGGTGACCTTGCCTTTCGCATCGGTGCACACGTGTACGGTTACCGCGCCCTCCTCGCCCAGACGCTTGGAAGCGGCGGGGTAGTAGTCCTCGGTATCCGGGAATCCCTTGCCGGGACCACCGGCGACACGGTTGACGGGTTTCGGTGGCGGCGGCGGCGGCGGCGGCGCTTTCGGCTGCGGCTTGTCAGTCACGTCCTGGATGGCCGTTGACTGCGTTTCCACGGGCAGGTCGATGTTGACCTCCGGAGGCGGAATCTCCACCGGCGGGCGCTCCATCTGCGGCGGCGGCGGCGGCGGCGGCTGGTCGTGCTTCTGGACCTCCTCGACGATGTCGGTCTGCAGCGGAGGTGCGATCGACTCGATCGCGCGGCGCGCGAGGCCCGAGGCAAACGCCCAGATGATGAAGACGTGCACGCCGATGATCAGCAGAAACACCACGGCACGTCGCGTGAAAAACTGAGAATCTTGTACGTAGGCGCTCATTGGATGTGAAAGTCGCTGTTACGTCCTATCTACCTGTCCGAAAACGTCAGTTCAAAACGCAAGCCTTGCAAAGTAGCTTTCTTTACACCTGCTCGCAAGCAGTCAGTCTGCGTACGCGCATGACGCGACTGCCTCGTGGGTACCCCCGTCAACATACGGCGGGCACACACACAGGTGCGCGGGTGCGGCACGCGCTCGAGTTCGCTATCCCCCTAAATGATTTGATGTGCATCCGCGGAACGCCGAGGCAGAACGCCGTGTCGTCAGCGAGTGCGTCGCGAACTCTAACCGCTGACCCGTGTACTGACAACTCCGCTCCAGCTCAGGTTTTGGTTGGAGATGGCTGATTGGGTTCGGTCACCGCACCCGCCGAGGCGCTTCCCACGAGCCGTGCGTACTTCGCGAGCACGCCCGACGTCGCATACGCCTTGCGGGGTTTCCACGCAGCGCGGCGTCGGCGCAACTCGGCTGCCGGCACCTCCGCGCTGATCTGACGTTTCACTGCGTCAATCGTGATACGGTCCCCGTTGCGTAGCAGCCCAATGGCACCACCGACTGCGGCCTCGGGCGATACGTGCCCGACGACAAACCCGTGACTGCCTCCTGAAAAGCGTCCGTCGGTAATCAACGCGACCTGCTCTCCGAGGCCGCGACCCATGATGGCCCCGGTGGGGCTGAGCATCTCGCGCATGCCCGGCCCCCCCTTGGGTCCTTCATTCTTGATGACCACCACATCCCCGGCCCGGACGACGCCGTCGAGGATCGCCTGGGTCGCACGCTCTTCGCCGTCGAAGACGCGCGCGCGCCCGGTGAATTTCAGGCCTTCCTTGCCGCTGATCTTGGCCACCGCGCCCTCGGGCGCCACGTTCCCGTACAGGACGACCAGATGGCTGTCCTTCTTGAGCGGGTCCGACAGCGGTCGCACGATGTCCTGTCCAGCAAGATACATACCTGTATTTGCAAGATTTTCTGCCAACGTACGACCGGTGACGGTGAGCGCCTCGCCGTGCAGCAGGTCCCCTTCGAGCAGCATCTTCATGAGCGGTTGGATGCCGCCGATCGCCACCAGCTCGGACATCAGATAGCGGCCGCTCGGGCGCAGGTCCGCCAGCACCGGCACGCGTTTGCCGATGCGTGTGAAATCGTCCAACGACAACCTGACCCGTGCATCGTTGGCGATCGCCAGAAGGTGCAGCACGACGTTGGTGGAGCCGCCCAGCGCGATGGCCACGGTGATGGCGTTCTCGAACGCCTTGCGTGTGAGGATGTCGCGCGGCCGAATTCCATCGGCGAGCAACTTCACCACAGCCTCGCCGGCAAGACGGCAGTCAGCGAGCTTCGCCTCGCTCACCGCTTCCTGCGCGGAGCTACCCGGAAGCGACAACCCAAGTGCCTCGATCGCCGAGGCCATGGTGTTGGCCGTATACATTCCGCCACAGCTTCCCGGGCCCGGGATGGCCGTGCGCTCGACGTCCTCGAGCTCCGCTTCGCTGATCTTGCCCGCAGCGCGGGCACCGACGGCCTCGAACACGGAAACGATGTCGCGCCGCTGACCACCCGGACGGATGGTGCCGCCGTACACGAATATCGCGGGGCGGTTCATGCGGGCGATGGCCATGGCGCAGCCCGGCATGTTCTTGTCGCAGCCCCCGACCGCCACGAAGCCGTCGAAGCCTTCCGCGCCGACCACCGCTTCGATCGAATCCGCGATGATCTCGCGCGAGACGAGCGAATAGCGCATCCCCGGGGAACCCATCGAGATCCCATCGGACACGGTGATGGTATTGAACAGAACGCTCTTGCCGCCCGCAGCATCGGCGCCGGCGGCGGCGGCGCGCGCCAGCTCGGCGATGTGCATGTTGCAGGGGGTCAGGTTCGCCCAGGTGGAGGCAATGCCGATCTGGGGTTTTGTAAAGTCGGCATCCTCGAATCCCACGGCACGCAACATCGCGCGCGCGGGCGCCTGTTTCAGGCCGTCGACGACGAGTCGGGAGAATCCGCGTGGATCGTGGCTCGGCTTACGGGGCATCGCTGCTCTTGAGTTAATCCGCCGGTCTGCAGGGTCTTATGATCGTGTCAGAGTCGAATGCGGACCCCGAGAGTAGCATCTGACGCGCACCACAAGCCCGGGAGTTTATCCCGAGTGTTCTCAGGAGTTATCCGTAGGCACCTAGCCGTAGCGCGCTCTGATCAGACGGTACAGGCCGCGCACGCACTGCGCTTCGGCGCCGACCGGGCGCCCGGGACGCTCCTTGGCGTTCCAGCCGTACAGATCGATGTGCAGCCACGTGGGCGTCGCTGTCACAAAGCGCTTCAGGAACAGCGCACCGATGATCGATCCTGCCAAGGGCGCCGCGGAAACATTGGACAAATCGGCGACCTTGCTCGCGAGATCATCCTCGTACCCGGCCCACAACGGCAGCGGCCACACGGGATCGGCCTCGTGTTCCCCGTACGTGCGCAACGCACCCAGCAGGCTCTCATCCGGACTGAAGGCCGCCGGGATCTCCGGACCCAACGCAACTCGCGCGGCACCGGTGAGCGTTGCCAGATCCACCAGCAGATCCGGCTGTTCCTCATCCGCGGCCGCCAGCGCATCCGCCAGCACCAGGCGCCCTTCCGCGTCGGTGTTGCCGATCTCGACCGTGAGTCCCTTGCGGGATCGCAGGATGTCGCTGGGCCGATAGGCCCCGCCATCGATGCTGTTCTCGACAGCCGGAATCAGTACCCGCAGCTGCACGGGCGCCCCCAGCTGCATGAGCATTTGTGCAAGCGCAAGCGCGCACGCCGCGCCGCCCATATCCTTCTTCATCAGCAGCATGCCGGCGGAGGGCTTCAGATCCAGTCCGCCCGTGTCGAAACACACGCCCTTCCCGACGAGTGTCACCCGCGGAGCCTCGGCATTTCCCCAGCGCAAATCGATCACTCGCGGCGCACGCGGACTCCCCGCCCCCACTGCCCTCACCAGCGGGTAGGACTGCAGCGCTTCGCCCCGCAGAATCTCGCACTGAGCGCCAAACCGGGCGGCCAGGGCCGCGGCCGCTGCGGCGAGCTCGGCCGGGCCGAGGTCGTTGGCGGGGGTGTTGATGAGGTCGCGGGCCAGCGTGGTCGCAGCCACGGCCGCCTCGACATAAGCCAGATCCGCCTCCGCAGGCGGTATCAGAGTCGCGCGCTCCACCGCTGGCGTGGAAGGCCGGTAGCGCGAAAAGCGATAAGCGCCCACCTGCCACCCCAACACGAAGACGGTCGCAGCATGCGGTGGGAGCGGTGTCGCGAGATGAAAGGCCTGGGCGGGCAGGCGCTCGGACAATCCGGCGCAGTGCCAGAGCTTGATGTCCTGGATTTGCGCGAGCGGCCCCACTCCCAGCAGCGCGCCGGCGACCTCCCCTCCCGGGCCGGGGAGCGCCAGCACGCGCCAGCGCTCGGCCTGAAAGCCATTGGCGCGCACCCAGGCGGCGAGCGCTTGCGGCTGCTGCGCCAGCCATTGCGGCAAATCCGCTTCGGTCACCAGCCAAAGCGGCCGGCTGGCGGCGCTCTGCGGGGGTCGGGAATCGTTCGGCACGGGCGCGAATGGTAGCGAAATTCGCGCCGCGCCGGGGGGATCGGCGCGTTGACAAAGTCGGCCGGGTTGTGATGACATCCTTTGAATTCGCGTGAACGCGCGCACTTTTTCGACCTGCATCCGTTCAGTCCATGTCCCTGACATTCGCTCAGCCCCGGAATCCGATCAGTGCAGCCCGCGTGCGGCGGCTCTCCGGTGTGCTCGCAGCAGGTCCGGTACGACTGGCGCTGCTCATTTACACGCAGCCACCGGTGCGGGAACCTCGCCTGAAATAGAAGTCCTTTCAGGCACGAGCGAGACAGATACCAACAACCCCGCACCGGTCCGAAACAGGATCGCTGCGGGGTTTTTTATGTTCTAAGCGCGGCTTCGCCGCCGTGGGAGAGTTTCGATGAAGTTGTACTCGCAGAAGGACGTCGACAAGAAAGCCCTCAAGGGCGCGCGGATCGCGGTGCTCGGCTATGGCAGCCAGGGCCGCGCGCACGCCTTGAATCTCAAGGACAGCGGCTTTGACGTAGTGGTCGGCGTGCGCAGGGGCGGCGCGAGCTGGAAAAAGGCCAAGCGCGACGGGCTGGCCGTTGCCACTCCGGAAGATGCGGCACAGGGCGCCGACCTGGTGGCGATGCTGGTGCCGGACCTGGCGCAGAAGGCGCTCTACGCGGCGGTCGAGCACAGCCTCGAGCGCGGCGCCGCGCTGCTGTTCGCCCATGGGTTCAACATCCACTTCAAGCAGATCAAGCCGCGCAAGGATCTGGATGTGGTGCTGATCGCCCCGAAGGGCCCCGGCGATCTCGTTCGCCGCCAGTACCAGCAGGGTCGCGGCGTGCCCTGCCTGATTGCAGTTGCCCAGAACCCGACCGGCCGCGCGCACGCGAAGGCCCTGGCCTACGCCCACGGAATCGGCGGTACGCGCGGCGGCGTTCTCGAGACCACCTTCGGCGAGGAGACCGAGACGGATCTGTTCGGCGAGCAGGCGGTGCTGTGCGGCGGCGCCACCGAGCTGGTGGTGAAGGGCTTCGAGACGCTGGTGGAAGCCGGCTATCAGCCCGAGGTCGCCTACTACGAGTGCCTCCACGAATTGAAGCTGATCGTGGACCTGCTGCACGAGGGCGGCCTGCGCAAGATGCACGAATTCATCAGCGAAACGGCCAAGTACGGCGATCTGACGCGTGGCCCGCGCATCGTCAACGACAAGGTCAAGAAAGAGATGACCAAGGTGCTCAAGGAGATCCAGACCGGCAAGTTCGCGCGCCAGTGGATCGAGGAGAACGCCGGCGGCCAGAAGAACTATAAGAAGATGCTGGCCGAGGACATCAATCGGCAGATCGAGAAAGTCGGCGAGGCACTGCGCGCCCGCATGCCCTGGCTCAACGAGCGCCGCGCCTGAAGGAATTGCAACCGAAGCACATAGGATGACTTCCATGGCCCCCAATCCCGATCGAGTGCTGATCTTCGATACCACGCTGCGCGATGGCGAGCAGTCGCCGGGTTGCAGCATGACGCAGCCGGAGAAGCTGCGCGTGGCACGGGCGCTCACCGAGCTGGGGGTCGATGTGATCGAGGCGGGCTTCCCCGCCGCCTCGCGCGGCGACTGGGAAAGTGTCAACGCTGTCGGGCGCGAGGTGCCGGGCGCGATCATCTGCGGCCTGGCACGCTGCAATCGCGAGGACATCGAGCTTGCCGCCAAGGCTCTGCGCGATGCGCCGAAACATCGCATCCACGTGTTCCTCGCCACCAGCGCGATTCATCGGCAGTACAAGCTCAACATGGCGCAGGAGGAGATCCTGCGCACCGCCGTCGAGGGTGTGCGGATCGCGCGGGACCTGTGCGAGGACGTCGAGTTCTCGCCCGAGGATGCTTCCCGTACGGAGCTGGAGTTCCTGGCGCAGGTGGTGGAGGCCGTGATCGAGGCCGGCGCCAGCACGGTCAACATCCCGGATACAGTCGGTTACACCGTGCCCGATGAGTTCGCCGAGCTGTTCCGGTATCTGCGCAAGAACGTCCGTGGCATCGAGCGCATCCGGCTCTCCGTGCACTGCCACGACGACCTCGGCATGGCGGTCGCGAACAGCCTGACGGCCGTCGTGGCGGGCGCCCGCCAGGTCGAGTGCACCATCAACGGCATCGGTGAGCGCGCCGGCAACTGCTCCCTGGAGGAAGTGGTCATGGCGCTGAAAACGCGCGCCGCCTTCTTCAACGTGAGCACGGGCATCCAGACCAGCCGCCTCTATCCCACCTCGCGGCTCATCTCGAACATCACCGGCATGCCGATACCGCGCAACAAGGCGGTGGTCGGCGAGAACGCCTTCGCCCACGAGGCCGGCATTCACCAGCACGGCATGCTCAAGCACCACTCCACGTACGAGATCCTGCGTCCGGAGGATGTGGGCCTGTCGCGCAGCCACCTCGTCCTCGGCAAGCACAGCGGCCGCCACGCCTTCCGCGATCGGGTGCGCGAGCTCGGATTCGAGCTCGATGAGGCGGAGTTCAATCGGGTGTTCGAGGAGTTCAAGGCGCTGGCGGACAAGAAAAAGGAGCTGTTCGACGGCGATATCGAAGCGCTGGTGCTGCGCGCGGAAGGCGGAGCGGTCGGCCCCTGGAGCCTGCTCGAGTTGAAGACCGTCGCGGACACGGCCGTGCCTGCACAAGCCTCTGTGCGGCTCCAGCATACGGACGGCCGCATCGTCGAGCGCACCTGCTCGGGCGATGGACCGGTGGATGCGGCATTCAAGGCGATCGAATCGGCCACCGGGGTGAACGTCATGTTGCGCAAATTCGAGGTGCGCGGCGTGTCCGAGGGCGAGGACGCGCAAGGCGAGGCCATCGTGTACGTGGAGTACAATCAGCGCACCTACCGGGGCTCGAGCGTCAGCACGAACATCGTGGAATCCAGCACCAAGGCATTCCTCGAGGTTCTGAACCGAATCGAGCTTTCGCAGGCGGGAACGCGCGCGCGTGACGAACGAACCGGTGCCGCACGCGTCGCCCAGGCGGCGATCTAGAGCGTGTTCACATTGTCAAGCGTCGAGGATGGCAGTGAGCAGCCGGCAAAAACCACGCTTTTTGCCTGGCCCATTGCGGGCGGCGGCAACGGAGCTGATGTCCGCAAAAGCGCTGGCCCATCACGGGCCGCAGGCGACTTTTGCTGATGAACTAGGATTCTAACGGAGTCTCTCTCATGCCCATTCCAGCTACTCCCTTCATCTGGTTCAACGGCAAGCTCGTCGCCTGGGAGAAGGCTCAGGTGCACGTGCTGTCGCATGCCCTGCACTACGGCTCCTCCGTATTCGAGGGAGTGCGTGCCTATGAGACTCCGCGCGGCGTCTCGATCTTCCGGCTGCGCGACCACACGCGGCGGCTGTTCGACTCCGCCAAGATCTATCGCATCGGCATTCCCTACTCGCAGGAGCAGATCAACGAGGCCTGCCGCCAGATCGTGGCGGTGAACTCGCTCGCGCGCGGCGCCTACATCCGCCCGATCGTGTTCCGCGGATACGGTGAGATCGGAGTGTCGCCCAAGAACGAGCCGCCGGTGGAGGTGGCGATCGCCGCCTGGGAATGGGGCAAATACCTCGGTCACGACAGCGAGGAGCTCGGAGTGGATGCGTGCGTATCCTCCTGGCATCGCGTCGCCCCGAACACCATCCCGGCCCTCGCCAAAGCCGGCGGCAATTACCTCTCCAGCCAGCTCATCGGCGCGGAGGCGCGGCGGCTCGGGTTTGCCGAAGGCATCGGCCTGGCTCCGGACGGCACCGTCAGTGAAGGCTCCGGCGAGAATTTGTTTCTCGTGAAGGACGGCGTACTGATGACGCCTGCACTGGTGCACTCGGTTCTCGGCGGCATCACGCGCGATACCGTGCTGCGCCTCGCCCGCGAGCGCGGACTCGAGATCCGCGAGTGTGCGATCCCGCGAGAGCTTCTCTACATCGCTGATGAGGCCTTCTTCACAGGCACGGCGGTCGAGATCACCCCGATTCGCTCGGTGGATCGGATTCCGGTCGGCGCCGGCAAGCGCGGGCCGATCACCGAATCCCTGCAGGCGGCCTTCTTCGGCTTGTTCTCCGGCAAGACCACCGACAAGTGGGGATGGCTGGACGCAGTCGACATGTCGGTGCCCCGCGCTGCGGCGGCCGGCGGCTGAGGGCTCGCGCAAGCACCATGACATCCGCACCTCTGACTCTGTTCGAGAAGGTCTGGCGCCGCCACGAGGTGGCGGCGGAAACACCCGACACGCCGGCCATTCTTTATATCGACCTGCATCTCATTCATGAGGTCACTTCGCCCCAGGCGTTCTCCGTCCTGCGCGAGCGCCAGCTCCCGGTCCGGCGTCTGGATCTGACTCTCGGCACCATGGATCACTCCACCCCGACCCGCACCGAGCAGATTTTCGGCGGGGCGCCGATTGCCGTCGACTCCGCGGCCAGGCAGGTCCGCGAGCTCGAGGCCAACTGCGCTGCTTTCGGCGTGGAGCTGCTGGGCCTGCGCAACGAGCAACGCGGCATCGTGCACGTCATCGGTCCCGAGCTCGGGATCACTCAACCCGGCAAGACCGTGGTTTGCGGCGACAGCCATACGAGCACGCATGGCGCGCTCGGGGCCCTCGCCTTTGGAATCGGGACGACGGAAGTCGGCCATGTTCTGGCGACGCAGTGCCTGCTGCAACGCAAGCCGAAGACGCTGGCCATCAACGTGTCCGGAAAGCTGCGCCCCGGGGTCACCGCGAAGGACCTGATCCTCGCGATCATCGGTCAGATCGGAGTCTCCGGCGGCACCGGCCACGTCATCGAGTTTCGCGGCGAGACCATCCGGGCGCTGGACATGGACGAGCGGATGACCGTTTGCAACATGTCCATCGAAGCGGGGGCGCGTGCCGGGATGATCGCACCCGATGAGACCACCTACGCCTACCTCGCCGGCCGTCCCCGCGCACCCAAGGGTGCTGCCTGGGAGAAAGCGCTCGCCGAGTGGCGCACGCTGCCCACCGATCCGGGCGCGCGTTTCGACCGGGAGGTGGACATCGACGCCTCCGCCCTCGAGCCGATGATCACCTACGGCACCCACCCCGGCATGGTGATTCCGATCTCCGGCTCGGTGCCGGAGCGGCACGGGGATGCGGTCTTCGAGAAGTCCCTCGCCTACATGGGGCTGATCGCGGGCAAACCCATCAAGGATCACCCGATCGATGTCGTCTTCGTGGGCAGCTGCACCAACTCGCGGTTGTCGGACCTGCGCAGCGCCGCCGGCGTGCTCAAGGGCCGCAGGATCGCCAAGGGCGTGCAGATGCTGGTGGTTCCGGGCTCGCAGCAGATCAAGAAGGCCGCCGAGGCCGAAGGGCTGCATCGGATCTTCCTGGATGCGGGCGCTGAGTGGCGCGAGTCCGGCTGCTCGATGTGCCTGGGGATGAACGGCGATCTGGTCGGCAAGGGCCAGTACTCCGTCAGCACCAGCAATCGCAATTTCGAAGGCCGGCAGGGTATCGGCGCACGCACGCTGCTCGCCAGCCCCGCCACTGCCGCGGCCTGCGCCGTGCGCGGCCGAATCACCGACCCGCGCGAGTTGCTGTCATGAACCGCTTATCCGTTCTTCGCTCCCGCACGGTAGTGCTGCCGGCGACCAATATCGACACGGACCAGATCATTCCCGCTCGCTTTTTGACCACCACGACCCGTGAGGGGCTCGGGCAGCACCTGTTCAGCGAGTGGCGCTACGACGCCCAGGGCGCTCCCCGTCCCGAGTTCGCTCTCAACAAGCCCGAGGCGCAGGGCTGCCGCATTCTGGTCGCGGGCCGCAACTTCGGCTGCGGCTCCTCGCGCGAGCACGCCCCGTGGGCGCTGCTGGACTGCGGCTTTCAGGCAGTGGTCAGCACCGAGATCGCGGATATCTTCCGCAACAACTCACTGAAGAACGGGCTGTTGCCGATCATCGTCGACGAGCCCACCAGTGCGTGGCTCATCGCCAACCCGGGCGCCGAGCTGACCGTGGACGTCGGGGCGAGCACCCTGACGCTTCCCAACGGCGCGGCTGTGCGTTTCTCGCTCGAAGCATTCGCGCGCTACTGCCTGCTCAACGGCCAGGACGAGCTGAGCTTCCTCCTCGGCCGCATGCCGGCCATCGAGAGCTACGAGAGCCGGGTCGCGAGCCGATGAAGGCGCATGTGGCGGTGCTCGGTGGCGATGGCATCGGGCCGGAAGTCATTGCCGAAGGCATTCGTTGCCTGAAGGCGGTCGCCGAGTCGTTCGGGCATGACATCGAGCTCACCGAGCTGGCCTTCGGCGGCGCGGCCATCGACGCACTCGGCAATCCCCTCCCCCCGGCCACGCTGCAAGGTTGTCTGCGCGCGGACGCTGTGCTGCTGGGAGCCATCGGCGGCCCCAAGTGGTCTGCGCCCACGGCGAAAGTTCGGCCCGAGCAGGGGCTCCTGCAGTTGCGGAGAGAGCTGGGTGTGTACGCGAACCTGCGCCCTGTGAAGGTTCTCCCCTCTCTCGCCGGCGCCTCGACGATCAAGCCGGAGATCCTGCAGGGCGTTGACCTCGTTTTCGTGCGCGAGCTGACCGGCGGCATCTACTTCGGCGAGAAGCGGCGCGATGCCACTACTGCGGTCGATGTCTGTACGTACACGGTGCAGGAGGTCGAGCGAATCACGCGTGTTGCAGCTCGCCTCGCGCAGCAACGCCGCCGCAAGCTCACCTCGATCGACAAGTCGAACGTGCTGGAGACGTCCCGGCTCTGGCGCGAAGTGAGCGAGCGTGTCGTGCGCGCCGAGTTCCCCGACATCACGCTCGAGCACGTCCTGGTCGACGCGGCGGCCATGCACCTGATTCGCCGCCCGAAGGACTTCGATGTGCTGGTCACCGAGAACATGTTCGGTGACATCCTCACGGATGAAGCCTCCATGCTCTCAGGATCGCTGGGACTGTTGCCATCGGCCTCTCTCGGGGACGGGCGGCGGGGTCTGTATGAGCCGATCCACGGATCGGCTCCCGACATCGCCGGACGCGGGATCGCCAATCCCTGCGGCACGATTCTGAGTGTGGCGATGCTGTTGCGTCACTCGCTGGGTCTGAATACGGAGGCCGAGGTGCTCGAAGCCGCCGTCCATCGGGCACTCGAGGACGGCGCTCGCACGCCTGACATCGCTGCGTGCGGCACTCGCACTTTATCGACTCGGGAGATGGGGGACGTCGTGCTCGCCAACCTGGCGAAGCGCGAGTAGGCCTGCAGCACTCGCAGGTCGCTCACGCCACATTCCTCACAACAGCGGCTGCGCGCTTCAACCCTGCATCCAGATCCGCTCGCAAATCCTCGAGCGCCTCGATGCCGACGGACAGGCGCAGCAATCCATCCGCGAGTCCTGCCTTGTGGCGTGCAACGGGATCCATCGCGGCGTGTGTCATCGTTGCCGGATGCGCGACCAGACTCTCGACTCCGCCAAGTGATTCGGCTAGCGAGAAGCACTCGAGGCCGGCAACAAACTCGCGCACGGCGTCGTGACCGCCATCGAGCTCGAGAGTCACGATGGCGCCAAAGCCCGTCTGCTGGCGACGCGCGACGTCATAACCCGGATGACTGGGGAGACCGGGGTAGTACACACGCTTGATGTTCGGCTGCTCGTGCAGCCACTGCGCGAGGCCGATTGCGTTGCGTCCGTGGTGATCCAATCGTGCGTGCAGGGTTCGCAGGCCGCGCAGCGTCATGAAACTATCGAACGGAGCGCCCGTGACACCGAGGCAGTTCGCCCACCAGAGGAGCTTATCGTGCAGCTCTTTGGTGCGGGCGACAACGGCCCCGCCGACCACATCGCTGTGGCCATTGAGATACTTGGTGGTCGAGTGGATGACGAGGTCGGCACCCAGGGAGATCGGCTGCTGCCAGGCGGGCGAGAGAAACGTGTTGTCCACGACGACGAGCGCCCCGCAGGCACGCCCGAGTGCCGCGCAGGCTTCGATGTCCGTAATGCGCAGCAACGGGTTGCTCGGGGTCTCGATCCACAGCAGTGATGCGGGCCTGGACAGAGACTCGCGCAGAGCCGCTTCATCCCCGAAATTGACAAAGTCGACGACGCGCTCCCCACGCCCCCGCCAGGCATCGAACAACCGATACGTGCCGCCATAGCAGTCATGAGGCGCGACGATCCGTCCGCCTTGAGGAATGAGGTAGCCGATCAGGGTGATCGCCGCCATGCCGGTAGCCGTGACGACGGCTCCCGCACCGCCCTCCAGCTCCGCGAGCGCCTGGGCGAGCAGATCGCGTGTCGGGTTACCCGAACGAGTGTAGTCGTAGCCGCGCTTCTCACCGAAGCAACGAAACGCAAACGTGGACGACAGATGGATCGGCGGTACGACGGCGCCCGTGGCATCGTCGCACTCGAGACCGGCCCGCACCGTCTGGGTGATCTGATGCGGCTTGTCAGGATCGGCCGACGGCAGTTTGTCCCGGCGTGTCAGGTCATTCATGCCGCACTCCCGAGCGCGGCGGCAAATATGCTGCGCAACTGTTCAGACTCCTTCAAAAAGGCATCGTGTCCGTAGACCGATGAGATCTCGTGCAGACGTCCGGCCGGAAGCCGCGCCACCATGGCACGAATGTCCGCGAGCGGCACGAGTTGATCTTCGCGAACGGCAATGGCCGTGGTCGGAACGAATACGCTGCTGGCGTCGATGCGATGCAGATCGATCGATTCCGACAGGCACAGGAACGACTCCGGCCGATAGCGCGAGGCGTAGTCGCCGCCGCGGGCAAACAGATACTGCTCGACCGGAAACTCGAAGCTCTCCTCCTGGCGCGTCGGCGGCCCATTGAAACGCGCCGTGAATTCCTCGGTGCTCCGGTACGTCGTCATGGCAAGCGCACGCGCGAGCTGCAGACCGTCCTTGGGGCGGCCGCATTCCATGGCGAACTGCACGATGCGCCGCTGTACGCTGCGCCAGCCCGTCGCCATGGGGTTGGCGCGGTCGGCCGCGCCGATCACGATCAGGTGGCCGACACGCTCCGGGTAGCGCTGCGCAAATGCGAGCCCCACCATGCCGCCGTAGGAGCCGCCGGCGATGGCCCGCAGCGACTTCAGGCCCAGGTAGTTGAGCAGCCGCAGCAGCACTTCGGCCTGGTCGTAGCTGGAGATGTTCGGGAAGGATTGACCGGCGTGCGGTCCGCTCGACTCGGCGCTGCCCCCCAGGTAATCGAAGCTCAAGATACGATACCGGTTCGAATCCAGGGCCCGCTCCGGACCTACGATCTGTGACCACCAGCTCTGACGCAGATCCTCGGTGAGACAAACCCGGCGGTGAGCGGAGATTCCGCCCAGGGCGCACACGACCGGCGCGTTCGCAGGGCCAGCCATCCGCCAGGCGATCTGCATTCCCGCCAGCTTGCCGCCGTGATACAGCGCCACCTCGCCGGGCACTTCCATAATGCCTTCGCGAATGACCGCCGCCGCGGAATCGCTGCCGGCCTCGGGCGCAGGCTTGCGCGAGGCGATCGACGTGGGCGCCGTAGGCTCGGGTGAGGCATTCATCTTTTTGCGGAAGCTCCACAGTTCACAGCACGGTCTCGCCGAGCTTTCCTGCGGAGCGCCTGGCCGGACGGCCAGGTGAGTCGCGTCCATCCCCGGCTTCGCTCTAGCAAGCGAGCCTGCAGGCCACGCGGACCGCTCATCTGTCGCTGCTGGAATGGCACGAAGCCCCCTTCCGCAGCTGCAGGAGTTGGCACCTTTCCAGGATGGTTAGGCCTGGCGGTTGCCCCGGCGTCTAAGGGCCTAATCCCTCAGCCGGTCTCGATGAGTGGGGGGAAGTCTAGGGCTTGAGGGCTAAATCCGTCAAGACGCGGCGCCGCCGCGTTTATGTCATGCCGCGGCGGGAACGGCCCGAGGCGGACCAGCAGGAGTGGCGCGCGCCGCCCGCGCATGGTAATGTACTAGCGTGCTATTACACTGAGACATCATGAAGACCCATCGCATGCTCACGCCCCGGCAGGAGGCGCTGGCCGAACGCAACCTGTGCGTGGCCGTCGCTGCATTGCAGACTCCGGAGGAATGCCGTTCCTTCTTTCGCGATCTGTGTACGCCAGCTGAGCTGCAGGCGATGTCCGACCGCTGGGCCGTCGTGGAATGGCTGCGCCGCGGAATGCCCTACCGGGAGATCCACAGGCTCACCGGCGTGAGCGTCACGACCATCGGTCGCGTGGCCCGATTTCTTGGCAACGGCAACGGCGGCTACGCCGCTGCGGTACGTAGACTGGAGGAGGCCCCGCGCCATGGATGATTCCCGACTGAAGCTCGCCGTCCAGAAGTCCGGCCGTCTCACCGATCCCTCGCTCGACATGCTCGGCCGCTGCGGACTGAAGCTCTCGCGCGGCAAGGATCAGCTCATGGGCTTCGGCGAGAACATGCCGCTGGATGTGCTGTTCGTGCGCGACGACGATATTCCCGACCTGGTGCAGGAGGATGTCTGCGACCTGGGGCTGGTCGGCCTCAACGTGCTCGAAGAGAAGCGCCTCGAGCTGGAATCGCGCGGGCACAAAGCCCGCTTCCAGCAGGTACGGACCCTGGACTTCGGACGCTGCCGCCTGTGCCTGGCCGTGCCCGAAGGGTTCAACTTCACCGGTGCGGCGTCGCTGCGCGGCCGCCGCATCGCCACGACCTATCCGTTCATGCTGGAGAGGTACCTGCGCGAGCGGGACATCCAGGCCGAGATCGTCACCCTGTCCGGGGCCGTCGAAATCGCTCCGCGGCTCGGACGCGCCGACCTGATCTGCGATCTGGTCTCCACCGGCTCGACGCTGCAGGCGAATCACCTGCGCGAGGTCGAGACCGTGCTGGAGAGCTACGCGGTGCTGATCCGCACACCGCTGGAGCTGACGCCGGAGAAGGCCGAGTGGGTCGAGCGCCTGCTGATGAGAATCGAGGGCGTCCAGCAGGTGCGCGAAAGCAAATACATCATGCTGCACGCGCCCCGCTCGGCCCTGCCGCAGATCCGCAAGCTGCTGCCCGGAAGCGAGTCCCCGACCATCATTCCCCTGGAAGGCTCGCCGGATAAAGTGGCGATCCACGCCGTGTGCCGGGAAAACGTATTCTGGGAGACGCTCGAGAGCCTGAAGAAGGCCGGCGCCAGCGCCCTCCTCGTCCTGCCCGTCGAGAAGATGCTCGTCTGATGCGTATCCTGCACTGGAATGGGCTCAGTGAAGCCGAGCGCTGCGACGCCCTGGCGCGGCCGCCGCAGCTCAAGGACGTCAGTGCCGTCGTTCTGGAGGTCATCAACTCCGTGCGCCAGCGCGGCAATGCGGCATTGCGCGCTTACACACAGCGCTTCGACGGGGTCGATGTCGAGAGTCTGCGAGTCTCCGCAGCCGAGTTCGCCGCCGCGCGCCAGGCACTGAGCGCGCAGCAGATTGCGGCGATTCAGACCGCGATTGCGAATGTCGAGCGTTTTCATGCAGCGCAGATGCCGCAGCCGATGGAGCTGGAGACCATGGCCGGCGTGCGCTGCGAACGCGTCATCCGTCCCATTTCGGCAGTCGGCCTCTACGTGCCCGCGGGCTCCGCTCCCCTGCCCTCCGCTGTGGTGATGCTCGCGGTCCCTGCACGCATCGCCGGCTGTCCGCGCCGTGTGCTGTGCACGCCGCCCAACCGGGAGGGCGGCGCCTATGCGGCAGTGCTTGTCGCGGCGGAGTTGTGCGGAGTGGATACGGTTTTCAAGGTTGGAGGTGCGCAGGCGATCGCGGCGCTGGCCTACGGAACGGCGAGCGTTCCGAAGGTCGACAAGATCTATGGGCCCGGTAATGCGTGGGTCACGGCTGCGAAGCAGCTCGTGTCCAACGATCCCGCGGGCGCGGCGTGCGATCTGCCCGCCGGCCCTTCGGAAGTCCTGGTGGTCGCCGATGATTCCGCGCGACCGGAATTCGTGGCGGCGGATCTGCTGGCGCAGGCCGAGCACGACAGCCAGGCGCAAGCCATCCTCGTCACCTCCTCGGCTTCACTGGCACAGGCCGTCGTCGCCTGCGTCGCGGGCCAGATGCAGGAGCTCTCCCGGCGCAGCATTCTCGAGAAGTCCCTTGCCGCGAGCCGCTGCATCGTCGTGCCTGACACGGCGACCGCCATCGACGTGGCCAACGCGTATGCCGCCGAACACCTGATTCTCGAGGTTCGCGAGCCGCGACGCTGGCTTGCCCAGGTACAGAACGCCGGGTCGATCTTTCTCGGGGCCTGGTCGCCGGAGCCCATGGGCGATTACTGCTCGGGAACCAACCATGTTCTGCCCACCTACGGGTATGCGCGCGCCTACAGCGGGCTGTCGGTGCATGATTTCGTCAAGCGCGTCACCGTGCAGGAGTTGACTCCGGCGGGCCTGCGCACGCTCGGCCCGGTTGCCGTCACGCTCGCGCAACTCGAGGGCCTGGACGCCCATGCGAACGCGGTGACACGCCGCCTTGCGGTGATCGAGTCCGGTGGTGCGCCGTCGTGAGCTTGCCTTCACGAGATCCCCTTCATGAGATCCCCGTCGTGAGCTCGCTGTCATGAGCTGGGTCAAGGAGCTGGCGCGACCGGAAATCGTCGCCCTGAAGCCGTATGAGCACGCGGTATGGGAGCCGAGCCTCGAGCGGCTGCACGCCAACGAGCTGCCCTGGCGCTCGCTGAGCGACCAAACTGAGGCGGGACTCAATCGCTACCCGGAGCCGCAACCGCAGGAGCTCGTGCAGCGCCTCGCAGACCTGTACGAAGTCGCGCCCCGCCAACTGCTCGTCGGGCGCGGGAGCGATGAGCCCATCGACCTGCTAGTGCGCGCCTTCTGCCGCGCCGGGCAGGATGCTGTCCTGGTGTGCCCACCTACGTTCGGCATGTATTCCGTCGCGGCGCGCATTCAGGGCGCGCAGGTCCTCAGCGTGCCCCTGCGCGCCGATCGCCGGTTCGCGCTCGATGAGGACGAGCTGCTCGCGCGTTGCTCCGGTCAGGTGAAAGTGGTGTTCCTCTGCTCTCCCAACAACCCGACCGGCAATCTGCTGGACGAGCAGGCAATCCTGCGGATCGCCCGGCGATTGGCCGGCCGAGCGGTGGTCGTCATCGACGCGGCCTACATCGAGTTCTCCGCCAGCCGCTGCCTGTCGCGGTACCTGCAAGAGCTGCCCCACCTCGCGATCCTGAGAACGCTCTCCAAGGCACACGGCCTGGCCGGCGCGCGCTGTGGCGCATTGCTCGCGGATCCGGAGCTGATTGCGTTGTTGCGCAAAGTGATTCCTCCCTATGCCACGGCTCAGCTCACCGTCGAAGCTGTCCTGAAGCAACTTCAGCCGGCACAGGTGGCCGTTGCGCGCCAGCATATCGAGGTGATCCTGTCGGAGCGCGCGCGGATGAGCGCCGCCTTGCAGGAGACGCGCGGAGTGACACGTGTGTGGAAGAGCGATGCCAACTTCCTGCTGGTCGAGTTTGCAGACCCTGACGCAGCGCTCGCTGCGGCCCGGGCGGCACGACTCCTCGTACGCGATGTACGCAGCCAGCCGGGATTGGGCAGCGCACTGCGCATCAGTGTTGGCTCCGTCGGCCAGAACGACAGGCTGCTGGAGGCGTTGCGATGAGCGCGAGCACGCGAGTTCTGTTGATCGATCGCGACGGCACGCTGGTCGAGGAGCCGGCGGATAAGCAGGTGGACTCCCTGGAGAAGGTGCGCTTCCTGCCGGGCGTGTTCGCTGCGCTTGCAGAGCTGCAGCGCCGCGGCTTTCGCCTCGTGATGGTGACCAACCAGGACGGGCTCGGCACCAGCTCTTTCCCGCGCCCGACATTCGAGGCTGCGCAGCAGTTCATTCTGGACACCTTCGCCTCCCAGGGAATCCGCTTCGAAGCGGTGTTCGTCTGTCCGCACTTCAGCGCCGACGGCTGCGAGTGCCGCAAGCCCAAGACAGGCCTCGTCACTGACTACGTGCGTCAGGACGTCGACCTCGGCACGAGCGCGGTGGTCGGCGATCGCGACACGGACCTCGAGTTCGCACGCAACCTCGGAATCCGCGGGTTGCGCGTCCGCAAGGACGGTGATGCGAGCGAGACGTGGCCGGCAATCGTGCGCGAGCTGACTGCACGCACGGCGCGCGTTCACAGAAAGACGCGTGAGACCGACATCGAGGTGAGTCTCAATCTGGACGCGCCTGCGCCCATTCAGATCAGCACGGACATCGGCTTCTTCGATCACATGCTCGAGCAGCTCGCCAAGCACGGCGGCTTCTCGCTGCAGCTCACCTGCCGCGGCGATCTGCAGATCGACGAGCACCATACCGTAGAGGATTGTGCGCTGGCGCTTGGCGAGGCGATGCGACGAGCCCTGGGGGACAAAGCGGGCATCGGACGCTACGGCTTTCTGCTGCCGATGGATGAGGCGCTGGCCCAGGTCGCCATCGATCTCTCCGGCCGGGCGTACGCCCAGTTCAGCGGCCAGTTCACCCGTGAATCGGTCGGCGGTCTGCCGACCGAGCTGATTCCTCATTTCTTCCGGTCGCTGGGCGACTCCCTCGGAGCCGCCATCAATATCAGCGTCACCGGCGAGAACACCCACCACATGATCGAGGGCTGCTTCAAGAGCGTGGGCCGCGCTCTGCGTCAGGCACTGCGGCGCGAGGGAGAGGACCTGCCGAGCACCAAGGGAGTGCTCTAGTGGACGCAGTGATCATCGATAGCGGCGGCGCCAACCTCGCCTCTCTGGAATTTGCGTTTGAAAGACTCGGTGCCCGTACGCGAGTGAGCGCCGATCCGGATGTGATCCGCTCGGCAGCTCGCGTCGTGTTGCCCGGCGTCGGCTCAGCGAAAGATGCAATGCAACGCCTGCAGAGCGGCGCGATCGCCGCCGTTCTCCCCTCCCTCACCCAACCAGTGCTGGGTATCTGCCTCGGCATGCAGCTGTTGTTCGGCTCTTCGGAGGAAGGTCCTACTGATTGTCTCGGTATCCTGCCGGGCACCGTGCAGCGCCTGCAGGCGGCTCCGGGCCGGCCGGTGCCGCACATGGGTTGGAACCAGATCATTCCGCAGCGCGAGGATCCGTTACTCCAGGGGGTTGCCCGCAACGACTACGTGTACTTCGTGCACAGCTTCGCCGTACCCGCCTCGAACGTGACGCTCGCTACCGCGGATTACGGGACCGCCGTGTCCGCCGTCGTGCGCCAGAGGAATTTCTGGGGAACCCAGTTCCACCCGGAACGCTCGGCCGAGACCGGCGCCCGGATTCTGCAAAATTTTCTGCGCCTGCAGTGATGCGCGGGAGAACCTCATGCTGCTGATGCCCGCAATCGATCTGCGACAGGGGCGTTGCGTGCGCCTGTACCAGGGCGACTTTGGTGCCGAAACCCGCTATGAGCACGAGCCGCACGAATTGCTGGTTCGCTACCGGGGCCTGGGCGCTACCTGGCTGCACGTCGTCGACCTGGACGGCGCAAAGGACGGCGTGCTCGCCAATCGCTCTGTGATTGTCGCCCTGGCTTCACAGCGTGCGGTGCGGTTACAGGTTGGAGGCGGCGTTCGCACGGCCGCCGCCATCGATGACCTGCTCCGCGTCGGGGTGGAGCGGGTGGTCGTGGGTAGCGCTGCAGTGGAGCGCCCCGCGGAGGTAGCCGACTGGATTGCGCGATTCGGCGCGGAGCGGATCTGCCTGGCGCTGGACGTCCGCATCGACTCCCGAGGACCCCTCGTGCGCACCCGGGGTTGGACCGAAGCCACGGCACTGACGCTCTGGGAGGCCATCGAACGCTATCCCAAGGGGAGCGTCAAACACGTCCTGTGTACGGACATCGAGCGCGACGGGGCTCTTTCCGGCCCCAACGTCGAGCTCTACAGGCAAGCGCGCCAGCGCTTTCCAGGGCTTGCCTGGCAGGCCTCGGGGGGTGTGCGCGACGCCGCCGACCTGAAAGCGCTCGCCGCCTGCGGAGTCGCCGCGGCTGTCAGCGGCAAAGCCCTGCTCGAAGAGCGCATCACTGCCGAGGAGCTGCGACCATTCTTGCCCGACGCATCATCCCCTGCCTCGACGTCCGCGACGGCCAGGTCGTAAAGGGTGTTCGCTTCCGCGACCATCGCGTCGTGGGCGACATCATGGAGCTGGCCGCACGCTATCGCGATGAGCGTGCCGATGAGCTGGTGTTCTACGATATCACCGCGAGCCCGGAGGGGCGCTCGGTCGATCGCGAATGGGTCAAGCGAGTCGCGCGCGTTCTCGACATACCCTTCTGTGTTGCCGGCGGAATCCGTTCGGTCGCCGACGCTGAGGAGATTCTGAACGCGGGCGCGGAGAAAGTGTCCGTCAACTCCCCCGCGCTCGCGGACCCCGCACTCATCGATGCCCTGAGCGCGCGCTTCGGCGCGCAATGCGTCGTCGTCGGTATCGACAGCCGGCTGACCGACGAGGGCTATCGGGCCTATCAGTTCACGGGCGACCCCAGTCGCACCCGCGAGTCCGGCCGCGATGTGTTGCAGTGGGTGAAGGAAGTGCAGGAGCGCGGCGCTGGTGAGATCGTGCTCAACTGCATGGGCAGCGACGGCGTGCGCCGCGGGTATGACATCGAGCAGCTCACGCGCGTTCGGCAGATCTGCCGGGTCCCCCTCGTCGCTTCCGGGGGTGCCGGGGCTGTGGAGCACTTCGCCAGCGTGTTCGGCGAAGCCGGCGTCGACGCTGCGCTCGCTGCCAGCGTGTTCCACTCGGGTGCCATCGTCATCAGTGATCTCAAACGCGACCTGCGTGCCGCCGGAATCGAGGTGCGACCGTGAGCTCTCAGCGAACTGGAGATGTCCCTCTGCAGTTGAAAGACATCCACGCGCTGGATTTCAACAAGGGCAACGGCTTGGTGAGCGCCGTCGTTCAGCACGCCCAGAATGGCTCGGTGCTGATGGTGGGCTACATGAATCGCGATGCGTTGCACCAGACCTTCACACGCGGGCGTGTCGTGTTCTACAGCCGCACCAAAGGCCGGCTGTGGGAAAAGGGCGAGACCTCCGGCAACTCGCTCGACGTGGTGGAGATCCGCACCGATTGCGATCGCGACGCATTGCTGGTCACCGCTGTTCCTCGCGGACCTGTGTGCCATCTCGGCACTGACAGCTGCTTCGGGAATGAGCCAGCGTTTCGTAACGCGCCCGCACGTGCCGGCGCGCACACCGCCGCGCCCTCCGGCGCGCCGGCCGCCACGCAAGCCGCCGCACGTGCCGCCGGGGACGGCTCCGCTGCGCACCCCCTCGCGTTCCTCTCCTCCTTGGAGGCCATCATCGAGCAGCGCCTCGCGGAGCGGCCCGATGGCAGCTACACCGCCCGGCTCTTCTCTCGAGGCCCCAAACGGATCGCCCAGAAAGTCGGCGAAGAAGGCGTTGAGGTCGCCCTCGCCGCGGTCACCGAAACCGACGACAAGGTGGTCTCCGAGTCCGCCGACCTTCTTTATCACCTGCTCGTGCTGCTCAGGAGTCGCGGGTTGCCGCTGGCACGCGTGGTTGCAGAGCTCGAGTCGCGACACCGGCCGTGAGTCGAGCTGGAACGCGGCCTTTGAGGACGACTTGCCGGCGCTTTTTTTTGCCTTTGAGCCCCGCTTGAGGAAACAGCGTGGCTGACAACCGCTACGTGTTGTTCTTCGGTGACTCCGAGTCGTCTTGCGTGGGCCACGGGTGTTCGGACTTGCGGCTGAACAGTCCCTTCGCGTCGGCGTGCTCGAGCTTCCAGTCTCCATGAGCAATCTCGGCTTCCAGCTGACCGGGAGCCCAGCCGGAGTGACCCAGGAAGACGCGCAGGCCGTCCGTCGGCTTGTTGCGGGCGAGCAGCTTCATCAGCAGATCGCGGCTGGCACTCAAGTACACGCCGTCGCACGCCGGCACCGCGTTCTTCGGCTGTTTCGCGGCACGGAACAGGAACCACACGGAGTCCGCCTCCACCGGTCCGCCGAAGTACAGCTTGTCATGCAGGCGAGCGAGCGACTTCAGATTCGGAAACAGACTGGAGACCGGCACCCGCGTCGGCCGGTTGATGATGATTCCGACCGGCGCGGGACCGAGGTCGTTCATGACCAGCACCCGCGAGTCCCCGAAATTGGGATCAGGCAGGTCTGAGCGCGCGACCAGGAAGATGGCCGTCAGGTGCTTGCTGTCTGCCGCAGGCGGTTGCGCGGGGTTGGCCGCCGCTGGGGAAGACGGCGAGGCCGGCAACGACATCTGCACCAGCGCGAGCAGTGCCGCCAGGACACAGCGCATGGATGAGGGTCTGCTCACTCGCCGTCACCGGAGCCCGCAGGATCATGCGACCGAAGCGATTCTACGCCGATCGTCCATTGCGAGCAGCGGGCCACGAGCCCGCGGCCGACGGGCCGTGCTGGCAGGTCGGCAAGCAGCCGCGGCTAGCGGCCGACCCCGCAGGAGACCCGCGGTCAGCGACCTCCCCGAGAAGCTCGCCGTCAGCGGCCCTGGGCCCCGAGGAAGCTGGCGGCCAGCCCCGCTGCCTTCTGATCCGCTTCTGCGGCCTCAGCGTTGCGGTGGCGCAGGCGCAGGGAATCGGCGATCAGGCGCCAGGAAGCCGATTGGGCTTGTGGATCGCCGGTGGCGAGCGCCAGCGCCTTGCGTCCCATGCTGTCGGCCTGGTCCCCATTGTTCTCGCTCAACCGCACGCCGCCCAGCTCGATCCACAGCAACGGATTGTTGGGCTCGATGCGCAGAGCGCGCTCGAGCGTCGTCGCGGCGCCGGCCAGATCGCCGCTCTGAGACTGCTTGTGGGCTTGCGAGACAAGCGACAGCGCAGCGGGCCCCAGGTGGAATTGCTTCGGCGGTGAGCGCGGCGCCTGCTCGCTCGGAGCTTCTTCGGGGCGCGGGCCGGGCTGAGTCTGCCTGGCATTGGGCCCGGCCTCCGGACTCGGCTGTGATGGTGGGGCCGGAGCCATTGGCGGCAACGCGCCGCACGCAGACAAGCACACCGTGAACGCTGCGATCGCCACATATCGGGCCAGATACGCCGTGCACGCTGTTGAGTTGACCATCTCGCTACTGCTTCCTCGTCATTGTGAGTGCCTCGGGGTGTCGAGCTCGCGCTCGCTCTTGGCGCCGCGCATCAGTGAATGATATCCCGCAGCCATTCGCCGGCGCGCTCGACGATACTTTGAATCGTATGGGGGCTGTTGGTGCAGCCGGCTTTGACCGGAAGCTGCGTGCCCACGGGCACGGCAATCGGGACCGCCTCCGGCGTGCAACCCTTCTCGACGCGCTCCCCGGTATCGTAATCGATCCATGTTTCGGCGAGGGACTCGGGCATGGGCGCATCCCAGGAGACCTCCTGCGAGCCGGCCATGATCCGGGCCCACACCGGCAGAGCCCCTGCCGAGCCCGTCAGGCCGGTGGGCATGTCATCGTCGTACCCAACCCACACGACCACGACATGGCTGCCCGAGAATCCGGCGAACCAGCTGTCGCGCAGATCCGAGGAGGTGCCGGACTTTCCCGCCACGGCAAGATTCGCGGGCAGCACCGCGCGCGCGGGCCGACCCGTGCCGCGCTCCATAACCTGCTCCATCATCCGGTCAACCGAGTACACCGCCTCGGGGGGCGCCACTGGCGTCACCTGCAACGGAAACGCCTTGACGGCTTTGCCATCGTCGCTGATCACCGCGCGCACCCCGCGCAGCGGATTGCGGAAGCCCCCGTTGGCCAGGCCGTTATAGAGCTGGGCCACTTCCAGTGGAGTCACATCGACCGCTCCGAGCAGCATCGACGGCACCTGCGGAGGCAGCCGCTCCAGTCCGAAGCGCTGCAGGGTCTGTGAGATCTTCGGCAGACCCACGTCCATGCCGAGACCGACGGTGGCCAGATTCAGGCTCTCCGCCAGCGCGCGTACCAGCGGCACGGGCCCGTAGGTCTGATGAGTGAAGTTCTCGGGCCGCCACAGATCCCCGTTGGCAAGACGGATCTGCACGGGCGCATCCTGAATGACGGTCGCCGCGTTGTAGCGCCCCGTCTCGAGCGCCGTCAGATAGATGAACGGTTTGACCAGAGAGCCCATCGGGCGGCGTCCGTCCAGGGCTCGGTTGAACCCATCGAACGCCACGTTGCGTCCACCGACGATGGCGATCACATCCCCGCTTTGCGGGCTCGTCACCACGACGGCGCCTTCGAGCGCGGCGCTCGCCCGCTTGCCGCGATCCAACCGCGTGAGCTCGCGGTCGAGCGCAAGCTCAGCCTGCTCCTGTGCGCGCGGCTCGAGGCTCGTGTAGATGCGCAGGCCCGCTTTCGTGAGGTCCTCTTCACGATAGTCACGACGCAGCACCCGGCGCACGAAATCCAGATACGCCGGATAGTACGACCCGGCGCCACGCGCGATGACTCCGAGCGGCTTGGCGGTGGCCACCTGCGCGTCCTTCGCACTGATGACCTGCTGTTCGGCCATCAGCTTGAGCACCAGGTCGCGACGCGCCAGGGCGCGTTTCGCGTGCCGCCGCGGATCGTAGTAGGACGGACCGCGAACGATCGCCACCATCAGCGCAATCTCCGACACGTCCAGCTCCGAGAGCGGCTTGCCGAAGTAGAACTGGCTGGCGAGCCCGAAGCCATGGATGGCGCGATCGCCATCCTGGCCGAGGAAGATCTCGTTGATGTAGGCGTTCATCAGATCCGCCTTGCTGAAATGCGACTCGAGCGCGACGGCCATCGCCGCTTCCTCGAGCTTGCGCGACAGATTGCGGCGCGGATCCAGAAAGTAACTCTTGACCAGCTGTTGGGTGAGCGTGCTGCCGCCCTGCTCGATCTGTCCGGAGCGCAGGTCCACCCACATGGCGCGCAGCAAGGCTTCCGGATCGACGCCGTGATGATGATCGAACTTGCGATCTTCGACCGCTTTGAGCGCCGCCGGCAGCAGCGGCGGCACCTCGTTGGGGGTGACGACGATCCGGTCCTCGCCGTGAATGGGGAAGATGCTGCCGATCAGCAGCGGCTCGAGCCGCACCAGCGGCATCTCCTTGCCCGCGGAGTCGCGCAAGCTCTCGATCGCCGTGGCGCCGCACTGGATACTGAGGATGAGCGCCGGTCGTGACTCATCGGCGAACACGGCTGGCCGCAGCGCTACGTCCAGCCGCGCTCCCTGCTGGCGATAGGTTCCGGGGCGCTCCAGCCGCTCGACGCGCCGATATTGCAATCGCGCCAGCTCGTGCCGGAGATCTGCCTGAGTGAGCTGCAGGCCCGCATACAACTCCAGCGGCGAGGCGTACACGTGCGCCGGCAATGTCCAGCGGCGGCCCTCGAACTGGTGCGACACCAGCCGGTCCAGATACACGTAGTAAGCGCCACCGGCAGCGATCCCCAGGACCAGCACCAGCAGCGACAAGCGCCAGAGGGTCTTCTTCCACCGCGAGCGAGCCATGGGCGCAGCTAGGCGTGCGGTCGGCGGCGCCCGCGCAGCCAGTCATCCGCCAACCCGTGCTGGGCCCGGCCGTTCAGATGAACAGCTCCGGCGCCGGATCGCGCAGATTGTAATGAGAGCTCATGGCCCGACCATAGGCTCCCGCATTCGCGATGAGCACGACATCGCCCTCGCGCGTCGGGGGCAGCAGGCGATCGTGGCCCAGCACATCCGCACTCTCGCAGATGGGACCGACTACGTTCACCAGCTCCGTCGCCATCTCATCCAGCCGCGTCAGGTTCACGATCTCATGGTATGAGCCATAGAGCGCCGGACGGATCAGGGAGTTCATTCCGGTCGCCACGCCGACGTAACGCACCTCGCCCTTGGACTTCAGCTGGGTGACTTTCGCCAGCAGGACCCCGGCGTCGGCCACCAGGTAGCGTCCCGGCTCCATCCACAGCTCCAGCCCGGGATACTCCGCGCGCACCGCCTGCAGCAGAGTGTCCAGCCTGCCCAGGTCGATCCCGGGTTGCTCGGCGCGCTCGGGGACACCCAGGCCGCCGCCGACGTCGATGACGCGGACGTCCGGGAACTGCGCAGCGAGAGCTGCCAGCGTTCTCGCCTGCCTCTCCCAATTGGCGGCGTCGAAAATTCCGCTCCCGACATGCGCCTGCAGGCCGACGATGCGTGCGCCTGCGCGCGCGGCATGCTGCGCAAACTGCTTCAGCTCCCCCGTGGGGACTCCGAACTTGGCGTGCGTGCCGGCCGTGCGCACGTGACGGTGATGCCCGAGCCCATGTCCTGGATCGATGCGCACGAAGATCTCGCGATCGCGAAACACCTCAGGCCAGGAAGCAATGACATACGTGTTGTCGACGGTCACCCGCACGCCCTGCTCGAACGCCCAGGCAAACTCGTCCCGCGCGGCAAAGTTCGTCGTGAACAGAATTCGCTTCCGATCCAGCTGCGGGAGCGACTGCATGGCGCGCTCGGCTTCGCCGCGCGACACGCACTCTATGTCTACGCCTTCCGCATGCACGGCGCGCAACACGTCCGGATGTGGGTTGGCCTTCATTGCGTAGTGAACGCGGGCAACCGAAGTGAGCCCGCGAAGCGCGCGAGCCGCGCTGCGGATCGAATTCACATCGTAGACATAGGCAGCCCCGCGCTCTCCCAAAGCAGCGATGAGCTCTGACCGCTTCTCGCGCCACCAGGCGCCGGGCTTGGCCGCCGTCGCCACAGGTTTGGAGAAAAGCTGCTGCCAGGTGGGGCCGAGCACGCGGTCGCCGGGAACCGGCCGGATCAACAGCTCGTGCAGCTGGTCGACGAGCCGATCGCCCTGGCTCTCATCCACCACGAACGTGAAGTTCAGGTCATTGGCGGCTTGGCTGACCAGGTAGATCTTCTGCTCCTCGAAGAACTCGAATGCATCGCCGAGCTGATGCAGGATGGCACGGATGTTGCGCCCGACCAGGCTGACGGAAGCGCAGGGTCCGATGAGTTGAACGCGGCACAGGCGCGACAGATCCCCGATCAGCCCCGCCAGCATCGTCCCGTCCAGCGTGTTGGCCGCCGGGTCCAGCGACACGGTCACGTTGGTCTCCGAGGTCGACACCAGGTCCACGGACATGCCGTGTTCCTTGAAGATCTGGAACGCATCGGCGAGGAACCCGACCTGATGCCACATCCCCGGGCTCTCCAGCGAGACCAGGGTGATCCCCTTCTTCGTGCAGACCGCCTTCACCTGGGCGGCACCGTCCAGTCCCTCCGCGCTGAGGACCGTGCCCTGCATGTCCGGAACCTGGGTGGCATACACATGGAGAGGAATGCCGTATTGCCGCGCCGGGAGAATGCAACGCGGGTGCAGCACCTTCGCGCCGCTGGTGGCGATTTCCTGCGCCTCGTCGTAGTGCAGCGCGCGCAGCAGCCGCGCAGTCGGCGTCGAGCGCGGGTTGGCGCTGAACATGCCGGGCACGTCGGTCCAGATCTCCAGTCGCTGCGCTCGCAGCTTGGCCGCCAGATACGCCGCCGAGGTGTCGGATCCGCCCCGCCCCAACAGCACGGTGTTGCCGTCATCGTCGCTGGCGATGAAGCCCTGCGTGATGACGATGGGCGCTGCCCGGGACAAGCGCTCTTGCAGCTGCGCATCCGGAGCGAAGTTGCAAGTGGCCGACAGCACGCTCGCCTTGGCCGAAGCACTGCGACGCTCTTCGGCCTTCAACATGCTCCGCGCGTCGCCCCACTCGACCGGAAGGCCCTGCGCGCGCAGGAATCTCGCGCCCAGCAGAGTTGCCATCAACTCTCCGGTGGCCATGACGCGTGCACGGGTGCGGTCGCTCACCTCGCCGATCAGGGCTGCTCCGGCGGCGATCTGCCGCAGCTCGGCAAAGTGGCGCTCGATCTCCTCTCCCAGCTCGACACCCAACTCGGAGGCGAGCTTGCGGTGGCGCTCCTCGATGAGCCGCAACTCCTCGTTCTGCACTTGCCCGACGGAGGAGTCGAGCAGCTTCTCGAGCCGGTCGGTGATCCCGGTGATGGCCGAATGCACTATCAACACGCGCGCGCCGGCGGCGTGGCGCGCGGCGGCGACTTTGGCGATGTTGAGCCAGTTGGGCAGGGAAGAGACGCTGGTGCCACCGAACTTCAGAACGATCCACGCGGAGGGCGTGCGAGTCACTTGAGTCATCCTCACGGCTCTCGGGCCTCTGGGGCGCGGCGGCGCTCGAGGGAGAGCTGTCAGATCATCATGGGGGACTTAAAAACTGCGCTGCGCGACTAGAGCTCTTCTTCGTCGAAATCGCGCAGATCCTTCTCGAGCTTCTTGTCCGCGAGCACTTCTTCGAGCTTGCTCCAGGCGGCCTTGCCTCGCTTGCCCTGGTTGCGGACACGCTTGTCCACCCGGTCCAGCATCCGGTCGTAATCCGTGCCGTCTTCGGTGGGTCCGCTGAGGAAATCTTCGTCGAGATCGAAGCTCTCGTTGTCTCGTTCCGACATTGCTTGAGGCCCGGGATCCTCAATAATCCTAAATTATTCAAGCACTAACGTGCGCGCAGCACACGCCAGGAGGCTGCGAACTATAACGGATTCGCGCCTACGTTCAACTCCATTTACCGGTCACGGACCGTGACCGGGGCGCCACGGCTCAATCCGAGCCCCTCTGCGGCGCTTTGCTCGGCCCGGGCGATCTCCAGCACCCCGAAGGAGTTGACCAGAGCGAGGTAGTCCCCCGGCTGCACATCTCCATAAGTGCGCCGCAGCGGAAAGACGTGGTTCCCGGCCCGGATCTGCGGGTTGGCGAAGCGCTCCAGCAGCTTCCCGTCGATATTGGTGATCAGGTTGCCGAAGGTGTCGATGGTGATCACCACGCCGGACACCCCGGAGCCTTCCGCGGACGGCTCGTCCACCCAGGCGGGGATGAGGCTCCGGATGGGGTCCCCGAGATCGGTCGGGCGGCAGCGGCCGGCGGCAAGCTCGGCCGCCACGGGCGCAAAGATGTCCCGTCCGTGGAAGGTCGCGCTAGGCTGGCGGATACCCAGCGGCACGAGCTTCTCAGCCTGCAACCGGGTGAGCGTGGCCTCGGGGTGCCGAATGACGATCGGCGCCAGCAGCCCGTTGTCGGGCGCCAGGAACACGTGTCCCTGGGCCTCCACCGCCACGATGTCCCGGGAGGTCCCGACGCCCGGATCGACCACGGCCACGTGCACCGTTCCCGGCGGAAAATAGACGAACGACCGCAACAGCCAGAATCCGGCCTCGGCCGGCCAATGCACCACAATCTCGTGGGTGAGGTCGACGATGCGCGCTTCGGGGAAGCGCGTGAGGATGCACCCTTTCATGACCCCGACGAAGGGCCCTTTGTGACCGAAATCGGTCGTTATCGTGATGACGCCCGCAGGCCGGCTGGGTTGGCTCATGCGTAGAATCTACGACAGATCGCACCGCGAATGCGCGCACTGTCGTGCGCGAAAGTAGAGTCCCCTTGAGCTCCGCCCATGACCGCCTGCCCCTGAATGCGCTCCGGGTCTTCGAGGCCGTCGCCGAGCGGCTGAATTTTGGGGAGGCCGCAGAGGCCCTCCACGTCACCCCCGCAGCCGTCAGCCAGCAGATCAGGACGCTGGAGGACTACCTTCAGACCCCGCTCTTCCGCCGCAGCGGGCGCAACGTTCAGCTCACGCCGGAAGGGGCGCGCCTGCTCCCGGGCGTCCGCCGGGGCCTGGACCAGCTCGAAGCCGCCTTGCACGGGTTGAGGCAAGACCGTCACGCCGGCGCGTTGAACGTCACCACCACCAACTCCTTCCTGCAGAAGTGGCTGCTGCCGCGGCTTGCCGATCTGCACGCGCACCACCCCGACATCGAGCTGCGCTTGCACACGAGCCCTGACATCGTGGATTTCTCGCGTTCGGATTTCCATCTCGCTCTGCGTTTCGGCAAAGGAGGCTATGAAGGCCTGTGCTGCGAGAAGCTGTTGGATGAGTGGGCGGTTGCGGTCGCCTCTCCCGCCACGCTCAGCAGATACGGTCCCCTGCCGGCCGATGGGGACACTTCCCGGTACCCGCTCCTGCATGGCACTGAGATCGACTGGACCACCTGGTTTGCAACCGCGGGCACCCTCACCCAGCACCGCCCCAGAGCCTACATAGACGACTCAGCGGCATTGCTCTCGGCGGTCGCCGAGGGTCTGGGCTTCGCGATCGTGCGGTGGACGCTCGTCGCGGGCGAGCTGCAATCCGGCCGGTTGGCGCTCGCTAGCCGGCGCGCCGTGCCTTCCGATCTCGCCTATTACTTTGTCTGTCCTGAGACCTATGCCTCGCTACCGAAGGTGGCGGCCTTGCGTGAGTGGCTGCAATCCCAGGCGCGCGAGTTTCCCCCGCCTCCGAAGTCGTTGCCGCGGGAATAGCTGTACGCCCGGCTCGATGCCCTCAGCGTCGGCGCGTGTGCGCCGATGCAGCCCCTTCGGCGCACGCGCGGCAGCGGTCGGTGTAAGGCACTGCCGACAAGCGCTCCTCTTCGATGGACTCGCCGCAGACGGCACAACTCGTGTAGCGCCCCGCGGAGAGGCGTCGCAACGCAGCATCGAGTTGGCTGAGCTCTTCGCGCGCCGATTGGGAAATGGCACCCAGCACGTCGTCGGTCTCCCGCTGCGTCACCTGCTCGGCAGAGTCGGAGCTGAGCGGATCGGCCTCGTGCCGCAGATCCGCATTGGCCCGGCTCGCCCGTGAGCGCAGCTCTTCCCGGCGCGACAGCAAACGCCTGCGAACGGCTTCGACATCCATAGAGATCGTCCGGCCGCGGTAGCTTCCAAGACACTAACGAGTCTTGCGCTTCTCCTCAAGCCAACCCTGCAGCTTGTCGAACGGCTCGATGAATTTAGCGACTCCTTCGCGCTCGAGAGTGTCGGCGGCGGCATCCAGATCCACGCCCAGGCGCTCGAAGCTCTCGCGGGCATTGGCGGCCTCCCCCATGTGCCGCTCCAGCCGCACCTCGGGATGCCCGAGCCGTCGGTAGGCATCGATAGTCTGATGCGGCATGGTATTGACCGTATCCGGCGCCACCAGATCCTCCACGTACTTCACCGGGCTGTAGCTGGGATCCTTCGTCGAGGTCGACGCCCACAGCAACCGCTGAGGCCGCGCACCGCGCGCCGCAAGGGCCTCCCAGCGTGCGGATGCGACGATCTCGCTGTAGATCGCGTAGGCGGAGGCGGCGTTGGCGAGAGCTGCCTTGCCCCGCAGCGCCTTGGCGGCCGTCTGGCCCTGAGCCGTGAGCGCATCGAGCCGCTTATCCACCAGCGTGTCGATCCGGCTCAGAAAGAAGCTGGCGACGCTCGAGACGTGATCGATGGGCTTGCCGCCGGCCAGGCGCCCCTCCAGACCATCCAGAAAGCTCTCCGCAACCGCACGGTAGCGCTCAGGGGAGAACAGCAGCGTGACGTTCACGTTCACCCCTGCCGTGAGCAGCTCACGAATGGCGGTCAATCCGGGCTGCGTCCCGGGGATCTTGATCATGACGTTGGGACGCTCCAGGCGGCCCCAGAGGCGCTTGCCTTCGGAGATGCTCGCCGCACTGTCGTAGGCGATGTGCGGGGAGACTTCGAGACTGACGTAACCGTCGCCGCGGGAGCTCTCGCGATACAGATTGGCGAACAGATCGGCGCCGTTCTGCACATCCTCGATGGCGAGGGACTCGTACAGCGCCATGCTCGTCGGGCAGGTGGCCAGCCGCTGCTGGACCGCCGCGGTGTATTGCGGGTCCTGTGTCATGGAGTGGGCGAAGATGGAGGGGTTCGACGTCACCCCCCCAAGGCCGTCCTCTCGGATCAGCCGCGCGAGACTTCCGTCCGCGAGCATCGCGCGCCCCAGATCGTCCAGCCAGACGCTCTGGCCGAGCTTGCGCAGTTCAAGAAGCGGGTTGGTGGGCATGGCAAGGCGTCCTGTCCAGTTCGGGCGTGCGTGCGTGCGGCGATTGTCCGTCCATCACTCCGCAAAAACCACGCCTGCACGAGGGGTCGACCGATTCATGTGCCGGGCTCATTCAGCCGTTCCGGCCACACCCAGTCGCGGACCTCCGGCAGGTCCTCGCCGCGACGAGTGATGTATTCGCGGTGCTCGGTGCGCTTGTCGCGCATGAGCTGGCGCAGGTGGGCGGCCCGGTAACCCAGCCCCGGGACGCGGTCGATGACGTCCATGACCAAGTGGAAGCGATCGAGATCGTTGCGCACCACCATGTCGAACGGGGTGGTCGTCGTCCCCTCTTCCTTGTAGCCGCGCACATGCAGGTTGTCGTGGTTGGTCCTGCGATAGGTCAGGCGGTGGATCAGCCAGGGATAGCCGTGATAGGCAAAGATCACCGGCTTGTCGGGTGTGAACAGCGCATCGAACTCACTGTCGGTGCAGCCATGCGGATGCTCATCGTGCGGTTGCAGCGTCATCAGATCGACGACGTTGACGACGCGCACCTTCAAGGCCGGCAGGTGCATGCGCAGCAGGCTCACTGCCGCGAGTGTTTCCATCGTCGGAACATCGCCCGCACAAGCCATTACCACATCCGGCTCGCCCGTGGTGTCGTTGCTCGCCCAGTCGAAGATGCCGATGCCCGCGGCGCAATGTTTGGTCGCCGCTTCGATATCGAGCCATTGTGGCTCGGGCTGCTTGCCCGCGACGATGACGTTGACCAGATTGCGGCTCGCCAGGCACTGCCGCGCGACGCACAGCAGAGTGTTGGCATCGGGCGGCAGATAGACGCGCACCACGTCCGCTTTCTTGTTGACCACCAGGTCGATGAAGCCCGGGTCCTGGTGCGAGAAGCCGTTGTGATCCTGACGCCAGACATGCGAGGTGAGCAGAATGTTGAGCGCCGCGATCGAGCGGCGCCACGGGATCCGGTTGGCCTCCTCGATCCACTTGGCATGCTGGTTGAACATCGAGTCGACGATGTGGATGAAGGCTTCGTAGCAGGAGAACAGGCCGTGGCGGCCGGTGAGCAGGTAACCTTCCAGCCACCCCTGGCACTGGTGCTCGGACAGGACCTCCATCACCCGCCCGTCGGGAGTGAGCTGCGGATCGTTGGCCCGGGTCTCCGCGACCCACGCACGCGCGGTGGCCTCGAATACGGCATCCAGGCGGTTGGAGCTGGTCTCGTCCGGTCCGAACATTCGGAAGTTGCGCGTCTGTGCGTTGAGCTTGAACACATCGCGCAGGTACCTGCCGAGCACCCTGGTGCTCTCGGCCGTAATCGCGCCAGGCCGCGGCACGTCGGTCGCGTACTGTCGGTAGTCCGGCAAGCGCAACTCCCGCAGCAGCATCCCGCCGTTGGCATGCGGGTTCAATCCCATCCGCCGAACACCCGGCGGCACGAGCTGCTGCAGCACGGCGCGCGGCGCGCCGTTCTCCTCGAACAACTCCTCCGGCTGGTAGCTGTGCAGCCACTCTTCCAGCATCCGCAGGTGCGCCGGGTTGGAAGCCAGCTCCGCCAGCGGCACCTGATGGGCACGCCACGTCCCTTCGATCTGCTTGCCGTCGACCTTTTTCGGGCCTGTCCACCCCTTGGGGGTTTGCAGCACGATGAGCGGCCAGCGGGGACGAGCGACCTGGTCCTCGCCCGGGGATCGCGTTGCGCGGCGGGCCCGCTGTTGGATGCTCGCGATCTGATCGAGAACCTCATCCAACGTGGCCGCCATTGCCTCGTGCATGGCCCGCGGCTCCTCGCCAACGACAAAGCGCGGCTCCCACCCATAGCCCCGGAGCAGGCTTTCCAATTCCTCGCGCGGAATGCGCGCCAGCACCGTCGGGCTGGCGATCTTGTAGCCGTTCAGGTGGAGAATCGGCAGCACCGCCCCGTCAGTGACCGGATCGAGGAACTTGTTCGAATGCCACGCCGTCGCCAGCGGCCCCGTCTCGGCTTCGCCGTCGCCGATCACGCAGGCCACGATCAGTCCAGGGTTGTCGAACGCGGCACCGAACGCATGCGACAGCGAGTAGCCGAGCTCGCCCCCTTCGTTGATCGAGCCCGGCACATCCGGCGCGCAATGACTCGGAATTCCGCCAGGGAAGGAGAACTGCCGGAACAGCCGCTGCATGCCCTCGAGGTCTTGCCCGACATTCGGATAGAGCTCGCTGTAGCTGCCTTCGAGCCACGTATTGGCCACCGCTGCCGGTCCGCCGTGTCCGGGCCCGATGACCAGCAAAACGTCCAGCTCACGCGCGATGATCACGCGGTTCAGATGCGCATAGATGAAGTTCAGCCCCGGCGTGGTGCCCCAGTGGCCGAGCAGCCGCGGCTTGATATGCTCCAGCGAAAGCGGCTGCTTGAGCAGTGCATTGTCGAGCAGATAGATCTGCCCCACCGACAGGTAGTTCACCGCCCGCCACCAGGCGTGGATGCACCGCAGTTCTTCGGCGGAGAGAGGCATGCGAGACCTTTCCTGTGTCACGAGCGTTTATGGCAGCACGAAGCATTCCATGCCGTGACTGCATCCAGATGACGTAGCAACCCTCATCTTCCCGGCCACACTATGATAGTCCTGACCGTCAATAGCGGGAGCACCTCCATCAAGCTCGGTGCCTACGAGGTGGGCCGTCGATCCGAGGCCCGGCGGATCGCTGCGGAGCACTCCCACGCTGCGCAGGGGGAAAAGCCGCAGCTCCTGAGGGGTTTCCTCGATCGATTGCACGCCTCGCAGTTGCGTCCCGACGTCGTGGCGCATCGCGTGGTGCACGGTGGAACGCGCTTCACCCGGCCGGTCAAAATCGATGCGGCCGTGTTGGCGGAGCTCGAGCGGCTCTCCGAGCTCGCTCCGCTGCACAATCCGACGGCGCTCAGCTGGATCGAGGCAGCGAGGCAGGTGTGTGGCCCCGAAGTGGTGCAGATCGCTGCGTTCGACACGGCGTTTTTTGCGCAGCTTCCGCTGCGCGCGAGCCAGTATGCCCTGCCCCCTCAGATGGGCTCCGAGCTCGGCGTGCGGCGCTACGGATTTCACGGCCTGGCACACGAAGCGATGCTGCGCCGGTGGCAACGGCTGCACCCGGAGTTGCCCGGTGGAGGGCGGCTGATCACCTTACAGCTCGGGGGCGGCTGCTCCATTGCCGCTCTCTCCGCGGGACATCCCGTCGATACCTCGATGGGGTTCTCACCCCTGGAGGGCCTGGTGATGGCTACCCGGTCGGGGGACATCGACGCCGCGGTCGTCCCCTATTTGCAGCAACGCCTGCGTCAGTCCGCGGATGAGATCATCGAGAAGCTCAATCGGGAGGCCGGTCTCACCGGGTTGTCGGGCGGCTCCAGCGATCTGAGCGCGCTACTGTCCAGCCCGGATCCCCGAGCTCATCTGGCAGTGGATCTCTACTGTTACCGAGCTCGCAAATACATTGGCAGCTACCTTGCCGTTCTGGGAGGATGCGACGGCATCATCTTCAGCGGCGGTGTCGGTGAGCACGTACCGGCGGTGCGGGAGCGGATTCTCCAGGGGATGCAGTGGGCGGGCATCGAGCTGGACAGCGCCGCCAACGAGGCCTGTCGGGGACAGGAGGCACGGCTCGCGACGCCGCACAGCCGGGTCGCCATCGACGTCATCCCCGCAGATGAGGATGCCATGCTCACCGCCGCCGCCTTGCAGCTTGCGGGCGAGCCTGTTTGAGGCCTGGAGGGCCACCCTCAGGCACGCTGCTTGCCTGCGATGAGTCCGTTGAGAACAGGAATCGAGGAGTCGGAAAATGAAGCAACAGTTCGACGCCGGAAAAATCGCAGACGACCTGCAGTCGCTCATACACCACGCGGAGGAGTTGCTGCGCGCCACAGCCGACAGCGCGAGCGAGTCCGCCACCAATGCCCGGGAGCGAGCGGAAGAATCCTTGAGCGCCGTGCGCGCCCGGCTGGCCGACTTCCAGGATGAAGTGAAAGGCCACGCACGCACGGTCGATGACTACGTCTCGGACAACCCCTGGACGGCGGTCGCGATGGTAGGCGGCATTGCGCTGATCCTCGGCCTTATCTTGGGACGCAAATGATCGAAGATGGCTCGGACGCCGCCGCCGTCGGCGCCGCAACCCCACCTCCGGGGTCGCTGCGCGGATTGCTGTCGACGGCAATCGAGGTGCTCAAGACGCGACTCGATCTCGTCGTCGTCGAAGCGGAAATCTATCTCCTGCGCACGCTCCAGACATTGCTCTGGGCGTTGGCGGCGTTGGCTTGCGCGCTGCTCGCCTTCTTGTTCATCGTCGTCGCCATCGTCGCGGCTCTGTGGGATACCCACAGGATGGCCGGCGTTCTCGGCGGCGCCGGCCTGTTCGCGGTGCTGACGGCAGTGTTTGCCGCGCTCTCGACGCGCGCGATGCGTATGCGCCCGTTGATTCTGGACAAGTCGCTCCAGCAGCTCGAGCACGATCGGCGCAAAGTGGACGGTGAGGAATGAAAAGCCGCATTGCAGAACTGGAGCAGCGTCGGCAGGCCTTGCTCGCACAGATCGAGACGCAGCGCGTGGAGCTTGCCTGGCACGCGGAGCAGTTTCGCCCCACCTCGCAGGTCACCTCGTGGGCACGACGCCGCAGCTCTCGATCGGCTGCCAATCACCCGTTTGCGTGGCTGGCGGGAATCGCGAGCATCCTGATCATGCTGAAGCCGCCGCGCCGGCTGATCTCGTGGCTGCCGTGGCTCGCCGGAGCCCTCTCGCTGTTGACGCGCGTCACACGCGTCGTGCGGCTGATCAATGAGCTGCGTGGAGTGCGTGCGAGCTATCGCTGAGCGGGCGGCGCCGCTGCGATCGCCGGCGTCGTCCCACTTGCCTGCGGCGCATCAGCCGTCGGATTGCTCGTAGCTGCAGGCGCCGCCGCGCGCGTCTGGCCGGCAGGTGCTGCACCTGATGTCGGGCTCGTCGCGGCCGCAGGGGCCACCGCGGCGGGCGCATTGGTCGCCGCCGGTGCCGTGGACTCCGGCGCGGTCGAACCATCTGCAGTGGGGCCGGGTGTTGCAGACCCGGGCACTGCCGAGGGCGACTGAGCGTCCGGCGCGTCCGGCAGATCGGCTTGCAGACCCACAATGACGGGCATGCCGTTGGCCGCCTGCAGGGCCTGACGCGCAAAGTCCCAGTGGATCGCCGCAGTCGTGGTGCCGAGCGCCTTGTCGAGCCGCTCTGACAGCAACTGCATGTCAGGATCGGTGCTCTGGCCCTGTGCATCGACCGGCGGATGCACTTCCAACAGCAGCTTGCCGTCGGCGAAGGCAGTCTTCACCGGCTCGTTGATCAGATAGACCTTGGTGCCGACGGGAATCAGGGGAAACAGCGAGGCGACATCTTCCGGGTACATCCGGATGCACCCATGCGTGACGGCCATGCCGACGGCCATCGGATTGTTGGTGCCGTGGATCATGTACGCGCCGTCGCCGACGGCCAGGCGCATCGCGTAATCGCCCAGCGGATTGTCGGGTCCCGCGAGGACAACCTTGGGAAGCGGGTCGCCGTTGGCTTCGTGCTCCTTGCGCACCGACTCCGGCGGATACCAGGCCGGATGCTTGATCTTCTGGATGACGCGCGTCTGCCCGAGCGGGGTGTGCCAGTCCATCTTGCCGATGCTCACCGGGAAGGTGATGACCACCGGCTTCTCATTCTTCTTCGGCTTCGGATAGTAATAGAGCCGATGCTCCGGGATGTTGACCACGATACCGTCGCGGGGCCCCGGAGGAAGAATGCGCTGTCCGGGCAGCAGGACGTCCTTCCCCTCCCCTGGGATCCACAGATCGGTCCCGGGGTTGGCGCGGATGATCTCCTCGTAGCCGAGGCTGTAGCGCCGCGCTATGTCCAGCAGGGTGTCCTGATACGTCGACTTGATGTGCTCGTCCGTGCCGATCACGGCGCCACCGTCTGTGGGCAACTCGTAGACGGTCGCCCCGGCAGGCGCTCCCGCCAACACAGCGCACACGATGAAGCAGGCCGACCTGATGCTCATATTCATTCGGGGAATAACGGTTATGTGATTGATTCTAAAGATTTCAAATCACTTTTCAAGTGGAGACTCGAGACCCACGGCCCATTGTAGACCGATCCGGGTGTGGCGGTTTCCCGCGTGTTCCCTGGGCACCGCGCTTGCTTGCCTTGCAGGCGGAGGTGACTCATGCGTCCAGCCTTGAAAATCGCCGTCGCGGCGGCCGTGACCGCGCTTGCCCCGGCTTGCAACCTGATTCACGGCAATGAGACCACGGGCCAGTACGTCGATGACGCGACATTGACCGCACGTGCGAAGGCGGCCCTCGTGAAGGACAAACAGGTGGCAGCGGGTGACTTCAACCTAGATGTCTACATGGGCAACGTGACGATCAGTGGCACCGCCAGAAATAGCGAGGAAGCCGAACGCGTCGTACAAGACATACGCAACGTCCGCGGCGTGAAGAGCGTGAAGAACGCCACGCGCGTCGCGACCAACAGCGAGGAATCAAAGGAGAGATAGTCGATCGCGCGCAGGGAGCGCGTCATCGCACGCGCGGGAAATTTTCGCAGAGTTGGGGGCCCTCAGCCACAGCTCAGGCGGCCGGCAAAAAGCGTGGTTTTCGCCGGCGTGCCGGGCCCGCGGCGAAATTTTCGCAGAGTTGGGCCCTCAGCCAGCTCAGGCGGCCGGCGGGCGTGCCGACCATCGCGGCTGACGATGACCCATGATTTTCGGTATCGTCGCGTTCTGAAGCGACTTCCATACCGAATACTTGCCCACCACCCTGAAACTCAAGCGGGCGTTCTACGATCGCCCCACGCTCACTGTTGCTCGTGAGCTGATAGGCACTCATCTCGTACGCTACGACGGCAGCCGGTTGCGCGTGGGCAGAATCGTCGAGACGGAGGCGTACCAGGGGCCGGAGGACCTGGCAGCGCACTCATCCCGTGGACGCACGGCCCGCACGGCCGTCATGTTCGGCCCGCCGGGACACGCGTATGTCTATTTCATCTATGGGTTCTGGAATTGCCTGAACGTCGTCACCGAGGAGGAAGGGACTCCGCACGCGGTGCTGCTGCGTGCACTCGAGCCGGTCAGCGGAATCGCGGACAAGACGTGGGGACCGGGCCTGCTCTGTCGCGCCATGGGCATCGATCGAACTCTCAACAGTGCGGATCTGTGCGGAGACGTTCTGTGGATCGAGCGGGCGCCGGGCAAGCGCACGCCGCCGCGGGTCGGGCGCAGCCCACGCATCGGCGTGGACTACGCCGGTGAGTGGGCTGCGCGGCCATGGCGCTTCTTCGATCAGGATTCGCCGTACGTCTCAACCGTCTCGGACCCGCAGCGTCGACGGCGGCTCAAGCTCATGCAACCCCCCGACAGCCCCGTGAGGACGAGGTGAGGCCTCAAGGCCGCACCTCGCCCGGCGCGGCGCTCAGCTGTCGCACGAGCGGTCCCGAGTCATGCAGCGCCGTCAGATTGAACAACTCCGGCCGCAGGGTTCGGTAGCGCTCTACGGCAACGAACAGCGTGGAGGGGTCTCGCTGCAACCGTCGTGACACCTCCGCCAGCGTCGCCACGCCCCGCTCCGTCGCGTACCAGGTAATCAGCGCGCGACCCAAAGCAAGACGGCGCTGCCGCGATCGAGACAGCACCTCGGCGCGCTCCAGGCCGAGCGTACATGAGACGGTGTCGATGACCTGCTCTAGCGAGTAAGCGCTGCGATGCACGCGTTGATTCCTGGGAATCTGCGTCATGAACTGCCGGTCGCCGAGCACCCGCGGATCGTCGGCTCCGCCGCGGTCGAAGTTGATGTCCTCCTCCGGCGGAATGCTGTCGAACATGAGCCTGCGGTACGCGTGGGTGACATCCGAACCGGCGAAGCGCGTCTGAGCGGTGCGCAGCGCCAACAAGCGCAGAGCAGCCGCGGTAGTGAGCCAGGGAACCTCGCTCGTGCCGAGGTACGCGCGGTGACTGCTCAGCTCATAGTCGTCGGGATTGCCTACGCGCCCGCTGCGCACCGGAAGCAGGTGCAGATAGCGAATCAGCTTCAACAGGTAAGCCTCAGGATCGATCAGCAGAGCCTGGTAGCGCTGTTGGAACAGATGCCCTGACTCGTTCTGGCGGCGATGCACGCGCCGCGCGTACTGGCTGCTGAGCCGCTGCATCAGGCGACCCACCGGCATGTCGGAGATCTGTACGACCAGGCGGATAGCGTCGGTGTCCCAGCAATAGGCATGTACGCGCGCGCGGCAGCGGGCGAGCATGGTCGCGAGCAGGCGCTCGAACGTCGCGTAGTCGGCCGGTTCGGTGAAAATGGGTTGACGTGCGTTGCTGCGCTGGACGACGTAGTAAACGCCCTCCGGCACGTGAAGTCTGGATCGGCGTGACATCCCTGCCTCCAAAAATTCCATGAGCGCGTTTTGTTGGCATCCCGGATACTTCCGGGGGTGCGTCCCAAGGCGCGAATGTTGAATCCTTTGCCGCGCTAAACGCTGTTGCTCCTTCGACTGTAGTTATTTTCGGCGACCCCTCCGTGCTGACCACCTGGTGCCCGATCGTGCAACATCCGCAGCTCGCAGGCAAGGTCTGACACGCAGCGTGTGACCACACGACCCGCGGCGCCGCCGATCTCCGGTGCCGGTCACCGCAGAAACGGCGAGGCAGCTACTGTCACCCGCCTAGGGCAAACCGCGCGAACGCTCCTGATTTCGCGCGGCCGCCGAGAAGCGCTATGTCCCTATCGTGCGGATAAGCGATCTGCACGTTTCCCTCGACACCACCCGCTCGACAACGTTCACGCGGGCAACAGTAGCTGCAACTGTTACTCTGGTGCATTGCGCTCGAATATCTCAGTCAGCTCCAGCAATGCCTTGCCTTCGGGCACCCGGTCGCCCGGCGCACAGTGGATCCCTTGCACGACCCCTGCATAAGGGGCCGTGATCGTGTGCTCCATCTTCATGGCCTCCACGACCATGAGGACCTCTCCCGCCGCCACCCTCTGTCCGGGTTTGACGGACACTGCGACGACGACGCCCGGCAGCGGCGTGGTAAGACCGCCACGGGCTGCGGCACTCGAATACTCGCGATTGCGTGGATCGTCGACGAGAAGCTCGAAATGCTCAGCGCCCAGCCAGATGTGCATATGAGCGGCATCGCTCCAGTAGTGGGCTCTCAGCGACATGGCGCCGAACCGAGCGCTGATCTCGTTGGCGGTGAGCGATACATCCGCCAGCTCGAGTGCAGCGCCAGCGCCGATACGTGCCCTGACAGGTGCGCCGTGCGCGCATTCGAGCTCGACCTCGTAGCGCCGCTGGTGGCACAGGAACGCGAAACCCACTGTCGATGGCAGGTTGGGAGTGAAGCCGTCCGCGACATCCCACGGCCCCGCCGCTGCCTCGATGAGCGCGCTGCGAGCCGCCAACGCCGCGAGAGTCAGCGCCGTCGCCGGCGGCTGGATGGGATCCGATCGTAGCCAGCTCGACTCCCGCAGCAGGGCCACAGTATGACGGGCCTCCAGAAAACGCTCATTCCGCAGAATGCGCGCCAGCCATCGCTCATTGGTGTGCACGCCCGCGCAGTACGTTCGATCCAGACCGGCCGCCAGACGTGCCGCCGCCTGCACTCGCGTAGGCGCCCACGCGATGACCTTGCCGAGCAGCGAGTCGTAGTGGCTCGGCACCTGATCGCCCGACTGGAAGCCGGCGTCGACCCGGAGCGACTCTCCTTGCGGCCACTCCAGCAGCTGCAGATGACCGGAGCTGGGAAGAAAGTCCCGCTGCGGATCCTCGGCACACACCCGCGCCTCGATGGCATGACCGCGGAAAGCGATCTGCGACTGCTCCAGCGGCAACGCCTCACCCGCAGCCACCCGCAACTGCCACTCCACCAGATCCAGGCCGGTGACGGCCTCCGTGACGGTGTGCTCCACCTGTAGCCGGGTGTTCATCTCCATGAAATAGAATTCGCCGGCATCGAAAAGAAATTCGACCGTTCCCGCACCGACGTAGCCGATCTCGCGCGCGACCACCAGGGCTGCGCGACGCATGCGCTCCCGCACGTTGTCAGGAATGTCCGGGGCGGGCGCCTCCTCGATGACTTTCTGATGCCGCCGCTGGAGGGAACAGTCGCGATCTCCCAGGTGAATCGCCCTGCCGTGCGTGTCGGCAAACACCTGCACTTCCACGTGCCGCGGCGCTGGCAGGAAACGCTCCAGCAGTAGCGCCCCATCACCAAAGGCGCTTTCCGCCAGCCGGCGGGCGGCCGCCAGCCCCGCAGCGACCTGCGCCGTGTCGGTGATGATCTGCATGCCTTTGCCGCCGCCTCCGGCGGCCGGCTTGATGATCAGCGGCAACGGCAGGCGCCGTGCCTGCTCTTCCAGGTCAGCCAGATCCTGCCGGTCCCCTTCGTAACCGGGCAGCACGGGAACACCGGCTGCACGCATCCGCTCTTTCGCGACGATCTTGGAGCCCATCGCTGCGATCGCTTCCGAGGGAGGGCCCACAAAGACGAGTCCTGCCTGCTTGCACGCAGCGGCAAACTGCGCGTGCTCGGAAAGGAACCCATAGCCTGGATGCACAGCCTGCGCGTGAGTGGCCGCAGCAGCTTCCAGGAGTCGTGGAATATTCAGGTAGCTGTCGCGTGCAGCCGCGCCGCCAATACACACTGCGACGTCAGCCTCGCGCACATGCTGCGCGCCGGCATCGGCCTCGGAGTAAACGGCGATCGTCCGGATTCCCAATCGACGTGCGGATCTGAAGATGCGGCAGGCAATCTCGCCGCGATTGGCGACCAGCAGACTCTCGATCACCGGTGTGGGCTCTGCGTCGTCATCTGTGCGCGACCTCGAGTTACATCCGCAGAATGCCCAGCCGCGTCGGCTGCGGCGCGGTGTTGTGGACCGCTGCCAGGCACAAACCGAGAATTCGCCGCGTATCCGCCGGGTCGATGACCCCGTCATCCCACAGACGCGCCGAGGCGTAGTAGGGATTGCCCTGCTGCTCATACTGATCGCGGATGGGCTGTTTGAAGGCCTCCTCGTCCTCGCCCGACCAGGGCTTGCCGGCCGCCTTCAACTGATCCCCTTTCACCGTCGCGAGCACACTGGCCGCCTGCTCACCTCCCATGACGGAGATGCGGGCGTTGGGCCACTGGAACAGGAACCGCGGCGAGTAGGCCCTGCCGCACATCGCATAGTTACCCGCTCCGTAGCTGCCCCCTATGATGACACTCAGCTTGGGAACCTCGGCGCAGGCAACCGCCGTGACGAGCTTCGCACCGTCCTTTGCGATACCGCCTGCCTCCGCGCGCCGACCGACCATGAATCCGGTGATGTTCTGCAGAAAGAGCAGCGGAATCTGCTCACGCGTGCACAGCTCGATGAAGTGCGTGCCCTTCAGGGCGCTTTCGGAAAAGAGAATGCCGTTGTTCGCGAGAATGCCGACGGGGAAGCCGTGGATGCGCGCGTAGCCGCACACGAGCGTCGTTCCGTAGAGCTGCTTGAACTCCTCGAGCTCCGACGCGTCGACCAGGCGGGCGATGACCTCGCGCACATCGTAGGGCTTGCGCAGGCTTGCCGGGATGACACCGTAGATCTCCTCGGCGGCGTATTGCGGCTCGTGTGCGGGAGCGGCCGGTTGAGCCCGCTGAGCGGGTCGCAACCTGCCGATGATGTGTCGCGCGATCGACAGGGCATGAGTGTCGTTCTCGGCATAGTGGTCGCACACCCCCGACTCGCGGCAGTGGACGTCGGCGCCGCCGAGTGATTCCGCGTCGATGTCCTCCCCCGTAGCCGCCTTCACCAGCGGCGGACCGCCCAGAAACACACGCCCCTGGTTGCGGACGATGACGTTCTCATCCGACATCGCCGGAACGTAGGCGCCGCCGGCGGTGCAGGAGCCGTGCACGACGGCCACCTGGGCAATGCCGGCGGCCGACAGCCGGGCCTGGTTGTAGAAGATGCGGCCGAAGTGCTCCCTGTCCGGAAAGACCTCGTCCTGCGCAGGCAGATAAGCCCCGCCGCTTTCCACCAGATACACGCATGGCAGGTGATTCTCGGCGGCGATCTCCTGGGCGCGCAGATGCTTCTTGACGGTGATCGGATAGTACGTGCCGCCCTTGACCGTCGGATCGTTGGCGACGATGACGCACTCGCGCCCGCTCACCCTGCCGATGCCGGTGACGATTCCCGCGCAGGCGATGTCTCCGCCGTACAGCCCATGCGCCGCCAGTTGCGACAGCTCCAGGAACGGGCTTCCGGTGTCCAGCAGCACCCGGATGCGCTCGCGGGCGCTCAGCTTGCCGGCCTTGTGGTGCTTCTGGCGGGCGACGGCGGAGCCCCCAAGGGAGGCCCGGGCGATGTCCGCCCGCAACGCCTGCGCCAGCGCCCGCAACGCAGCCTCGTTCTGCAGGAACTCCTGCGAATGCGGATCGATCTGCGTCGCCAGCACTGCCATCTGCTCTTGCCACTATTGTGGGTTTGTCGGACAATCCTACGATCAAACGGAATCGGAAGGCAAGCCCATGAGCGCCCTGGATGTCTGCGATTGCGACTTCGATCTCGGAGAGACTCTGCTGCAGGTTCGCGACCAGGTCCGGCGCTTCGCGCTGGAGCAGATCGCACCGCGCGCGGCCCAGATCGACCGTACCAACGAGTTTCCGCGCGACCTGTGGCCCGCCCTCGGCGAGCAAGGCCTCCTCGGCGTCACCGTCCCCGAGCGCTGGGGCGGCGCGGGTCTGGGATATCTCGCACACACGCTGGTGATGGAAGAGATCTCGCGCGCCTCAGGAGCGGTGGGCCTTTCCTACGGCGCCCACTCCAACCTGTGCGTGAACCAGATCAGCCTCAACGGCACCGATGCCCAGCGCGAACGCTTCCTCCCGAAGCTGCTGAGCGGTGAGCACGTCGGCGCGTTGGCAATGTCCGAGCCCGGCTCCGGATCCGACGTCATCTCCATGCAGATGCGCGCGCGCAAGCGCGCCGACGGCTATGTGCTCAACGGCCGCAAGATGTGGATCACGAACGGGCCCGACGCCGACGTGTTCGTGATCTACGCCAAGACGGATGCGACGGCGGGCCCCCGGGGCATCACCGCATTCATTGTCGAGCGCACCAGCGCGGGGTTCACGACCGCTCAGAAGCTCGACAAGCTCGGCATGCGTGGCTCGGGAACGTGTGAGCTGGTGTTCGAGGACTGCTTCGTCCCGTCTGCCAACGTGCTGCGCGAGGAAAACAGCGGTGCCCGCGTACTCATGAGTGGCCTGGACTACGAGCGTGTGGTGCTCGCCGGCGGCCCGCTCGGGCTGATGGCGGCGGCATTGGACCTGGTGTTGCCTTACGTGCGCGAACGCAAGCAATTCGGCCAGCCGATCGGCACTTTCGAGCTGATGCAGGCGAAGCTCGCCGATATGTACGCGTCGTTGAACGCTTCCCGCGCCTACGTCTACTCGGTTGCCCGTGCCTGCGATGCCGGCCGTGTGAAGCGCCGCGACGCCGCGAGCTGCATCCTGTTCGCCGCCGAGCGAGCGACCAACAATGCGCTGGAAGCGATCCAGGCGCTCGGTGGCAATGGCTACATCAACGACTACCCGGCCGGGCGGCTGCTGCGGGATGCGAAGCTCTATGAGATCGGCGCCGGCACACAGGAGATCCGCCGCATGCTGATCGGGCGCGAGTTGTTCGAGGCCGCCGCGTGAGCATCGAGATCGACCGCGCAGCTCCGTCGGCCGCGGAGGGTTCCACGTTCACGCCGATCCTGATGGAGCCCGCCTATCGCAAGGTGGCCGCCGCCATCGCCGAACGGATTCTGGATCGCCGCCTGCGCGAGGGCGAGCGACTGCCCTCCGAAACGGAGCTGGCACGCCAGTTCGGCGTCAACCGCTCCACGGTGCGCGAGGCGCTGCGCGAGTTGGAGAGCAGCGGCCTCGTGATGCGCCGACCGGGCTCCAAGCGGATGTCCATCAGCCGTCCGCAGCACGAGATCGTTGCGGAAGGCGTCAGCCGCGCGCTGGCCATGCACAATGTGACGTTCATGGAGGTCTGGGAAGCGCTGACGATCCTCGAGCCGCCTATCGCAGAGACTGCCGCTCGGGCGCGCTCAGCGCAGGATCTGGCGGCCATCGTCGTTGCCAGCCAGCGCTTTGTCGCCGACAACACCCACACCGAGGATGCCGTGCAGCGCGCCGCCGAATTCTTCCGGCTCGTCGGCAAGGCCACGCACAATCAGGTGCTCGGCTTGGCGCAGGAGCCGCTCCTGCAACTGCTCGGGCCCTCACTACGCGTCATGATCGACAAGGTGCCCCAGGCGCGCGCCCGTATCGCGGTCGCGCAGCGGCGCATCTGCGAGGCTCTGCAGGCCCGCGACGCGGAGACAGCGCGCAGCTGGATGGCCAAGCACATTCGCGATTTCCGCAAGGGATATGAGATCGCGAAAATCGACCTCACGCTGCACGTCGCCTCCACCTGACGCCCTCTCCTGTCCCTCTTCCCCTTTAAAGCAACTCCGGGCGCACGCCTGCGTGGGCGCTGCCCGATTGGCATGACCCGACTTTGCCCAAGAGCAAGACAAGACAAGAGAAGAGGAAGAGGCGTCGCTCCCGTCAGGGGAGAGTCATCGCGAGGTCGATGTCCTCGCGGACGGTGCGAGCACCGCGGAAGTAGTGGACGGCGGCCCACAGGTTCACGATGCCGACGATGGCGAGCCCGTAACGCAGCGAGTCGGCACCGGTGGTGGGATGCAGGTAGTCGCTGATTGCGCCGGCGAGGAAGGGGCCAAGGCCCAGACCGATCAAAGTCTGCATGAACAGTGTCAAAGAGGTCGCGAGCGCCCGCGTGCGCAGCGTCGCCAGCCCCTGCGAGAGGGCGAACGAGGGGCCGAAGAACATCGAGCCGAGGATGAGCATGATGATGAACGAGGGAACGACGACCCAGAGGCTCCCGGCGAGATAGGAGGAGAACTGGAAAGGCAGCATGGCGAGCGTGGCCATCCCGGGCACCCACATGTACCAGCGGCGATCCTTGTGGCGCACGCTCAGGCGGTCGCCAAGATAGCCGCCGAGGAGCGTTCCCACCGCACCGGTGGCGGAGAATATGGCGAGCCAGAATCCGGCTTGAGCGCTCGTCATGTGATGCGAGCGCTGCAGAAACGAGGCGTTCAGTTGACTGCCGCTGTACCACACCAGGGAATGCAGGCCGCAGGCGATGGCCATGTGGCGGAAGGATGGCCGGCTCCACAGATAGCGCAGCGCATCGATGATCCTGGGGGTCTGTGCCTTGGCGACGGCAGCGGAGACGTCGTCCGACTGCCCCCTTCGGGGCTCGCGTATGGTGAACCGGACCAGCAGCGCGACGAGCAATCCGGGGACGCCGACCAGTATGAAGGTCCACCGCCACCCCACCAGTTGGTTCCCCAGGCCGCCCAGGCCGCTGCCCAGCACGGCTCCGAAGGGAACGCCGAGCGCGTAGAGGGAAAGCGCGACGCCGCGTTCCCGCAGAGGGAAGTAGTCGGAGATCAGCGCCTGCGATGGAGGCGTTCCGCCCGCCTCTCCGACTGCCGTCCCGACACGCGCCAGCAGCAGAGACCAGAAATTGGTTGCCACCCCGCATAGCGCCGTGGAAGCGCTCCAGAGCGCCGCCGCAGCCGCGAGCACCGAGCGCCGGCTGGTGCGGTCGGCGAGCGCTGCGATCGGAATCCCGAGCGTGGCGTAGAACAGCGCGAACGCCATTCCGCTGAGCAGGCCGAGCATCTTGTCGTCGACCAGGAACTCATGCTTGATCGACTCCAGCAGCACCGCCAGGACCGAGCGGTCCATGACGTTGACGGCGTACGCAAGGAACAGGACGGCGACGACGTAGTAGGCATACGTGCGGGACGAGACCGCGCGCGCGACGGGCATCGCCCCCTGCGCCTGTATGTTCACGTCCGTCAAAGCCCACCTCGAGTTCGCGTGGCCGAGCCGTCGTGAGCTTACCGCGTCCGTCGGCGCCTGCGCTCGTCCGTGCGCGCAATACCCGGGCTGCACAGTACCGAACGGAAAAAGGCGCGCTCCGCTAGGAGCGCGCCAAAAGGGGGACCTGCAAACGACCGTTTTGCCCTAGAAGGAGCGCTTCAGCTCGATCCCCCAGGTACGCGGCATGCCCGGATTGCCCTCTTCGAACCCGAGCACCTGCAGTGTCAGCTTGCCGTTCCAGTAGAACTTGTTGGCCAGGTTCTGCCCGTACGCCGCCACCGACCAGTCCTTGTTGGGGGAATCCCAGGTGAGGCGCGCGTTATAGAGCGCATACGCGCCCTGACCCGGAACGGCGGTGTAAGTCAGATCCGTGAAATACACGGCGGATTGCCAGGTCGTATCGCCCCGCAAGGTGATTGACGACCCATTGGGCACCGACCAGGTGTACTGGGCGCTGCCGCTGGCGGTGTACTTCGGAACGCGCTGCGGCGTGCAGTTGTCGCCGTTGGCGTGCACGATGCAGACCCCGAACGAGGATTGTCCGAAGCTCGGACTGCCCGGGGTCGTATCGATCGGGCCGCCCGCATCGGTCACCTTGTAGTCGGTCATGCCGAAGGAGCCCTGCAGCTGCAGTCCGGTGATCGGCTCGGCGAGCAACTCCGCCTCGATACCGAAGATGCGCGATGCACCGACGTTCACCGTGCTGAACCAGGGGTTACCCAACGGATCGGTGGTATTGAAACCCTGCTGCAGGTTGGTGTACCGGCTGTAGTAGAAGTCGCCGTTGAAGCGCAGCGTGTGATTGAACCACTCGCTCTTCACGCCGATCTCGCCGGTCTTCAGGTCCTCCGGATTGAACGAGCGCACCTGGAACGCATCGCCGGGACGCGGCCCGAAGCCGCCGCCGCGGAAGCCGGTGGAGTACTGGATGTAACCCAGCAGATCGGGTGTGAACTGATACGACAATGCGACCTTCGGATTGGTGCGCGTCGCGCTCACGTCCACGGGCGTGTGCGGGATGGTTATGGTGCCGTTATAGGCCTGCCGGAAGATGACGGCGTGCTTCTTGTCGCTGGTGTAACGCACGCCCACCTCCAGGCTCAGCTGGTCGGTGAAATGATAGACCCCGTGCAGGAAGCCGGCGTAGTCCTTGGTCGTCTGGATGTCATAGTCGTTGAAGCTGTTGTCCGCCAGGAACGGCACCAGGTAGAACAGCGAGGAGAACCCCTGGTTCGAGTCGGTGCCATCGTAGTAGAAGCCGCCGACGGTCCAGTCGAGCTTCTGGAAGGCCGTGCCGGTGAGGGTGACCTCCTCGCTCCACTGGTGATGGTTGCTCGTATCCCAGGTGTAGTTGATCGGCAGCGGCGAACCGGAGGAATTGCGTCCGAAGGAGTTGCTGAAACGCCGATACGCCGTGATGGCCTTGAAGGTGACATCCGGCGCCACCGTGTAGTTGATGGTGTTGGCGATGCCGTACTCGGTCAGGTCATCAACATTCGGAAACACGTGGCCGGTGATCGGATCGGTATAGCCGTCGTAGTTGGTGTAGTTGCTCTTGGGCAGGAAGCGCTGGTCCCAGTTGATGCCGAACACCGGGGTGCCCACGATGCCGTTCCAGGCGGCGACCAGGGGATTGGTCGGATCCATCAGCGTGTACTGGTCCGGCGCGCCATCGTCGTTCTGGATCGTGTAGTCGCCCGTCAGGGTGACATCCAGCTTCTCGGTGCCCACGTAGCGCAGTGCAATGCGTGCGCTCTGGACGTCCTCGCCTCCTTGATGATCGACGACGCAGCCGCGCGTGTCGGTCGGGCTGACGGCGCTGCCGAGCTTGATCGGAGCCTGGACACCCGGAATGCCCGTGCCACCGGCGCCGAGGCTGCCCCGACCGTTCACGCACTCATAGTCGAGCACGTCCATGTAGCCGTCGTGGCGCTTGCTCGAGAACGAAACGCGAGCAAACAGCGCGTCTGGCACGACCGAGACGTCCCACGAGCCGCGGAAGTAGCGTTTGTTGAAGGAGCCAAAGTCGGCCTCCGCATAACCATGCCCATCGCCGGTGGGCTGTTTGGAGATCATGCTCACGATGCCGCCGATCGCATTCTTGCCGAACAGCGTGCCCTGCGGGCCGCGCAGCACTTCGACGCGATCCAGATCGAGCAGATCGAGAATCGCGCCCTGCGGACGCCCCAGGTAGACGCCGTCGACGTAGATCGGCACGCCGGGCTCGAACGAGAGGGAATTATCGGAGAGCCCCACTCCGCGGATGGTCGCAGCGATGGTGGATCCCCAGCCCGCTCCCAGGGGGTTGATGACAGCGTTCGGCACGAACTGCGCCAGCTGCGTGACATCGGTCTGTCCGCGCGCTGCCAGGGTATCGGCGGTGACAGCCGTAATGGCCAGCGGCGTCGACTGAACGTTCTCGGATCTGAAACGGGCGGTGACGGTGACTTCCTGCAATGCGCCCTCCGGCTGCGTGGTGGCCGCCTCTGCGGGCCCGGCGTTCTGCGCCATGGCCGGCGACCCCGCCACGCCCAGGCACAGCGCGAGCGCAGCAGCAGTCGCCTGCGGCACGGACGTGAGATTGGAGCGCCGCCACGGGCGTATCGAAGACGCAACAACTTGAGCTATCATCGCAACCACCCCCCTGTTGGTTGATCATCGAGGTGCTTCGTACAAAAAAACGGTAACACTCGCGGAGCCGCAGTTGAACGCTACAAAATGCGCGATCAGCTTTCTGATTGAGAGAACACCATCAACACGCTGCTGAACATCAACGCCTTTCTCGTGGTCGCGCGCCTGGGTAGCTTTTCCGCCGCAGCACGCGAGCTGGCCGTCGCACCCTCAGTCGTGACGAAGCGAATTACTCGCCTCGAAGAGCGCATGCGCACGCGGCTGATCGTGCGTTCGACGCGCGGACTGGCGCTGACCGCGGCCGGGGAGCGGTTCCTGCCTCGCTTCACGCGCGTGGTGGCAGAAGTGGAGGACCTATTCATCGGCTGCACGGCCGACCCCGAGGGGATCGAAGGCCACGTACAGATACAGGGGCCGACGACGGTGACCTCGATGTTCCTGGGCGCCCTGTTCAGCGAGTTCCAGGCAGGCAATCCCCGCGTCTCCCTGGACATCCACCTCGTGGACCGCTCCATGAATCCCCTGGACGGGGGCATCGATATGGTGTTCGGCGCACAGCCGACTTCCTATCCGAACGTCATCGACATCCCGCTGTGCCGCTACCCTCTGCTGTGCTGCTGCTCGCCTGAATATCTGCGCGGGCGCCAGAAACCTGCGCATCCGCAGGAGCTCGTCGACCACGAGTGCCTCACCTCGGTGCTGCTGGGAAACACCTGGCAATTCGAAAATCCGCCGTCGGCGATCAGTGTCGACGTTCAATCCCGGCTGCACGCCAACGACGCGCGTGTGGTGCTGGAGGGAGTCAGACGCGGGCTCGGTATTGCGATCCTGCCTCGCTACATCGCCGACGAGGACCTGCGTTCGGGTCGTGTCGTTGCCTTGCTCGCAGAATTCCCAGTGATGCGGGTGTGGCTGAAGGCAATGGTCCCACGCATGAAGATGGACAGGCCGGCCGTGCGCGAGCTGGTGACGTTCCTGAAAACGCGCATGCAACCGGTAGCGCCGTGGGACGCGCCGGAATCGCAAGACCCCATCTGGATGGCGGTGCAGCGCGAGGCCGCCGCCGTCGGCGCGGACTAGCGGCTGTTCCGGACCTGCTCGCTGGAGCGCGCGCGGGGCGCCGGCCTCAGCTCTGTTGCCAGAATTTGCCCGTCACCGGGTGCGGATAGTGGAACGGGACGACGGGGGTTTCGGGCCACGTCTTTTGCACCGAGGAAACCAGCTCGTCCGGTCCGTGCGGGTCCTCTGGATGTGTCTTCGTGAACGTGGGCAGATGCACTCCGCTGTGCGCCCAGCCCTCCTCGTAATTGGCCTGCCAGAGCATGTTGTAGTTGAGGAGCTGGATCTTCCAGAGGCCGTTTTCCTTGACGTACTCGTTCTCATAGATGCCGGCCTCCCAGAACTGCTTCGGCAGATTTGGAATGGGCTCGCGCAGGCTCTCGTGGCAGCCTCCCTGCAGGACGCAACGAAAGCGCCCCTTGGCAGTGAGTCCATCCGGTGCGATGTGCACGATGTCCTGGAACAGCAGGTGATCCAGGAGGAAGCCGCGCACCGGGCCGTTGTGGCCCTTGGTGAAGTAGTTGCGGAACCAATGACAGTACAGTCGTCGCGCCCCTGAGCGGCCGTGGTACAGGCCGTTCAGGAAGCGTACGGCACCGGCATCCGAGAACAGGTCAACGGCTTCGTCGTACAGGCATTTGTCGATGTAATAGCCGTACTTGTAGTGCAGGCACTTGACGGCGTTGGTGTCCTCGAGAACCGCGACCTCGTGGCGCAGCCGGTCGAGTTGCTGCGCCTGTACGGCGGCCTGTCGCGTGAGCGCCTCGACCTGCGCCTGCAGCGCTTCGATATCTGCCATGCCCCATCCCCCTCTCAACACGGCATTGGGACTTTCGCCTTCCGGCATGGTAGCCCCTTTGGGTTCTTTCGTGAAACGAGAAGACAGCTCGCACCGGCCGAGGTGTTCTCCTTGGCCCGCACGCACGACTACCATCGGGGGGTTGCGCCTTCTTGCGCTCATGAAGGACATCCGCCGATGCACAAGCCATTGCGCAGCAACCTCGAGCCCGGGACGCCCCGTGAGGCGGCGCGCAGAGCCCAATGGAAGGCGCTCGGCCTGTCCGATGAGGACATGCTCAAGCCGAAGATCGCCGTGGTCAACAGCTCCTCGGAGCTGGCGATCTGCTTTGCCCACCTGGACGGCATCGCCCGGCTGGTGAAGGAAGCCGTGCGTGCCGCCGGCGGCATGCCGTTCGAGATCCGCACCGCCGCCCCGAGCGACTTCATCATCGGCGCCGGCGGCGGCGGGGGTTACATATTGGCCGCGCGCGACCTGATCGTGAACGACATGGAGATCGCGGTGGAGGGAGCGCAGCTGGATGGCATGATCTGTCTGTCCTCGTGCGACAAGACCCCGCCTGCGCACCTGATGGCCGCGGGGCGTTTCAACATCCCCACGATCCTGGTGATCGGGGGCTATCAGCCCAGCGGCGAGTACCTCGGCGAGCGCGTCGACATCGAGGACGTGTTCCGCGCCTCCGTGCAGGCCTCCTACGGAAAGATGTCGCGCGAGCGGCTGCGCGGCATGTGCAACAACGCGATTCGAGGTCCCGGCGTCTGCGCCGGCATGGCAACGGCCAACTCGATGCACGTCGCCTGCGAGGCGCTCGGCATGTCACTGCCGGGAAGCGCGCCGGTGCTGGCCAACAGTCCGAAGATGATCGCCAAGGCACGCGAGTCCGGAACGCGCATCGTGGAGATGGTGCGCGAGGATCTGAAGCCACGCGACATCCTCACCGCCGGGGCGTTCCGCAATGCCGTGGCGGCGGTCCTGAGCGTCAGCGGCTCGATCAACTGCATCAAGCATCTGCAGGCGGCCGCGGTCGAAGCGGGGGTCGGGGTCGATGTGTTCGCGCTGTTCAACGAGCTGGGGGCGCAGGTTCCCGTGCTGAGTGCCGTGCGCCCGAACGGTCCGGACGGCATCGAGGACTTCGAGGCGGCCGGCGGGGCACGCGCGTTGCTGAAGCAGCTGGCACCGCTTCTGGACCGGAGTGCCCTCACGGTGAGCGGACGATCGTTGCAAGACAATCTCGCCGATGCAGTCGTGTCCGACCCGCAGGTGATACGGCCCCTGGACCGCCCCTATTCCACCGAGCAGCCGATCACCATCCTGCGTGGCTCGCTGGCGCCGGAGAGCGCCATCGTCAAGCTGGGCCTGCGCGACCCCGGCCGCAAGGCGCGGTTCCAGGGCGCGGCGCTGGTATTCGATGACTGTACCGCGGCCATGCAGGCGATCGGCCGCGGTGAGGTTCAAGCGGGGCACGTCCTGATCGTACGGGGCATGGGACCGAAAGGCGGTCCAGCCATGGCGGGGCCCGCCTCTTCCGTGGTGTTCGCGCTGGAGGCCGCAGGGCTGCAGAACGAGGTCGCGTTCGTCTGCGATGGGCAGCTTTCCGGGTTGTGTAACAAGGGGCTCACCGTCGCGGAGGTCTCTCCGGAGGCGGCGGTCGGGGGCCCGCTGGGGCTGGTGCAGAACGGCGATCGCATCCGGATCGACGTCGATGCCCACGTTTTGGATCTGGAGGTCGCCCCCGAAGAGCTGGCCGCACGACGCATGCTGCGCGGTGAACCGCCGTTGCGAGCCTCGAGGGGGTATCTTTCGATCTATCAGCGCAGCGTGCAGCCGATGTCCACCGGCGCCGTGCTCGTCGATACCGTACCATCCAGCAAGTAAGCGAGGCGATCTTGGCATCCGAACTGATTCCGACGCGGACCGTGCGGCGTAGCGCAGGGCGTGCACTGACGACCATCCAGGCCGACATCTGCGTGCTGGGGGCGGGAATCTCCGGTGTAGCCGCGGCGCTCGAGGCAGCCCGGCTCGGCCGCAAGGTCATCATTGTCGACGGCGCACCCGCGCTCGGTGGCCAGGCTATCGGCTCGATCATCGGTACCCTGATCGGCCTGTACACCCACGGCCCCCACGCGTACCAGATCACGCACCTGGTGGCGGACGATCTGATCAAGGACATGACCGCGGAAGGCTCGCTTCTGCGCATGCATCGCTCCACGGTCACGTTCCAGTACGACGAGGTGCGTCTGGGGCGTTGGATGGAGCAGAAGATCGAGCAGGCCGGTGTACAGGCCGTGGTCGGGGCGGTACTGACGAATGTGGCCTTCGAGGGCCGGCGCGTGCGTCACATCGATTTCGCGACTCGCTTCGGAGCGCTGCGCGTCGTGGCGGACGGCTTCATCGACTCCTCGGGCGACGCCACGCTGTCCTTCGAAGCAGGATTGCCGGTGCGCGAGCCGCAAGCGCCCGTGTACGGCTCGCTGAATTTCCTGATCGAGGAATATGACCTCGAAGCGGTGAAGAGCCTGAACATGGAAGAGGTGCGCAAGCGCCTCGCCACCCACGGCGCCCCCTACGGCCTGGTGCGCCACGATGGCTGGCTGATGCATTTTCCCAGCAAGAACTTCATGCTGGCCAACATCACCCATTTCGAGACACCGGTGAATCCGCTCGCCACGGCGAGCCTGGTGTTCGAGGGCCGCCGTCAGGCGGACTCGATCCTGCGCTTCCTGAAGGAGCAGTTCGCAGCGATCTTCGCCAACGCCCGGGTGCGCGCCTATGGCAACCCGGGCCTGCGGCAGACGCGCTGGATCGTCGGCAAGCGGCAACTCTCGGTCGAGGATATTCGCAACGCCGAGCGCCCCGCGGATGCCGCGGCACGCTGCGCATGGTGGGTGGAGCTGCACGATACCAAGGAGCTGGTCCACTGGGAGCAGTTCCCCGACAACCACGTCTACTACATCCCGCTCAGCTGCATGGTGCCCGCCGACGCCGACAACATCGTGGCGGCCGGCCGCTGTGTCGATGCGGACTCGCACGCCCTCTCGGCCATCCGCGTGATGGGCCCGTGTATCGCGATGGGCGTCGCCGCTGCACACGCGCTGGACCTCGCCGGCCGCGGCTCGGTGCACTCCATCGACCTGCAGAAGTTCCAGCACGGGTTGCGCGACAACCTCGATCGCAAGGACTGAGCCCGACCGATGCAACTCACCGACAGCGAGAAGGCCATGCTCGAGGGCGCCGAAGGCAAGGCGCGGCAGAAAGCCATGCAGCTGCTGGTGCGCTACGGCGAAGCGCTCGGCGCCGAACGCTTCGTGATCACCAACAACGTGGCCGGCGTCCCGGGCAGCTACACGCCCTTCCTGTTCAACTATTACAAGGCCACGCGCGAGAACGCCTACGACCGCATCTATTCGCTGTTCGATCTGGACAGCGACGAGGTCGTCGAAGTGCCCCAGGTGAGCGTCCACTCCTGCCACCTGCAGGGCGGAGTCGACCCGGAGGGGTGGCAGATTCTGGGCGCCAAGCCGGAGGCACTGCAGGCGAGCAGCGACAGCGAGCGCGCAGCGACCTCCAAGGGCATCGAGATCCTCAAGACCTGCACGCCCTATCTGGTCGGCAATGTGCCCTCCAGGGGCGAGCACTGCGCCTGGATGGAGTCTTCGGCGATCGTTTATTGCAACTCGGTCCTGGGAGCGCGCACCAACGCCGAAGGGCGCGAGAGCACCAGCGCCGCGATGCTCACCGGCCGGATTCCCGACTGGGGCCTGCATCGCGAGGAGAACCGCTTCGGTACCCACCGGATCGAGGTCAACGTCGAGGTCGAGAGCCTGATGGACTGGGGCATGCTCGGGTATTTCACCGGCGCGGCGGTGGGGGAACGCATTCCCGTTCTCAGCGGCCGCTTCGGCACGCCGCAGCTCATCCATCACAAACACTTTGGCGCGGCAGCCGCCTCCTCCGGCGGCGTGGAGCTGTATCACCTGGTCGGCGTGACGCCGGAAGCCTCGACCCTCGAGCAGGCTTTCGGTCCGCGGCGGCCCATCGAGGTCCTGAGCTACGGCAAGGCGGAGCGGCGCCGCACCTACGACGAGCTGAACGCGCGCGCCAGCGATCCGAACGTCGACTACGTCATGATCGGTTGCCCGCACGCGGCGCTCGAGCAGATCGAGGAGGTGTGCCGCCTGCTGGAAGGCAAGCGCATCAGCTCCAATTGCAACCTGTGGGTGTTCACTTCCCGTGCCGTGAAATCGCTCGCCGACAGCCGCGGCCTCACGCAGACCATCCGCCGCGCCGGCGGCCAGGTGCTCACCGATACCTGCTCGGCGATCGGCCAGGCCATTCCGCCCGGCACGCGGGTCGCCGCGCTCGATTCGGCCAAGCAGGCGCACTACCTGCCGGCGATCATGGGCATCCAGGCGTGGTTCGGCACGACGCGCGACTGCATCGCGGCGGCCCTGACGGGACGTTGGAATGGAGAGCGGCCATGAGCGGGAAAACAACTCTCACCCTGCACGGGCGCAAGGTCGTCGGCGGCGTCGCCGAAGGCGAGGCACTGGTCACTCACGACACCATCTCCGGCTGGGGCGGCGTCAATCCGATGACCGGAACGATCATCGAGACGCGCCACGAGCTGCAGGGCCAGAGCTTCAAGGACAAGGTGCTCGTGTGTCCGGGCGCCAAAGGATCCTCCGGGTGGTCCGGAGCCTTCCATCTGACGCGACTCACGCGCACCGCCCCGAAGGCGCTGATCTTCAATGAGATGACGACCAAGATTGCCCTCGGCGCCGTGGTCATGCGGGTGCCGGCCGTCACGCAGCTCGATCAGGACCCGCTGGCGGTCATCCGCACGGGCGACTGGGTCAGAGTGGACGGCGACCGCGGGATCGTCGAAGTGACCAGGGCAGAGCCTCTAGGGCGCCCCGACGACCTCGATCTGGTCGAAGATGCGGTTCGACTGACGCGTGAGAAGGCCTGAGACGACCGGTTTCAACGAATCGAGGTCCCCAGCGGTGACGGCCTTGGGGTCCGCCGACGGGGTGTAGGACGACCAGTCGTCGGTGTAGGCACCGCCAAACTCGCGTGCACGCAGCAAAGCAGTACCGCCAGTTGCGCTCACCAGCAGCACCTGCGTCATATCGAACACTGTCGGCTTCGCTCCAGGCTGTTCACCCTTGGTGATGTAGCCCCAGCCACGCAGATATTCGGGCAGGTCCTTGCGGCGCGCCGAGCCGGCGTGGTCGGAGTCGTTGACTCCGGGAGCCAGCACGATGAACGCATCGACGTGGGCGTCGGCGGCCATCTGGTTGAATTCCTGCACACACGCGGCCGACAGTCCGTTGAGCACCGAGTGATCGATGAAGTACTCGTGGCGGCTGCGCTCGAGGCCTGGGCTCGGGCTCACCGCCACCGCCTCGAGCCCCATTTGCGCCAGGCGCTGCTGCACGGCGTCCATGAACAGCGCATCCAGCGGCCACTGGACCTGATAGGTCTTCAGGAAGCTCTCCTGAATCTTGCCGCTGGTGTGATACTGAGTGATGTCGGGATCCAGCAGGCTGACCACGCCGATCCGGGCGCCCTTGCTGATGGTCAGCGCCGGCGCGGATTTCTTGCCCCATGCCGGCAGGCCCGCCGTGAGCATGAGCGCGAGGCACACAATGACGGCCTTCTTCATAAGTAACGGTCCCCCCACGAAGCCGAAAGTCTAGCGCGCGCAGCGCCGTATTTGATAGCCTCGCCCGGGCCCAACGGCCGTGCGAGTGCTCATGTCCTTACCGCAGCACAGGGAAGCGCCATCCGAGAGTCTACCCGGCCGGCGGCGGCCGTCGGCCATCAGCGGCGAGATGGCCACGCGCTTTCGCGAGTTCGACTGGGCATCCACGCCCATCGGACCGCCGGCCCAATGGCCGGAGAGCTGGCGCAACGCCGTCCGCATCATCCTCGACTCGAGCTTCCCCACTGCGCTCGCCTTCGGGCCGCAGCTCATCTATTTCTACAACGACGCCTTCATCCCGATCGGCGGCCCGGCACGACATCCGGCCGCTCTCGGCCAGCCGGTGCCGGTGGGCTGGAAGGAGATCTGGACGCAGATCCTGGAGCCGCGCTTCAGCATCACCCTGCGGACCGGGGAGCCCACCGGGGAGGAGGATCTGTTGATCCCCCTGCAGCGCAGCGGCTACCTGGAGGAAACCTACATCACCTTCTCCTTCGCCGCCCTGCGCGATGATCGCGACCTGCCGAACGGAATCTTCTGCACCGCCTACGAGACCACTGCCAGAGTCATCGCGGACCGCCAGCTCAACTGCCTGCGCGCGCTGGCAGCGCAGAGTGCCTTCGCCGAGACACCCCAGGGCGCGTGCCAGGCGGCCGCGACGATCCTGGAGGACCATCCACGCGATCTGCCGTTCGCGCTGTTGTATCTGATCGAGGGCGCCCAGGCCCACCTGTGCGGAACCAGCGGCCTGGTGAGCGTCCCCGTGAGCGTGCCGCAGACGATCGACCTGGTCGCAGGCGGCGATGCCTGGATGGTATGGAGTGTCGTGAGCAGTGCAGCCGCCGCTTTGGTGGACAACGTGCAATCCCTGGTCGGCGACCGCATCCGCACGCCAGAAGTCACGCCCGAGCGTGCCTTTGCGCTGCCGATCTGCGGGTTGGGAGGCGAGCGCCCGGCAGGCGTGCTGATCGCCGGCGCCAATCCCATGCGCCCGTTGGAAGAGTCCCGGGCCTTTCACGAGCTGATCGCCAGCCAGCTGGAGAGCTCGATCTCGAACGCTCGTGCGAAGCAACACGAGCGTGAACGCGTGCGCGCGCTTGCCGATCTCGATCGAGCCAAGACGGTGTTCTTCAGCAACATCAGCCATGAGTTGCGCACTCCCCTGACGCTCCTGCTCGGGCCGCTCAACGATGTGTTGAGCTCCGGCCTCGTGCACGGGGCACAGCGCGAGTTGCTCGAGATCGCCCAGCGTGGCGGCAGGCGGCTGTTGAAGCTCGTCAACTCGCTGCTGGAGTTCTCGCGCATCGAGGCGGGCCGGATCGAGGCTGCCTACGAGCCCGTGGATCTGGCCCTCGTCACGGCCGACCTGGCCAGCGTGTTCCGCTCCGCATTCGAGCGCGCGGGCGTGAAGCTCCAGATCGAGTGCCCGCCGCTGCCCGAGCCGGTGTTCGTCGACAGCGACATGTGGGAGAAGATCGTTCTCAACCTGATCTCGAATGCGTTCAAGTTCACTCTCTATGGCGAGGTGAGCGTCAAGCTGCACACCGCTGGGGACTCTATCGAGCTGGAGATTGCCGACACCGGATGTGGAGTCGCCGCAGAGGATCTTCCGCGGCTGTTCGAACGCTTCTTCCGTGGGCGCTCGCCGCAGTCGCGTACGCACGAAGGCTCCGGAATCGGGTTATCGCTCGTGCAGGAGCTCGTAAAGCTCCACTCTGGAACCGTTCAGGCTCACAGTCAGCTGGGTCGCGGAACGAGCTTTATCGTGCGTTTGCCGCGCGGCTGCCTGCATCTCCCGCCCGACCGGATCGGCGCCGCGCCCAAGCTCGCCCGAGCCGACACTGGTGCCCTGCCGTTCGTAGAGGAGGCACTGGGATGGCTGCCGAATTTCTCCCGCGGTATGCAGTCTCCTCAACCTGCGAGGCCGCTCGAGCACGGAAGCCGCCCCGAGCGCGACAGCCCCGCTGCATCCGCCCGGATCCTGGTCGTGGACGATAACGCTGACATGCGCGACTACCTGGGCAGACTGCTCGGCAAACAATGGCGGGTCGACACCGCCCCCGACAGCTCCGTCGCGCTGGAGCAGATCGCACGCAGTGTTCCGGATCTGGTGATCGCCGACGTCATGATGCCCGGGCTCGACGGATTTGGGCTCTTACGCCTGCTGCGCGGCAACCCGCGCTCCAGTGCGCTGCCCGTCATGTTGCTGAGCGCGCGCGCGGGTGAGGAAGCTTCAGAAGAAGCCCTCCGGGCCGGTGCCGACGACTATGTCATCAAACCGTTCTCGGCCCGCGAGCTCATGGCTCGCGTCGATGCCCGACTGGCGCAGGCGAGACTGCGCACCGCTGAGCGGCGTGCACGCGAAGCTGCGGAACGAGCGAATCGAGCACGTGACGACTTCTTCGCGATGCTCTCCCACGAGCTGCGCAGCCCCCTCATGGCCATCATGGGATGGACGGCGCTGCTCAAGAGCGACCGCCTGAACGCGGCGGACGGCGCCGCCGTGGACCTCATCGAGCGCAATGCGAGAATCCAGCGTCGGCTGATCGACGATCTGCTGGACATGGCGCGCATCGTCACCGGGCGGATGCGGGTGGAGCTGCAACCCCTGCCCTGCCTTTCCGAGCTCATCCGCCTCGTCATCGACTCCTTCAAACCGATCGCCCTGGCGAAGGGAGTCAGTGTGCTCTCGGACCTGGAGCCGGGCTGCGGCCCGATCGAGGGCGATCCCGAGCGACTGCAACAGGTGCTCTGGAACCTGCTCTCCAACGCCATCCGCTTCACCTCCGCCGGCGGCCGGATCGAGATTCGCTGTGGGCGTCGTGCGGCCGATGTGGAGGTACAGGTGAGCGACTCCGGACGCGGCATCCGGCCCGAAGCGGTTCCTCACCTGTTCGAGCGGTACTGGCAAGGTCAATTCGAGTCGCACCCCGGCCAGGGGCTGGGACTGGGGCTTGCCATCGCCCATCGAATCGTGTCCTTGCACTCGGGAGCGATTTCCGCCGCGAGCGCCGGTGAAGGGCAAGGGGCGACCTTCACCTTCCGGCTGCCGCTCAGCGATCTCACCCCGGCGCGGCGCAGAACCCTTCCCCTCTCCCTGGGAGCGCGCATCGCTGACGCCGCGGCGGCAACCGTGGACGAGTCGCACTCCATGTCGCCGGAGACCGTCGACTCATTAGGCCCCGACGCTGGGGGAAACCCCTCACCCGACACGCTGCGCATCCTGCTCATCGATGATCACGAGGCCATCGCCAAAGCCTGCCAGCGCTTGCTGGCAAGTCATGGACACACAGTCATCAGAACTGCCGATCTCGCCAGCGCGGAGCGCGCCCTCCAGGACGCGGCGGCCAACGGCAGGAGGTTCGACATCGTCGTCTGCGACCTCACGCTGCCCGACGGCGACGGACTGGAGCTGCCGGGACGCATGGCTGCGAGCAACGCAGCAGGCGTCACGGCGAGCCCTCCGGCGATTGCCATCAGCGGGCGCGTATTCAAAGACGATGTCGCACGCTGTATAGCCGCGGGCTTCAGGGAACACCTCGCCAAGCCCTTCGACGAAACGGAATTGCTCGCGGCCGTTCAGCGAGTCGCCCGAAGCGCAACGCGCGAATCCACCGGCGAGGTGTTGGACGCGCGCTGATGGGGCCCGAGGGAGAGAGGGACTCCCTTCCCCCTCCCGCATGGGGCCGATGCGACAGCGCGGGGCACCACCTCCGCCCGCTCCCTTCCTTGGCACGGCCGAAGCCCGATCGCGTGGCGGCCGAACTTCTGCGAAGCAGTGCTACCTCCGGAAGTCGCGCGCACGCGCGAGAGCCGGAAGATTGATGATGCGCCGATCCCAACAGCCGACAATTGGCCATTGGTCCCACGGGCCGACAGGATGGCGACCCTGATGGAGATGGCGGGGAGCCTGCGTCGCGCCGGAATTGTGGACCCGACTAATGTCTGCTGGGTTGCACCGCGGCTGGCGCGGTTGGCGCACTCGCACCGAGCAGCGGGGAGATGCCGGACTGGATGCCCACCAGCGAGGCCAGTTTCACCAGCTCCACGATCGAGCCCGCGTGCATCTTGCGCATGACCCGCGACCTGTGGACCTTGACCGTTTTCTCGGCAGTTCCGAGGGCCGCGGCAATCTGCTTGTTGATCTTCCCGGAGACGAGCTGACCGAGGACCTGACGCTCGCGGGGAGTCAGAGTGGCGATGCGCTCCACGACCCCATGCCGTACGACCCAGGCCGAGCGCTCCGCGGCGTCGATCGCCAGGGCCTCCTCCACGGCGGCGAAGAGTTCCCGCGCATCCACGGGCTTGGTGAGAAAGTTGACGGCGCCGCCTTTCATGGCGCGCACGCTCTTGGAAATGTCTCCCCGGCCGCTCAGGAACACGATGGGGCGGCGGCAGCCGGCTCTGCACAGGGCCTGCTGCAGCTCCAGGCCACTCATCTCCGGCATGGCAAGATCGAGGAGGAGGCAGCCGGGAGCGCGCTCGAGATGCGCGTGGGCCTCCAGAAACTCGCTCGCCGATCCGAAAGCGCGTGTCTGGTAGCCCGCCGCCCGCAACAGGCGGACGAGCGCCGCGCGTGCCTGGGCGTCGTCGTCGACGATATACAGTGTGTCTGCCGATAGGCTCATACCTGCTCTCCCTGCGCCTGGCGCAATAGCGAAGACTCCGGCTGCTCGCCTGCCCGCGTGCTCGCTCGCAGTGCCTCTTCCAGGTGTCGCAGCAGGGCGGCGGCGCGCTTGTCGCAGGCGACGATATCCTCCAGGATCTCGCGCACCTCCCCCGCGGCGCGTCCACCCGCAGCCAGCAGTCGCTGCGCCGCCTGAGCGTTGCTCAGGATCGCCGACAGCGGTTGGCGCAACTCGTGTGCCAAGGTTTCGAGCGTCGTCACTGGAATCTAACCTCCCTGTGCGTCAGACGCTATTGTGCAGCGCGGCGAGCGCACCAGCGGATCACAGAAACAGATCGGGCAGCAACTGGTCTTCGGACACGCCCTCGGGACGATACCGTGAAAAGTCCGTCTCGCCCACCGAGCGCAACACCTCCTCGTCGATGCAGAAATGCCCGCTGAACTGGGCACTGGGGCGGCTGAGGATGATGTGAGCGGCATCGGCCATGATCTCCGGGCTGCGTGCGCGCCGACGATGCTCTTCCCCCAGCCCTGCCATCGCCACCTGCAAGGCTGCGGTGGCGATGATTGTGCGCGGCCAGAGGGCATTGACCGCGATACCCTGCGAGCGCAGCTCGCCCGCCAGACCGAGCACGCACAGGCTCATTCCGTATTTGGACAGCGAATAGGCCAGGTGCGGCGCGAACCAGCGCTCCGCAGGCTCCGGAGGCGGACACAGCGTGAGAATGTGGGGGTTCGGGGAGCGCGCCAGATGCGGCTGGCACAGCTTCGAGCAGAGAAAGGTGCCGCGCACGTTGACCTGATGCATCAGGTCGAAGCGCTTCATCGGCGTGTGGGCCGTGTCCGTCAGGGAAATGGCGCTGGCATTGTTCACCAGCACATCGATTCCCCCGAAGCGCCCAACGGCCTGCTCGACCGCCGCCGCCACCTGCTCGTCCTGGCGGACATCCACTGCGAGCGGCAGCGCGTGTCCGCCAGCCTGTTCGATCTGTGCAGCCGCCGTGAAGATGGTCCCGGGGAGCTTGGGGTGCGCTTGCGCGGACTTGGCGGCGATGACTACGTTGGCGCCATCGCGCGCGGCACGCAGGGCGATGGCGAGCCCGATGCCTCGACTGGCACCGGTGATGAACACCGTCCGGCCCTTGAGGGGAGCGCCGCCGGCAGGTCCCCGATCGCTCGAAAAAGGCTTCTCGCTCATGGATTTACCGACTCCATGGCCACCACGGGTATAACGCGGGGCTATGAGGCCATGCCCCGAAAGACCTCGTCAGCGGCGGCCACTTAGGTAACATTTCGCATCCGAATTCACTGACAGGAAGAGGCGATCTTGGCGGCGATTGGCATTGAGCAGGTACTCAAAGTACACCATTGGACAGACACCCAGTTCACCTTCACCACCACTCGCGACTCGGGTCTGCGCTTCGAGAACGGCCAGTTCGTGATGGTCGGGCTGCACGTCGATAGCCGCCCGCTGCTGCGCGCATACAGCATCGCCAGCGCCAATCACGAGGAGCACCTGGAGTTCCTGAGCATCAAGGTGCCCGATGGCCCGCTCACCTCCCGCCTGCAGCACATCCGCGAGGGAGATCAGGTCCTGGTGAGCCGCAAGCCCACCGGGACGCTCGTCCTGCACGATCTGAAGCCGGGTAAGCGGCTGTACCTGCTGAGCACCGGGACCGGCGCAGCGCCCTTCATGAGCGTCATCAAGGATCCCGAGGTCTACGAGCGTTTCGAGCACGTCGTGCTCGTCCATGGCGTGCGCTGGATCCGCGAGAGCGCGGTCGTGGGCAGCCTGGTCGAGAAGGTGAAGCAGCACGAGTTCCTGGGCGAGGCGGCGAAGCGACTGCACTATTACCCCACCGTCACGCGCGAGCCGTACCGCAACCGCGGTCGCCTGACCGAGCTGATCGAGTCGGGACGCCTGTTCAAGGACCTGCACCTGCCCCCGATCGACAGTCAGACGGACCGGGTCATGGTGTGCGGTAGCCCGGCGATGCTGGCCGACACCCAGGCGCTGCTGGACTCGCACGGCTTCAAGATCTCCGCGCACATCGGCGAACCGGGCGATTATGTCATCGAGCGGGCCTTCGTCGAGCGCTAGGTAAGCACTGCAGCAAAGAGCCTTTGTCGACTGTACCTGCATTGCGCGGGCCTCGCCTGTGCGATAGTTCCGCCCATGGGCGCGGCTTCCAACTCGCAGGTTCTGTCGGCAACGCGGCAATGGTTGAAACCCATGATCCACGTCCTGATCCGCTGCGGGATCACGTGGAAGGATTTCGCCGCGCTCGCCAAGACAACTTATGTCGAAGTGGCCACCCGCCAGTTCGGCAAGCGCGGACGCCCCACCAACGTCTCCCGCACCGCAGTCCTGACGGGCCTGGCGCGCCGCGAGGTGCGCAAGCAGCGCGAGCGCATCGCGACGGCCCCGGAGGGCTGGACGGCGTACGTCTCGAAGGCCTCCCTGGTGCTGGCCGCCTGGCACCAGGACGCTGAGTTTCTGCGTCCCGATGGCAAGCCGGCTCTGCTGGCGATGGAGGGCGAAGGAGCCAGTTTCGCCGCCCTGGTGCGGCGCTGCGGAGCCAGCGACGTGCGTCCTTCGACGCTGCTGAAGGAGCTGCGCAGCGCCGGTGCCGTGCGTGTCACCGCCGACAGCCAGCTCGAAGCCCTGCAGCGAGCCTATATCCCCCACAAGATGGACGAGCAGTTGATCCGCCTCTGGGGCACGGTGCTCGCCGACGTCGCGACGACCTACGTTCACAATCTCACTCGCAATCCGCACCACGCGACACGCTTCGAACGCTCCGCCGCCAACATCCGCATCCGCGCGAGCACCCTGCCGGAGTTCCGCCAGTTCCTCAACCGGGAGGGCCAGGCGTTTCTGGAACGGGTCGATGATTGGCTGGTACGTCACGAAGCCGGGCCCGAGCCGAGCGAGGAGACCCTGCGCCTCGGCGCCGGCGTCTACCACATTCAGGACTAGCGGCCCCCGACGATCGGTCACGCCCCCTGACACGGAGCCAGGCAACACCGCCGATCGACTAATGCCCGCCGGTCACGATGATTCCGGTCGCGCGCAGCGCTTCCGCCAGCGAAGCCTCGATCGCCTCCGCCTCGTCGCGGGAGATGTGCTGCAGGTGCAGGACCGGGCCCGGCAACACCTCGATGCCGCGCTTCAGGACGCTTCCGGCGGCGCGAATTCCCGCCTTGTGCTGCTCGAAGCGCCGTGCGGGGGAGTAGTGGCTCATTCCAACATACACCCCATGCGGGCCGTCGCGCCGGTCCGCGTAGTCCAGCAACACCAGGTAGATGTTGGAGCGGCCGCCGCGCCGCGCACGAAACTGCCCCGCCACCTCGTAGGCGGCGGCCAGCCAGTCGATGTGACGCATGGGGAGCCACTCGGGAATCGACCGCGCGGCCCGCTCCCACAGGCGCTGCAGCGCCGTCTCGATGTTGGCGGCGAACTCTCCCCGCATCCACGACTCGTGGATGCAGTGCGCCCCTGCGACACCATCGCCCGCCGCGAGGGCTTTCTCCAGGCGTTCCGTCAGCTCGCGGGCGGTCAAACCGCGCAGCGGCCGAGATCCCGGATCGATCGCTTTGCCGCCGGCGGGTCTGTCGAGCTTGCGCACGGCCGGGAATGATACCCGCAAGGCGCGCTCGTCAAAGGCGCCGAAGCGTGGCTTCCAGCGGATGACTGGAGTGAAAGCCTCGCAGACAGCGTGACGCCGCCCCTGTAGACTTCCCTCCGGCAGGTTAGGCAGGCACGCGCGCACCCATGACGCCCGGAGGGCGGCCTCGTGCCGACTGACCTGCCGCGGGGAACAACGTTGCTGCGAGCGGGTCAGAGCAGCACTTGAAGTCGCAACGGAGGGAGATCGCATGGCGTCCATCGTTTCGATCAAGAACGTCGTCAAGCGCTATACGCGCGGCAAGCAGAAGGTCGAGGTGCTGCACGGGATCGACCTGGAGGTCGCCGCCGGTGAATTCCTCGCGCTCATGGGCCCCTCCGGCTCTGGCAAGACCACCTTGCTGAATCTCATCGGCGGACTCGACCGACCCGACCAGGGCGAGGTGAACGTCGCCGGACAGCGGATCGACCGGCTCTCCAGCGGTCAGCTCGCCAAATGGCGCGCCCGCCACATCGGATTCATCTTCCAGTTCTACAACCTGCTCCCGGTGCTCAGTGCCGAGCGCAATGTGGAAGTGCCGTTGCTGCTCACCAACCTCTCGCGCAGCCAGCGCAAGAAGAACGTCGCTGCGGCGCTCGCCGTCGTCGGACTCGCGGACCGCGCCAAGCACAAACCCGCCGAGCTCTCCGGAGGGCAACAGCAACGCGTCGCCATTGCGCGCGCCATCGTCGCCGACCCTACCCTGCTGGTGTGCGATGAGCCCACCGGTGACCTCGATCGCGAGACGGCCGAGGAGATCCTGGAGCTGCTGCAGATCCTGAACCGCCAGCACGGCAAGACGATTATCATGGTCACCCACGACTCGCGCGCCGCAGACCATGCCTCGCGCCGCCTGTACGTCGACAAGGGACGTCTGACGTCCGGGGAGGAGGCCCAGCACGCCGCGGCGTAGCGCGCCTGCCACGGGGGAAGGATGAAAATCGTCGATGTCACTCTCACGCTGTTCACGTGGGACGGGTTGCCGCGCGTTACTTACGGACCTGACATCCCCTTCTCGAGCGGCTCCTGTACGCTGGGCCTGCTGGCGATCGGCACCGACGAAGGGCTGACCGGCCACGCTTTTCTCGGCGCCGCCAACCGGGGCGCCGAAGTCGACGGCCCCAACCTCATCGCCCTGCTCAAACCGGTGGTGATGGGACAGAACCCCCTGGATCGCGAACGGCTCTACCACCGCCTCTGGGGGCGCGGCCGCGCGCCGCTCACCCAGGCCATCGGCGCCATCGACGTGGCTCTGTGGGACCTGGCGGGCAAGATCGCCGGCCTGCCGATTCATCAACTGTTGGGCTCCTACCGCGACCGCCTGCCCGCCTACGCAAGCTCGCAGGTGCTCACCTCGACCGAGGAATACGTGGAGCAGGCGCTCCACTACAAGTCAAACGGCTGGCAGGCCTACAAGCTCCACCCTCCACATCCGTGGAAGCAAGACATCAAGGTGTGTACCGCGGTTCGCAAGGCCGTCGGTGATGACTATCCGCTGATGCTCGATGCCACCTGGACGTACGATTATCCGGCGGCCGTGCGCGTCGGTCACGCAATCCAGGAGCTCGACTTCCACTGGTACGAGGACCCGCTGTCCGAGTGGAACATCCAGGGGTACGTGAAGCTGAAGCAGCAGGTGCGCGTGCCCGTCATGGCTACCGAGATGCCCTGGGGCGGATTCGATCAATACAGCCCGTGGCTGCTGGCGCAGGCCACCGACTACCTGCGTGGGGACGTCTGCTTCAAAGGCGGTATCACCACCTGCATCAGGACCGCCCACCTGGCCGAGGCGTTCGGCATGAACTACGAGATCCACCACGGCTGCAACTCGCTCAACAACGTCGCCAACCTGCACGTGGCGATGGCGATCCGCAACTGCGAGTACTTCGAGGTGCTGCTCCCGGATGCCTCCAACAAGTACGGGCTCATCGAGGACATCACTGTCGACGCCCAGGGCCTGGTGCACGCGCCGCGCGGACCGGGATTGGGCGCCGCGATCGACTTCGAGCGCATCGAGCGGATGAAGCAGGGAGTCCTGCGTTAAATGCCGGCGTACCACTGGTAGCCGCGATCCTCCCAGTAGCCGCCCTTGCCCCGGCCGAGCTTCTCGAAACTCTCCAGGGCCTCGATCCGCATGACGTATTTCGCCATTTTGTACCCGAGCTGGCGCTCCAGGCGCAGCCGCAGGGGCGCCCCGTGAGGGACGTCTAGAGGGCGATCGTTCATGTCATACGCGAGCAGCGTCTGGGGATGCAGCGCGTCCACCAGGTCGATGGTCTCGTAGTACTGGCCGGTGCCGTCGAGGGTCAGCTCGAGTGTGTCGGCACAATAGAAGGCGATGAAGCGGGCATCGGGCTTCAGCCCCGCGCGCTCGATGACACGACTCAGCTGGACTCCCTTCCACTTGCCGATGCAACTCCATCCCTCGACGCAATCGTGTCGCGTGATCTGAGTCCGTGGGGGCATGCTTCGCAACTCCTCGAGCGACAACTGCAGAGGCCGCTCGACGAGCCCGCCGACGGCGAGCTTCCAGTCGACGAAGCCACCCTTGGCAAGAGCGTTGTACTGCTCGGTATCGGGGTTCGTCGTGCCATTCGCGCGGAATTCGCGCGAGATGTCCTTGTCGGTGTACTCGCGCGCCAGCGCCTTCCTTCCGAGGAGGACGCGTTGCACTCTGTGATTCACCTCTTCCGCCCAATCGAGGGTCGAGTTGACGCGCGGGGACTCAGCAATGCGGTCGCAGGCCCCCATCGTCAACCCACCCAAGGCGGTCACAGTCCGCTGCAGCCAGCGGCGCCGAGTTACTGAGCTCACGGGCGCTTCTCCGTCTTGATCACGAACCAACCGGTCACCATCGAGCGCATCTCGTTCAGCGGCCCGGCCGCCAGCACGGCGAGGATGTGGATCAGAAAGAACGTCACCAGCGCCGCGGCGGTGAAGAAATGCACACTCCGGGCGGACTGGCGGCCTCCGAACAGTGCCGTCAGCCAGTGCAGGCGCGCATCCATCCCGGGCGACATGGTCAGACCGGTCAGCAGCATCAACGGGAGCAGGCCGAAGAGCACGATCAGATAGCTCAACTTCTGCAGCACGTTGTAGCGGCGCGCAGCTTCCCCGTGCGGGAACCTCAGACGCAGATGATCTGCGAACGAGCGCCCGATGTGGCGCAGCTGCTCCCTTTCGGGAGCCAGCACGCGGCTCACTCTTCCGCTGCCCAGCGCATAGCCCAGATAGATCAGGCCGTTCAGAACGAACACCCACGCGAAGAAGAAGTGCCAGCTGCGCCCCCCGGCCAGATCCTGGAACCCCGGCAGAGTGATCCAGGCCGGAAACGCCGGCCCGTCACCGGAGCCGAAGCTCAGAAAGGGCCGATCGAACCTCGAGATCTCCCCCCAGTAGAGCGCCGGATGGGCGTTGAGAATCTGCAGGCCGCTCATCAACAGCAACCAGAGGCATAGCGCGTTCACCCAATGGGTCAGGCGCACCGTCAGTGGATGCCGGTAGAAGGCGATGCGTCCGTCGGCCACGGCCCGATCGGAGAGCGGTTGGCGCGAGAGGACCCGACTCATGTAAGGCTCGTCGCCCCAGCGCTACATCGGCGGCTTGGCGCCATTCTCGCCGATCACGATACCCCCTGCAGTCAGCGTCCCGTCCTTCGCCGGCGGTGCGATCAGAAACGCCGGAATGCCCGGTTTGATCAGCGAACGATCGCCGTCGGTGAACTCGACCACCGGCACACCGGGCGGCACGACGATCTTGCGCTGACCATTGGGGTAGTCGACGTCGAGCTCACGCCCCTTGGGCGTTGCAGTCACTTTGCCCACGGTCCCGTTGGTCATCATCGAGCCTTTCTTGGAGTCCCAGCCGTAGTGCCCCTCCCCGGCCTTTACGCCCGGAGGAAACACGTGCACCTCCAGTGAGCGGCCGGTGCCGTCCTTCTGCGGCATCTCGGCCGTACCGATGAAACTGCCGGGCTGGATCGTCGCCACATCGACGGGCTTCAGGACCGTTACGCGCCAATCCTTGTTCAGGGCGATGGTCTCGGTCTTGCCCGCATTCGTCTTCAGCGTGAGGGTGTCGCCAGCGAGCTTGATGACCGTGCCCCGCACTACCGGAGGCGGCCCGGGCGGCTGAGCAGCGGCAAATCCCGACACGCACAAGGCGGCCCAAGCCGCTAGTGAGAGGACTGTTGTTTTCATTGGTCACCTGGTGGGTTGCGATACAGCATCTGTTCAGGCCGGCTCCGCGATTATCCGGCAGGAGGGTGAGGCAGTGGGAGCAGGCTCGGAAGTAATCTTTTGCGGCGCTCGAGCGTTATCTGAAGCTAGGGTGCGACGCATGCGTCGCACGGGCAATCCCTACGACGATGAGCAAGCGCAGCTTGCGCAAGAGGAGGTAGATATGAAGCTTCGCACTACCGTACTGGCGGCGTTGGCCGCTGTGACCCTGGGAACACTGTCGGCATGCGTGGTGGAACCCGCTGGAGGCTACTACGCTGACGTGGCTGTAGCCCCTCCGCCCCCGCGTGTGGTCATCGAGCCCGCGGTGCGCGTGGGTTACGTGTGGGCCCCCGGCTATTGGCGTTGGAATGGCCATCAGCATGTGTGGACCGACGGACACTACATCCGCGAACGACGCGGATATCACTGGCACGGCGCCCACTGGGAACAGCGCGGTGGCCGGTACCACTTCGAGCAGGGCCGCTGGGAGCGCTGAACGAATCATCGGGCGCGGGCTTGCACAGGGGAGCCCGCGTCTGAGGAGCCCCCAAAGGTCCTCTGCAGCCAGGGGTCCAGCGCGAGCTTGCCCGGCCCGGCGATGGCCAGCCACAGGAACAGGGCCAGATACTCGAACTCATCGAAGCCGAGCAGCGTCTCCAGCGAATCGACCTCGCCCCACTTGGCCGAGCGGATGGCCACGATCATGACGATCCCCAGCGCCCCGGCCGAGATGCGCGTCAGCAGCCCCAACAGCAGGAACAGCCCCCCGAAGAGCTCCACGCCTGACACGAACGGGGTGAGGATGTGCGGGAAGGGAATTCCCCAGCCGATGAAGTTCTCCGTGACCTGCGGCAGGCTGTTGAGCTTCCCCCAGCCGCTCCACAGGAACACCCACCCCACGGTAATGCGCGCGAACAGCGGGGCGAGCCAATTCAGATGGCGCGCAACGCTTGCCGGCCAGTCGAGCAGAAATCGCACCAGGACGCTCATGGGGAACACCTTTGCGGGATCGTTGTCGTCAAAGACCGGGCTGAGCCGTGGCATATTGCAGGCCGAGTGACTTTTGCCCGGGCCGGCGGTGGTGGGCCCACCCCTCCACCGATTCCCGCGCCCGACAGTACGCCTGCCGCCCCAGCCGAAGTAATATCGCGCCGCGGCGCCTGTGCCGACGCCCAACGCACACCCGGTCGCCGCATCGCCGACGCGCCATGACAGATATTCTTCAAGACACGCGCAATACCGGACCCGAAAAGCCGGTCTCCCCCGGTATGGGGCCAAGCGGCGCCGCAGACGAGGGGATCACCCGGCTGTTGCAGGCGCTGCGCCCCGACCTGGTGCGCTTCGCCCACTGGCTGGCACGCGACCGGGCCATCGCGGAGGACATCGTCCAGGAGTCGATGCTGCGGGCGTGGCGCTCGCGGGAGAGCCTGAAGGATGCGACCTCCGCGCGGGCGTGGCTGCTGACCATCATCCGGCGTGAGCATGCCCGTCTCTACGAGCGCAAGCGTCTGGAGCTGGTCTGTTTGGATGACGAGATCGACCATCATGCGCTGGCCGCCGGCGACGACACCGACCTGCACACGCTGCGGGCGGCCATCCTCAAGTTACCGATGGAGTACCGCGAGCCGCTGATCATGCAAGTGCTGGGAGGATTTTCGACTGAGGAGATTGCTCGAGAGTTGAGCCTGTCCGCCACAGCGGTCCTGACTCGCCTCTTTCGGGCGCGGAACAAGCTTCGCGCTATCTACGGGCTCGCACCCTCTTCCGAGCCGACGGCCACGGGAGACACGCCGTGAACTGCGAGGAGGCAACCCTGCTCATCGGGGCCGACCCCTACACCTCTTCACCCGAGCTCACCGAGCACCTGCAGACTTGCTCCGGCTGCACCGAGTTCCACCGCGAGATGCTGGGCCTCGAGGCGAACATCCGGCGTGCCCTGGAAGTGCCTCCTCCGTCGAGCGCTGCGACCCCAACCACCGCGAGCATTGCGAGCTTCAAAGACGCACGGCGCGCAACCGCTGCGGTCGCGGGAAAGCGTACGCGGCCGGCTTTGTGGCGGGGCTGGGCGCTTGCGGCGAGCCTCGTCGTGGCCGTCGTCGGGGCGATGTGGCTCCTGCGCCCATCCGACACACTCGCCCGCGACCTGGTCGCCCATGTGCAAAGCGAGCCGAACAGTTGGGTCAGCACGCAGGTGGTCGATGTGCGAGCTCTGGAAGACCTGCTGCACAAAGCCGGCGTGACCGGCTCGAGCCTCACTTCTCAGCAAGTGACCTACGTTCAATACTGCTTCTTCCGCGGACATTTCGTACCGCACCTGGTGCTGCGCACGTCGCAGGGACCTGTGACCGTGATGGTGCTGCCTGACGAGCACGTCAGCCATCGCGAGACCTTCCACGAAAGCGGCTATGCGGGAGTTATCGTGCCTGCGCCGCAGGGCAGTCTTGCCGTGCTATCCCGGGGAGCCGCGAGCATGGACAGCATCGCGCAGCAGACGTGGTTCACCGTCGGCAAGCGCTCGCAGCCATAGCCGCTCGCCGGCCATGCTGGACAAGTACGCCTCATTTGCTGAGCTTGCAGCGCGGGAGAGACACGGTCAGGACTACCGCATCTGTGCCCTCGAGCGCGCCGGCTCGCGCGTCATCGTGCTCGCGCCGCACGGCGGCGGGATCGAGATCGGCACTTCGGAGATCGCCGCGATGGTCGCGGGGGCCGACCATAGTCTGTTCGTGTTCGAGGGGCTCAAACCGTATGGCGCGAACCGCGATCTTCACATTACCAGCCACCGCTTCGATCATCCGCACTGCCTCGCGCTGACTTCGGCCCACGAGGTGACCCTCGCGATCCACGGATGCCGCGGAGACTCCCAGATCTTCGTGGGCGGGCTCGATGGCGATCTGACGGCGTGTCTGGCCAAACATCTGACCGGCGCGGGTCTGGCGGCGAGCCGGGACGGGCATGGCTACCCTGGCCGGCATCCGCTCAACATCTGCAATCGCGGCGCGCGGGGGCGCGGCGCGCAGCTGGAGATCACGCGCGACCTGCGCACTGAGGAGGCACGCCCGATTGTCGCCAACGCCGTGCGCTCAGCCCTCGAGGACTATCTGGCAAGTGTTGAACTGACTGAACGCCAATCGCCTCGGGAGCTCACTCCTGCATGGCTGTGAACAGCAGCATGCGAGCCTTTTCCCAGTCGCGGCGTATCGTCCGGGCACTCAGCCCCAGCGCCAGCCCGATCTGTTCCTCGGTCAAGCCGGCGAAGTATCTCATCTCCACCACGCGTACCAGTCGCGCATCGAGCTTACCCAGCTCCTCCAACATCTCATTCACCCGCAACAGCTCGTGCTCCCTTAAGCTCGCTGCGTCCGGAGTCTCCGTCGAGAGCGTTACGTGAAGCTCAGCACCGCCGCGCCGTGCCGCGAGGCGGCGGCGCACCGCATCGACCACTATCGAACGCATGGCCCGGGCGGCATAGGCCAGAAAATGCGTGCGGTCCTGCGCCTCGAGCTGTCCCACCTGCACCAGCCGCAGGTAGCATTCGTGAACGAGCGAGGTCGTGTTGAGCTCAGCGCGCTGCGCCGAGCCGTGCAGACGGCGATGCGCGAGCTGATGCAGCTCGTGATATGTCAGCTCGAAAACGCGATCCATTGCGCTGCTGTCACCCTCCCTGACTGCCTGCAGCAGCTGCGTGAGATCTCCCATCGAGGGATCTTGTAGGGCGCCCGGGCGCCAGGCAAGCGAGCCGGTGTCCGCTTTCGCCCTCGAATGACGTGTTCAACCACGAGGCGGTAAAGAATCAGCCCGCGTTTCGAGGCGCGCCGCCGGGGGAGGTCGACCTATGCGTAAAGATTTTCGACGTGCGACGGCCACGCTGGCGAGCACATTGGCCCTGACAGGCAGCGCCTACGCCGGCGGGAGCACCACACCGGCACCGTTCAAATCTCGAGCCGTTCCTGGATAGCACCGGGTCACCCTGCCGGCCAGTCCCCAATTCACCATTACCGCGGTCCACGATCCCTACGGGTGTGCGCTCACGACCGATGGCTCTGGCGCCGCCGACGCCTCGCCAGCTCAATCAGATCGTCGAGCTCGAGCTCGGGCTGTATTCCGCGCAGCGGCCAGGCGTTCGACTCGAGCTCGCTGAGCGCCTTCGAGGCCTGGTCGCGCGCGGGACTGACTCCTGCGGATCGCAACGTGGATGGCCGCGCGGCCGCGCGTGGCGCCGTGGCCGCCGGCGAGCAGATCTTCAACACCGCACCGCTGTTCATCACCGACGTGCGCGGCATCAACGACAACGCTGCGTTGGGAAAGCCCGCCGTCATCAAGGGTACCTGCACGACCTGCCACGACTCACCCAAGTAGGCAATCATTCCCTGTCGCTGCCACTGGACATCGGAGTCGGACACCCCTCGCTCGCAAACTTCGAGACCGATCCCAACATTGCCGCCGCTCTGGCGAAGGTGGATCCGGCCGACCTGCCCGTATTCCGGATCGATGGGTGCGCCGACCCCTTCAATCCGGGAACGAGCGCTCCGCTCTATACGACCGACCCGGGCAAGGCGCTGATCAGCGGGCAGTGCTCGGACCTCAATCGGGTCAAGGGACCCATTCTGCGCGGCCTGGCAGCGCGCGCTCCCTACTTCCATAACGGGGCCGCCGCGAGCCTGCGCCAGGTCGTGGACTTCTACGACAAGCGCTTCAACATGCAACTCAGCGATCGGCAGAAGGCCGATCTCAGCGCTTGCCTCGGCTCGCTCTGAGCCGTCGGCAATTCGCCCCCCGCGTGCTACGATCAGGGATGATCGTAGATCACGCGGAATCCGCATCGCTGTCGGCGCGCCTTGCCGACGACGCGTAAGCCAACCGTCTCTCAGGGAATGCAAAGAAACCTCAATCAGCCGCCCCCTCGTGCGGCGCACGTTGCGGCGCAACTTACAGCAGTCTTTCAACCTCCGCTCCGTCGTGTGATGCAACTCACACTCAGATTTCACAGATTGCAGCTGGTTCACAGGCTCGACCAAAGGCTCATGCTACGGTCCGTGGCCGTAGTGATATAGCCGGTTTGCCAGCACGGGCGGCATGAGCAGCACGGAAGAAAAGCGAAGTCTCACGCGCAAGCGCGCAGCCTGGATGCACAGGGCTAGGGAAAGCCTGTGCATCGGCTGGCTGGCGTTGCTGCTGCTCTTCAACTGCGCCCACGCCGCTCCGGTGCCGGGCGAATACCAGGTCAAAGCGGTCTTCCTTTTCAACTTCACGCATTTCGTCGAATGGCCGGCGGATGCCTTCGCCGGACCCGCAGCGCCGTTCGTCATCGGCGTGCTGGGCCAGGACCCCTTCGGAGCTGCGCTGGATGAGGCGGTTCGGGGTGAGACCGTCAACGGCCGGCCGCTGGTGGTGCAGCGCTACTCGGGCGTCGGGGACCTGAAGCCCTGCCAGATCCTGTTCATCGATCGCTCGATCGATGGGGAGATGGAGAAGGCCCTGGCGAGCCTCGGGCACCAGCGCACCCTCACGGTGAGCGATCTGGATTCCGCGACACCGCGTGCGGTGATCATCCGGTTCCTCAACGAGAACCAGAAGATCCGCCTGCAGATCAACGTCGACTCCGCGCGCAACGCCGGCCTCACCATCAGCTCCAAGCTGCTGCGGCCCGCACAGGTCATCGGCACCGTGGGCAGCGGCTGACATGAGCGCACATTCCTCGCCCATCCGCAGGCAACTCATCGGCATGGTGCTGCTGACCACCGGCGCGGTCGTGCTGCTGACTACCGCGGCGCTGTTCGCCTATGACTTCGTCAGCTTCCGGCAGAGCAGCCGCCAACAACTGGATACCCTCGGCCGCGCCATCGCTGCCAACGCCACGGCCGCGCTTGCTTTCGACAACAGCGACGACGCCGAATCGGTGCTCGCCGCCTTTGAGGCTGACAGGCACATTGCCGGCGCGGCACTCTACGATCCCAACGGCAAGCTGTTCGCGGTCTATCCAAAGGGCACCTCACCGAGTGCCTTTCCCACGCGTCCGCAAGAGCGCGACTTCACGTATCGCTTCGAGGCGTCCTTTCTCTCGGGATTCCTGCCCGTCAGCGAAGGCGGCAGGCGCCTGGGAACCCTGTTCGTCCGCTCCGACGTCCGTGCGATCAACGAGCGGATCCGCGTCTATGGCGGCATCGTCGCCGCCCTGATCGGCGCCTCGGCGCTCCTCGCCTATGCCATCTCGCGGCAGCTGCAGTATCGCATCTCGCGCCCGATCCTGGAGCTGGCGAAAGTGGCAACGGCGATCTCGACGCGCCGGGACTATTCCGTGCGCGCACCCCCCGCCGACACATACGAGTTGGACACGCTCACCGGCGCCTTCAATCACATGCTCACCGAGATCCAGAGCTCCGAGAGCCGCCTGCGCGTGCAATTGAGCCACCTGAGCCTGCTCCAGCACATCACGCGCGCCATCAGCGATCGCCAGGACCTCTCCAGCATCTTCCAGGTCGTGCTCACGAGCCTCGAGCAGAGCCTGCCCATCGAGTTCTGTTGCGTCTGCCGCCGCGACGGCGGATCCGGGCCCCTGCTCGTCAACACGATCGGCGCTGCGAGCCGCGCGTACTGCGAACGCCTCGAGCTCAACGAGCAGGCAGCCCTACCGGTGGAAACCAGCGGCTTTACGGCGTGCCTGGAAGGCCGGCTGCTGTACGAGCCCGACACTCGCGCGGTGGCTCTACCGCTACCACAGCGATTGGCGGACAGTGGCCTGCGCTCCATGGTCGTCGCCCCGCTGATGGCCGAAAGCACGTTCTTCGGCGTCCTCATCGCTGCCCGGCGCCAGGCCGAGGGCTTTACGAGCGCGGACTGCGAATTCCTCAAGCAGTTGGCCGAGCACGTCGCACTGGCTGTGAAGCAGTCTCAGCTCAACAGCGCCCTGCAGCAGGCCTATGACGATCTGCGCCAGACCCAGCAGACGGTGATGCAGCAGGAGCGCCTGCGCGCACTGGGACAAATGGCCAGCGGTATCGCGCACGACATCAACAACGCGATCTCTCCGGTGTCCCTGTACACAGAGTCGCTGCTCGAGCGCGAGCCCAATTTGAGCGAACGGGCGCGCGCCTACCTGACGACGATCCAGCGGGCCATCGACGACGTAGCCGGCACGGTTGCCCGCATGCGCGAGTTCTACCGGCAGCGCGAGACCCAGTTGACGCTCGCCAAGGTCGATCTGAACCGCACGATTCAGCAGGCCATCGACCTGACGCACGCACGCTGGAGCGATTTGCCCCAGCAGCGCGGCATCATGGTGGAGCTGCGCAAAGAGCTCTCCAGGGACCCAGCCGAGGTGATGGTCGCCGAGGGCGAGATGCGCGACGCCCTGACCAATCTCATATTCAACGCCGTGGATGCGATGCCGGAGGGAGGAACGCTGACCTTGCGCACTCGCGTGACGGAGCCCGCGGAGACCGATCACGCTCGCCGCGTGCACGTGGAAGTCAGCGATACCGGCATCGGCATGGACGAGGCCACCAGGCGCCGCTGCCTCGAGCCCTTCTTCACCACCAAGGGCGATCGCGGCAGCGGCCTTGGCCTGGCGATGGTGTATGGCATGGTGCAACGGCACAGCGCCGAGCTGCAGATCGACAGCGAGCTCGGTCGTGGAAGCACCTTCCGCCTGGTATTCGCAGAAGCCGACCAGGACCAGGAGGGCACCGTGCGCATGCCGACCGTCGCCATCCCCCGGCGGCTGCGCATTCTGCTGGTCGATGACGATCCGCTGCTGATCAAATCTCTGGAGGACATCCTGCAAGCCGACGGACATGCGGTCACGGTGGCAGGCGGTGGACAGGCGGGCATCGATACCTTTACCGCATCGGTGAAGGCCGGCAAGCCGTTCGCGCTGGTGATCACCGATCTGGGAATGCCGCACGTCGACGGCCGCCGGGTAGCTGGGGCGGTCAAAGCCGCCTCCCCGATGACTCCGGTGATCATGCTGACCGGCTGGGGACAACGACTGGTCGCCGAGAACGACATCCCTCCGGATGTCAACCGGGTACTGAACAAGCCACCGCGCCTGAACGACCTGCGGCAGGCCCTGGCCGAGCTCGCGACGGTGGGCGACTCATCCGGGCGGCCGGATGAATCACGGGAGGCACTCGCGTGACGGCCCGGTTGCTCGTGGTGGACGATGAGATGGCGCAGATGAAGGCGCTGTGCACCACGCTGGAGATCGAGGGCTACCGAACCACTGGGTACAGCTCTCCGCAGGAGGCGCTCGAGAATCTGCGCGCCGGCGAACACGAGCTGCTGCTCACCGACCTGATGATGCCCGAGCTCGATGGTATCGGTCTCATCAAGGCCGCGCGCGCCATCGACCCGGAGATCGCCGGCATCGTCATGACGGGCCACGGCACCATCGACACCGCCGTTGCAGCCATGCAGGTCGGCGCTCTCGATTACGTGCTCAAGCCCTTCAAGTTGAATGCCATTCTGACGGTGATCGGCCGTGCCCTCGATATCCGCCGCCTGCGCCTGGAGAACGCGGCATTGCAGCGGCGCGAACGCGAGCAGACTGCCGAGTTGGCGGCCGCCTACCGCGATCTGGAGTCATTCTCCTATTCCGTGTCGCACGACCTGCGTTCTCCCTTGCGCGCCATCCGAGGTTTCACCGACCTGTATCTGAGCGAGTTCGGCGAGGGCATCCCCGAGGAGGGACGCCGACGCCTCAACCAGGTGATCGCCGGTGCCGAGCGCATGGATCAGCTCATCGAGGATCTGCTGAAGTTCTGCCGTTTCAGCCGCGCGCCGTTGAACCGGCGGCCGGTGGATCTGAACGCGATCGTGAAGCGGGTGCTGAACGATCTGCGAACGCGCGAGCCCGAGCGCGTCGTCGATGTAGAGCTCGAAGAGCTGCCCGGCTGCGAGGGGGATCCCTCGCTGCTCGAGCAGGTGGTGATCAACCTGCTCTCGAACGCTTTCAAGTTCACGCGCAAGGTCGCGAATGCGCGTGTACACATCGGCACGATCGTGCAGGACGCCGCGCCCGCGGTGAACGCGACCGCGGAAAAGAGCGGCGCGCCCGCAGAGGGCGTGCGGGCGACCGAGCGCGTCTACTTCGTACGCGACAACGGCGCCGGTTTCGACATGAAATACGCCGACAACCTGTTCGGCGTGTTCCAAAGGCTTCATTCGCGCGAGCAGTTCGAGGGCACCGGGGTCGGCCTCTCGATCGTACAGCGCATCCTGCAGCGTCATGGCGGCCGTATCTGGGCCGAGAGCGCGCCCGGCAGCGGCGCCACCTTTTTCTTCGTCGTGTAAGTTAGGGATCAATCATGACATCCGCATCGCAGCATCCGAAGCCGATCCGCATCCTCTTCATCGAGGACCTGGAGTACGAAGCGGAGCTGTCGCTTGCACAGCTGCGCCGCGCCGGCATCGATTGCGTCTGCAAACGCGTGGAAACCGAAGAAGCCCTGCGCGAGGCATTGGGGAGCTTCACACCTAATCTCATTCTGTCGGATTTCAGCCTGCCGCAATTCGACGGCATCGCGGCGCTGCGCATCGCGCACGAGCTCGCCCCGGAGGTCCCGTTCATTTATGTCTCCGGCACGATCGGCGAGGAACGCGCCATCGATGCGCTGCTGTGCGGCGCCGTCGATTACGTCCTGAAGACGAATCTCACGCGTCTGCCGCCGGCCGTGCGGCGTGCGCTCGCCGATGCCCAGGCCCGCAAAGAGCGGCAACGCGAGCAGGCGCAGCTCGCGCGTCTGGACCGCGTGCTGCGCATGCTGAGCGGCATCAATGCCCTGGTCGTTCGGATCCGCGACCGCAAGGAGCTGTTGCAGGAAACCTGCCGTCTCGCGGTGGCGGTGGGCCGCTATGCTACGGCGATCATTTCGGCGAAGTCCCCGGGAGCGCCCACGATGCAGCCGATCGCCTGGAGCGGTGTCGATGAGAGCGTGACGGGCGCACTTCGTCGCGCCCTCGTCGACAGCAGCAAGGAGCGCAGCAGCATTGTCGGCAGGGTGATCAGTAATGCAACGCCCTACGTCTGCAACGACACCTCGCACATCGATGCGACACCGCAGGTGAAGGAAGTGATCCAGGGGGCGGGCCTGTTGTCCGTCGTGGCCCTGCCGCTCGTGGTGGACAACACAGCAATCGGCGTACTGGTGCTCACTGCGCACGAATCCGGTGCCATCAGCGAAGAGGAGCTGCGCATGCTACGGGAGGTCGCCGGTAACCTCTCCTTCGCACTGCAGTTCCTCCAGAAGGACACGACGGTCAAGTTCCTGTCGCACTTCGATGCGCAGACCGGGCTTGCCAAGCGCTCGTTGTTCTGCGAGCGACTCTCGCGTCTGTTGAATCACCCCGCGGGGCGCCGCTCGCGTTATGCAGTGGCCGTCATAGATGTGGAGCGACTGAGCCTGATCAACGACTCCTATGGGCGCAGAACCGGCGATCTGCTGCTGCAGCACGTCTCGGACAGGCTCAAGCGGCGTTTCCCGCAGACCGACCACATCGCCCACTTCGGCGGCGGCACCTTCGCCATCGTGCAGGAGCTGGGCACGCGCTCCATCGACGAAGTCGCGGTCGGCGCGCAGGAGCACGCCGTAGCGCTTTTCGGCGAGCCCTTCGTCATCGAGCAGCGGGAGATTCCCGTGGCCGTCCGGTCCGGATTCGCGGTGTTCCCGGTTCACGGCAAGGACGCGAATATGCTGGTACAGAACGCGGAGGTCGCCCTGCGCAACGCGCGCGCCTCCGGCGAAAGGCAGCTGCACTACAGTCCAGAAGAGCACTCGCAGATGGTCAGCCGGCTCGCGCTCGAGCACAAGCTGCGCCTCGCGCTCGAACGGCGCCAGTTCGAATTGCACTATCAGCCGAAGGTCGATGTGCGTACGCGCCGCATCCAGGGAGTGGAAGCACTCATCCGCTGGAACGATCCGGACTCCGGACTGGTCTCGCCCGCAGCGTTCCTGCCGGTGCTGGAAGCGACCGGCATCATCGTCGATGTCGGGGACTGGGTCATCCAGCGGGCGGCGCAGGATCTGCAGGATTGGCTGCACGCCGGACTCGCGCCGGTGCGCATCGCGGTCAACGTCTCCCCGCTGCAACTGCGGCTGCCGGACTTCGCACCGAGCTTCCTGAAGGCACTCAAGGGCTGGTCATCGGAGGCGGCCGGCCTGGACATCGAGATCACCGAGGGAGCCCTGCAGGAGGATTCTGCAGCGGAAGTCAGAAAGCTCAAGCTCCTGCGCAGCGCCGGCGTCCGCATTGCC